>Ga0208644_1000446_pt1 | contig 34941 bp, 39 predicted proteins | sample VirMetDEL_Nov_18_FD_184517 | JGI IMG/M metagenome (GOLD analysis project Ga0208644, IMG submission 184517) | Aqueous microbial communities from the Delaware River and Bay under freshwater to marine salinity gradient to study organic matter... | ecosystem: Environmental > Aquatic > Marine >...
AGTAGTTACTGATGGGGTCGGTGTTAACGAACTTGTTGGTGTCGGACTATTTCTAGGTGTCTCAGTTGGTAGAATTATTGGTGCATCTCCTCTATTTGGTCTACAACAAGTATCACTATCAGCAAAAGAATCTAAAATGTTAACATATAAAGTTTCCCTTACTGGTAGAATAATAGTCCCTTGTGAGTTTGTTATTGTAAACTCCGCAATATATCTACCTATTCGTTTACTATCTGTTTTTCTAAATTGATAATAAACATAATATTCAGGAGGTGTTCCACCATTAGACATAATAGACGCAGGTCTATTTAATATTTTATAAACACCTGTTTCTTCATCGTACATTGAAAATGTTATGGTAGAGGCTGTTAAAGAATTTGCAAATTCTTTATATTCGTTTCTACCATCTTTAAAAACTTTAACTTTCAAATATGGTAATGTGGCGTTTTGTCTGATATAAAAATCCATCATTATGGTACTATATTAAAATCAAAATCACAACTCGCATCGACAATGTTAAATCCAAAGTCACAAGTCAATTCGTTTATTACAAAATCATAATCACACGCCACCTCACCAATAGTAAAATCAAAATAACAACCTAACAAACAATCGTAACAATTTGGACACCAAAAATCATAAAGGTCAAATTTCTTTTTTAATAGTCTAAAATTATGTTGTATTTGTGGTGATACTAAAGGCTCAACATACATTCTAAATTGAGATATTCCACCCATAAATGTGCCTCCAAAATTTTCTTCTAACAAAATATCTGTTGTTAATCCTGACAAAGAACTTCCTGATAATATGTTATTTGGTAATAATTCAGGGTCTTGTATATATGGACCATATCTTTGTTCACAATTTTTAAATATTAAATGGTCATGTAATCCTTGCGTCCCACCTCCCCACGATATATTAAACGGAACACCAATTTGTTTTTCTCTTTCTGTATTTAATTCATGAGGAATTATCTCCTCAAAATCTTCAATTATCATAAACAGATAACCATTAACATAAAGTTTTAATAATCCTCTTCTATAATTTACTTGGTCTAACCATTTTTGATTAAATTCTATAATTTCTTTTTTCTTTTCTTTTGTTGTTCCACTATGTGTTTGTGGTGGCATTATTAAATTGTAAGCCGCACCATTTAATGATGATGGATATACTTTTTCGCGTATATCATCTAATCCACCATCGTTTAATAAATCACAATCTTCAAGGTATTGATATCGTTCAAAAACGGATGTTATCATTACCCATCTTTCTTTTGTATTTGCGGTATAACAAATAAAATTATCATAACCACAACTATCATATATTCCTTTTGTTGAACATATTTCATTTATTGTATAACCTGTTTGATAAGTTACTCCAGTTGTTGAACAAGTTCCTGTAGTTACACAATCACCAGTTATTTTTATGTATTTAACACAAAGTCTTGGATTTTTTGGGTCACCGCTAAATCTTAATGATAATGCATTGGATAGGACATCAAATTTTGGGTCTTTAGGTGGAACAGGTTTTATTGTTGTACAAGCGCCACACCCACACCCAATATTATGATAAACAGTTGTCGCTGAAGATGGATAAACACGAAGACAATCGGAGTTTGTTACCGCAGTACTTGCACATGCACATGTTTTTAAACATGATAAACTTTCTGTTACACGAGTATAACCCGTATCAGATGCGGGACTACCACTGGCAAAATGATAATACTTATCTTCGGCTCTTGTTCCAAAATAAAAGAAAGTACCAGCATTTTCAGGGTAAATGTCATTTAAATATTGTTGTGATGGTTGTGGTGTAAATTCATTTCTTTGTCTTGGTTTTAATAAAAATTCCGCAGTCCAACCTTTATTTACTCTTTCAGGAAATACCTCATAATCCCATCCGTGTAGTTTGTAAAAACCCTGATAAAATCCCCCATATAATTCATTGTAATATCCAACATTGTCGTTTTCTTTAGATACAATGTTATATAAAGTATTATTTCCACTACCTGTAAATCTAAAATTAGGCCATTGAGCATAAGAAGTTACAGGATGTAATTTCATATGTCGGTCGTAATAATGTGGATGAAATTTATAATAAGGATTAGTTTCAACACCCATCTTATAATATAAAGTTTGACCTGTCATTTTATCATATAGACCATTATCTGTTGCAACTAAACCAACATCACAAAGTCCTGTGTATGCACTAAAACATTTTATGTCAACGTTGTTAGGGTTATAATAATTTTTAGACACTACCGTATTACCCGAATAGTAAGTATTCCAAAGTAGTGTCTCTTTTTGGTTTGATTTAAATGAATTTAAATCAATATTAATTGGCAATCTATTACCATCACTTTCGGCAATCAGGTCTGTTGAAAATACTACTTCTTCATCATAGTCTCTTTCATCTGATGCTAATGTAAGGTCAAAATATGAACTATAATCAAGTTTTAAGTCATATCTATTAAAATAATAGTTATTGATATTTTGCGATGCCATCCTCTTTTTTATGATAAATACTTTAATCGCAGTATTTATAGTAAAAAACTGTTTTATGAAGCGAGATTTATTTGATACAAAAGATAAAGCCGAAAAAAGAGCCTCTAAATTAGGTTGTAAAGGAACTCATGAACATGAAGATGGTTTTATGCCTTGCAGTTCACATAATGTATGGGAAAAAACCGTTAAGAATACAAAAAGAAAAAGCAGTAAAAAAGCCAAAGGAGAAATTGATGAATTAATTGATTATGATGGTACTATGACTAACTCCAAAATTCCTATTTTGGACCCACACCTTCATCCAAAGAAAACTACTGACCAAACTGTTGCCATGTCAAGAATTGTTCAAGACCCGTTATTAAGAGGTTTTAGAATTTATTATGGTGAAAGTACAATGAAAGAAGAGGATATGTCAGATGCTTTTGGTTATCAAGAAACTCAATTTATGGATGCTGAAAAAACTATTGAGTATTTAGAAAAAGAGTTAGGTTTGGAACCTGACAGTGCTGAAATGAGAGCAGATGAATTTGGTAAATCTGAAGTTAGGGATGATAAATCTGAATATAAAGATAAAAAAGGATTTGTAGGTAGACCAATTTTAAAAGAAAAAACAAAGGTTTATACTAAAAAAGAAGTTGAAGAAGTTATTGAAAATCTTTTATCTAAAAAAGAAGATGTAGACAATATTCTACCAAAAGAACCAAAAACCATGTCAGACATTTTAGTGAGAAATGTTAAAGCATTAAGAAAACTTGCCGAAAAAGAAGGTATAAGTTTATCACAATTATCAAAAATGATTAAAGGTGAATAAAGATTTATACAATAGAAAAGCTAAGCTACCTAATACATTAGTTAACCATTTAAATAAAAGTTTTGAAATGGTTGAAGCAGACTCTAATGTTGAAGGGTTTAATAGAAATAAAGAATTAAGAGATAATCCTATTGTTACCTACCAACAAATTAAAAGAATTAAAAATTGGTTTGATTCTTATGGAGGTAAAAAAGAAGATGCACCTTTTATTTTAAATGGAGGTGATAGAATGAATAAATGGTGTAATCACGTATTAGACCATTGGAGAAATACTCTTGAGAGTGGTAAACAAATAAAGATGGATACAGGAATGGAAAACCAATTTATTAAAAATCATGAAAAGAATGGATTACCTCAAACTCCGGGTCAAAAACACGAAAAAGGTTTAAATAAATATGATACGGCAGTTACTGAACAAATAAAAAAAATAAACAAAATAATTAAAGACTTATTATAATGGCAACACAAAATGACAAATTAGATTTTTCTCAGCCGGATAATCAACTATCCGCTTATGCTGCAGCTGAAAGGGCTAAGTTATTTCCAAGAAATGATTTTTCACCTGAATCTGACAATTATTCACCACAACACCCAGATGCAATGGCAGATGGTGATACCATTGGTAGAGGTACAGGGTCTTATTTGGACATCTATAACCAAAGAGCTGGTACAAAAGAAGATGTTCAATTAAGAAATGAAGAAATAAAAATTAACAGATACAACTCGTCTCAACCATACTATGTATCCGACCAGGGTAATAATGGTAGTAGACCAATGGCAAACTTATAAAATGAAATTAATTACCGCAGTAAAATCTTTAATAACTGAAATTGCCTCATTGGGTGACATACAAAACTCAATTAGGAACAAAACTGTTATGACCATATTTTACGATGGTGATGAACCTGGCGGTAGAGGTTTAAGAACTATTGAACCCGTTTGTATTGGTATAAGTAAAGCCGGAAATTTGGTTTTAAGAGCGTGGGACTTGACTGGTGCTTCACATACAGCTTACAAAGGTGAACAACCTTTACCATCATGGAGACTTTTTAGAGTTGATAAAATCTTTACTTATAAACCAACTGGTGATAATTTTTATTCACCAAGACCAGGATATAATCCAAGAGGTGATAAAAGTATGACTAGGGTTATATTAAACGCACAATTTGATACAACAGAATAAGATATGAGTGATTTAATGCAAAAATTAGCAATGTCCAAAAAGATTATGGATATGCAAGAAAGAATACCAAGAGGACAATCAGCCGGTAATCCTTTAACTGAAAGTAATGTAAATTACAACATTCCTCAAGAAATTATGGAACAACCAAGTAAAAGACAACCACAAATACAACAACCTGTAACAAATGATAGAATAGTAAATTCAAAATTACCTGATGATATTAAAAAATTAATGATAGAACATCCAATCCAACAACCGTCATTTGGTGCGGGTGGTGCAGTTTTATCTGATGATATTATTGAAGGTGCAACAAGGTTAATGGGTAAAAATGTACAACAACCTGTTAATGAAATAAAAACTTCTAATCATAATACATCATCACTATCTAATACAGATTTAAAACAAATGGTTAGAGATGTTGTTAGGGATACCGTAAGAGATGTAGTTAGAGAGGAGTTGCAAAACGCAGGTCTTTTATCTGAATCATCACAAAAAACTGACGAACTTTTATCACTTCGTGTTGGTAAACACGTATTTGAAGGTAAGGTTTTGAAAATTAAAAAACTAAAGTAACTCCCTTTTCTTATTATTATTTTTTTGTTATACTTTAAAAAAACTAAAGTATGTCAAAAATTAATGTATTAGTATTACCTTCCGATAGAACAGGTGTTGGTAAATTTCGCTCTGTAGACCCTCATATTTCTCTACAAAATCTTTATCCTGATGATTTTCATGTTGATATTGATTATGAACCAAACGTATCAGACTTTAATTATTGGAAAAAATACCAAATAGTTCATTTTCATAGAACCATTGGTGATTATGATACTGCACCAATTTTAATTGAAACTTTAAATAATCTCGGAATTATCACTATAATTGACTTAGATGATTATTGGTTACCAACAAAAGAACACCCAGCACACGTATTGGTTATGGAAAGTGGTTTACATAAAAAGATATGTGATAATTTAAAAGTCGCTAAATATGTTACAACAACAACTAAACTATTTGCCGATGAAATTAAAAAATTAAATAAAAATGTTTTTGTAATACCGAATGCGGTTAATCCTGATGAGCCACAATTTAAAGCTAAAACAGAACCATCAGAAAAATTAAGATTCGGTTGGTTAGGTGGCTCATCTCACTTACATGACATTAAATTATTAGAGGGTAATTTTAGTAAATTAACAGATTTAAAAGATAAGTATTCTTTAGTATTATGTGGTTTTGACACAAGAGGTACGGTTACGGAAATAAACGCGCAGACAAAAGAACAAAAACAAAGACCTATAAAACCTCAAGAAACTGTTTGGGCTAGATATGAAGAAATATTTACAAACAATTATAATTTAGTTAATTCACAACAAAAAGAATTTCTTTTAAAATACAATAGTGAAGAATATAAATTAGAAGAAAATCCTTTTTATACTAGAGTTTGGACTCAACCTGTTACATCTTATGCTAAAAATTATCGTTTGTTTGATGTTTCATTAGCACCAATTAAAAATCATATCTTTAATAGAATGAAATCACAGTTAAAAGTTATTGAAGCTGGTTTTTATAAAAAAGCAATAATAGCTTCTAATATTGGTCCATATACTTTAGATTTGAAACATTCACTTCAAAACGGTAACTTTGTTGATGGGAATGCTCTTTTAGTAGATGAAAGAAGAAATCATAGTGATTGGGCAAAATATATGAAAAAATTAATTCAAAACCCATCATGGGCTGAAGATTTAGGAGAAAGATTGTATGAGACAGTAAAAGACACATACAACATAAACAGTGTAACAAAAACAAGAGCAGAATTATATAAATCTTTAATAAAATGATAAACACACCATTAACCAAAATTCTTTTTATCGACATTGAAACTGTTGGGTTAACTCCTGATTTTGAAAGTTTAGAAAAATTCTATCCTGATTTAGCATATCAGTTTGAGAATTATTTAGACTGGTTTGAAAAAAGGTTTCCCGAACATAAAGGTCAAGGTCCGTCAGAAATGTTCTATAACAAAGCAGCATTAGTTGCTGAGTTTCTAAAGATTGTTTGTGTTAGTGTTGGGTTTGTTGACCCAAAAGGAGAAATAAAAATGCAAAGTTTTTATGGTGATGATGAGAAAAAAATTCTTGAAGATGTTCAACATCTTTTAAAAAGAATTGGGAAATTAGATTTTCATCTTTGTGGTCATAATGTTAAAGGGTTTGATATTCCAGTGTTGGCAAAAAGAATGGTTATTAACGGATTACTACCGCCATCAATCTTACCAAATCACGATACAAAACCCTGGGAAATTAAAGCACTGGATACAAAAGAACTTTGGCAGTTTGGTAGTTTTTCTTCTATTGCATCATTAGAGTTAATGTGTATTGGTATGGGTGTTGAATCCTCTAAAACTATGGAAGTAACAGGTAATAAAGTTCATGAAGCCTATTGGAAAGAACAAAAATTAGAAAAAATTAAAGATTATTGTGAAAAAGATGTTGAGGTATTAATAAATGTGGTTAAGAAATTTTACGAATTAAAATGATAAATAAATTTAAAGATATTAGAAATAATTTAAAAACAATTAAAGACCTACAAGGGTCTTTAGCTAATTTAGATATGTCAGACCCAGAAAAAATGTTTGAAAGTATGGGTATTGACATGGAACAATTAAACAAAGACTTCATGGACAGTCATAAACCAAAAATCAAATTAGAATATTCTTTTAAGTCTGAAAACTCAAAACCTGAATATGCATATGAAACTGATTCAGGGTTTGATTTACGTTCAAACAAGAAAATAACACTTGGTCCATTAGAAAGAGATTTAGTACCCACAGGGTTATTTGTAAACATTCCTGAAGGATATGAAATTCAAGTAAGACCAAAAAGTGGTTTAGCAATTAAAAAAGGATTGTCTGTTGTAAATACACCAGGCACTGTGGACCAGGGTTATACAGGTGAGATTCAAGTTATTCTTATAAACTTGAGTAATGAAACCCACACAATAGAAATTGGTGATAAAATTGCACAAGCAGTTCTATGTCCTGTGGTTCCAGGAAAATATGTTGATTTGGTTCAAATAAATAAAGTAACAAATAAAGATAGAGGTGAAAATGGATTTGGTTCAACAGGAAACTAATGTAAGTCCGATTCTTCCTGATAGTATTAAAAACTATTTGATTGATATTGATGGTACAATTACTGATGATGTACCCAATGAAGACCCTGAAAGAATGAAAATTGTAGAACCATACGAAGGTTCTGTAGATATGATTAACGAATGGTTTAATCAAGGTAATATTATAACATTCTTCACATCAAGAGATGAATCTTTAAGAGAAATAACAGAAGGATGGTTAAAAAAATACAATTACAAATATCACAATTTGTTAATGAATAAACCAAGAGGTGGAAATTACCATTGGATTGATAACCATATTGTTAGAGCAACTCGATACAATGGTAAATGGTCACCATTAACTACAGTTAATGCTAGTATTCAAGTATTTGAAAAATAATGTTTAAAAGATTTATAGTTGAAGAAGACGATGAAAAAATTGTTTGGATGGATTGGAATTGGAACAAACATCGTGATAATGATTTGCCAGCTATAGTATATAAAGACGGAACATTAATTTGGTATAAGAATAACTTAAAGCATAGAAGTGAAGGTAAACCTGCTGTTATATTTCCAGACGGACATCAAGAATGGTGGGTGAATGGAAAGTTACATAGAGAAGACGGACCGGCAATTATAAGAACTGAAGGTCACGTTTTTTATTTTAAAAATGGAATAGAGCATGATAACAATAGCATATAGTACAAAAACATCAAAACCTGAATTTTCTAATTATTTAAAAGAAAATTGTGGAGTTAAAAATCCACAAATAATTGAAAAGGTAAATCCAGGTATTAAATCTCTAACTCAAGTATATAACGAAATACTTGACGAATCTGAGAATGATGTTGTCATTATATGTCACGATGATATCTACTTTGAAAAACCGTATTGGGCGAAAAGAGTTTTAGAACACTTCACCAAAAAAGAAGAATACGGAATCTTGGGTGTAGCAGGGACAACTTACTATCCATCATCAGGTAGATGGTGGGATATACAAGGTGAAATGGTAGGACAAGTATATCACCAAAACAATGGTAAAAAATGGTTATCACAATACAACGAACCTTTTGGTAGTAGAATAATTGAAACCGTTATTGTTGATGGAGTATTCTTAGGTATACATAAAGGTAGAATCAAAAAGAAATTTAACGAAGAGGTTGATGGGTTCCATTTTTACGATACCACATTCTGTATGGAAAACTTTTTAGAAGGTGTGAAAATCGGTACAATCTCAAATGTTCCTTTAACACACCTTTCTATTGGTATGACAAATGAACAATGGGATATTAACAGACAAAAATTTGTTGACAGATTTAAAGACCAATTACCAATTAAACTAAAGTCTATTTACCCTGAGAATAAAATAAAAGACAAATTACCTTTAGTATCTGTCATTATGCCAGTCTACAACTACGGGTCTCAATTTGAAAAATCTATAGAATCTGTTTTTAATTCAACCTACAAAAATATAGAATTAGTCATCGTAAATGATGGTTCAACAGATGAATATGTTTTAAGTAAATTAAACTCCATAGACCACCAAAACATCAAAGTATTACACAAAGAAAATGGGGGTCCATCCGCGGCAAGAAATTACGGTATTAAAAACTCCACAGGTGATTACATATTACCTTTAGACTCTGACGATAGAATTTACCCAAACTACATTCAGATGTGTGTAAACATCTTAAATAAAAATCCTAAGATAAGTCCTGTATATTGTGACACTCACCATGTTGGTGAAATGCAAGGAATGGAATCAAGACCCGAATGGTCAATGGATAGATTAATTCAAGGACCCTTTATTGTTAATTGTTCAATGTTTCATAGGTCAGCATTTGATGAAATTGAAGGGTATGATGAAGATATGAGAGGATGGGAAGACTATGACTTATGGATTAGAATGGGACAAAAAGGATATGAAGGTAAAAGAATTCCTAAACCATTGTTTATGTATTTCCATCACGAAAAAGACGGTACAGTATCAACTGACGCAAACAAAAACATGCAAGAGCTGTATGATAGAATTATGAATAAAAATTTTAATAAACAACCAGCTTAATTATGAAAAACATATCAGAATATTTTGATAAAATTTATTGTGTTAATCTTGACCGAAGAAAAGAAAGGTGGGATGAATGTTTATTAGAATTTGAAAAATGGAATATTAAAGATGTTGAAAGAGTATCGGCGGTTGATGGTAATAACTTACAGATGAAAAAATATTCAACATCAATGAAAGCCGGTGAATTGGGATTGGTTCTCACAAATATTAACATTATAAAAGATGCCAAAGAAAAAAATTACAATTCAATTCTAATTTTAGAAGATGATGTTGTTTTTACTAACGAAATTAACAACATAAGTGAATACATGGAAAAATTACCGAATGATTGGGATATGTTGTATTTTGGTGGTAATCACAATACCCATGCGGGTGTTAAACCACCAACAGTTGTTAATGATAAAGTATGTAAGTTACACAGGACATACACAACCCATTGTATTGGTATTAATAAAAATTTGTTTGATATAATACTAAGTGTATTATCAAAATATAGACACCCAATAGATGTTGAGTATTCAATCATGCAAAAAATATTTAAAATTTATTCTTTTTACCCAGCAATGGCACTTCAAAGAGTTGGGTATAGTGATATACAAAAAGGAGTAAGAGATTATAATTGGTTAATAAAATAAAGACATGAAATTCTCAATAGTAATACCGACATATGAATATAAAGGTTTAGCTCCAGTATTATTAAATAAACTGTTAGGTAGTATTTCAGAACAAACTTTTACAGATTATGAAATAATAGTTTCAGACCATAGCAAGTCTGATTTAGTTAAAAATTTTTTAAATGAAAAATGGTCAAATCTACCCATTTTTTATTATAAAAATGAAAGAGGTGTTGGTAATAGTTCTATTAATATGAATGAAGGTATTAAATTATCCAATGGTGAATTTATAAAAATTATGCATATGGATGATTGGTTTTGTAATCCGCAGACACTAAAATTAATAAATGAATCTATAACAAAAGAATATAATAAAAAATGGGGGGGTGTGGGATTTAATCATTATTATGAGGAAAGAAATGTTATTGAAAGATATATAACACCTCATATAAATCCAAATATAAGAACTTTACTTGGGTGTCCTAGTGTATCCTTTTTCATTAATGATGATAATTTTTTTGATGAGGAACTTATAATAATTAATGATTCTGATATGCACATTAGATTAGGAAAAAAATACGGAGACCCTATATTAATAAACGAATATTGTGTGACAGTTAGAATGTCAGATAATCAAGTATCAAATCAAGTCACAAAAGAACAACACACAAATGAAATAATGTATTATAAAAACAAAAACTTTTAAAATGGACAAATTAAGTAAATTAGCGAATAAATACGCATCAGACAAAGGTACGGAAGCCCCTTCTAGTGGGAATCATGGACCAAGATTACATTTTACACCTAAATATAGTATATATTTTGAGGGTATTAAAAATGAAAAATTAAACATACTAGAGATTGGTATTGGTTCAGGACCATCTTTAAAAATGTGGTATGATTATTTTCCAAATTCAACTATACACGCAATTGATGTTGTACCACAAAAACAACACGAAAATGATAGAGTCAAAACACATGTATGTGACCAATCAGATAGAAAACAATTAGAAAAAATTATGGAAAACATAGGAAACGTTGACATTATTATTGACGATGGTTCTCACGTAATATCACACCAACAAATATCTTTAGGAGTATTATTAAAATACGTTAAAAAGGGTGGTCAGTACTGGATTGAAGATTTACACACCTCAGACAGTTCAGTATGGTATAAAGGTAAAACATTATATGGTTATGATATGTCTTTTAATGATGGTGAATCAACTGTAGATGTTATAAATAACTTCATCAAAACAAGTAAATTTAATAGCCCTTTTTTAACTGAAGAGGAAAACAATTATATTACCGAAAATGTTGAATTTTGTGAAATTTATGAATTACCTAAGACTTTTTATGGTGATAATAAATTAGCATTATTTAAAAAGAAATAATATTATGAAAATCTTATTAACTGGTGGTGCAGGGTTTATTGGAAGTAAAATAATTTATAAATTAAAAAATGAACATGATATTATTGTTTTAGATAATTTTTTAGAACAAATACATGGTACTGCACCAATAAAAATAGATGGGGTTACATACGTTGAAGGGGATGTTAGAAATATTAGTGATTGGGAGTTGGCATTATCATACAATCCTGATGTCATTTTTCATATGGCGTCGGAAACAGGTACTGGACAATCTATGGATGAAATTAATAGGTATGTAACAACTAACATAAATGGTACTTCCATAATGTTAGACTTAATTAATAGTGGTAAATATAACATCAAAAAAGTTATACTAACATCTAGTCGAGCGGTTTATGGTGAAGGTAAAAATATAGAAAGTAATTATGAATTAAAACCACTTTCAGTCTATGGTATAACTAAATTAACACAAGAACAATTAATTACTACATCATGTAAAGTACCCTACACAATATTAAGATATCAAAACGTGTTTGGGGATGGACAAAGTTTAAATAATCCATATACAGGTATTATAAGTATTTTTAGTAATATTTTTAAAAATGGAGGTACTGTTGAGATATATGATAACGGTGAGCCAACAAGAGATTTTATTTATGTTGATGATATTGTTAACGTTACATTGTTATGTATGAACAATAATATTAGTGATGGTAAAATCTATAATGTAGGTACGGGTATTAAAACATCTATATTATCCATGGCCGAAAAATTAAGGGATATAATTAATCCTAATTCTAAAATAAATGTAACTAATTATCACAGAAAAGGCGATATTATGCACGCTAACGGTGATATAACAAAAATAACTAACGATTTAAATTGGGAACCAAAAATAGATATTGATTTTGGCCTATCTAAATTTGTTGAGTGGTTTAAAAGTGAACTAAAAAATTAAGATGTATATTGTGAAAAAAATATCAACATGGGATATTGGTGTCAATATTGAAACATCAATACCATGTGAATTATATGTCGATTGTTTTCCTAATTCACAAAAAATATCTAAAAGAATTTTATGGGTCGTTGAACCTGACGGTGTTAGTGGAATTAAAGAAAAAGTTATTAATCGACAAAACGAATTTGATTTAATACTAACTTTTGATGAAGACATATTAAAAAATTGTCAGAATTCTAAATTATTCACTTTCGGTACAACATGGGTAGTCGACTTTGACATTAAAATAAAAAAAGAATTTTGTATAACTTCTTTAATTGGGGGTAAAAGATTATCGTATAATCACACATTAAGACAACAATTACCATCATTAATTAAAAACATTAATAATATACCTGTAGATTTATATAATAGTATAAATCAACCATTTCATAATTCAGAAATTTTAAAAACGATTAAAAGTAGGAATAACAAAAATGAACTGTTTTATTCTCAATACCATATTGCAATTGAAAATTTTAACATTAAAAATTATTTTTCTGAAAAATTAGTAGATTGTTTTCAAACTAAAACAATTCCATTATACATTGGATGTCCTAATATCTCAAAATTTTTTGATACAAGAGGTATGTTTATCGTTAATTCCTTAGAAGAAATTAATGAAGTAATCAAAAACTTAACACCCGAAACTTATTCTAATATGTTAGAATATGTTGAAATAAATTATGAATTAAGTAAACCTCATGCAAATTTTAGAGAAAGACTTAAAAATGTTGTTTCTGAGTTTATAAACAAAACATAACTATGAATTATATTTCTTGTAAAATAATGGGAGGATTAGGAAACTACATGTTTCAAATTAGTACCGCGTATGCAATGTCGTTAAGAGACAATAAAAAATTTATATGTGATTATTCTGATAGTATTGTACCACAAAAACCATATTATACCTACACCAATAATATCTTTAGAAATATTGAGTTTACAAATGGGTTTTCAAATTATACAAGTGTTAATGAATTAGGTTTTAATTATAATGAATTACCTTTTGTTAAAGGTAATGTTAAGTTATTTGGGTATTTTCAAAGTGAAAAGTATTTTAAAAACTATAGAAATGAAATTCTCGAGTTATTTTCAATAGATGAAAATACCAATGACTACATTCAAAAAAAATACTCAGAATTATTAAGTGAAGACACTTGCTCAATACATGTAAGACGAGGTGATTATATTAAACTTAGTAATTTTCACCACACACAAACTATCGATTATTACCAACAATCATATGAATTAATGGGTAAAAATAAAAAATATTTAATTTTTTCAGATGATATTAATTGGTGTATGGAAAATTTTAATTTTATTTCAGACAAAGCATTTATAAAAAACAATACGGATTATCAAGACTTATATCTGATGTCATTATGTAAAAATAATATTATAACTAACTCTAGCTTTAGCTGGTGGGGAGCGTGGTTAAATAAAAATGAAAATAAGGTAATAGCTCCGAGTAAATGGTTTGGGCCTAATAATTTACATTTACCTACTCATGACATATATTCCGATAAATGGGTTGTCATATAAATTAATAAAAATTTTTAAAAATGAAAATATTAATAACAGGTTCAAACGGACTATTAGGAAGTGCATTAAAAAAAGTATTAGGTGATGGTCATGTTTACCACACAAGAAAAGATTGTGATTTATCAAATTATTCTGAATCATATGAATATTTTAAAACAATGAAAGAATTACATGGTTATGACACCATTATACATACGGCAGCAAAAGTTGGTGGTGTTAAAGCTAATATGGAAAATAACGAAAAATTTTTCTTTGATAATTACACCATTAACAATAATGTAATGAAAATTGCATTTGATTTAGATATTCCAAACTTTGTAAATGTACTATCGACCTGTATTTTTCCAGATAAAGACATAACATATCCTTTAACACCATCTCAGATTGATAATGGAGCACCTCACCCATCTAACTATGGTTATTCGTATGCAAAAAGACTATCAGGATATGAGACTAAAATATTTAGAAATGTTAATAAAAAAAATTGGTATTCGGTAGTACCAACAAATTTATATGGACCACACGATAATTTTAATTTAAATGATAGTCATTTAATACCTGGTATGATTCACAGAGCATATTTGGCACATAAAAACAATGAAAAATTTGTAATATGGGGAGACGGTACACCACTAAGACAATTTGTACATTCAGAAGATATGGCAAATCTAATACTTTGGACTTTGAAAAATTGGAATAGTGATGAACATTGTATGTTAATTAATGAAGAAGAAATATCTGTTATGACTATAGCTAACATAATTAAAGAGAAATTTGGATTTTCCGATGATGATATTATGTTTGATTCTTCAAAACCAAAAGGTCAATTTAGAAAACCGGCAAAATCTAGTGTGAACCATTATAATTTTATAGACATAAAAGATGGTGTTGAAAGTACCATAGATTGGTTTATTGAAAATTATAACGTAGCCAGATTATGAAAAAAATAGATTTAGTACAAGACACAATTGATAATAAAGATATTGACCAATTAATTGAATGGTTAAAAACTTATCCGCGACTAACAAAAGGTCCTAAAACAATCGAATTTGAGAAAAAATGGTCTAAATGGTTAGGTTCAAAATATTCTGTTTTTGTTAATTCAGGTTCTTCTGCCAATCTTTTAATGTTATACACATTAAAAGTTTTAAATAAACTTAAGAATAATAAAATTTGTGTTCCGTCATTATGTTGGGCAACCGATTTGTCACCAGTCCTCCAATTTGAAATGGAACCATTATTAATTGATTGTAATTTAGATAACCTATCTGTAGATTTAAAACACTTAGAAGAGGTGTTTAAAAGTGAAAATCCATCTGTATTAATTTTGGTTTCAGTATTAGGACTATCACCTGATATGGATTCAATAGTAGAGCTTTGTGAAAAATATGACGTAATTTTACTTGAAGATAATTGTGAATCACAAGGAACATCATATAAAGGGAAAAAGCTCGGTAATTTTGGTTTAATGTCATCATTCTCAACATATTTTGGACACACAATGAGCACTATTGAAGGAGGGATGATTTGTACTAATAATGATGAAATTTATAATACTTTAATTCAATTAAGAAGTCACGGATGGGATAGAGATTTATCCAAAGATGTTCAAAACACTCTAAGGAATGAATGGGGTTGTGATAAATTTTCAGCCCTATACACTTTTTATGTACCCGGATTTAATTTAAGAAGCACTGATTTACAAGCAGTAATTGGAATTGGACAATTAGATAAAGTTGACGATATGATTTCAAAAAGAAATGAAAATTTTAAATATTTCTATAGTCTTTTAAATAAAAAAACATGGGTACCGTTTGAGATTTCTGAATCATTCACTGCAAATTTTGCAATACCAATTATTGCCGAGACAAAAGAACAGAAAGAAAATATAATTAAAGATTTGGAAGATAATAATATTGCATGTAGACCCCTCATATCTGGTTCAATGGGAACTCAACCTTTTTATAAAAAGATATATGGAGAATTAAAACTACCAAATTGCTCAATAATAGATGAACGAGGTATGTATGTACCAAATCACCCCAAGTTAATTAAAGAAGATATTGAATTAATTTGTAAAATTATTGTTAGAAACATCAAAAAAAATAAAATAATTTAAAAATGGCATATAATCATAAAAAAGGTTTATCATACGTTAAAGATAATATTTGTTTTATTCCAATACCAAAAAATGGTAGTACCACAATAAGAAAACATTTTTTTAATAATAATCAAAATAATTATACTTTTAATTTTATACAAAATCCTGAAATTTTAATTAAAAATAAAGTTATTGTAATATTAAGAGAACCTATTGAAAGATTTTGTAGTGGTTACGTTGAAGTTATTAATAGATTTAATGATTCCCCATTAACACTAGAAAAATCGTTTTTTAAAATAAAAGATAAAAAAGAAAGATTTTTGAAATTTATAGATGATTTAGAATTTGATGGGTTGTTTGATGCACATATAGAAGAACAAATTTTTTATATAACAGATGAAAATAATGATTTAATAAAAGTAGACGAATTTTGGAATATTAATCAAGTAACAAGTAATTTAAAAAATTATGTAGGTTATGATGTAAATAAAGAATGGTCAAGAGGTGAAAATAAAAATTATTATATTGATTTATTATATAATAATAATGAGTTATTAGAAAAAATTAAAAAATTATATAAAAAAGATATTGAGTTGTATCAAAAAAAAATTATAAAATAATATTATGTTAAAACAAAAAAATAAAAAAGCCCTTATAACCGGAATTAATGGTCAAGACGGTTCATATCTTGCGGAATTTTTATTAGAAAAAGGATATGAAGTTTATGGTATTTTAAAAAGAAACTCAGTTGCTGAAAACCAAACTGCACGTATTGATAAAGTATTCGATAAAATAAAATTATTCTACGCAGACATGACAGATTTATCTTCACTAATTAGTGTTATGCAAAAGGTAATGCCTGATGAAGTATATAATTTAGCAGCCCAATCACACGTTAGAATTTCATTTGACCAACCAATTTATACTGCAAATGTTACAGGATTAGGTACTCTCAATTTATTAGAGGCGGTAAGACTTATCAAACCAGATAGTAAAGTATATCAAGCATCTTCTTCAGAAATGTTTGGTAATAGTATTGATAGTGATGGATACCAAAGAGAAAATACACCGCTAATTCCAGTATCTCCTTATGGTTGTGCTAAAGTTTTTAGTTATAACATTTGTAGAAACTATAGAAATTCATATGGGTTATACATTTCAAATGGTATTTTATTTAATCACGAATCACCACGAAGAGGAACAAATTTTGTAACAAATAAAGTAGCTAAAGAAGCTGTTAAAATTAAACTAGGATTATCAAATGAACTTAGACTTGGTAACTTGGATGCTACACGAGATTGGGGTCATGCTAAAGACTATGTTGAAGCAATGTGGTTAATTCTTCAACAAGAAAGTTCTGACGATTATGTATGCTCAACAGGTATTTCACATTCGGTTAAAGACTTGTGTGAATATGTTTTTTCTAAATTAAATTTAGATTACCGTGATTATATAAAACAAGATGAAAAATTTTTAAGACCTGAAGAGTTAAACGATTTAAAGGGAGATTCAACAAAACTAAGAAATCATACGGGATGGAACCCTAAATACACCTTTGAATCAATGATGGATGAAATGATTGATTATTGGTTAAATTTTTATAAATTATAATTAATAAACATAATAATATATTGTATGCCAATAAAAAAAACAAATGGGGAAAATAATAATTCAATCCCACCAAAAATGACAACAAAAGATTTTATTAACTCTTTAATTAAAAAAATACCAAGAAAAAAATTTTTAACAGAATCACAAAAAAAATATTTTGACACATTAGAACAAAACGAAATAACCATATGTAGCGGACCTGCCGGTGTTGGTAAATCTTATATTGCAATGAGTGCTGCTGTTCAACTTTTAATGGACCCAAATAATTCTTATGAAAAAATAATAATTGTTAGACCAGCTGTTGAAGCTGAAGAAAAATTAGGAGCTTTACCTGGTAATGTTGAGGAAAAACTAGACCCTTATATTTTTCCATCTTATTATTTATTAAATAAAATTATTGGTAAAGAATCAAGGGAAAAATTAAAGAATACAGACATAATTGAAGTTTTTGCATTAGCTTATATGAGAGGTATGAATATAGATAATTCTATATTAATTTTTGAAGAGGCTCAAAACTGTACTCCAAAACAAATGAAACTTCTTTTAACAAGAATAGGATTTAATTCTAAATTTTTTATTTCAGGTGATTTGGAACAGACAGACCGATATAAAGATAAAACACAATCAGGATTATGGGATGCTATTGAAAGATTTGGAGGATTACATAATATTGGAATTTTTCAATTTGATTCTCACGATATTATTAGAAATCCATTGATTACCAAAATTTTAGATAGATACGAGGAATGAAAATAGCAATAGATGTTAATGGTGTATTAAGAGATACTTTTGGTAAAGCTGAGCAAGTTTATCAAAAATTCATGATTGATGATTATGTTAAAGAAGAGGACGAAAAAGATTTTGAATATAAATTAAATCTTCCTGTAACATCTTTAAATCTTTTGGAACATTTTTCTTTTCCTGAAAAAGAAGATTTATATGATTTTTTTTATGTGGATTTTCCTATGAACATTTTCGGTCATGCACCATCAATATCAGCAAATACGTTCAACGTTTTTAATGAAATTTATGAAGACTTAAGAGATGAACATGAAATTATTATTATTTCAGATGAAATTCAAAAATCTAAACCGGCAACTTTATTCTTTTTATCTAAATACGGTTGTTTAACAGAGCAAATTATTTTTTATTCAAAAATAACAATGGATAAAGTAATCTCAAATTTTGATATTATTATAACCGCAAATCCTGAGATTTTATCAGAAAAAAAATATAAAACAAAAAAAATTAAATTTGAAACATCATATAATGAAAATATTAAATCTGATTTTTTAATAAAAACATTAGAAGAGTTTAAAAATTTATATAAACAATTAGATTTAAAAGAAAATGATTAAAATACTTGGGGAAGCATATTATTTAGATTTAAACGAACTAAATAAACAAATAACAATTGAAGTTGTCGCAAAAAAAGATAACGAAAATGATGAAAATCATAATGTTAATTTTGTTAAGTTTGAACTTTTAAAACTTATGATTGAAGTTTTATTAACAGAAAAAGAAGAGTTTGATGAAAACTTAGGTAGTTATGCATCTAAAGATTTAAGTATTCCTTTTAGATTAGCATTTAATACATTATTAACACATAATATTTTAAAAAGTTTATAAAATGGAATTAGAAAGAATTGAAAAAATTGAAGAGTCCATTACCAAATTATCAAATAGAGAATCAAGAATATATTTTCTAGTCCAAGATACAAAAGGTAATGGTAAAGGGTCTGTAAGATATATCTATCAAATGGCTCTAAAGTTAAAAGAAAATGGTTTTAATCCAATAATCATGCATGAAGCTAAAGATTACGTTGGAGTATCAGAATGGTTGGGTTCCGAATATATGGACATTCCACATAAATGTATTGAAGGACAAAATTTAGAAATTTCACCTGATGATTTTATTATTATACCTGAAATTTATGGACACGTACTTGAACAAATCTCTAATTTTCCTTGTGGAAAAATTGTGTTATGTCAGGCATACGACCATATGTTAGAAACATTAGCCCCTGGTGCCAATTGGGCTCAGTTTGGGTTTAGAAAGGCAATTACTACAGGTCAAACACAAAAAGAATATATTAATGGTTTAATGAAAGGTACTGATGTTGATATTGTTGAACCATTTATTCCTCTTAATTTTTCAGAAAAAACTATACCTTCAAAACCTATTATTTCTATTTTATGTAGAGAACCTAGAGAAACTGCTAAAATTATTAAATCGTTTTATTTAAAATATCCACAATTTAGATGGATTACTTTTAGAGATATGAAAGGTTTAACACAGGAAGAATATTCAAACCATTTAAAAGATAGTTTTGTGTCGGTTTGGGTTGATGATGAATCTGCTTTTGGAACTTTCCCATTAGAATCTATGGCTAGTAGAACACCAGTTATTGGTAAAGTACCAAATATGAAACCTGAATGGATTACAGATTATAATGGTATTTGGAGTTATGAATTTAACAATATTATAGACATTTTGGCAGAATTTACACAAAATTGGTTGGAAGATAATATCTCAGAATCTTTATATCAAAATTCATTAGATACTGCAAAAAAATATCAAAATGAAAATAATTTTACAGAAAATATTTTAAATATTTTTAATGAATATTTTAATGTAAGACATGAAAGTTTTGCATTACAATTAGATAAAATGAAAGTAACAGAAGAAAATTAATTATGGAAAATTTTAACGTATCCGTAGTATTACCTATTGAGTCATCTAAACATAAAGACTTTGAAGATTATTTTGGAAAATCAATCCAATCTTTAATAAATCAAGAAACACAAATTAATGAATTAGTAATAGTCCATTCAGGTGAAGAAAGTTTACAATCCATTGTTGAAAATTTTAATTACAGTGGTTTAACCGTAAATATTGTCAAAAATGAAGGAAGTAGTGACTTTGCTAGTCAAGTAAATTTGGGCGTTTCTAATTCAAAATCAGAATGGGTTTCTATTTTAGAATTTGATGATGAATATGCTTCTATTTGGTTTAAAAATGTTGCCAGATATAGTAAGGCTTATCCAAACATGCAAGGATTTTTACCTATTGTTGTTGATGTTGATGATAAAGGTGTGTTTGCCGGTTTTACTAATGAAGCAACTTTTGCCGCAAGTATGAATTCAGAAATTGGTATATTAACAAATGAAGTATTATTAAATTATCAGAATTTCCAAAGTAGTGGAATGGTAATTAAAAAAGAAGTTTTTGAAGATTTTGGTGGTATTAAACCATCATTTAAATTGACTTTCGTATATGAATTTTTATTAAGATTAACTTATAATTCTGTAAACATTATGACCATTCCTAGAATTGGTTATAAACACACTAATCTAAGATTAGGTTCAATCTTTTGGAATTATAAAAATGGTTCAGAAAGAATTAGTGAAGATGAAGTTAAATTTTGGTTAGAATCAGCAAAAAAAGAACATTTCTTTACCAATGATAGGGGCATAAAGTATGAATCAGAATTGGTTTAATGTTTTTATCAGAACTAAGTGCAACATCTGTTAACAGCGAAGTAAAAAGAAGAGGTCGTAAACCAAAAGAAACGACAAACTATTTTGCTGAACGTGAGGAACATGCCGTAAGAATGTTCCTCACTGCAGATACTATGTCTGAAAAAAATGAAATATATAATGAATTTTTAAGAGCACCTTTGGATAAAATGATTGAATCAATTATCCGAAGATATAAGCTATACAGAAAAGATATGGATTTTAGAGAAATCCATCATGACACACATTCATTTTTAATAACTAAAGTAGATAAATTTAGACCATCAAGAAATAAAAAAGCCTATTCATATTTTGGTACAATATGTAAAAACTATTTAATGGGTCAAATAATAAAAGACCAAAAAGAATTAAATAGAAAAATTTCATATGAAGATATATCAAGTACTTTAGAAAATAGACCAGATATGGTGTATTATTTAGAATATGAAAAAATAGAACCAGATAAAATTATATCTGAATTTTTAAATCAACTCAAAGAATTTATTAAAACTCAAAATTTAAATACAAATGAAAAAAAATTAGGATTAGCCTTAGTTGAATTATTTGATAACTATGACGAAATTTTTATAGGAACGGATAATAACAAATTTAATAAAAACATTATATTATTATCACTAAGAGAAATGACTAATCTTACTACTAAAGAAATTAGAACATCAATGAAAAAGTATAAAAATTTATATTACGAATTGATAAAAGCCATAAATAATTAATAAAAAATTATTTTTAATATTTATAGTATTATGGGAAGGCCAAAAAAGAAAGATATTATTTTAACTAAAGATTCAGTACTTAGTCTGATGCAAGAAATTTACAATGAGCTTGTAGAACAAAGAGGAACTGCCATAAGAATACAAAATAAAATGTTAGCCATGTTAAAAGACCCCGAAGACATGACTGTAATCGGACCTGTAATTAAAGAACAACAGAAAATCATAAACGATACCATCGAAAAAAAATTGACTCTTTCTAAATTACAATCAAGTATATGGGAAAAATCTCAAAACAATAATGATGAGACATTTAACTTATCGGAGATGGACGATGATGTTCTTAACGCTTTAATCAACAAAGATTTAGACAACGATAGTAAAGATTTGGGGTATAAAATAAATTAACAATACTGCCATGTCAATTGATTTAAATCAAGATTATTTATCAATAAAGGCTAAATTAAGTGCACAACAAACGGTTCTTGAAACTGAAAAAAATAATGTACTTATAAATCAAGCCTTAAATGGTGATGCTCAAGATTTAAACAATAAAAGTATTACTCAATCATTATCAGAATTTAAATCGGATACAACAAAAACTATAAAAACTGTTAAAAATCAATTTGAACAATTAATTGATATTTTTAAATATACATTACCAAATAATCAATCATCTACATATAACAGTACGTTACTTAGAGTATTTCTTTTGGCCTCAATTAAAACAAAAGAAAGATTATTACAAATATTAGTTGAAGAAGTTTTATCAGCTATTGGGTGTTCTCAAGAACAAACATTTATTATCAATCAACCTCTTTACATTAAGTTAGAATCTATAGACTTATTTGACCAACTAAAAAATAGTCCTAATTCTGAACCTATGTCTTTTATGTATGAAAAAAATTCAACATCTCCTGGTACTATACCTTTTGCTATGAATAGAGCTTTATATGATAGAGTTCAAGATGAGGGTGTAAGTTTTAAAAATAGTACAGGGAGTAATTATATTGGAGCATCCAATACTGACATATTTGATTTTGAATATGTTAAACAAGACAATAACGGTAATCTTGGAAATTTTTTAAAAGTTACATTAGTTAAAGATACTTCACCTGTCAAAAGAATTTCAGACTTTTTAATGGATTATTATCAATCAATAGACATATTAGATTTTGACGTAATGATAACCAACTTATTTCAAATACTTACAGGATTTATTAGTATTTCGGGTGGGTTTTCAGACGGTAAACAAATTGATATTTCTAAATTTCAAAAAATACTAACAAGAATTATGGGTCTTTGTTTTGATGATACAGAAGAAATTGCTGTTAGTGGTAATGCTAAATTATCTGAATTAGATTTAATAGACCAATCTTTTTTTGAAATGACTCCTTTAGATTTAAGAAATATTGACGTTGAGCTTGATAATGTTCGTCAAGGAGTTGTAGAATTTGAAGATTGTGATAACGTTAAATTACCTGTTGATATATTATCAATGAATGGTTTAATGAAAAAAATTCAAGGTGCAACTACAGATAGCTTAAAAGTAAAAGCTGTCGAAGATGCCGCTAATGATATTGCCGATAATAAAGATTGGAAAACACTAACATTACCAAAATTTAATATAAAAGCTTCAGTAATATTAGACTTAATTAAAACACTACCAAGAGCAATATTAAACACAATACTTTCTCCAAAAGTAGTATTTGGCATTATGGTAGCAGCAAAATCTTTAGGTTCTCTAATTGGAGACAATATAGATAGTTTATCATCCTTTTTAAATAAATTTAAAAAATTCATTATTAATTTAATGAGTAGAACATTATCAATTTATATTGAAGAATTATTTGATTTAATTAAGAAAAATATTAAAAGGTTAGTGGCTGATATTTTACGAAATATTACAATAGAATCCAAAAACAAAAAAATTCAAATATATTCTTCAATTGTTTATGCTCTTTATTTATTAGGTAGTGCATTTTTAGATTATCGAAAGTGTAAAAGTATTGTTGATGAAATTTTAAAATTATTAAACTTAGGTTTACAGTCTTTAGGTTTAGGTAATATTAGCATTCCTTTACCTCTTTTAGCTGGAACTGCATTATTACCTGGTATTTCAGATACAAGAGCATTTTCAAATGTAATTGAACAAATACAAAAATCAGGATTACCTACTGGTGACTTACCAGATGGTTCACCTAATCTTATGAATATAGGAATGTTTGGTATGATAAAGGGTATGAATAAGGAACAAAATGAAAATGGAAAAACTGATATTTTCATACCTCCATTAACAATAACACCAGCCGGTGTTACAGTCCCAGCAAGAGGATGGGGAAAACAAATGTAATTATGGACGAAAATAAAATTAAAAAAGTATTATTAGATTACAAAAACATGTCAAATAAAGATTTGACAGAAGCCATGGATTTTATCAATAATGATTTTGAATCTACAAAAAAACATATTGTAAAGATGACTTATCATTTAGATGGTTTAGAAAGAGCATATAATAAATTATTGGAAGAATTTCAAAAAAGAAATAAGTCAAAATGAGTTTAACAGATAGTGTAGTTAATACCCAAAATCTTTTTGCCGCAAGAGTAATAGATAATAATGACCCAATGATGTTGGGTAGATTAAGGGTGCTACCAGAAAACGATAATATTCAAGAAATTGAAAATTCTCAAAAAGGGTTTAATAAAAATAGTCAAACACCTGATGAAAATGGGCCTTGGTCATCAAAAGACCCACTATTAGTTTTACCATTATTACCATTATTTATAAATCCAATCCCTAAGATTGATGAATATGTTAATTTAATTTATCAATACAGAGGAACTCGTACAACAAAAAACAAATATTATATTGGTGGTCCTTTCTCAACACCTGTAAATATAAAAAGTGAAGATTCGGAAAAAGCAAAAACTTTTTTAGATGCAGGTGTTAGACAACCAAGACCAAAAAATTTAAAGCAAAATTTATCAACAGAAGCCGCTCAAAAATTGTTTGAAGCAAAACAAGGTCTTGGACAAACAGAAGGTATAAAAAATATAGAATATACAAACCCAAAAATAAAAGGAGTATATCCTGAACCTGGCGATAATGCAATATTAGGAAGAGGAACTGCGGATTTAATAATAAAAGAAAATGAAACAATATTAAGAGCAGGTAAAAATAAACCATACACTCAACCCCAATTACCAGACGCTAATGGTGAAAGAGCCTTTTTACAACTTTCAAAATTTGATTTTACTAAAAGTTTTGGTTTAAAACAAAATAGAAAAAGATTAGTAAAAGATGATACCTTTATAAAATATCTTATTGAATATAATATATATAACCCTGAAAATTTACAAAATAATTTTAGAGGGGATATCACAATTTATAAACTTCCAAATCAAGTACCTCAGACAAATACTGCAAATTTTGATATTGATACTGTTATTGATAGTACTTTTAGTGTTTCTTCTATTATTGCCCAATTTGAAAATAAAACATCTGACGAGGTAATTTCTTTTATAAATAATTTTTTACTTGATTTCAAAAATGGAGAATTGGCTGAGTTTTTTGACCAAAATGGTATTTTAATAAACGGTGCACAATTTCCGTTTTATTTTAGACCAAAAAGAAATCTTTTAAATATAATAACTGAAATTAATATTAATAGTGATATTAATACAAACCAAAATATTAGTAATATATTAAATAATATTAAAATAAATGATTTTGATATTACACCCGGTTATAGTTTAGTTTATAATGTTCAAGGAGATGATTCAGTACCATACAGTTTAGTTGATGATTCTTATAATCCTGAAATAATTAATAATGCAGATGAAACAGTTGCACTTTTAGGTGCAAAAAAATTATTTTTACTATCAAATAAAGTATCAGGAACAGGTTCAGCAAAAAAAGAAATTACATTTTCTGATTATGATATTTACGGTATTGACCAAGATAAAATATTAAATGAAATTGAGCCGAATACTTCATCATTAGTTAGGGGTGAAGAATTAATGGAACTTTTAAATTTAATTGTAAAATTTTTAATAACTCACGTTCATCCTTACCCTGGACTTCCACCTGTTCCGGTATCTCAAGATGGAACAAGTTCACAAGATATACTAAAAGCCATACTTGAAGCACAACAAAAAATATTAAATGGCAATATTAGAATTAATTGATATTTATATTTTAAAAGGAACAAATGTCAATTCATAATTCTTATTTTAGTAAAAGTGATACTATAATTTATAACTCTTATACAAACACGGCTAGAAATCCGATTGTTGAACTTTTTTATGGTCGTGTAGATGATATTATAGCACCTAAAGGTTTTAGTAGATATCTTTTTGATATTAATCTATCTTCTTTACAAGAAAAATTTAATAGTGGTGTAATTTCTTTAGATTGTAGTGGTAGTTCAATGACTCACACCTTAACAATGACTAATACATCAGCCTTTGATACTGAACTATTAAATTCTAAAACATCACAAGGAAGAAGAAGAGCAACATCGTTTGATTTAATTCTTTTTAAAATACCAAAAGTATCTGGAGACACAGGAAACCCACAATATTGGGATTCTGGTGTTGGTTACGATTATTATAATAATTCAAGAGCATTGAACTCATCAAACTCGATGAGCATTCCAGATGCTATAGCAACCGAAAGAAGTTTTTCAGATAGACCAACAAACTGGTTTCAAAGAACAACAATAAATGATTGGTCAGTTCCCGGAGTTTATGATAATACAAATTCATTAACTACTCTAACAGGTTGTAATTATTCAGCAATTACTATAATTGATACACAACATTTTGAATTTGGTAATGAAGATATTGAATTTGACATGACAAACGAAATAAATTCAATATTAACCGGAGGAACTACAGGAAGTACAGGTTATGGTATTGCCTTTTTACCTGAAGTTGAAAATATTTCAGGTTTAACAGAAAACTACTCCGTTGGATTTTTCTCTCCTCACACACAAACATTTTATGAGCCGTATCTACAAACAAATTATGATGATTTGATTTTGGACGATAGAAATGTATTTTATCAAGGAAAGGTTAATAACTTATATCTTTATGCTTACATTAATGGCACTCCAATAAATTTTGATACTCCACCAACTGTCGATATATTAGATAGTAATGGTGACCCAATTGCAGATTTTACAGGATTAATATCTTGTTTGGTTACACAAGGAGTATATAAAGTAGAAATATCAGGGTTGACTGCAACTACAGTACCGTGTTTTTATTATGATAAATGGTATGACATATCTGTTGATGGTACTTCAGTTTCTGATGTTGAAAATGAATTTGTTTTAAAACCCGCAGATGGATATTATCAAATCGGAACTAGAACGGAGCAACCAAAAATTTACGGATTTGATTATAGTGGAATAAAACAAGATGAAAAAATTCTGAATACCGATGTTAGAAATGTTAGTGTTTATATAAAGAAAGCATACTCGGTAGCTGAAGTAATTAATGATATACAAGCATCTTATAGAGTTTATGTAATGGAAGGTACAACAGAAGTTCAAGTTCAAGATTGGACTCAAATTAATAGAACTCCTGATGGATATTATTTTGTGTTTGATACACGAGACAAAATTCCAAATGAATATTTTATTGATATGAAAGTTCTTACTGATAGAAATATAGATACTTATAAGAGAACATTAAAATTCCAAATTGTAAATAAGAAGTGATGAAAAGCGAAAGATACATGTTTTTTAGTAATCTAGAACAAATGAGAAGACAATGTGACTTACTATTAGATTTAGACCAAGAAATTGTCGAATCAATTTTAGATAATGGTCACGATTGGGCTCAAGACCACATTGCAGAATCAAAAAATAATTTAGACCAAGTTTTTGATTTTATGATGAATGAAACTAAAAAAGATGATACTGATATGATTGAAGAAAGAGAATTACTTGAACAAATTATACGTAGAGTTATTGAAGAAAAGAAAAAAAAGAAAGACACAACACTTTGTTCTAGAGGTAAATCCGCAGCCAAAGCTAAGTTTGAAGTTTATCCATCTGCTTATGCTAACGGTTATGCAGTACAAGTGTGTAAAGGAAAAATGCCAGGTTTAGACGGAAAGAAAAAATGTTCGGGAAAATATTGTTCAGGTAAATAATAAATTATATATTTGTACCTTAAAATAAAAAAAATGTCACACGTTACCTATCAACTTGCAAAGGATGATGAAATAATTATGGAGACTCAAGCTGTCGATGCCGAGAAAGCTATTGATTATTTCTATCTTGATTTCCCACAAATGTTTACAGAAGACGGGTTTTCAGTTAAAATCAAGAAAAAAGAAAAAGAGGGTTAATCCCTCTTTTTTGTTTCCCTAATAACCCAATTGTAACCGGCATTACCACCCCTCAATAATGACATTACATAGTCATTGTCTTCATGAGGTCTACCTTTAAACCCTTCTTTTAAAAGAGGGGTATTTTTTTGTGAATCAAAATACTTTTTTATTCTTTGTATATCTTCTACAGTAATATTACTACCTTTTAATAGTTTTTCTGCAAACATATCTTTTTTACCACTCTTTTTTAGGTACCATAAACCCTTTTTAATGTTTTCTTTTACAACTTTAGGTATACGTATCTTACCAATACTTTCATCAATAACGATTTTAAGGTCACCAGTCCCTTTAAAAATTCTGTGATAGGTCTCTTTAGGTATAAAGTATTTTTGTCCTTCTTGCAAGACCTGAGGTAGTTCATTGTCCATTTGCAACATCCATCCGTTACTTGATTCCACAAAAACCTCACGGTCTTCACGGTCACGGTGCCATACTAACTCATGAGAATCCACATTTTCAGTGAAAACTCTTCTGAATTTATTCTTACCTAAATCTTCTTGATTGTATACCATTACCAATATCGTCCTGGAACATTGTTCCCAAAATCTTTATGTGCTCTACATGCCCAATAACCTGCCTTGGTTCGGTCTTTTTTCTTTTCACACTGATGTCTTGCCGCAAACGATGCACGAGCGCCCGGGTCATTCCATTTAGCAGTCATAACAGGTGAACCATAAGATACTTTAACAATCTTACCCGTTTTGGGATTTCTAACATAAACATACCATTTTTTAGAACCCCCTTTTTTTGGTTTACCTAATTCAACACTTTTACCTTGATATTCGGCTTCGTTAATCATGGGGAAATCTAATGGTAATCTTTCACCTTCATAGATAAAGAACTTACCCAAATCAGAATCTAATGTCTCATTATCTTCTTCGTTAAAGTAATGTCCTTCATTTCTTAACTTTCTAGCTTCTTTTATTATTTCAAAATACTTCTCACTACCTACTCTATAAATGTTTTCAGATATAGGGATATTATTATTTATGTGGTATTGTAATTCTTCTGAAATGTTTTGTTTTGTTTTTACATAAGAACTTAAAATATTTTTAATTGATTCTTTTATATTAAAGTTCTTTCCTTGTTGTAATGATGGTTTATCCATAAATTCGTAATAGTTGTTAAAAATTTTCATTATTTTATAGTAGTCACCTTCTATTCCTAATTTTTCAAATTCATTAGATAACCACTGTTCCCCATTAAGGTATTCATTATTTAATTCATCGTATACCAATAACCTACCGGGTCCTTCTCCCCATCCACGATATAAACCAAATTTGGTATTATTTAATCGTTCTGAAAGTTTATTATTTTTTATTATTAGATACACTAATGTACCTCCAATGATATGTTCATCAAACATCTCATCACTATCTCTATTAGTTGTACACCATTTAGTATTAGCACCATATTTACACGAAGCGTTATGAGTTAAAGGAGCAACTAACAAATAATCATCGGTATCGTATAATTTTTGATATTCTTTATTTTCAACCTTAAATTTTTCAGTTACCAAACTTGTTAATTTTTCAACAGATTCTTTTTTCTTATGTGAAACCCAATTTGGTTTTTGTCCTTTACCTGTTTGAGAGTCTTTTCTTTCAACTCTTCTTTTTTGTTCGCAGGCTTTCTTTTTATCCGCATCAGACATTTTACCCGCAACACCTGCGGCTCTACATTTAGGATATGCACCCTTATCAGCGTCTGACCTACCACACGGGGGGTGTTTACCATCCTTATCTTTTCTACAAATATCCACCCATGGCCCTTTAGGTTGTTTACTACCTTTTGGTTTCTTTTTTTTACCAAACCAAACGGCCAAATCTTCACTTAAAATATATTCAGGCATACTTGATTTTTTTATCCTTTTTGTTATATATATTATAAATATCAAATAAAACCGATTATGGAGAATACTCAAGAACAAAATCAACAACCACAACCCGCAGGAACATTATTTGAAATCATCAATTATTATTCAAACGAAGATTTAAGTAAATTTGTTGACCAAATGACGCAAGAACAAGCATTATATTGTGTAATACATGCAACACGTTCAGGACATAGAAGAGGAGCATATGGAATGGAAGAATCAGAAGTCATTTCAAAAGCAATAAGAGTTTTAACAACTCCTCCACCATTATCGGAAAACGACTTTCCTGAACCTGAAATTCATAAAGCTGAATAATATTTAAATTGAGGACTTATTAGTCCTCTTTTTTTTGCCCAATAAAAACTAAATAAACAAAAATAAAATCAAAAAAACAAAATGAAAAACACAAAAACGTACAATGAATTAGTACAGAAGATGAGAGAATTCTTCTTAAACAAAAACTTCAAAGAAGTTCCTACACAAAGTAGATTATCAATTTTAGCTGCTTGTGAAAATCCACACTCAGTAAAAACTTTTGAGTACTCAGGTGAAATTTGGCCATTACCACAAACAGGTCAAATGTGGTTGGAATATGAATTACTTAAAAACCCTGACTGGGATGGTGTATTCTGTGTTTCAACATCTTACAGAGAAGAAAAAGAACCAATACCAGGTAGGCACGAACTTATTTTCCCTATGTTTGAGTTTGAATCAAAAGGAGGAATAAAAGAAATGTTAAAACTTGAGTCTGAACTATTAGAATGGTTAGGTTTTGATGGACCCATAGAAGTTAACTATAACGATGTATGTGAAGAATATGGTGGTGTTAAAATTTTAGAAAATGAACACGAACAAAGAATGTGGGATGAAAAAGGTTCAGTTGTTTCATTACAACATTTCCCATTAAGAACAAATCCTTTTTGGAATATGAAACATAAAGGAGATGGTATCTTTAATAAAGTAGATGTTATTCTTTATGGTCAAGAAACCATAGGTTCTGCAGAACGTTCCTCTAATGTTGAAGAAATGAGAGAAATGTTTTATACAATCGAAGATGGCGGTTATTCTGCCAAGTTGTTTGAACTGTTTGGTAAAGAAAGAGTTGAAAGAGAATTGGAAGAATTTTTATCCTTTGATTTCTTCCCTCGTTTTGGTGGTGGAATCGGTATGACTCGTTTGGCAAGAGCATATGAAATGATGAAAGAAGAACAACTCGCAGTTGTTTAATCCTAATAACATATCAAAATAAAAAAGGGGACCAATCGGTCCCCTTTCTATTTATTCAGTTTGAGTTAAATTATCTCAATTCTCTCAAGTCGAATGTTCTAACACCATCAACGATGATTCTACCATAGAAACGGTTGTTAACCATTTTCTTAGCGTATCTTGTCATGATACCCTTGATAGGTGTAAAGTTGAATGGGTTGTACATAGTTGGAGTCAACTGAAGAGGTACATATGGTGCGTAAACGTAACCTGTATCCAACAAAGAGTTACCTTTGTGTCCTAACAATACTGTGTTAGGTGGGAAGTATGGGTCACGGTAAACTTGATATCTACCAGCTAATGTACCAACTCTCTCAATACCCATGTTGTACTGGTCCTGGTCAGGAGATGCATTTGAAACGTGGAAGTACTCCAAGTCATCAAAGATAGCTGAAATTTCAGAAGATACAACAATCCAGTTAGCTCCACCTCTCAATGTAGATTTGTGAATCTGAGCTGAGATTTGGTTGATAGCTGTAATCAACGTTTGGTTCCAGTCCTTTTGAGTGTACTGAGTTAATGGATTTGCAGAAGTACCTCTCTTCCATCCGTTGTAATCCCAACGTAATGTCCAAGCCGCACCTTTTCTCAAATCTCTTAAGATTTCACGGTCAATTTCTGCTGCAACTTGCTCAGACAATAAAGCTGTTAATTCAGCTTCAGCGTCGATGTTGTGGAAAGCAGAAACGTCTTGTGCTAATTCAGGTGACCATTGAGCTCTCAACTTTCTTTCTGTAACAGAAACAGTTACTGACTCTAAGTCAAATGAAACTTCACCAATCTCATCTTCGAATTCCAAGTTCTTATAGATTCTATAAGTACATGTGAACTGTCCTGCAGCTGGTGCCGCATTTGAAGGTAAAGTTATACCTGAATATCCATCAAGAGATGCTGCACCAATAGATGCAGGAACTTGACAGTCAACTTCTAAGTAAATGATACCATTAGCATCACAGATGTTATCGTAGTAACCACCGTTACCTGAACCAGGCCATGAAGCCTGTGTGTTAGTACCGTACTGAACAATACCCTTACCATATTTCTGAGTAACAACTCTGAAGATAAGTGCAGATGTACCCAAACCTGAGAATGCACCTGTAGTTTGTACAGCCTTAACTTGTAAGTCAGATAAGAAAGTTTCCGTATCTTGTTCGTTTCCATCAGGACCGATAAGTTTACCTTGTCCTGCACTTGAGAAACCTGACAATGCAATGATAGCTTTTCTGTGGATTGGACCACCTGTAGTAGCACCAGCTGTAGTACCACCATTAATAGTAGTGTATACACCTTCAACTAATTCGCCATTAGACCATACTTGAGTTACTGCGTTAGAAGTTACAGAAGTATAAGCTCCTTTTGAATAGTCGAATAATCCTGGAGGGTCCAAAGTTGGTTCGTCACCCTCGTAGAAACGGTCATACAAGTTTTTACCTGTAGAGTAACCTGATTCTGGAGTTTGTGATGCACTTGCATTTGGTGCCCCGAAAGGTGCGTAGTGAGGATTGTCATATACAGTAGCTGTATCATAACCCTGAATTTTAGGTACGAAGTAGAACAATTTACCGATAGGTAAGTTCATAGCTTGTACAGAAACGATGTCGTTTGCCAATAATTTAGAGAAAACTCTTCTAACGATTGGGAAAACAACAGTTTCGAATGAACCTGAATTGTCAGTTGATGCAGCTTCGTTGATTAAGTGTGAAGCTTGGTTTTCATACAACTGAGCCATGTTTTCTTTAACGTGACCTTTAAGACCCTCTAAGAATCCTAATTTGTCCCATTTGTTGATTGTGTCTTCTTTGATAACTTTCAAGTGCTTAAGACCGATGTTACCAACAAGACCTGATTCTAATAATGCTCCCATTTTAGTATTTTTTTAAGTTTTGTTTTATTTTGTTAATTTATTCATCAAATCTCTCATTCTTAAGAATTGAGGATTCTCATAAGTTTTAGACTCGATAAGATTTGTAGCAGAACCTTTAGAAGGTGATTTCTGTACTTTAGACTGAACTGATTCAGTCACAACAGAGTTTTTACCATCATATTCTTCTTTCAAAGTCTTATACAAAGTCTTAGATTCCTTAAGTGTTTCAACCGAATCAAAACGTCTTAAGATATTTATTTTTTCTTGCTTGGTTGTTGAATGTTCTGTGAATAAACGAGTAGCGTAAGCCAAGTTTGAATTAAATACAGCAACTTCATTTAACTTCTCTCTAAAGATGTTTAATGCTTTTCTGTACTCTTCGTTCTTAGCTCTTAAAGATTGAACTTCAGCCTTTAATTCACTTTCAGAAACTGTTGATACTTTTTTCTTAGGTAGACCTCTACCTGGGAAATTGTCCGAACCGTTTCCTAATGTACGTGCAGCCTCAGCAGTTTCACCAGCAGTTAAATCCATACTTTTATCTCCTGAATATGGTCTTTTACCCATAGCCTTTTCCATTCCTTTACTTTCTTTTCTTCTGTCAGTAAAAGATTGTTTCATTTTTTTGCCATGGTCTTTACCAAGAGAAATATCTAAGTCATGATTATAACCTTCGTTAGACTCTTCTTCATTCCATTCTTCATCAACCATTTCGGTTTCTTCTTCTTTTGCTCCCTCTTCATCTTCTTCCATCTCAATTTCGAAAACAACTTCACCATCTTCTTCTTCATCTATGTCTCCCATAGAATCCATTTCTGGTAATTCGTCTTCTGATTCAGTTTGGATGATGTACTCAACGTCTTCATCTTCATCACTTAAGTGAATGTTATCACCGTCTTGTTTAACAATGATTCCATCTTCGTCACCCATAGCCTTGAATACTTTCAAGATTTCTTCATCTGAAGCACCTGTTAAGTCTAAAGGAAGTAAAACTTCTTCTTCATCATCAACTTCCAAATCGTCACCAGGTAAATCTAACATCAACATGTCTTCCATGTCAACTTCTTCACCACCCTCGTCTTCATCTTCCATCTCAGAATCTTCATCCGCATCCATGTCACCCATTTCAGGTTCCATTTCAACTTCTTCTTCATCACCTACTTCAATTCCTTGTTCGGTGATGTCCGTGTTAACCATATCCTCATCTACATCAGATAATGATTCTTTTACTAATTCACTGATTTCTTCCTTCATAGTAGAAGCAAGTATTCCTTTTGCATTTTCAGTTACGGCTTCTTCCAAATTTTTCATTTGTAATAATGCCTCTTCAACCAATGATTTTTTTGTGTTGTCTGCCATTTTTTT
>Ga0208644_1000447_pt1 | contig 34936 bp, 47 predicted proteins | sample VirMetDEL_Nov_18_FD_184517 | JGI IMG/M metagenome (GOLD analysis project Ga0208644, IMG submission 184517) | Aqueous microbial communities from the Delaware River and Bay under freshwater to marine salinity gradient to study organic matter... | ecosystem: Environmental > Aquatic > Marine >...
ATGTCGCCCAACTTGAAATATCGTGCGGCAGCAATTTCACCCAACACGCCGACAATCTCACCTTCGAGCTGATCAGCGTATGTTTTTCGGGCTGTTTTTGCGTCACTGAAATGTTGTAAAACCGAGCGAAAATGGCGGTTATCCGCTTCTTTCAGTGCAAGCAAAAAGTCAGCAAACGTAAAGTTAATTGTTGTCATTTGTTTCTCCATCAATCCAAGCCTGTAATTCATCGAACGGATATGTTTTGTCAGCTTTAAGTTCGGTGGCTATTTCGCGGTGCGCCTGAGCGAGTCCGGCTTTGTAACCTTCGTAGTACGCAGATTTTATAAACCATCCCCCACAGCCGCCGCACGTACCATTTTTGCGGTAAAAACGTTCAGCAAGTTCGTCCCATAACCCTGGCGGGTAATCTAATTTTTTAGCCATGTTTCACCTCCGTAAGCGGCGTAAAACGAAACTTGTTAAGCCAGTACGGTTGCACCGGCGTAAATTCCGACATCGCAAGTTCCAACAGTGCAAACAACACAGCGCGTGAAACCTTACTGCTAAAGGTCGTATAATCCGCAGCAAACTCCCGCAGGATTGTCAGCGTGGTTGCGTCGAGCCAGGTGATTGCATCAATCGCAACAGCCCCGCCGTGATCGTTCCACGTCGCCTCGTCGATGTGGTTTAGCGTCGTTTCGAGGTCTGACAAAAAACCCGCACCGAGCTTATCAACGTGGCGCAAAAACGCCTCAACGACACACGCCTTACGGCCAATCAAATTGTCTAAAGTCCGTTCAAAAATCGTCGTCATAAACCTCCTAGTGCTTAAAACGGTATATCTTCTTCGTCGAGCGTTTTGACTTCCTTCAGCGGCAACGCGACTGCGGCTGACACGTTGCTGACCAGTTGCTGAACTGTCGGCATCGGTGCGCGGTAGTGCCACGCAAGCGCTTGGCCGATGAGGTCGTGCAGCGCCTTGATGTCTTCTGGGAAAAGGTATTTCGATTCTTTCCATTCCTCGGTTTTTTTGTCCTTGTAGCGTTTTTGGATCGTGAACGTAACGCCACGATCATTCGCCCAAGCCGCAACGCTCAAGCCTTTGTGTTTCCAATCTGCTGTTGGCCGACCCATACAAACTCCTTATTTAGTTGCCAGACAAGGCAGACCGTAGTACGACAGTGACGGTCTGTCTACTACAAAACAAACATGGAACAAAAAAATATAGAACAAACTCCGCAGTTACTTACGAAGTACGAATTGGCAAAATTTCTGAAGGTGCATTTCAGCACTTTGGACACGATGTTGAAACGCGGTTTGCCACACATGAAGGTCAACAAAATGTATCGCTTCAATTTGGCTGAGGTGCTTGCGTGGATGAAGGTGCAGAATGACTAGCAACGACAACGTGCATCGGTATCTTGCCGTACCGTTTTGGTTAATCGAACACCCCGAGCTGACGCAAGCTGAACACTATGTGTACGCCTATGTGTTGGGTTTCGACACCGCAAAGAAACAGTGCTTCGCCGGAGTGACTCACTTGGCTGCTGCGCTACGTCTCAGTGAACGATCAATTATTCGCGCCAGACTGAAACTAAAACAATTAGGTTTGCTGGTGCGTCGTCAGGACAGTCGAACGGGGCGAGTGTACCACACAACCCTGGTTGACGTTGCCGACACAATCCAAACTGGCAGTGACGAAGATGCTGCGGAAGTCCAAAGTGACACCTGCCAAAATGTCACCCCCCTAGCAAATTGCCACCCTGAAGGTGACAAAATGTCACCCCATAGTGACAAAATGTCACCTCAAGGTGACAAAATGTCACCCCCGAGGTGCCAAAATGTCACCCATATAAACTTATATACTAGATCAGATACTAACTTAGTTATGAGGGAGAATACCCCCCTACCCCCCAACCCACCCCAGGAAGGTACAAAGGACTGGTTCGACTTCCAGGCTGAAAAGTATTTAGCCGTACCTACCGGCAACGAACCGTGGGAAAGGGATAGCCAGTACGTCAGCGGCGGTCGTAGACCGATGACGAAGTTCCCAAGCCTGTGGTTCACTCGCAGCGAATTAGCCTCAGCTATCGAGGTCGTCCGTGACGCTTTGCCTGATGACGATATTAAGCCAGTGTTCAGGCTTGCCGAAGCCGAAGCGATGACGAAGCAGATTGACCGTGGTGGTCGAAAAATTCCGGCCTACAAGTACGTAACTGGCCATTGTTTACAAAACCACCTGGAAACACTTACAAAAACGACACGTTTGGCTAAAACTAGGAGTAAATCGTAATGGCTTGGCAACCAAAAGGCATCGACTACGACAAGCTACATGCCGTTTTAAGGGCCGTATTGCCCCACCATCGAGCTATTTCGACCCGGCTAGGGGGTGAGGTAGGGGTCTTCAAAGGAATCGATTCTAGCGGCAATGTGTGGCTTATACGGTTTGACGAACCTTTTACAGACGAAAAAGGCCATACAGTACAACGCCGTTCTAAAAAGCTGGAGCTAAAAGCTGAAGATGCTGAAGCTCAAGCACGGGGTGGTGTAACGCCGATACCGATGAAGCCACGGCGTGACATCGATCCTTTTGACTGATCGGGTGGGGGATGGTACACTGTTGGTGGGTCGTCGCAGACCTCCTAGTGTACCACCCCCCCTGGGTGGTTTTTTTATGGCAAAAACGCTTGCCGTAAAACTACTTCCACCATCGCAACTTCAAATCGTTTGCGTTGTTGCGGCGTGAGCCGCTCAAATATTTCGTTCAGCACTGGACTGTCAAACACCTTTGTTACAGTCTTTGATTGCTTTATCCGAGCGTTTTTTCGTGGAATGGCGTTGCCTTTCGCTTTGGCTTCAAGCCATTTGCGATTTTTGGGCTGTGCATACGTTGCTACCGTAAGCGTGTTCATGCCCGTCGCTTTTGCGATGTCGCCAAAATGATCGTTAGCTTCGATTCCATGCAAGCATAACGCATACTGCTGTTGGGTGTATTTTGGTTTCATTGTTTTGTCCTAGTGGTTGTTAAAGTCATTTTGAAAAACACGGCCAGCTTTTCAGCACTTTCAAGCATCAACGACCGTTCACCTTCCAAGAACCGGCGCAGGATCGCGTAATCGAGGCCAGAACCTTTAGCCAGTGCATAGGTCGTGAGCTTGCTATCGTGACAAGCTTTTTTTAGGGCTTTACTTAGTGTCATTGGTGTCTCCAAGGTCTACGTTGTCATGCAATTCGTCGATGAGTTCCGCAGCTTCTTGCGCGGTGATTTCAGCCCGAGCAAGTTTACGGAGTTCCACACGCGACTCCCACACGTTCGCACCGAGGTGCGTGGCAGATGCTTCAACAGCTACTTGCGTTGCGGCTTCAAGCTTGTGTTCATCAAGCAACGCCAGATTGTAGTGCCATTGGGTTTGCGCTGGTTTCGCAGGTGCAGCAAACTGCTGTGGCATTTCTTCTTCGGTGTACAGGCCGTTTAGCTCCTGTGGGAACGCCTCACGGATCGCTATCGACTTAGCGACTTTGGTTAGCATCACACGCGGCATCTGACGCCAGATCGGTGTGTCTTTGCCGTATTCCTTCAGCAATGCGACACCGATGGCCGGAAACTTCCGGTCTTTACGGTAGACCTTGCACGTTGCTTTGGTCGGCGCAGCATCGTCATCGACTTCCACTTCCATACCATCGTACTGCGGGTGACGGTTTGCAATGGCCAAGAAGCCATTGATGCCCGTCATGACTTGCAGACGACCACCGGCCTTGATGCCCCAGACTTCTTTCTTAAACGGGTTTAAGCCCGTTGCCTTGCAATGCTCAAGAAAAAGCAAAAATTCCGGCTGAGTTAATTCTTTGCCGACCGTAGCCCGTATCGTTTCAATAACGTCGGCGCGGCTAAAGTCCAGCGCAGAACTAGTTGTTAATGTTGGTGTGTTGTTCATCGTTTTCTCCTAATGCCACACATTATTGTGTGGTCGGATGACAATACAGGACAGGTGGCGCTGTGTCAACTGACTTTTCATTTCAAAGTTTGAAATTTTCCCATAATTTGATACCCCGTTAGACGCTTGCCTTCCGTTTCAGCGGTTTTAGCCGTTTCGACCAATGCCCGGACCGTTTCAACGGCACCAAAAAAACGTTCAGGTTTGAGGTTACCCCGAAAGAATCGAAACTCGGCAACGGTTGATTTGTCCAGGTTCAACGCACGATATTTGCCGCTTCCGTTTCTGAATTCGCAGTAGCTATATCCCTTGCGTTGAGAGATATGCTGGAAGTGGATTTTATGTTTCGTGAGAAACCGTTGCAATGCCGACCACGTTTCCGTCTTAAGGTACGATTTGCCGACCGATAAATGAAGTCCGCATCGGCCCGAATCGTACGAGGTGATCCCCAAGCTCGATACAGCTTTGAGCGTTTGATACCATTGCGTTGATACAAGTTTGTCAGGATCAATCGGTAGGGTAACGATTTCAGCACCACTTGAATCAAGTGAACCGTCACGCACTAAAACGAATTCGCCTTTGATTCGTGCAAGCGCATTGATCAAAAGTGAGCGGGCTCCGACTCCTTCAACTTCCAATTCAACACCGATCAAGTAAGGCGCCGTGGAGCTCTGCACGGCTAAGCAAATATCCCGAATGGAATACTGGCCGGGCGACAATAGCCCTTGATCAACATCGTAGGTGCTGAAATGTACGCCGGTGGAGGCACGATGCCGACTCCTTATATACGCCAGGTTAAAATCGTACGCAGTTTTATATGGGACGCGCTGATTGTAATCGGTTTGCAATGCTAATTGTGGCATGGTTTTTTCTCCTAGTGTGTGTGTGTGTTAAAACGTGAAAGATGCGGCGATAATTAGTGCAACCATCATTGCGCGATAAAAACGAATGATCGTAGTGCTACTAACCAGATCGACTCCGTGAACGGCGATTAGTTTGCCGTTGTCGCGTATCCAATGCAGATCGTGGCCGTGGTCGGCACGTTCAACGTAAATAACCCGCTGACCATAGTGTGTATAAACGTAATGTTTCATTGTGTTTAATTCCTCCCGCGCATAGATAACTGCCGCATTGCGATTTCATCGGCTGCACTATAAACCCGGACCATTACCGATTTTGGCAATGGCACGTAAGGACCAACGGCTGATAGCCACCGCCGCTTTGCATCATCGGTCCAAACATTCACCGGTTTCACGCGTATAAAACGGGGATAACGAGGCATAAATAACTCCGATTTTATTAAGTGTTATGGGCGTGATTGCCCATGCCGATTTTAACATAAGTATGGGTCAATTGCCAGTATGAATAAGCGGGGAAGGGTAATTCAGCGATATCGCCCCAACTATGCAAAGTTTGCATAGCCCTGGCAGGGGCTAGGATGGGCGATTATGGCGGGGGGTAGGGTAGGATATGGGCAAGGGTAATAACTCGGCCTTGACTCGTATAGGCGATTTAAGGCACTATGAAATAATTGCGTAGTAAGTGCCGATATTGTTAACGCGCAATCAATGGGTTATGCCGAGAAAACCTCACGCGATATCCCCTCGCACGATGAGCGAACGTGCTTATCAGGCGATACGCAAGCACAAGACACTGAATCCACACGAGCTTTTGTTTTATTGGGCAAACGGGATTGAAATCGCGGGGCTCAAACCTGACCCCGCGCAGCAGATTTATTGTGCGGTGGCAGCGGCTAACTACTACGCTCCAAAACTGTCGAACATTGAAATTAAGCAAGATGTTCGGGTAAAAGCGGTCATCAGCGCCGCGCCTATGACTCAGCATCAATGGGCCCAAAAGTATTTGAACCAACAATCAAACACCGTTTCCCCGTCACCGTTGCCCAACGTGGTGCCGACCGTAGCCTATGAGGTCACCCCGACCGACCCATCCTTAGTGCACCAGAATATTAATTCTGGTGAAGTAACCGCCGATCAATCGACAACGTTGTCTACTGAGTCGAGTCAATCGAGTGACACGAACGATCCACCTACCAACTCGCAGTAGGTTATAACCTACAAGCATAAATCCACGCGCATCATCGATCATGATCGTGACGCGGGGTGTAGTGCAATCATCGTTGCGAAAAACACCATCGTGGTGTTTTTGAAAAACACCATCAACTCACCGATGCCACTGGCTTTTTTTAGAAACAAAATCGGAAACGCGGGAGTCCCAACCGCTATATACACCCATCCACACCACATCCCACTTTTCAGCAAATAACGCTGTTCTACCAGTTATAACTAGACCCCCCCCGTCATTTTATAGGTTCCGGCATAGCTGCAACTGTGCTACATGGGACCCATGCCTATATATAAAATCCTAGCCATTTTGCTGTTTGCTTTGCCTGTCTATGCCGAGTCAGTGCGGCGCATAGAGTTTGTGCATGTAGCTGATGGGGCTACGATGCCGCGTGGTGAGGTTCGTCGTGTGATTAGCGAGGTGCGTAAAGCGTATAGCAGCGTCAGGCTGGATCGATTTGGTGCGGTTATACGGTGGGGTCGTCTTAGGACTGTACGGCTCAACCTTGGGGCGTATAGCGTGGATAAGCGGGTTCAATATGCGTATCGGCTTGCTCGTAGGCTTAGGTCTCGTTTGCCTGTGTATGTGTTTGTGCCTATGTCGGCTGATGGATACAGTTGGGGTGTCTGTTTCAACCGAGCGTTTGCTGTTGGCGTTGCAACGAGTGTGAATCTTCGTGGTGAGCGGCGGTTTTGGCAAGGTGCTACTACCGCTGTGCATGAGATTGGGCACATGCTTGGTGTTAGTCATGATGATAGCAGTGCGAACGTGATGCACAGCGATGCGTTACGGTTTGTGACTGATTTTATACCACCGTTTCCGTGGTGGTTTCGTGATATGGTGCTTGGGTTTGGATTTGGTGTGGATATTTGTAAGTTTCCTGAAGGGCGGTGCTAATGGATACGAAAACACCTGAACAATTAGCGGCTGATTACGCAACCAGTCAATCCCCACGCACGGGGCCGGAAGATATTATCTGGCGTATGTGCCGGGATGATTTCCTCGCTGCATACGAAGCTGCCAAGCCGAAATGGATCAGCGTAAAGGAGCGGCTGCCGGAGTTGGGAACATGGGTCTTGATTGATGGCCCAAGTATTTGCCAGCGAATTGATCCGCCGTCAGCGAATTGGAAAGGAAAATACGCATGGGCGACTGATCACGAGTCGTTTTATGATCCAAAAGACGTCACCCACTGGATGCCGTTACCTGACGCACCGAAAGAATGACTGAACCTGAAAATGTAGTTGTATGGGCCCCGCAGCCGGGGCCACAACAGGCGTTGGTTGATTGTCCTTTGCCGCTGGTTGGCTATGGTGGTGCGCGTGGTGGCGGTAAGACTGACGGGGTTCTTGGTAAGTTTGGTATCTTAGCTGAAACGCTTGGCGAGGCGTTTAACGGTGTGTTTTTCCGTAAGGAGTTGCCACAGGCTGACGACCTGATTGAACGGGCCAAGCAGATATACTTGCCCTTAGAAGCGCATTACAACGACCAGAAAAAGCAGTTTACGTTTAAGGGCGGTGGTCGGCTACGGTTTCGGCCATTGGCTAACAATGCTGACGCTGAAAAGTACCAGGGTCAGAATCTAAGTCATGCGGCTGTTGAAGAAGCTGGTAACTATCCCACGCCTGAACCGATATTTAAGCTGTTCGGTGCGCTTCGTGGTGGCGACAATCCGCAGATCGTATTGACGTTTAACCCTGGTGGTAGTGGCCATCATTGGCTGAAGGAGCGGTTTATTAAGCCAGCACCGAAGGGTTGGCAGATCCTTCAGTGGGAAATCGGCAACGGCAAGAAGATTGATTACATTTACATACCGAGTCGTGTTCACGACAATCGGATCTTGCTTGATAAGGACCCTGGCTACATCGACCGTTTGCACATGGTTGGTAGTCCTGAGCTTGTTCGGGCGTGGCTTGAAGGTGACTTTGAAATCCACGAAGGCAGTTACTTTCCTGAGTTTAGTAGTAAGCACATCTTGGTGCCGTTTACTGTGCCGAAGCATTGGCCTAAGTACCTTGGCTTTGACTGGGGCTATCGTAGTCCGTTTGCGGCGGTGTGGGGTTCGATTAGCAGCGGCAAGACGGATGATGGGCGGGAAATGGAAATCCCGAAAGGTGCCATCGTTATTTACCGCGAAATGTGGGGTCGGCAGATTGAAAACAAGGAACAGGCCGAACGTATAGCGTCGGTTAGCGTTGGTGAAAACGTCCATGCGGTGGCTGACCCGAGTATTTTTACTAGCCAGGGTGGTCCGAGTATTAACGACCAGTTCAACTTGGTGTTTAGTAAGTTTAAGCATCCCGCGTTTCGTGCGGCTGATAATGATCGCATATCGGGCTGGTCGCAGATACGGCGACGGTTACAGGCTAACCCCCCGATGCTTTATTTCTTTTCAACTTGTCCGTACCTGATAGAATCGGTTCCAGCGTTGCAGCTTGACCCGAAAAACCATGAAGATGCCGACAGCACAGGCGATGACCATGCCTGTGATGCGTTACGGTATCTTTGTAAGGAGCGTTTGCTGGAAGCCGCTTACGAAAAGCCAGTCGAAAAGTCAGTACATCGGGGTCGAGTGAAACTCCAGTTGTACATTAACCAAATTAGGTCAGAACAAAAACGGGCTCGTTTGTGAAAAGTAACGAAAAGTATACCGGCGCATGGTGGCACAGCCAACTTTCATCGGCTGAAAATCGTCACAGTAAGTTTTTTGAAGAAGCCAAGGAATCAATACAGATATACAAAGCACGAAAGGAAATGACCGACACGCAACGTCGGTTAAACGTGTGGTGGTATTTGGTTAATACGCTGTTACCTGCGTATTACAGCAGCACACCAAAGGCTGAAGTTAATTTGCGTAAGCGTACCGGCGCGATGAAGTACCAACTTGGTGCGGTGGTGCTTGAGCGTAACACGCAGTACGCGATGGATGAGCATTTTGACTTTGATATGGTCGGCTACAATGCCGCGTTGCAGTTTTTGCTTACGGGCCGGTCGATCTTATGGGCTCGGTATGTGGCTGAGTTTGAAAAGGAAGAAGTTGAATTTGCGCTGATTCGTGGCGCTGAAGGTGGATTGTTTAAGGCTGACGGTACGCCGTATGAAGGACCGGAAGATGAGTTGATTGTATCGCCTGAAGGTATGATCGTCGGCAAGATGGAAATGGAAGTTAAGGACGATGAAAAGGCGATCCTCGACTGTGTTCATTACCATGACTTTTTGACGAGTGATGCGCGTAACGAGTCTGAAATCGAGTGGATGGCGCGTCGTGCGTACATGAGCCGGTACGAAGTCGAAGAAATGTTCGGCAAGGATGTCGCTAAGGATCTTAGCTTTGATAGTTATCCCGATGCGCTAAAGCGTGATCTTTACCAGGAGACGCAAAAGTATGAAGGAAAAGCCGAACTATACGAAATCTGGTGCAAAGAAAGTGATAAAGTTTACTGGCTCCAAAAAAAAGGCGAACAGTCGGTGTTGCAAGAAAGTGAGGTGCCGGTTGAGTTCGAAGGCTTTTGGCCGTGTTCCGTCATCAACCAGTCAACCGATCCCGACACCATCATTCCTGTGTCGGATTATGTCCATGTTAAAGACCAAATTCTGGAAGTAGAACGTATCACGACGCGGTTAGCGTCGGTGGTACAGGCGATTCGTACCAACGCGGTGTACGACGCAACGATGGGTCAGCAAGTGGAACAGTTGCTTCAGGGGGACTTGAAGTACATTCCCGTGATGAATTGGCCGAGCTATAAGGGTCGTGGTGGTCAAGCAAGCGGCATCGAATATCTGGATATTGGGCCGTATGTTCAAGCGATGGAAACGCTGCAAGCGGCGCGTACTTCGGCGCTTAATCAGCTTTATGAAACGCTGAAGGTTAGTGACTTACTGCGTGGCACATCGGCTGAGTATAAAACGGCTACGGCAAATAGACTTGAAAACGCATGGTCAAGCCTTGGGCTTATCGTGCGGCAGAATCAGTTTGCTAAGTTCGTTAGCGACGGAGTGAACAAGCTAGGGACGATTATTGCAAGTCAGTTTAGTCCCGAAGTGATGTTTGAAGTGGCTGACATTGATTCGCTGTTGGCACCAGTTATTCCGCAAGGCGATCCGCAGCAGATGATGATGGCGTCTGAAGCGATTAAGGCCGAAATCATGTCGGCGCTTCAAAACGAAGATGAGCGGTGTTACCGCATCAATATCGCAACCGACAGTATGGTTGCTTTGGATCAAGCGCAAGAAAAGGCTGACGGGCTGGATTTGCTCAATACGTGTGGTCAGTTCTTTCAGCAGATGCAGCAAATGATTGAACAGTATCCGGGCCTAGCCACGTTTGGCATGGAGCTGATGCAGAATATGGTGCGGCGCTTCAAGGGCGGTAAAGAGCTTGATGCTGTGTTCGGCAGCGCATTGGCACAGGTCAAGATGATTGCTGATGAAAAGCAGCAAGCAGCGGCACAGCCACCGCCGCCCGATCCGATGCTTGAGCAGGTCAACGCCACCCGCGAGGCGAATCAAATGAAGTTCCAGATCGACCAGGCCAAGCTGCAAATTGATCAGCAGGAGTCGTATCAAAAAACGATGCAAGCGCAAGCCGAAGCGCAAGCGCGTATGCAGTCGGCACAGGTCGATGTTGAAATTGCGTACCGTAAAGCACAACTTGACGAGTATGTTGCACAGCAGAATTTGATGATCGAGCAGTCAAAGCTGCAAATGAAACAACGCGAGTTGGAGCTTGAAATGATGCGTATTCAGGCTGAAGCCGCAGTTAAGGCTGATAGCACTGAAGCCAAGCGTGAGGCCGACCGTATCGCACAAATGATTGACTTGCAGCGGCTTGAGCTTGAAAACATCGCAGTACGGATGAAGGAATCGGAAAAGCTGCTTGAAGAACGGCGATTGTCGCAAGAACAGGAGCTTGAAAAGCTGCGTATGGCGATGGATGCGCGTATGCAGATGTTAAGTCCGGGCGAACAAAAACAGCAACCGATTGTTATTAACAATGTCATCCCTAAAGCGTCTAAGCGGGTCGGCAAGATAAGCACTGATGACAAAGGTAATCCGTCAATCGAAATTGATAATGTTGAGGATTAACCGTGGCCGATAACGTAACTGTATCTAATGCGCCGACAAGTGTTAATGCCGACATCCCAGTTCGGTCGATTGACAAAAGCGGCGAGCAAATACAGGTTGTAGCAATTGACTACGGCGGGGCTGGCGCTGAAAACTTAACAGTGCCGGACTTTGCAACGGAAACCACGTTGCAAGAAATCAAAGCATCAAACAATGATATTTCAACTTATACCGGAGACATTTATACCGCTCTTTCAACCGGCCAGGTGTCGGTAAAATCCAGCGGAAGCGATATTCTTGGCGTTGCGGTCAGCGGCACACGCAACAATCAAATTGAAATTAGTTTCTTTTCCACGTTTGATACCGCAGTAATTACCAACACAACTACCAGCACCGGTTCAGCAACGATTGCAAATGGTCATGCTCTATACGCAACGGGCACCGGGACATCGGCAACAGCCAAAGGTGTATCGGTGCAAACCTTGGCCTATCGTCCAGCGCATGAGGAATATGCTTATTTCAGTGCTGCATTTACAGCGCCAACAAGTTCAAATTCCGATCAACGAATTGGGCTTTACGATGCCAACAATGGCTATTTTATCGGCTACAAAGGCACAACGTTTGGGGTGACTCAACGCACAGCCGCCGTTGATACGTTCACAGCGCGAACAAGTTGGAACGGGGATTTGCTTACAGGCGCAATCGGCTCAGCTTTTACAAGGGCTGGAATACCAGAAGCAATCAATCTAGCCTACAGTAATTTATTCCGCATCCGTTTTGCTTGGCTTGGTTCGGCATCAGTCATTTTTGATGTATTCAGTCCAGATGGTGCGTGGGTAACATTCCACACATTTAGAATCCCCAATAGTCAACTAAATCCTCACGTTGCCACACCCAACTTGCCAATGACGGTGGAAGCATTGAAGGCAAGTGCTGATGCTACCAACTTGACGGTATATACAGCTTGTTGGGCGGGTGGAACAACGAGCGAGTATAGTAAAATTACTGACTCACTGACCGACAACACGCTTGCTGGTTTAACTCGTTCAGTTATTACAGGACGCACAACGGCAGGTGGTAGCGGATACGTTAATGTCAAAGTGAATCCAAGCGGTGCATTAACAACTGCAACAAGCATTGAAGATATCAGTGCAGTTGACGGGCAAAAGACAATGGCATTGTCGTTTCCGGTTGTAATTGCCAGCGATCAATCAATTTTGACGGCTAACGTTGATGGGTCATTTGTTGGCATCAATGACATTACAAACATCGTTGGGCAACAAAACTTAGCAAACAGTATCCCGGTTGCTATTGCTTCAAATCAGATATTACCTACCTACGGCGCAGGTGCCCAAGTTACAGCAGGAAAATTAACAGTCGCAGTTGCGGGAACGGCAACTAGAATTACTACATCGACAACTGTAATTTATCGGTTAGATTTGCGCGCCGCGCTAACAAACAATGGAACAATTTATGTCGGTGGAACCGGCGTTAGTGCTGCAACAGGTTTTTTTCTTTTGCCGGGCGAGACATATCATCTAGAAATTAACAATCTTGCCGCTGTTTATTTTGATGCCAGCGTTAGTGGTGACGCTGTACATTACGTGTACACACAGTAATGAATTACACACAAATTTTACCAGTTAGTGCGTACGGGCGGGGTCTTTTCGGCCCCGGTCGTGATGGCAGTTTAACAATTGCTGGAGCTACTACGTTTACGCGGTCGTATAATTTGACGACCTTGACAGTAAACACGTTGATAACACTGACGGCTAATGCGGTACGTATTCACGCAAATACAAGTGTCACAGTTAATGGGATCATTACTGCGTCGGGGAATACAGGCGCGGCAGGTGTTGGGTTGAGTGGTGGTACAGGCGCAAGTCCACTTTTGAATTATGACTTTGGCCAGGCTGCGTCTGGTGGAAAGGGCGGAAACGGACAAGTTGCAGCGGGGCTAAGTGGATCGAACGGATCTAGCACATTGGGCGCTGGTGGAAACGGTGCGGGTGGCGGAAAGGGCGGAAACGGTGCGGGTGGCGCGGGTGGTGGTAGCGGCGGCGGTGGATCGTGCGGTTCAAGACCACCAGCATTTATTTCTGCAACGTATTACGGAACAAGTTTGACTGGTTTCGGCGCGGGTGGCGGCGGCGGCGGCGGTGGTGCTGGTGACAGTGTTGTGAATACTGGCGGTGGCGCGGGTGGTGGTGGTTCTGGTGCTGGAATTATTTGGATTGCAGCCAAGGCAATTACAATCAACGCTGGCGGGGTTATTCGTGCAAACGGTGGCGCTGGTGGCACTGGGGCAACAGTGCTTGGCTTAAACTGTGGTGGCGGCGGTGGCGGCGGCGGCGGTGGCGGCGGATTGATTGTTCTAATGTACGAATCCTTGACAAATAACGGCACAATTGAGGCGCTTGGTGGCGCGGCGGGCGCTGGCGGTGCTGGTGGCGGTGGAACAGGCGTGGCTGGAACAAACGGCACCGCTGGAGCCGCTGGCGTTATTATTAAGTACAATATGCGTTTGGATAGGTTTGAATGAGCCTATTTTTATTGCTCAATCCGAAACAATACGGCGGCGAAATTATCAGCCCCGATACATCGGATATTCTTGATGTTTATCGCAAACGTCGGAAGAAACGCGATGAAGAAGCAATTGAAGAGCAAATTGCGGCGCAGTTACTACAAGCGCGTTTGCAGGATGTGGTGATACCCGAGTATGTATCGCCCGTAAAACTAGCGGAAACGCTTGCTGCTAAGTTTAGTGATGTTGGTCCGGGGGAATTAACGGGTCAGGCCAGAGCGGAAAGGATGAAGTATCTGCTACTGATGCTGGCAATAGACGATTAAAAAAGCCCCGGCGTTGGGGGTAACGCCAGGGCAACGAATCAATGTGCTTACAGACGTAAAGAGCCTAAACGATAAGGGGCTGTTATGTCTAGTAATAAAAGTTGGCCATCCCGATTTGGAACTTTGGGCGACAAAGTGTTCGGGAATGATGATCCATTCAATGACGCTGATTACAGCGCGAACAACCGCAACATCATCAACGATGAAATGCCACCAACCCGTTCACCGATAACGGGCAAAATCTATACGTCTAAAGCTGCATTACGGGCTGAATACAAAGCATACGGCGCTACCGAAATAGGTACGGCGTATGACAATGGCTACAGCCCGGAAAAGCACAAAGAACGTACAGAAAGTGAGTTTGTAAAACGGTTAAAAGACCAAATAATTGATAGGTACAGAAATGGACGATAATACCCCCGAAACAACAGAAGCCACCGAAGTTGTAGCCGATACCGGCAAAGTTGGCGTTAGCTTGCGCGAAACGCTGCAAAGCAGGTTTGTGGCGGAAGATGAAGCGGCCAAAGTCGCACCGTCATCGCCCGAACAAGCGGCACAGATTGAAAAGGTCGAGCCAAAAGCAACGCCGACTGAAGCACCTGTGACACCGCCTGAGCAGCAGCGTGTTGCCATCGCGCCACCGGCTGATATGCGGAAAGACGAACGTGAGGCGTTTCTAAATCCAACCGCTGAAAACGCCCATATCTTGCAGGGTTATTTGTCGCGGCGTGGTCTCGAAACGCAACGGTACTTTCAGCAAAAAACGACTGAGCTTGAGCAAGCACGGCAACGTGTCGCTGGTCTTACTGACGTAATTTCGCAGTATGAGCCCGAATACGCTAAGTACGGCATGAACATCGCTGACGTTACCCGCCGTAGTATCGAGTGGGATCGGGCCATGCAAGCAAACCCACGGCAAGCCGCGCTTGAGTGGCTTGGCGCGTATGGGTTATCGGTCGAAGATTTGGTGGAACACGCTCAAAACGGGGGTGTGTTGCCGCAGCAGGAACAGCCAAAGTACCTAACTGCCCAAGAAGCCGAAGCGATTGCACAGCAAAAGATTGAAGCACTTTTGGAACAACAGCAGCAGAGCGTACTTGCACACCAGAATTATCAGGCTGTACAATCGTTCATAGCCAACAAGCCGCTGTTTCGTGACCCTGGCACAGCCTCACAACTTGAGTCCGCCATGGCCCCGATTGTAGCAGCTTTAACTGGTAACGGTCAGTCGCCCCAGGAAATACTGGAGACTGCTTATCAATACGTTACCAAGGGCGATCCCAACTTTGCTGCTTTGGCCCAACGGCTTGAAGCGCCGCAAGTTGTAGAACAAAAAGTCCGTGAAACCGAAAAGGCGAAACGGGCGACGAAATCAATTACGGGTTCCGCAGGTAGCGGCAGTCCCCGACTACAGACAAAAGACATACGTTCAAACCTTCAGCGTCGTTTTTACGGCGGTGATTAAAGGAGTTTAATTTTTTATGGCTAATTTAGAAGAAGCAGTAGTAGCCACCCTGTTCGATCAGAGTGATGCTATTGCGGATGAAATATTGCACCACAATCCGGTTCTTGCTTCGTTGCAGGATCAGGGTTTGGTTCGTCGGTTCAGCGGTGGATATGAGCTGCGGAAACCGATCATGTATAACGATTCTGCCGTTGGCGGGTTCTATAGCGGCTTTTCGTCGTTCAACCTTGACGCGATTGATGATTTCACCGCGTTTCGGTTTGCGATTAAGCAGTGCTATGAGCCTGTTGCCATTTCTGGCCGGGATCGTCGTGCTAACCGCGATGAAGCGCAGCTTTTGGATCTTGTCGAAACCAAGATGAAAGCGGCGATTGCGCGGCTTAAAAATACCGTGTCTACCTCGCTCCGTGGCGATGGTACTGGTACTGGCGGGTTGGAGTTTGACGGTCTTAAAAAGGCTGTTTCGACCTCGCCGACTTCCGGTACTTACGGATCGATTGATCGTGCGACGAACACTTTCGCGCAGAACGTGGCGGTGAACGTCACGCTCAGTGCGTCGAACGTGCAGGAGCAGATTACCGATGCGATTAGCCGTGTGACCCGTGGCGATGACATGCCGGATCTTGGAATCATGGATCGGACTGCGTGGAAGTTCCTCCATTCGTCCCTTACCGCGATTCAGCGAATTCAGCTTCCGACTAAGAAGGCTGTGGCGGGTTTCCGCGCACTTTCTTACGACGGATGTGACTTCGTATTTGACGGCGGTTACAACAGCTCGGTGCTTGAAACCAACTCGTGCAGACTTCTGAACACGAAGTATTGGACCATGGATCTTGTCCGTGGTGCTGACTTCAAACCGTTGTCGCCCGATATGGCTCGTCCGGTTGACCAAGATGCGAATTTCACGGTTATCATCGTGGAAGGAAATCTTTGTTGCTCGGCTCCGGCGCTGCAAGCTGTTATTTACGCTTAATAGTTAAAGGAGATTGAGTTATGAGCATGTCTGGTTCATTTGGTGCAAATACGACTAGAACGTGGGATGGTTCGACTATTCCACTTCCGGCGCGACTTGGTGATATCGCTTCCGATAAGTCTGGCAAATATATGTTTGTTAAGGCTACGGCGGCTGTAACTAAGTATGACGCTGGAATTATCGACAAAGACTTTGGCTTTACGTCAATCACGACTACTAATGCCAGCACGACTCCGAAAGGTGTTGGGCTTGCACAAGTAGCTGCCGCAACCAATGAATACCTTTGGGTGTTTATTGGCGAGGGTGGTGGCGTTGGTAAGGGTATTAAGGTGCGTGTTGCAGCGTCGTGCGCTGCTGGCGCGGCGCTTTATACCACCGCAACTGCTGGCGTCTTGGATGATGCTTCAACTGCCGGTGTCATTAAAGGATTGACCATTACGGCAACCGATTCTGGCTCCGGTTCCGCGATTGAAGTGCAGGCGTTTCAAGGAATTTACTCAAACCTGTAAGAGTAAATGAAGGGGGGGTAACACCCCCCTTTTTTAAGTTTTAGGAGAATCTTATGCCACAAGCATCAGAGCTTATTGGTCTTGGTATGCCAGCCGAGCTTGCCGCCGAAGTGACGGACGGTACGTTCACAGGCAACCAAACCGTTACCGGAAATATCAATTTTGCTGCGTCTGGCAATCGTTTGCAGTACAAAGCTGGAACGACTTGCGGGACGTTTACGGCTAACGGGGCAAGTGCTGTGACCGTAAATACAGTGGCGGCATCGGCTACCATGATTGTTGTTATGTCGGTTAAAACAGTTGGTGGTACGCCTGCCGGGGCTCCGTATTTATCCGCAATTACTGCTGGTACGTCGTTCGCTGTAAAAGCGGCGGCTGGCGATACTTCGATATATAACTGGGCAATTATCGAAACGGCATAATTTATGGGCCAAAAAGAATCGTTGATGGGTCTTGGGATGCCAGGTGAGTTAGCTGTCAAGCTGGCTCAACCTGAATCCCTTGAGTTCGAAAGTGGTTCTGTGTCAGCACCGTCAGTTAGTTTTAATGGCGATGCTGACACTGGCTTATTCCGTCCAGCGGCCAACGAATTATCACTTGTGACTAACGGTGCAAATCGCATCCGTGTGACATCAGGTGGTTTTGTTAGTGTCGGTTCAACTGCGCCACAAAACGAATTTGAGGTTGTTGGTGAAAATTCGCCACGAATGACAATTAGAGCGAAAACGGAATCGTTGACCAATTTGGCGGAATTGGGATTTCACGTAAGCGAAAACGTCAGTAATGCGTCAGCAAATACGTTGGCACTAATTCGTGCCATACCAACGCAAGTTGATCCATCCGCATTAAAGGCGGATCTTTCGTTTTCAACAAATTCTGGCGATGTCGTTACCGAAGTCGTTCGTTACGATTCTGCTGGCAACGTCGGCGTGGGCGTTTTTAGTAACCTTAGCAAGCTTACAATCAACGGCCCTATTGCAATAAAAGCAGTCACGTCTGTCAATGCGGCCAACTATACGGTTCTTGATACGGATGCTGCAATACGTTTTAACACGACGGCGTGTACTGTAACATTGCCAACTCCAGCGTCGTTTCCAGGGCGTATTTTGCACATGAACGTAATTTCGGCGGTTGCAATTACTAGCGCATCCAGCAACGTCAAGCCGCGTACCTCCGATACTGCTGGAACGGCAATTTTGGCTGCGGCGGCTGGAAACTGGGCGATGTTACAAAGTGATGGATCTAGTTGGGTAATTTTAGCGGGATCATAATATGACAGCTTACACGGGCAATACGGTTACAACGACGCCAACAATAGCAACGGCTACCAGTGTTACTATTTTGGCCGCAAATCCTAATCGCAAATTTTTGTTGATTCAAAATGCCAGTGCCGCAGATATTTGCATAAACACCGAAGGGGCTGCGTTGACTGGAGTCGTTCCAAGTGCCACGAACAAAGCAATTTGTTTGAAAAGTACCGCAGGAGCAAACGTGTTGCGGTTCGAAGGTATGTATGTGCCAGCCGGAGCAATTACCGCATATCAATCCAGTGGCGCATCAATAAATACGGTGGTCGTTGTGGAAGGCTAGTGATATCCTTGAGGGGTCTAAACCTCTTATGGAGACAATATGGCACAAATTGACTGGCAAACGATCATGGGTGGACAACCGCAGCAGAAAAGCCGTTGGGCTGGTGCGAATGTTAAGTTCATGATGCTTTGCAGGAAGAACGAAGAAAAGTCGCAAAAGGCTGGCCGGGACATTTACGACGAAATACCGAGCATTTCTATCCAATGGCCGGGTGGCGATGAAACCGTTCGTGCGATTGAAGAGCGGGATAAGGTTGAACACGCCAACGCGTATGCTGCATTTATGGCTGGCACTGGGCCTGTTCAGTCCGGTATGCCGCTTCAGGAATGGCCCCGTATTACTGCGTCGGCGGTTAAGGAATTGGCCTATCTTGGGTTCCGTACTGTTGAGCAGCTTGCCGAAGCGAATGATGATGTTAAGCGCCGCATGGGGCCACTGGCTAAGTTCATCAAAGAAGCGCAGGAATGGCTTGGTGCGGCTACGTCTGGTCAGGCGCAGGTTGTATCGTTGAAAGAAGCGTTGGAGCGTGAGCGGCAACGTGCGGAACGGATGGAACAGCAGATTGAGCTGTTGATGCAGCGTATCGAAGGTAACGAAGGTACGCGGTTTACCCGACCTGTTCCTGCGTGGCGTAATGAAGTGACTGAGGCGGTGGACGAAGCTGCTGACCTTGATGATGTTGAAGTGCAACTTGAAAAACGTGGTCGGGGCAGACCTAAGAAACAATGACGTTATCCACGGTTGTACAGAATGTTGCAAACGAAGCGGGGTATACGGTTGATACAGCCGTTATTAACTCGTCGGAAACGACGACCAAGCAACTTCGGACGATGGTGCAACGGGTCAACCGTGAAATGGCCGAAAAGTACCTTTGGCCACAGTTGTTCGCGTCTGGCAGTTTTACGACCGTAGCGGGTCAAGCGGCGTACCAACTGCCAGCCGCGTTTTCCTACAACCACTACAATACCTTCTGGAACAGTTCCACACGATGGCGGTTGCTTGGTCCGATGACTGAGCAGGAGTATGCCGAAATACTCGGCTACGGGCTCAATACGACTGTTTATCAGCGGTTTCAGATTCGTGGCATGAGTAACAGCCAGTTGCTCATGAGTCCAACGCCGGATACGTCGGGACAGATCATAATCTTCGAGTATGTGGCCGAGCGGTTTGTTAGACCGGCAACGTGGGTAACTGCGACGTTGTACGCGGCTAATGCGTATACGTTTTACAACGGTAACTATTATCAAACGACCGGCGGTGGCACATCGGGTGGTACGCCGCCAACGCATACAAGCGGTAGCGCCTCGGACGGTGGCGTAACGTGGACGTATTACAGCGGCTCATATCCTGAGTTTTTGGCTGACAGTGACGTAAGTTTATTTAACGAAAAGACGCTGGAACAGGGCGTGTTGGAGCGGTTTGCTGAAATTCACGGGTTGACCGTGATGCCTCGTTTTGATGCTGATTTGAACGAAGAATTTAGTCGGGCAAACCCTGGCAAGATTCTTTATACCGGTGGGTTACAGCGGAACCTTGTGTTTGCGCGTGACGGTATTGCTACGTTTGGGACGTTTATCTAATGGCAACTAGAGCTATTCCAGTACCAGAATACGGACCGAACACCGATTACAACTCGTTCACGCGCTACGTCGAGCTTGTGAACAGTGGCGTACCACCGTTCCAGGCGCTTCGTGAGGCGTTTCCTCAAGGCATGATGAGCCCACAGGAACGAGCAAAACAGTTAGGCAAACAACAACAGTCAGGCGCGTTGGGGCAAATCGCGGGGATGGGGGTGGGTCTTTTAGGCGCTAAAGCCTTACAAGATGCGCTTGCTGGCAAAAAGGTGTTGGGTGGTTTACGCGAGGGGTTGTTCGGTGCGGAAGGTACGACTGGTCAAGGTATCGGCTCACGACTGGCTGATGCCTTTGGCTTTGGTGGTGGTGGACCGGCGGTAGCGGCAACGCCGGAAGCAACATTTGGTGGTCTTTCGGCTGGCACACCTGTTGCGTCAAGTATGGGTGGTGGTCAAATTCTTGCCGATGGCAGTGTGGTTGGCAACGCCACTGACATTACTAACTTTGCCGGTTCTGCCACGCCATATCTTGGTGCGGCTGGCACAGCGTTAGGCGCATATTCGGCGTTGCAAGGCATTAAGAAGAAAGATCCATTGTCGGCTGGACTTGGCGGTTTAGGTGCCGTTACTGGTCTTAACATGATGGGTTATACGCTTGGGCCGGTTGGTATTGCTGCAACTATCGGTGTACCGCTTGTTGCCGCACTTGCTGGCAAGATGGGCGATAAGGATCGGTGGAAAACTGAAGGTAAGCGTTTGGGTAAGTTGCGCGAGGCGGGTATCAATATCCCGCAAATGGAATCCGATACGTTGTCGCGTGGCCGTAGCAAGAAAGAGTTAATTGCTATTGAAGAACAAAAAGCAGCACAAGGTTTGCCAAGCAACGTGGAATTTGCGCGAACCCGTGATGAAAAGTTTTTGAAGCCCGAAGATATTTGGGGTTACAGCACATTCTTTGAAAAGTACGGTAATGACTGGCTTGGTAAATTTACTGAGCAACAACGCCGCGACATAGCACAGCAAGCCCTAAATGCTGGTGCTGTTAAAGAACAGCGCGGCACCATTGATATTGACTGGAACAAGGTGGATGCAACGCCACCGGCAGTACAACCGCAACAGCAACAGCAGCAAAAGCAGAAAAGGAAATAGTATGGCAAAAGGTGACAAACTCGTAGGTGCAATGGGCAAAGGCCCAAGCAAAGGCGCAATGACCCGCGTTTCACCGGGGGTATATCGCAATGCAGAAGGTAAGTTGGTTGGCAATAAGGGTCAGGCGTTGCCGCAAGCTAGTCGGCAAGCGCAAATGAATGACGCAACAAATCTTGCGCTGAATGGCGTGTCCCAATACGGCAACATCCCGCAGTCGAATGAGCCGATGCAAACTCAACCGTTGACGTTTCAGCCTGGACAAGGCCCAAGCAAAGAACAATTGATGCAAATGTTTAACGCCATGCAACAACAACCGCAAGGGCCAGGCATACCGGGTATGACGCCAAGACAAGGATTGCAATCGGGACGTGGCGGATTTGCGTTTAGTCAAATGCAGAATCCAAATCAACCAGTAAATTCTGGACCAATCATGAAATATGGTCCGCGTCGGTGATGAAAAATGCCACACCAGGAGTTTACCGTACCACCGCCATTTGCAGGGCTTGATCTAGTTTCGCCGATCAATGCGATGTCGCCTGAGTATGCGATTGAGCTAGTCAACGTCTTTCCTGGTGCTACCGCTCCGATTACTCGAAAAGGCTATGCCGAGTATTTGAATTTAACCGCAACTGCAACAAGCATTGACACGCTTTATCCGTTCAATAAAACAAACGGCGACAATGAGCTAGTTGCCGTAACAAACGGCGCGACACGCAAGATTTATAGCATCTTGGCTGGAACCGCGTTGGATGTAACTGGCACAACTGCCATTTCTGCTACTGGCACAAACTGCCAGTGTGAGCAGTTTGGTTCGCGGTTGTACATCTGTAACGGCGTTGACACGGTTCAGGTCTACAACGGCACCACTACCGTTGATTCTACGTTCACTGGTGTTACGCTTGCTAACCTTATCAACGTCAGCAGCTACAAATCGCGGTTGTACTTTGTAGAAAAGAACACGCTTAAATTCTGGTACGGCAACACCGATGCGGTTGGTTCATCGGCGCTGAACAGTTTCGACCTTCAGTATGTGATGAAGAAGGGTGGCCGGTTGTTGTTTGCTGGTAGTTATACCAACCAAGCCGCGCAAACCAGCCAGGACTTGTTTTGGGCCATTAGCTCCGAAGGTGAAATAGTTTTCTACAGTGGCAGCAGTCCAGCATCGGATGTATGGGGCTTAGTAGCGCGATTCGTTATTGGCAAGCCGCTCGGCTATCGTGCATTTGTTCGCGTCAACAATGACGTCTGGATACTGACTGAGCAGGGTGTTGTGCCGTTATCGGCGTTATTCCAGGCCGATCCCGAACAAGCTGTAAACGTCATCAGCGCAAGAATCAATCCGTTCATTACCGAAGCAGCGGTCGTTACGCCGTTTTCACCGCGCTGGCATGGATCGTTTTGGCCACAAGGTCGGCGCGTCATCATCAACGTGCCGTTGTCCGAAACGCAGACCCGGATGCTGGTATACAGCATCGACAGTAAAGGCTGGTGCGTTTACGACCTAACGAACCGTGGCGATGGTATTACGTTCGCGGTAGCCGGGCCGACACCGTATTACGGTAGTGCCAGTGGCGTGGTCTACGAAGCCGAAACTGGCTACGAAGACAATGGTTTTCCGATTCAGTTTTGTATCCGCACGGCGTTTAGTTACTGCAACACGCCTGACCAGTACAAAGCGTTTAAGGACATCCGACCCTTGCTAAAAACCAAAAAGGGTTTATCGTTTGACTTAGCGATTGATACCGATTTCCGGGATACCGCTACGGGCGATACTGTTTCGACCGGAACAGCTACCACGACCCTATGGGGTTCCACAGGTGCCACACCTGGCGGCTCCGGCTTTACTGCATGGGGTTCGCCTTGGGCTAGCGGTCCTGAATACATTTACAATAGATATTCCGTCCGTGGTCAGGGCCATAGTGCTTCGATCAAAATGGATGGCACACAGGATTCGTCACAGTGTTCGTTCTTCGGATTCGAGCTACGATTTGATGCGGGTGGACAGGTATAATTATGGCAAATGGCGCGATGAATGTAAGTCCTAGCCAAGCGGCGCAACAACCAGCGCAGGGACAAAACTACAATCAACTTCGTAACCAGTATCGTGGTCTTGCTGGTAAGGGCGATGCACGAAGTCAGCAACAGCGGCGTGAATTGATGAAGCAGATGCAACAAGCGCGTCGTTCACAAAACCAGCAAGGACAAACGCAACAGTCGCCGTATCAAGGCGCATTTGAGCCGATTGGCCAAAGCGTAAATCAGCAACTAGGGTATCTACAGCAGCAGGGGCAGTTCCAGCCCGGTTCGTTTCAGGACCAGATGAATCAAGCCTACGGCAACGTCATGCAGCAGTTTGAGCAAACGACTGGTCCACAGTTCCAGCGTGAGCAAGCTGATTTTCAGCAAATGGCGGCTGAACGTGGCTTAGACCCTAACAGTGAGGCGTATCGTTCGTTGCAAGGGCAACTATCGCAGCGGCAGGATTTAGCGCGTCAGCAAGCGATGAATCAAGCGTTGCAATCGGCCTATGGTGTACAGGACCAAATATTCGGTCAACAAAAAGATATTTACCAAATGCCAGCCGTAATGCTTGGCCAACTTGGTGGCTACTACGGCGAGATGGGGCAACAGGGTCGATTTGGTCAGGAATTGGCGTTCAAACGCAAGGAAGGTCAACTTGATCGTGCACAACGAACCAAAGAATTGCAGATGCAATTAAATGCGCCACGCGGCGGCGGTGGTGGATTGTCGTTTGAGCAGCAACGGCAGTTACAGCAAGAAGCTATAGCCGGATCTATGGCGGCTAACATGGCCATGGGCGGTGGCCAGCAGCAACAGCGGCAACCTAACTGGTGGGAAACTGCGGCAGGTTCATTCTTCGGACAACTGCCAAGTGCAATAATGGGAAAATAACATGGCCGACAATCCGCTACTGCAAGCACTGTTAGGCGTAAACGTCACGCCACAAGAAACGCTATTCGGTCAAGGCGCACAGACTATCGGCACCATGATGCCGAACGTATACAGCCCATACGTTAGCCCTGGTCGTAATCTTGCTTCGATTGCTGGTGCCGGTCTGCTTGCAGGACTCATGGGCTATGCAGCCAAACGTGAGGCTGAAGCTGAAAATCGTGCGTTAGCGCCGCAGTTGTCGTCAATATTGTCAGCGCAAACGCCGGAAGAGTTAAGCACACTTGCCGGTGCGGAAGGTTTTCCAAGTCGGCTTATGCCGTTGGCGCAACAGATGATGCTCCAGCGGCTGACGCAGCAACAAACAGCAGCGGAAAAAGCGGCAGAAGCAAAATTAGCCGAACGAAAAACGGCACTTGAAGCGTTTGGCACATTAACAGCTAAATATCCGACCACTGAAGGTTTAAATACGTTGCGTGAAGCAGCAGGACTACCACCATTGAGCGGTACCGGCTCTGGAGTCGAGCAAGAATTTGAAACGCCGGAAGATAGGCAACGCCGCATCAAAGACGAACAAGAAAGAACAATAAAGCAACAGAACCAAACATCGGCGCTAATACAAAATGTTGCTTCACATCCGACAATTATCAAAACGCAAGGGTTAGAACAGATCTATAAAAATGCCAAGCAAATTCAAAGCATGGATAGTGCTGCTGCAGCAGACTCATTGAAGAAATTGTTAATTAAGTCCAACGATATCGCATCGACCATTACGTTGCCTGAATTCGGATTAGCCGAGCGTACACAAGGCGTTTACGACAAGTACATGGGAATATTGGAGCGAGCAAAGGCGGGCAAAAGTGATCTAACGCCTGAAGCACGACAGGAAATGGTAAACGTAATTGATGCGGTTCGTACCGCAGCGTTAGACGAAACACAAAAGTTTATTGTAGGCCGAGCCATTATTGAACGAAAACTTGGTTCATTATTAACGCCGAAAGAGTTAATGCAATCGCAGGGATTTACATTCAAGCCAGCGCAAACTGATCTGGATCAAATATTTGCAACAGGCGAAAAACTCAAACGCGCCAAAGCCGCAGGAGCGTTGCCGTTGGCTGAACTTCAACGACTAGAAGAAGCATATCGCTTAAAAGTAGAACAGGTAATGGAAGGTTTGTAATGGACTTGAATGAAATCAATGCCATTTTAGACAACGCGCTTGCTACTAATGCGCCTAGCGTCGCACCAACACCGACATCAGCGCCAACAGCTGGTGTGGCTGCGCCAACCGTGGGACTTCTTGATCGAAGTGTACGCGATTTAGTTGGGATGGCTGGACAAGAATTTACTACCGGTCTACCTAGTGCCGTTACAGCGTTGACGCAACTGCCAGGTGCAGCACTATCGTTAGCGCAAGAAGCGTCAACGCAGCCCATTCGTACTGGGTTTTTACCAGCCGATGTTGGATTATTATTAGGACGAAAACTAAGTGGTGTTACTAGCGAACAGGTAGCTGAAGCGGCTCCAGCAATAGCGCGTGGCGTGGGTGGCGTTGCTCTTGGATTAGCTGGTGGCGTGGGTGGTAGTGCTGCTGGCCCGTTGGGCACTATTGGCGGCGCTGCGGCGGGATATTCTACCGGCGAATTATTAACGCAAAAATTAATGGAGTCATTAGGATTGGTTGATCCAATGACAAGCGAGGAGAAATTTCGTCGTTTCTTTCGCGCTGGTGGCGAATCTATTGGTGGCGACGTTGCTGTTCGCGGATTAAGCAAATTAGCAAAACCAATTATAACAACGGCACCGAAGATTACCGAAACAATGGCAACTTTGCGTGGCCCACAAACCGCTTCAGAAATTGCCGAACGTGTTGGTGAAAAAGTAGCGCCGCTTGTAAATGAGCAAGCATTAACGCAAGCGATGAAAACAGTGCCTCAAACGTATGGCGCTGGTCTAACAACCGCCGAAGTTCTTGCAGATCCAAAACTTGCGATGCTTGAGCAAGCGGTTGGCACCGGAAAATTAACGCCAGAATTAGCACAACAATATGCAGCAGAAGTAGCAAAACGCGAAGATGTGCGGCTTGGTTTGATTCGCAGTATTGAAGAGTCATCGGCTCAAACACCAATGGAGCAGGGCCAAACCATTCGTGCAGCGATGCAAAATGCTAAAGCAGCAGATGCAGAAGTTCGTCGCGCCGCGTATGATAAAATTCCCAAAGATGAAGTTATAACAAGTTGGGGCAAACTAAAAACAAACATTGCAAAGGAACGCGAAAACTTATTTTCGGGTGGACGACAAGAACCGGACGAATTAACTAAAGTTCTTAATGATATTGCAAGCAGAAAAACATGGACACCGAACCAGGCTCAAAACGCTTATAGCGCGTTGGGTGAGTTGGCGCGTGAATATGAAATTATTAGTCCTACGTTTCATAGCATGGCCAAATATGCTCAAAAGCAAGTTCGTACATATTTGCTAGAAGCACCAGCCACTAAGTCTAAAGTGGCTAAAGCATGGAAAGCAGCAAACAAGCAAGCCTACGCATTTGCCGATAAATGGCAAGATGGGCCATTAGCTAAAATTCTAAAACCGGATCAAGTATTAGACGAAAATTTAATTAGTAAAATCACTAGCAGCGAAAAAGCAGCGCGTGACTATTTTGATATGATTGGCAATGATCCGAACGCTATTAAGCCAATACGCGCAAAAATTGTTGACGATTTAGTTACAAAACTAGAAAACAATCAGTCTGTTGCAAACGAAATAAATCGCAACAAACATATTTATCGCGTGATATTTGGCGACGAAGTTGACCTACTAACCGAGTATGTCGCAGATAAAGCAGCTCGAACCAAGTTACAAAAACGAGCCAACGCAACGTATGGTTCACCAACGGCGCTAAAACAGCAATTTGAGCTTGAAAATGCTTTGTTAGGGTCTAAAGGTTTTGCCGCTAAACCGAGTGAGTTGCGCCGACGTATGCAGACTGTCGCGGCAAGTATACCAACGGTTGTAGGTACAACGCTTGGCGCAACAATGTTTCCGGGTATGCCGGTGCTTGGCGCTATCGGTGGTTCATTGGGTGGATTACTTGGCACTGTTCCAATACTAAAGTATGCAGCGCGGCGCGAAGGTCAGTTGGCTGATTTGGGCGAACAATTTTATCAAGCCTTAATGCAACCGCGTGAAATGCAAAAAGTGTTGCAAGCAAGCAAAGCTGCTACGCAACGGCGAGCTTTGGGCGAATCGCAGCGTGCAGCTCAAATAGCTGCAATAGAAGCAAATGTACCTAGCGCAGCTCGTATTGGTGGTATGACAGCACCATTGTTGCCAAATGAAATAGGAGCTGAATCAAGTTTGCCCACACTTATTGAAGCGCCGTCCATTACCGTTGATGACATCCGTCGTCAAATGCAGGAATTACTCGGCCCCGCCGAAGCACAAGCGGCGGTGATGCCGCCGGAAGAAGTGGTAAAGCAACGCATGATTCAGCGGTTCCCAAAAGCATCGCCTGAAGTGCGTGAGGTGTTAAGCGGTGCTGATGAATTGCTGCAAGCGATTGCGTATGTTGAAAGTCGCGGTAATCCAAAGGCTAGAAGTCCAAAAGGCGCGATAGGATTGTACCAGTTCGTGCCTGGTACGGCTAAGTCACTTGGTATTGATCCAAACGATCCCGCTCAATCGCTTGATGGTGCAAAGCGGTACATGGATAAGTTGATTGGTCGGTTCGACAGTGAACAGTTGGCGCTTGCTGCGTACAACTGGGGCGAGGGAAATGTTGTATCCGCGATGAAGCAAGTTGCTCGTGCGAAAAAGATTGACGATTGGCGTAAGGTGCCGTGGTCAACTTTAAGTGAATTTAAGCCGCGTGGTAGTAAGGATTATTTAGTGCCACCGGAAACGCGGCGATATGTGCCAAAGGTTTTGGCGCTGCGGGAATCGTATTTAACAAGGGGATAAGCTATGCCTTGGTCAGCCGGAACATTTTCACGAGCTAACGGTGCTACGGGTTGGCAGGACGATCAAGCTGCGAACATTGGCATTGAGGCGGGTCGTCACGACACGCAGGACAATGACTTCCGTAACGGCATTAACGAGACGATAAATAAGGCTGGTCAGAACACGCCTACGGCTAACTTGCCGATGGGTGGGTTTAGGCATACTGGCGTGGCTAATGCTGCGGCAAATGATCAGTATGCAGCGTATGGGCAAACATTGACGTTGCTTGGTCAGTATGTCCCATCTGGTGCAATTTTAATGTATGGAGCAGCCGCAGCGCCAACGGGGTGGTTGTTGTGTGACGGCACCGCTGTTTCCCGTACAACATACGCGGCGTTGTTTACAGCAATTAGTACAACGTATGGTGCTGGCGATGGCAGCACCACGTTTAATTTGCCAGATTTGCGGCAACGGTTTCCGCTCGGCAAAGCCGCTAGTGGCACAGGCAACACGTTGGGTGGTACGGGCGGTGCCATTGACCACACGCACACCAGCGCGGCGCATACGCATACATTGAGTGGTTCAGGATACGCAAAGGTGTGGACTGATACCGCAACGACGGCAGGTATTCAACGTGTAACGGGCGTTGCGGCTTGGACAGAAACACATTCATTGTCGCCAACGATTACCGTAGCCAGCCGCACAACATCGCAAACTAACGCTATTGCTCTTGGCGGCGTAACTGATTCAACAACACCAGGAGCCACAGGCACAAACAACCCACCTTATTTAGTGGTTAATTACATTATTCGGACCTGATATGCGTGAGTTGCGTGACACGATGGGCCAGCTTATGCATCTAGCCGAACGAATTGATGAGCGAGTTGAGCGAATTGATCATCGCACTGAAGGCCATACGTCGCATTTAACGTCGATTGCTGGCCTCAAAGACGAAACGGCGCGAATTGCTAATGCAATTGAACGAATTGGCGAACGTCACGCAAAGCGAATGTTTATGTTGGCGGTTGGCGGGTTGATGATGCTAACCACCATTATTTTTTTGTTGATTGCGGCATACACGAAAACGCCAATACGAATTGGCAGCGGCGAAACGTCAATGGAAGCTGGTCGATGAATGTAACGCTGACCCGCATTGTTGAGCGTAACGATGCAACGCTTGGTGTGCTTACGATTGATGGCTATCCGCGCATGGTGACGCTGGAGCCACGATGGGTAAACAACCAGCCGAACATTAGTTGTATCCCTGTTGGTAGTTACAAGTTGAAGCGTCACAAGTCGCCGCGTTTTGGTGCAACGTGGCTAGTGGCCGATGTGCCGGATCGAAATCATATCCTTATTCATCGTGGCAACACGGTGCAAGATACGCAGGGTTGTATCCTTGTCGGTCGGACGTATGCACCGACTGTCGGGGCTAGTCGCATCATGGAATCGGCTGATGCTTTTGAGTGGCTAAACGCTCATTTGCGCGGTACTGATGAAGCTGAATTTTATATTATGCAAGCGTATGATTAAGGGACACGACTTTCTTGGGCTCGGCTGTAAAAACTGGAACGTAAAAGACACGCTTGCTGCGTTGCCGAACGGCGTTGCTGTGGGCTGTTTTGACAATACCTGGCCTGACAATTTTGGTGATCCGTACGATAAGATTCGTGCGATGTGCAAAAGCGGCAAACTTGCTGCGGTGCGTGTGCAAATGTATTGGAGCTATGCACACAAGATTGTGCCGCTTGATGTGCTAAAAAAAGCAACGCCACGATGGGAAAAACTGGCTAAGGAATTTCCCGGCATCATGTTTTTCTTGTCCCCATCGTGTGAGTATCGCTACCGGGACGATGGCCGAAGCACTGTGACCACCGCCGACCTTGTTCAGCGAGTCGATGTCATACGTACCTTAGCACCGAGTTGTGTGCCTGTGTTGTCGCCGTGGCTTGCACCAGCGATACCTGGCGTCAAGGTTGAACATCATGGAACAAAAGCTAAAGCCAAGGAAGGCGAATTGGTTAGCTACGATGGCGGTGGTGGTAAGGCCGAAGGGTTTGACCAAGAAATGGCGGCTGATGAATGGATGAAACAAAACAGCAAAGCGTTAATCGCCTTTTGCTGGAGTCCCATTTATAACTGCGCTGAAAGTCATAATAACCTCAAACCAGCGCAACGCACAGCAACGCCTAGCAGTGATTACATTCGCGCCATGCAGCGGCTTATGGAGCCGAAAGGCGTTGCACCGAAGAAAGACTTTTCGACCTCATCACGTAAATTGATCAAACCGGAGCTGTGGAAAAACTTTGCTGAAGATATGCAAGGCGCAAACAGCCGCGACAATAAACCGTTGCTTATTGTCAAAGGCACAGAGTCAACCGCATTTGTGTTGGACAACAAAGGTAAGGAAATAGCTAAATTATCCATGTACGACAAGCCTGGATCGTTTGAAGGTGGGTATACACGTTATTATTCTGGTTTCGGAGTCGGTTCAAAGTTGTATGGATTTGAAATGGCGCAACGTGCGCTTGCTTCAGCCGGTTCCGAATGGGTGTACGTGAAAGTTGGACGAAATGTTTATGGGCCATTTCATCCAGCTTTTCGTACGCCATATTATCGCTAAGGAGAAACATGGAAAGTAAATCGTTTTTGAAAAGCAAAACTATTTGGGGTGGCATGATCGCGTTGTTGCCAGCGTTGTCTGACATGGCAACGCAAGTGGCGGGGATTCCGTTGTTGCCGCCGCACCTTGCTGCAACTGTTGCAGCGGTCGGTGGTACGCTTGCGATCATTGGCCGACTTGTGGCCAAGAGTCCGGTCAAGTTTAAGTAAGTGAGCTTACGTGCCAACGGATTTTCCGCGATGGAATGTCTGTTGGTACGTTTTCAAGCAGACCTTCATCGGTGTATTGGCTTACGAAATGTGCCACAGCCGGATGATTTTTGTTTTCTACTAGGTTAGTTCTGTGTTTGAGTTTTACTCGGTCCCGAATTGAAACAAGTAATCGTTCGTCACCGCCAAAGCAGTGATCAAATATCCAAGCTAAGTTGAATGGCACTGGAATTGGCGAAAAGAAAAACCATTTCAACACTTCCAATTCGTATGTCATCAAACCGCGTAATGACTCACGAGTAACATCAGGCGTACGTACGCCATTCGATTTTGAAGCGCGTTGAATGTACCAATCGAAGAAACGGGTATAATCCTGCAACGCCCGATCAAGCACGTTAAACCACATAAGATGCTCGCCGCTTTTTGCGGCAAATGAGTCTAGCTCGTCGATCATGGCTATGGGAATGTCTTTTTGGCGCGGCATAACTTGCCAGCTAAGTATAAATCTAAAACGTCAATGGCTTCTTCAGCCGACCAACACAGACAAGCATAGTTGCCGACCTTGTTTAGTTCGTCTATGAGCTGGATTTGCTCGGGTGATGGGCGGTTCGGTTTGACCTTCATTTCTATGTACAGCGCGTGGAATTCACCGCTTGATACTGGTACGCAGATGTCTGGTACGCCTTTCTTTAGACCAGCCCGTTTTAGCGATTGTCGGCGTGGTATGCTTGCCTTTGACTCGTTCGGGATATGAAACGCAAGTGCATAGCCGGGGTCGTGCGCTGCTTTAGCGCGGCAGTAATCGAAGAACGCAAACATTTCCAGTTCTTCGGGTCCGTGTCGATATGACTTACGAAATTTTGCCATCCAGGTATCGCTGAAATTCGCGCCTAAATTCTTTAAGCTGTGGATAGCTTATACCGAAACGTTTAATTACAGCAGTATAAAAATCGTCTTGGTTGCGGCACACGATTAGTTCAGCGTCTTTGCCGACCGTGGCGGTAAGCAAAAACTTTCGACGCCGACAGTATTTTTCGTGCAACTCATCTTCGATTGATGCGCGTATGATGTCGCGCTGGTGTGGTTTTAGCCGCTTCAGCACATCGAGCAACTCACGCAGTGCCGAACGGTTGTCAAACTCGTGGTGGATTGAACAGGGGTGATACTCGATGAAGACACCCTGTACTTTGAAGTCGATTGTTTTGCCGAAACCGACGGGGATTTGCAACGTTTCGCGCATGACCAACTGGAAGTCCGGCACGAATTTTTCGAGCATCACGCCACAAGCATACTCGGCGCGGGAGTCAAAACGAAGCGGTATCGCCGGTCTCGGCGGTAACACAAGTTCACCCTGGGATTGAGCCGGTTGTGGCTCCATACCAAAAGTATGAACACTTTTTTATGGCTGTGCTACTACCGATGTTGGCAATGGCCAGTCTGCAAAACCGCCAGTTGTGGGCCATTCAGTTTGCCAAACATCCCATTGACATAGGAATTGGTTATTTGCCTCGTCATGCGCTAAGGCTTGATAGATCTCAACACCATCGACTGTAACAGGCGCAGGATCGTCATTTAGCGCAAGCACTGTTCCGTCCCACGTGACAGTTCCATGCGTAACTTCAAGCGTCATTTCTTCTTCTTCTTTTCCGCGCCTTTAATTTTGCCTTTGTTGATCGAAGCGTAAAACACCTCGTCACCCTTGTCGGAGCCGTAGTATTTTTCCATCGCGGCGCGAATTTTCAGACCTTTTTTAGTCAATGGCATTTCGGATGTCCTTTACGCTTTGCACGAACGTCTGACACCGATGATACGGGCTCCGGCCCGATTGAAAAGTAAAAAGCACTGAACCCCACCTGGGACTACCAGACCCGCCACCGAATTTGATACGGCCATGAAACAAAACCATGCTGATCGCGTTGTTGTACGCTTCCAAAAACCAAGCAGTGCTTGTGTCGCTCGGCAACAGCATTACGACAGTCAACGAGCGTGACTGATTTACTTCGTCGATTGCTTTTCGTACCCACGGGGCCGGGTCTGAGTATGGCGGGTTACACCACACCGACCCGTAACCCCGCCACGTTAACCTTAACGCATCATCGTCGCGGGTAAAATACCGTTCGCATTTGTGGTTAGTGTCAGATGCCGCTGCATCTAAAACGAAGGAAAATCGGGCGTTGTAGTAGTCGAACAGCCATTGTGGTGTTGACCATTCATCCCCGCCTTTTGAATCGCCCATTGTACTTCCGTCATCGGTCTTAAACATTCTTGTGGAATTGCATAACAAGGTTTTTGCAATTTCTCATCCCAAAACCGTTGTTGTTTAGCTTCGTGGTTTGGTATCCAGCCACGAAAATGTGCGGCAAGCCAACCAAGTTTCGGGTCGTGCTGAATCGTTTCTACTGTTACCAACACAGTAATAAAGTCGCTCTTATCATCTTTTTGAACTAACAGTCTGCCTTGTGGATATTTTGTTGCGCGAATGTTGATGTTTTGCGGCAAGTCTGACCTGTTGGTAAACGTATCGTTTCGCACCATGTCGCCCAACTTGAAATATCGTGCGGCAGCAATTTCACCCAACACGCCGACAATTTCACCTTCAAGCTGATCGGCGTATGTTTTTCGAGCCGTTTTTCCGTCACTAAAGTGCCGTAAAACCGAACGAAAATGGCGGTTATCCGCTTCTTTCAATGCAAGCAAAAAGTCAGCAAACGTAAAGTTAATTGTCGTCATTTGTTTCTCCATCAATCCATGCTTGTAAATCATCGAACGGGTACGTCTTGTCAGCTTTGAGTTCCGTGGCTAGTTCGCGGTGCGCCTGAGCGAGTCCGGCTTTGTAACCTTCGTAGTACGCAGATTTTATAAACCATCCCCCACAGCCGCCGCACGTACCATTTTTGCGGTAAAAACGTTCAGCAAGTTCGTCCCATAACCCTGGCGGGTAATCTAATTTTTTAGCCATGTTTCACCTCCGTAAGCGGCGCAAAACGAAACTTTGTCAGCCAATACGGTTGCACTGACGCAAATTCCGACATGGCTAATTCAAGCAATGCGAACAAAACGGCGCGTGAAACCTTACTGCTGAACGTGTTAAAGTCGGCAGCAAACTCACGCAAAATTGTGAGCGTCGTTGCGTCGAGCCAGGTGATCGCGTCGATAGCGACAGCCCCGCCACGATTGTTCCACGTCGCTTCGTCTATGTGGTTCAGCGTTGTTTCAAGGTCGGATAAAAATCCCGCGCCGAGCTTGTCCACATGGCGCAAAAACGCTTCAACTACACACGCTTTACGCCCAATCAGGTTGTCCAATGTTCGTTCAAAAATCGTCGTCATAAACCTCCTAGTGTTTAAAAAGGTATTTCGTCGTCATCGAGCTGATTTATTTCTTTTAGCGGTATAGATGCCGCTGCGGACACGTTGCTGACCAGTTGTTGAACCGATGGCATGGGTGTGCGGTAGTGCCAAGCTAAAGCCTGACCAATCAAATCGTTCAGTGCTTTGACGTCTTCGGGAAAAAGATATTTGGACTCCTTCCACTGATCGGTTTTCTTGTCTTTGTAACGCTTTTGGATCGTGAATGTGACGCCACGATCATTTGCCCAAGCCGCGACGCTCAAGCCTTTGTGTTTCCAATCTGCTGTTGGCCGACCCATACAAACTCCTTATTTAGTTGCCAGACAATTCAGACCGTAGTACGACAAATACAGTCTGTCTACTACAAAACAAACATGGAACAAAAAAATACAGAACGAAACCCGGTGTTGCTCACGAAATATGAACTGGCTGACTACTTAAAGGTCCATTTCAGCACACTTGACACCATGCTGAAGCGTGGTTTGCCGCACATGAAGGTCAACAAAATGTACCGATTTGATTTGGCTGAAGTGCTTGCGTGGATGAAGGTGCAGAATGACTAGCAACGACAACGTGCATCGGTATCTTGCCGTACCGTTCTGGTTAATCGAACACCCCGAGCTGACGCAAGCTGAACACTATGTGTACGCCTATGTGTTGGGTTTCGACACCGCAAAGAAACAGTGCTTCGCCGGAGTGACTCACTTGGCTGCTGCGCTACGTCTCA
>Ga0208644_1000449_pt1 | contig 34874 bp, 59 predicted proteins | sample VirMetDEL_Nov_18_FD_184517 | JGI IMG/M metagenome (GOLD analysis project Ga0208644, IMG submission 184517) | Aqueous microbial communities from the Delaware River and Bay under freshwater to marine salinity gradient to study organic matter... | ecosystem: Environmental > Aquatic > Marine >...
GTTTACTTACGCGAAAGCCCCAGTGATCTGGACCGCCCTCCCTCGCGACTTTTCAAAAAAATCGCGTGCCAAACTTTTCAAAACTTTTGAAAAAAACCGAAACGCGACGCAAAAAACGATTTTCTTTTTTGAAAAATCAGTTTTTCTGCTCGCTTTTCGTTTTTGCGGCGTGGCATCGGATGCACAAACATTGTCCGTTATTGATGTCATAACGAAGCTCTGGACTGACCACGACAGGCACCTTGTGGTCTGCGTGCGCCTCGCGCTTGTTGCTGCAAACCCTGCCGCATCGCTGGCACTGCCACGCGTCCCGGGTAAGCACGGCAAGCCGCCATGCTTTGTGCGCCTTGCTGCAATATCCACGAGCCGCAGCGTTTGGCCTTTCCTCAACCCTCTTCCTGCGAAGCCGGGGGGGGGAGTAGCTCGCGATTCTCTGAGGCATAGGGGGGCATTACTCGCCAACGAGCAGAAGCGAGAAGGTCGCCGTGCCTTCTGCCGTGTAGACGCTGATCGTGCCAGTCTCGTTGCCAACGCACGACACAGCCAGGTCGTTGCCATCCGAACACATCTTGACCGCATCGCCACCAAACTCAGCAAACGTCGTTGCGTTGGCGACAAGTCCCGCGTGATTCACAAGCGAGAGCGTCACCTCGCCGCCAGCAGCATTGCGGAAGCCGGGGGCCGTGATGTCTACCGTGACCGCAGCAGTGCCGACAGTTCCAGTCACAAGAGCAACGGCGCCACCCGTGTAGACATTGGCAGATGAAAGCGAGAGTTTCTTCTCTGACTCAACGCCGCTAGACGACGCCGAGTCCAGAAAAGAAATGCTGGCGTTGATTGTTCCGCTGAGTGCCATGCGTTAGCTCTTGAGAGTGACCGTGCCGCTGACGCCAGTGCTGTAGGCGTCACCGCTGACAAGCTTGCCGTATGGGAGCGCAAACACCGCGTCCGGCAAGGAGTACATCGTGCCAGCAGTGGAGGAAGGTTGCAGCGTGATGTTGGCGGGAGATCCGGCGAAGTCATAGACGCGCTTATACGCACCGTCCTGCGTGTCGCATCCATACAGGTGCAGGCTTGAGCTGCTGGTGTGCAGCGTGCCAAGCGAGACGACAGCCCCAGCAGCATCCTCTAGACGTATGGTTGATGCCAGGCTTGTGGTGCTTGCAAGCGTAATGCGGACAGTCTTGTCCCTGCGGACGATATCAACCTCTGACATTGTTCGTAATCTCCTTGGGTTTGCTCAGTGTATCGGTTAAACCGTCTGCTCTGCCATTGTCCTCAAGCCTTTGTCGCCCTGGTGTTACGGAACCTCGGTCATTGTGCGACATGTCAGAGGTTTTGTAGCTGCGATATGTCGCCAATCTGGTTGTTTAGGGGCATTCCTTCGGCACCAGCACCCATTCTTTTGTCTCCAGTGCTGTCGCCAGATCGTCTAGTTGTCTCTCGGTGACATACTGCTCAGTGACAATCGTCACAGGACGGTTGACACCGGCATTGATCTTGAGCGACCGCACTTTCTCCAGGCCGAGAGCGGCGAGGATGCGGTTGATCGCGTCGTTCGGGGTTGAAATTGCCATCAATTCACTTCCGGCGGCTCAGGCAGCGGCATCCAGTGGGTGGGGGCCGTCATCTCAACGCCGGTCTGGAGATACCATTCAGGAACGCCCCTCTTAACAACACGCACCCTTTCTCCAGGGCTTGAGGTTTCCGGCAACCCCAACCAAAGACCCGCAACATAAACTCCCATTTCCGGCAGTCGTTCGCTCACCGGAATCCAGCGAGGAACCTTCTCCTCTAGTTCTTCGATCTCGTAGTGCATCCGAATTTCTGCCTTAGTGCATTGGCAGTTGATCGGCTTTTCGTCGCAGATTGGGCATGGCATCTCCGCACCTCCTTTGGTGCAGCGATTGTAGCAGGCAACATGCGGGGTACTTGCGGCCTACTTGTCCAAAATATTTTGACCTACTTGCGTGGTGTCCTGAAACGGTCAACTTACGGCTGTTCTGACAGCGGGTCAGGCTGCGGTAGCAACGCCACTGCTTCGGCCCACGGGACCAGTGCGATCTCATCGAATCGGCTGGCATCCAGCCTCTGGAAGTTATGCCCGTACAGACCGTTCGGCACCTCCGAGAGCAGTGCCCCTCTAATCAGGAACCGTCCATCGGTCAGCATCACGCCCTTGGCAACGAACTGGGTCGGTTCCTCTGCCTGTATTTCTTCCAGCCGGTCGGCCAACTCCTGGCTGTAGACCATGCCGAACTGCTGCCCGTACTCGTATGACACGGGGAGAAACGGCAGCAACTCAGCCAGCGTTGTTGGATTCGCGGGTGGCGGCGTTGGCTGTGGGTCAAGGTCGTCAGGCATGGGAAACTCCTAAGGGATGGCTGCGGCGATTTGTGAAACGAGTGTTGAGACGCGGGCGTCCAAGGCACTCAGCGAGAGACTGGACCCCACGCTGTAAAAGGCGAGACGGGCGTCGGTTGGTGCCTGCATTACGTCGCTTCCACTGTTGCGACCAAACACATACACACTATCTGATGACGGTGTTCCCGACGTAAGCACCGACGTGCCTGTCGTGCCGTTTATTCTGTACGAAACTTCGCTGGCTGAACTTCTTGAAAAGCCGCCAAGGCCAGTATGTCCGCTTGTCCCTACGCTCAGGCTTGTAGTTGATCTGCTGCGAATAAAAAGCGTACCGCCGGCTTGAGCAAAGTTATTCGCTCCAGTGCCAGCACCACCTGCCCCAATGTCGATCTTGCCAGCACTGGCGTTGACGGACGAGTAATACAAGGCGTTGTGATTGTCATCCTGCCCGTCCGCATTATTCGCCCTGTTCGTATTGATGTACGTCGCTGACGCTGGCACCCCGACAAGCCCAGTCTCTCGGTTGTAGTTGGCCGAGATGAAGTTGTATGCAGTCGGTGCCGTCCCAGCCAAAGGAACCAACGCACCGGCGATGGTCCGTGCCCCGCAGAGTATGGCACTGGCCTTCAACGCATTCCAAAGGTTGTCTTTTTTGAGGCCGACGATGAAGGAATTGATCGCCTGCTTCACGCCGGTTTCAAGGTACGCCCCGTCAGCGGCTTCCACGGCACGGATGTATGCCAACGCCGAAGCGTCGAAGCCATCTTCGTCAATCGCTCGCAGATCGCTCATCAGCGTGGATACCGCTGAATCAAGGGCGGCAAGGTCGGTGGCGGTGCCGAATGAGTACCACGGGCAAGCAAATGTCGGGTTCAGCGCGGCGCCAGCACCGAAAATCGTATAGTCCACCCCGGAGCCAGCCTGCGGCGTTGATGGGCCAGAGTAATCGCTGCCGTTTACTCTGGCGTGTTGCGTGCCAGATTCGCTCTTGCATGCGTACAGTTTGCCGCCAACTGGTCTATCGTTGACAGCGAGAACCTCAACGCTGTTGCATCGCACCCCTTGATTTGTAACATTGTCTCGCAGATAAGCCGTGCCTGTGCCGTAGTTGATGACAGGATATGTTGTTCCAGAAGCGGTGTTCCTTGATGACAGCCACAGCGATATGTGATGGTCAGCCTGCGATGCGAGCAGGTTGGTGTTGAAGTTTGAATCAAGGAAGTTCGTCGAACGCCCGGTTATTCCAAGGCCGGGGTCAAGGTCGGTTGCTGCAAACCCATTGTTCGTGGGCGCACTTCCCTTGAACGGGTACAACGCACCCGCCAAGTTCGTCCACCCGGCCATCACGCACGCGGCTTGGATGTCGTCATACAATCCCCCGCTCTTCAACGTCCTGACGAAGCGGTCGATGGCATCAGCCTTTGCTTTGACGGTCATAGTGTTCCTCCGGCAGCATAGGCGGCGGTGATGTACGCGATGGTCGCCGGGTCATAGTCGTTGGGCAGCAAGCCGGTCAGCGAATGAAACTTGATCGCGGTGACAAGGTTGGTTACTCGCTCGTCCATCGCGGCAAGGTCGATTGCGGACCCCACGCTGTAGAAAGCGGCTCGTTGCGGGCTGCGAAAGAACACTCCAATGTCGTCAAATATTGCGGCATAAACGCCATAGCTAGCAGTGACCCCAGCGACAGGATTGCTCAGAGCCGCCGCTGTTGTCGTCGTCCCCGCCGCACGCAATTGCGACTGTGTGCCGTTGCTTCTACCGGTTGCAAAAAACCCTAGTGTGTCAGTAAATCCCCCTGTGTTATCCGTGCCCTGCGATGATCTATATGCAGTCGGACTGAGGAACGAAATACGGGAATATGGCCCAGCACCGCCAGCCCACCTACCGCCGCCAATCCAGTTTCCTGTGCCTGCAACTGTCCTGTATATCGCCAGATGCTCGTCGTCCTGGTTTTGTGCGTATGCGTAGTTCGTATCTAGGTACTTCGTCGTCCCGTCGCCCTTCAGCCCCGGCGTGGCACCGCTGCGGGAGTAGTCGCCGCTGGCGAAGTTGTACGGGGTCGGTGCAGTCCCTTTCAGCGGCACCAGTGCCCCGCTGAGTGTTCTCGCCCCGCACATGATGCAGGAGGCTTGTATCGCATCCCAGTTGCTCCGCGTGGGGTCGCCAGCGTAGCCAGCCGAGTCGGCCTTGCAGCCCCGCACAAACGCATCAATGGCCTGAGCGATGCCAACTTCAACGGCTGCCCCGTCAACGGCGGCAAGACGATTGAGGTAGTCAATGGCGTCAGCATCCGTTGGCAGCGGCTGGCCTCCACGGCCTGGATAGCCGCCTGCGAATGGATGCTGCCACGGGAGTTTGGGGGCGAGTGTAGGCATATCAGTAGTACCACATTTGGTCAGCGGTGATGCGGTCGCGAAGGGCTAATTGGTTTGATTGGTAGTACATCATTTCCGATATCGTTCCGAGCCAAAATTCAGCATTGACGCGACCAGCGCCAATGAGGATTGCCCCCGTCGTCGCAGCGATTGCCCCGCTACTGGAAACTCGCGTCGATGCCAATGCACCGTTTATCCGCACTTCTGCTGCCGTGCTTCCAAGAATCGTAGTAACGCAGCGAATGTCGCTCCCGCTGGCGACAGGGCCAATCGCTCTCGGGGTGCTAGCCGCGCCGTAGCCACTCCCGAATGACAAAATGTCGCCCGCCAGCCAGTCTTGGCTAGATGCGCCTGCGAGAGCAGCAAACCCTATCCCTAGCGTTAATGATGTTGAGTATGCGTGCGATGCAATCCCACGGTATCCCGCAGGATTCATCCATTCCCCTGCTTTTGCAACCATAAACGCTGAAGCATTCGGTGCAGTGGCGACCGCAGATGTCGTCAGGAAATCATTCGCCCCATCAAATTGCAACGCCGCCTTCCCGCCCTCCGTCACCACCACACCGCTGGAAACAATCTTCGGCTGCGCTGCCGTCGTCGTCTGTGTCGCATCCCTTCCATTGTGCGACTGGTCATGCCACGTTTTGACGAAACCATCCCCACCCCCGCACCACGCGGCCAATGTGCCGTCGCTTACTTCGGTGCTGGTGAACCCCTGCTCCGCGTTGTCCGTGCTGCGGCGCACCGTGACGACGGGACCAACGTAGGAGTTGCTCAAAGACCGCAGGCTGTAGGCTGCGGCGGCACCACCCGCGTAGTCCAGCAGAAGCGGGAGTTTCTGCGGCACCAAAAGGCGGTTGTTCATCGGACTCATGGCGAGCCTTTAACTGAGTAGGCTAGGGGTGCGTCTAGTTCTGCGGCGTGTCGTCGTGTAAACCGTATGCCGCCGTCTTTGGTTGCATCGCATACAGGAGTCGCGTCTGCTCGCGCGTCGTCTCTACGATCTCTCTTTGCGTTTCTGTGATCTCATGCAAAAACGTAGTGTGTGCGTCAACCAACGGCAGAAGCACGTCGGCGCGAAGAGTCCAGCCAAACGCGAGCGCCATCAGCACAGGGAAGCCCCAACGCTCAATAATCGTTTTAGCCCAGTCGATTGCCTCAACACCGCTCATCCGCGCAGCTCCTGTTTCCAGTGAGAAAACATCCGGCGTCCCTCTTCGCTCAGGAGCCACCATTCCAAAAGCGCTTGCACTGCTGCGGACACCAGGCCGATGAACAGCATGAGCATTATTGAGCCGTATGTGTCTTTGGCGACTATCTCGGAAAGGTTGTCTCGCACGATCTTTTGCTCGCGTGCCTTCTGCATCGACATCGACAGCGGTTCCCATCGCTTAACGATGTTGTCAGCAACTCGCCTGACGCCTCGTCTGCCGATGAGGTGCTTTGATGCTGGCAGCTTCTGCCAAAGCGATGCGTAGACTTCCTCTCGCGTCATCGTCTGAATAGCCCTCCGCGTTGACGTTGCGGCGGGGCAAAGCAGGCGCCGCCTTCGCACATGACTTGCGGGACTGTCCGAATCACGACGGGCTGCGACGCAGGCTTTGGCTCAGGCTGAGGGATTGGGACGAGCGGAGGCTCTTCCACTGGCGGCGCGTCTAGTCCCTGCTTTTCCTTCTTGCATTTGCAGGAGTCCTCACAGCGGCAAGAGACAACAGCCAGCCCGTCTCCGCTCTTCTCCTCTCCAGTCCCATCGCAGCGACAGTCCACCTCGCAACCTTCTTTGGGCGCAGGTGTAGGCAGAGGCTCACCACCTTGCGAGAAAAGCAAGGCCGCGACTCTCACGGAAAGCTCTGAGATGATGCCTGCACGGTCAACGCTTTGAGCTGTCTGGCAACCAGGCAGCACAAGCAATGCCGTCAAAGCAAGCCATCTGGGAACCATCGTTCTATTCTCCTTGGCGGGAACCCTTCGTAGCTGCTGAGTGCGTAGGAGTCTCTTCCTCGCAACATTCCGTCCACCGTGCGGGCATCAATCCAGAAAGAGCACGCTTGCACGCTTGAAGGCATCGTCTGCGGATAGTGCGGCCCTGAGTTGCTATTGCCCCAAGAGTTGATGCACAGCAGGCCGGGGCGATCCCAGCGGACACCGGCAAGGCACATGCAGTGCGCCCAGCTCCCGCGAGGCGAGCAAAAGCCCTGGCTGTCACGCTTCATTGTGAAACCTTGGCCGGAACAAACCGCGACGGGGTAGCCGTTCTGGATTGCTTTGGCTGCTGCGTCAAAGGAGTCAACGAGCGTCACTTCACCGACGCGGTGCTCTTTAGCAAATGGCTCAAGGTTGTCAGGGACTCCAGTATTGCCCCACGTCTTTTCTCGCTGGGCAGAGTAAGAGTCAAACCGCTCGCCTTTGTAGTCGCGCCCGTAATGCAGCGTCCCCCAGTCCTTCACAGCCTTGGCAGCAGCGCCACCGTATGAGCCGTCTGACATTCCTGCACGCGAGCGCCCGCGAGCCTCAACGCGGCTGAAAGCGTAAACGCTCGCCTCAAGCGTCCTGCCTCCAAATGATTCCGGCTCCCGCTTGAGCATGACTTCAGTTGCAGCAAGAAGGTCAACAGCAAGCGACCAACCCCAGCCAACGCAACTGCCTATCCCCTGCGCGCCACGCTTCCACTCTGGCATCGCCTTGATGAGGGACTCATACAGAAACACCTCTCGCTTGTCGTCCAGAACGAGGCTAGGCCCAGCCGCTGCAAGCGTTGGGAACGGAAGTGAGGCGATGAAAGCCTCATTTGCTGGCGTGTCCGGCACATAGCCGAAAAGCTGGTCTTGCACGTCGCTACTCTCCTCGTGCCCCAGCCCACGCAAGAGCCTTAAACAGCTCAACCGTCTGCCGCTTGGTCGCCTCGTCAAACGGTTTCACATCGTTGCCGATGGTGTCCGCGAATGCCTCTTCAACAGCGTCAGCCAGCCCATCGTATTTGCCGGAAGCGTTCGCGAGTCGCTTCCACGCAATGTCTAAGACGATCCCCGTATAGGCACGCAGACCGATGGTGTCGTGAAACGTTATTGCTGAGCCATCCAGTCGCTCGCCATCGACGAGCCGTGCTGCTTCCTTCCAAGTCGCCATCCAGACCTGACGGTCAAAGCCGCTCATGTTCTGGGCCACTTTCGCAACGCCAGCGACAGCCTCACGCAGACGCACCGTTGGCACCTCAATGTCCGTGCCGCCAGGTGACGGCAGTGATGGGATAGGCAGGCTCAGTCCAGACGGCAACCCGCTGAAAGCAACGTACAGACAAGCCAAAGCGATGAGATTGCGCCCAGTCACTTCTTGCCTCCAGGCGTGTAGCCAAGCATGGAATCAAGCAGTTTCTGGCAGAGCGCAACAGCCTCTGCATTTCCCTCAAGTCGCAGCTTGTTTGCGAGATGCAGCACCGTGGTCATGTCATCAACGCCGATTCCTGACGGTGCCGCCGATGGCAGCGAGGGAACACGCAAGGACTGCACAAACGCCGAAAGCCGCGAGAACGCGGCTGGGATGTACGGCGCCACAAACAACGAAACGGCAGCAACCGCAGCGAGAATCTTCACAGGGTCAGTCACTCTGCACCTCAAGCTGCGACATCACCCAGCGGACGAGGGCTTCGCCTTCATCGCTGCGGAGAATGTCTGCGATGTGATCCACAAGCTCGTCATCCCATTCCAAATCTGTGCGGCTTGCGAGCCACTCAGCCGCGTCACTGACAATGAGGGCTTTCGCGTGAATGTCGCTTTCCTCTGCAAACCGTTGCAGGAAGGAAATGATTGGCGACCATTCAGCAAGAAGACGGATTTTTTCAAAAAGGGTCATCGAGAATGCCTCCGGTGCAGTCTGCATCGTGACAAGTCACCGCCCACCTCTTGCAGTTACTCTTCAACCGGCAGCTCTGCGTCTGGCGGCAGGTCTACCTGCTGCACAACAAACCGCATTGGGGCAGACCAGTAGCGTTCATTTCTTACCGACTCACTCCATTTCGCACGCACAAGAGCGGCCCGCTGCTCAATGCTTGGCGCGAGCGAAAGAGTTTCCTGAGACTTTGCCTCTTCCTCTTCAGAGTCTGCATCATCTGTCTGCCGCTGAGGCTTAAAGCGCAGCGACCTGTTGTGCCGTTTCGGCAACTCGTAAACGTCACGCAGTCGGATGAGCTGGTCGCGGCTGATCGTCCAAAACGCACAGATATCCACCATTGACGAATGGCTGGCCCATTGCAGGCGCAGCGTCTGAACGTCTACGGCAGTTGTGTCGCCTCGCATCGCTACTCCGTGAGCCAGTGCATGACCACCCTCTGGCTAGGGTTGAGGTACATTTCCCAGCCTTTCTGCTGCATCTGCTTGTGAAGTCCCGCGTGTTCTATGTCGCCGTCAATGCTTTCGTAGTCGCAAGCAAAAAACGCTTTCGGCCTGTAGATTGCGGCGGCACCAAATGCCGACAAGACGCGAACAGGGGGGGCGCCTGGAGAAGGAAGCCAATAGGGCATCCACGGCTCAAACTGATGACGCCAGCGGTAGGCACGCAAAGCCCAAAGGTCATAGTGCAACCAAGTTGACCCGCCACCCTCAAGCGAAGCTTCGTATAGCGACAGGCTCGCCATGCCTGCGGCAGTCGGAATCCGCTCAAGCCATCCGATGCCGTTGATGAGCCCCATGAGCGACCACCCGCCCCACGGGTCTAGATCAACAACGAGCACATAGTCAGTTTCCGGAAAGTGCTGCTTTGCTAGGGCTTTGCACTTGTTGCGGAACGCTGCGTACCGCTTCACTCGCTTCGGCTCAAAACCGGCTAGCTTCTTGTAGCCATAGTTGCGGCAATTAACGACGACATTCTCAGGATTTGCTGCGGCGAATGCTTTGAGCATTTCTTTTGTGCCGTCTTTGCTGTCGTTCTCAACGAAGACCATGCCGCAGCCAGCAAACAAGCGAGAGAAGAGAGATAGTCGGTGAAGGCTGACCGGCAAAACGCCGCCGCAGTCTCGCACCTGGCCGACAATCGTGACGTGAGACTTTGCTGCCTTCTGTCGGCCTTCTTCCGTGACGACGCGGCAAAGTTCTTCAAACTCACGATCTACCGGCAAAATGTCATCCGGCAGATACCTGTCGGCTCGTTCGTGACGCGTTTGCCTTTCGTGCTCACGCTGCAAGACGCGCTTTGCAGCTTCCCGGGTTTCCGGTTCCGCAGATTTGTCCAGCCAGATAGCGCTCATTGCTTCCTCAATGTCATTCACAAAAGCCCTCCCAGTCGCTCACGTCAACGTCGCTGATCTCCACCCGCACAAGCCCTTGCTTTCCGTATCGCTTGCGGACAAACCAATCTGCGACAATAGTGTCGTCTTCCCACGCGACGCCCGTTAGGCAGTCAACCACGGCTTTCGCAAGGTTGTCGCCGTCTTCACGCGGCAGGGCAGGGGCGCGACTAGAAAGCCCGCTTTTTGTGCGATGGCTTTTCGGGCGTTCAAAGACGAAGAGCAGGTCAACAAAAACGGGGCCGCTACGCATCGCAACGCCAGCTTTTACAGCAGCGGCGGCGACCTTCTTGCGGTAGTCATGCACACGATGCTTTTCAGGAACGTAAGCGTGAGCAAACTTGCCGCGAGTTGTCACTCTCGCACGCGGCTGGCTCACAGGCTGGACGTTGACAGAAAAAGATTCCATGCGGGAAGCATGGCAACAGCGTCAAGCGATGCGATCCAATGCCAGGCCGTTGTCCTCGCAAATCTCACGCAGCTTGTCGTGAGCTGCCGTATAGGCCAGCGTTTCCTGCTCTGACTGGTATGCCGTAGGCCACTTCTTGCAGGCGTGAAGCCACGTTGCAATCTCTCGCAACGACGCAACGGCGGCGGCACCTGCCTTGGCAGCAGCGTACCCGTCAACGTCGTCAGGATTCGTCAGGTCAAACTCTAAAGACGCTTTCATCAGTCACCCCTCATTTTCCCGCTGACAAACAGGCAGCGCCGGTTTGGAGTTCTGTCCCACGGAAAAGACGTGATTTCTCCGCGCAAAAACTTGAGGTGCAACGCTGTCACCTCTTTGACTCGCTCAGCGACAAGAGGAGCAAGGGCCAGGGAAGCTGCTGACGCCTGCTCTTCTTCCAGCGTCGGCGCGTCGTTCATCTCACTGACGTTTCCTCGCGGCGGCAACTTCAAGGCACGCACAAGGTCACAAACAACCTGAGCACCACACTTGTAGTGCTGCGAAAGTGCCTTGTATTTCCATCCGGCGTGGTATTTTTCCGCAAAACCGTCGTCCGCGATCTGCCGCATCTTTGGTGTCATGCCACCAAGGTTGCCGCATCAGTCAAGGGCCATTGGCATGACGACATATCGCGTCTCTTCAGCGTGAAAAACGACGGCGCTTTGGTTGTCCTTTGCGTCAACTTCAACGATCTCGGCACCGTCAACAGTGTTGAGCCATTGAACCACGAAGGACGGGTCCAGCCGTGCCGTGCATTCCGTGCCAGCCTTCTCTACGTCGCACTGCACAAATGACTCGCCGTGCTCAGGACTTTTGGCTTGCAGGCCGATGCCGCTTGGCCCAAAGGAAAAGTCAACGCCTTTGCTGTTTTCGCTTGCCACAACTCCAGCCTGTCGCACAGCCGAGAGAATGTCAGCGGCCCGCACCAAAGTCCGCTCTACCTGCCGCTTCGGCATCACGTCCCGCCACGCTGGGAATGCGCCATTGATGAGCCTTGCGGTCACTCGCACGTCACCAATGCTGGCAAGAATCTCGTCTTGCGTTGCTTCAAGCTGAACGCTGCCGGTGTCCGAACCTGCGACACCACGAAGAAGGTGCATCACGCGAGACGGCACCAACCACTCGCCGTCATCAACCGCCTGCTCTGTCTCACACTTAAAATCAACCAGGCGGCGACCGTCAGTTGCCACCAACACAAGGTCGCCATCGGTAACACCCACAAGCACTGCACCAAGAGCGTACCGACTTGATTCCGAATCGCACGCGAACACCGTCCCGCTGACTGCGCGAGTGAACTGATCCGCAGGAACCCTTGCAACGGGACGTTCAGCCTCCACGTCCCACGCGGGAAACTCGGCAGGGTCTTCAGTTGGCAGCATCCACTTTCCACGCCCAGCAGTGACGCGGCAGCGGTTGTTGCCGTCAATCGTCAGCGAAACCACTGGCGAGTCGCTTGCTGCAACGATTGCCGAAAGCTTGTCGTGAGGCAGCAGAATCGGCTCGCCTTCGTAGCCGATCTCTACGTCAACTTTGACCTCGCTGTCAGTTGCCGTCATCACATTGCCAGACAACAGGACGTTTCGCAGCACTGGCTTTGGCGTGTGGTTTGGCACCACCCTTTTACAGATCGCCAAAGCTCTTCTCAGCTCAGTCGCATCAACCCTCACCGTCGTTGCAGTAGCAGTAGCCATCACATCCCCTCTCCGTGAGTGTCCTTCGGTCCTTCATTTGCTTCTGTCTTCTGGCGGCACATTCGCACCGCGTACACCATGTCGTCCCGCTCTTGCAGTGCCTCTTGGCAGACAGCCTCCTCTAGCTCCAGGCTGTGAGCGAGCGATATCGTCCGCGTGTGCAGCGAGCGAATGCGCTTCGCTGCTGCCTCAAGCAGCTTGCGGCTCGCGTCGTCAACGTCGTCAGACCAGGCCCGCTTCATGCAGGCGTCAAACAGCTCGCGGTTGCTTGGTCGCTTGTTCATGCGCAGCCTCCGTGCCTCGGATTGTTCTTGCTATCCCTGCGTCAAAGGCCAGGAATCCCTTGCGAGCGAGTACCCCAACCATCTGCGACGCAGCGTTTGGGCTGCTCCAACCCATCATGTCAGCAACGTCACGAAACGTCGGCGGGTAGCCTCGCTCTGTTGCAAACCGCAGGACAGCGTTCAGCGTCGCGCGTTGTGCCGTCGTTAGCGGTTCCTCAACCTTTCGCACCTGCTCAGTCATCAACACCTCGCACCTTCAGCGCACCAGTAATCTCAGCCAACTCCTTTGGCCTGCGGTATTCCGCTGGCTTGTACTCGTCCATCCAGCGTTTTGGTGGCGGCGGCTTGCCCTGTTCGCCAGGCCGAAACTTTGCAGCGTCAAAGGCGCCGCTTTCGCACTTGGCAAAAAAGTCAGGCTTGATTGCCTGCCAGAACGAAGGGGGCCGGTCAAAGAAGGGCAGCTTTGGCAATCGCGGTATCTGACGCAGTGCCATTGCAAGCCAGCCTGGACGCTCTAGGACTGCCCTGGCAAAGCCGTCAGGGGGCGTAAGCCCGCTTGGTAGTCCTTGGAGGCCCGCAGCCTTCCAAGCCTGCGAGAACGCTTCCCAGCCAGCGAGAGGGTCTTCGTCAACAAAGTCTGCGGATGTTGGCGGCGGCGTCTGCCCACTACAACATCTACTCTCTTCTATCTCTTCTCTTCTCTTCTCTTCTAGTCCATCCCGCGTCTGGTTTGTGTCCGGAAGTTGTCCGGAAGTTGTCCGGTTTGTGTCCGGTTTGTGTCCGGATCGCGTCCGTACCCTGTCCGACTTGCGTCCGTCAGTCTTCCGTCGCCTGTCCTTTAGCCGCTCCTTTGCTGCCTGCGAGAAACGATCCTCCCAGCCGGAAATACGCACCTTGCCAGCATCCTCAAACGTCAGCCAACCGGCGTCAGCAACAGCCAGCCAAAAGCCCGCATCCCCACCTGCAACGATTGCGAGCACGCCAGGGTTCCCACTCACCACGCCGTCAACCGCGTTGAGCTGGCACCAGGCCCAAAAGATCGCAAGCCTGCCCACAACCACGTCAGGCGGCTGGCCTGTCGCCGCCATGATCTGCAACGTCTCAGGCTTCTGCGCAAGACAGCAATCAACCGAAATCCATTCACCTGCCATGTCGCAACCTTGCTTTCTATTCTTCAAAGCCTGGCAGCGTTGCCTGGCTGTCGCACTGACAACAACCGGAAGCCTCCGGCGTAATCAAGTCCCAGCGATCGCGGTATTTCGCGAGACTCTTCACCGGGATTGATTTGCGCAGCTTGCCGTTGCTGTCGCACATCGCATCAAAGGGAACGATGTACTCAGCCTGCCCGTAGCGGCAGGCAAAAAACCTGATGTCAGACTTGGTGTACTCATTCGCGCGAGCGGTAAACGAAATGCAAAACTTGCCGCTGCTACTTGGTTCCCTGTGCTTGCATTGCACCCCATACCCAAACACCAAAACGTCCTGCATTTCGTGGCCGTCCTGCTTGTAGGAAACTTTGCCAGGAAAAAGCCTCTTCAATCTCGCCGCCACCTCTTTCTCCCACCGCTTCCCGATGTCAGCGTTGGCTTCATGGACACGCACGCCAAAGAGCTGCCCAAGCTTGCGCAACAACCTGACAGCTTCCGCTTGCAGGTCTTCGTTCACGACGATCATCAAGCAACCCTCCACACGGTCGCCTTCCTGCCGCTTGTCGTCCTGCGTTCACCTGCCTGGACAACAAGACCGCGACGAGCCAACTCGATGCGCCTCGGCCTTTCAGTGCTGGGGTTTAGTCTCAGGCCAGTCTGCACCTCTTCGTCCGTGCATCCCTGCGGATGCTCGCTGATGTACCGCAGCACCATTGCTTGGAGACGGTTCAACGTCTCTGGTTCCAGCGAATCAGCCGCAGCCATGCTTGTGCGACTGTGCTGCTGCGCAGGCGCTGGCTTGCTGAAAAGTGGCAGCTCAGGATCGGGCCAGTAATCGCTCATGGCTCACCCGTCGCTTTCCGCTGGCGCCCTGCGAAAGCCGCCGCCACTTCCGCGAGCCGCAGCCGCACGCTCTTCCTGCTCTTGCCGCCGCTGCTCCTTCACGTCGTCAGGCAGCAGACTCTCAAGCTCTTGAATCTTTGCCTGCTGATTGAGTGCCAACTCTTGGAGGTACTCCAGGTATTGCAGTCGTCGTTTCAACTCGTCTCCTAGCTCGCCAAGGCCGCGACTGAAAAGGATTGCCGACACTCGGGATGGGGAGGTGCTCACGCTGGCACCTCCTCTTCCATCATCGAGAGTCGCTCGTCCAGCAACTCAAACAGGTCTGCCGCTTGCTCTTCCAGATAGAAACCGTCGTCCAAGCGTGAGCGGACAACAGCGGCAAACTTCCTGACCTGCTCAGATGTTTGAGCCAACTCGATTGCAGCGCGAGCCTTCGCCATTGCCTCGTCGTCTGCGACTGGCGGGCGTGGCTGCGTCACCTTTGGTGTCGCTGGCTGCGGTTCTTCGTGGTGCGTGTAGTCCGCAGCCTCCTCGGCAGTGACAAGTCCGCGCAGCACGTCAGGGAATGCGTCTCGCAGAGCAAACCCTCTCGCTCGCATCTGAAGCATTCGTCGCGGGTACTGAGTCCAGGGGCCACCCTTTCCCCAAAGACCGGCTTTTTTCGCCTCAGCGACACCGAAGCGGACCTCAACCGGCTGAGCGTCTCCGCGACGCTTGGCGAGGCATACGGCAACCATGCTCTCGCCATCACCCTCAATGGACTCTCTCACCCACTCGCAGACTGCCGAGCCCTTGCAGACGGCCAGGGCCGTGTCTCCGTACACGCTTGGCCTGCCGTTCACCACCGCGATTGATTGCAGTGATTGCATCGGGGAGAGCCCAAGCTCTGCGCCGTGCTGCATCGCAAGCAGGCAGGCTTCGGCCTTCCCCTTGAAATCCCGTGGCGCGAAGTCGCTCTTCGCCACCATTCCCGCAAAGCGGAATGCGTCCTCAAAGGAGGACAGAGCAAGTCCCCGCTGCGGGACTTGCGTTTGTGTGGTCAGTTCTGTGCTCATGCGTTATCCCTTCCAAAGACGATTGCCTTTTCCTTCACCTCAACAACCTCAGTCCCTCCACCGACGACGTGCCGCCTGACGCTGTACACGTCGCCTGTCACGCCACGTTCAACCGACATGACGTGCCCTCGGCACAGGTCGCCTTTCAGCCAGAAAAGCACGGAGGAACCTGAGTTCCTCCGCGTAAGCGGACCGTAGGTTTCCTGCATGCCAGCCACCGCAGCAGCAGCTTCTCGATAGTGTACATACATTCACTAGTCTCCCTTCCGTGTGGGCACTATACGCCCGTTCACTGGTCTGTCAACAAGCCCAAGAAAAGTTCCTTTGTCGGAATCATTTGTGCGAGCAAACCGTACCGACACCGGAACCATTCGTCAACAACAAAGCCCAGCGGAAACGATCCGCAGGACAACAATCAGAAGCTCAATCCAAAGTTCAGCGTTCATGGGTTCCCTCCCTGTGAGCCGAGGAACCTCAGTTCCTCCGCGTTAGACATTTCCTGTCAGCTCAGCTCACGATCTGCCTTGATGACTGGGCACATTGAATACTTGCCATCTGGGTAGCAAGCCTCTGACGTGCCGTCATAGTCGGCCTTCACGCCACGCTTGCTGATTTCGCCGTGACGATCCTTGAGCGTCACGGTCTTTGTCGTGCGGGCAATGACCGTCCAGCTGTAGATCGTGTCCCAGTCGCAAGCGGCACGAGTGCTGTAGGTCTTGCCAATCTGAAACTTTTGGACGGCGTTGGTCATCGTTTTCCCTTTCCTTTGTGGCTCGCAGCTCGTTGCTGCGTCATGCCCCAATGGTACCGCTATCGGAACCATTGGTCAAGTGTCTTCACAAAAAAGAATCCAGATTTCCGAAAAAGGCAGAAACGCCGAGAGTTAGCCTGGTTTATGGCCTGTTGCCCGCTTGCGAAGGCGCCCGCCGTCCTGGCGGCTGGAAAGCTTTTTCACGTCAGCAGCGGACACGAGGTACGTCCGGCCAACGATTTCAGAGCGGATCCGGCCCTCGGCAGCAAGTCGTCGGATGTACCGCTGGGAGCAGCCGTACAGCTCAGCAGCCTCGTTGGCCCCGATCATGCGGTTTCCGGCGTCATCCTTCATGGCAATCATGCCTCAATGGTACCGCTAGAGGAACCAAAAGCAACAGATTCAGGCAGGCCGATTTGCGTCCCAACCGACACGCGGAAAAGATGGGACTCAACGTATGTCTAGCGGAGGGCATGGGAGTAGTGAACCGCTGTACACGTTCACAGCCATCCGAGACAATGCGTCGCAAAGGGAAAAACCATGACGCTACAAGAGCTTTTGACAGACCGATACGCACCGCTTCACAACCTCAAGGAACGCACCGTTGAGCTGTTCACTCACAGCGTGGATAGACTCCGCGACCACCTGCAACGCGAGCCGATGGTGGAAGACCTAACGGACATTGTCGTCAGCAGATTCGTCCGCTGGCGGCAGGTGACGCCGCACAGAGGGCGCCTAGTGCGTCCTGCGACAGTCCGCAAAGACTTGGCCCACATCGTCGCTCTGGCGAACTACGCAGCGAAGAAGCGCCTACTCGCTGAGTTCCTAGACCTGCCGCGAAATCTCGTCAAAGTTCCCGAGCGTGCGCCTCGTGCGTACACGGCTGAGGAGGTAACGGCACTCATCCGGCAGGCTCGCACGATGGAGCGCGGCATAGGCCCAGTTCCTGCGAGTTGGTTTTGGCCGTCGCTGCTTCTTTCGTGCTGGTACACAGGCGAGAGAATCGGTGGACACCTTGGCATCCGATGGGAAACCGCAGACCTTGAGGCAGGCCAACTCACCTTCCTTGGCGAGTATCGCAAAGGAGACACTAAGACCATTACCAGGCAGATTCCGTCTGACCTCGTTGACCTGCTCAAGCTTGGACGAGGAGCACCAGGGCAACGGGTATGGCCGTGGATGGATTTCCGTGCAGACAAAAACAGCATTTTCGGCTGTTTCCGTCGCATCGCTGTTGCGGCTGGCGTTGAGCCGCGAGGCTTTCACGCGATTCGCAAGGCGAGCGGCTCCTACGTCATGGCAGGCGGCGGCAACGCTACGCAGCACCTTGGACACTCAAACGAGCGGACAACGCGGCAGCACTACATAGACCCGCGAATCGTGCCGCAGGATGACGTGCTCCAGTATCTGCCACGCCTAGAGATTGATTGACCGGGAAGCGGGGAGCGCGTTGTGGAAAGGGAACACAACGCGCTCAACCCGCCACCCGGACCTGCATCACTTGCCGCTGCAAGACGTGCCAGCGCATGAGCCAGCACACGAGCGGGCTTCCTGCCGTACTTCGCGTGCGGCACAACGTCCAGCGACGCGATCAGCACGCCGTTGCGAGAACGTGCGGCGACCGCTGCAAGCCTTCTCGGCAGCACACGAGGTCGCTTCAACAGGCTGGCAGGCAGCACCCTTGCAGCTCACGTCTGGCGACGCATCGCCAGCAAGGGCCAGAGCACAGACAGCAGAGAACACAAAACCAAGAGCGAGACGCATAGGGACTCTCCATAGACCTAGGGAACAAACCGACGACAGCAGTACCAGCGACCGCTCTTCCCTTGAGCCACGCCGCTGTCAACCGTTTTCATGCCGCTTGAGGCGTAGCAGGTGCCACGATAGGCAGCCTCTGGCGATGAGCCGCTTCCGCAGCCTTCATAGCCTTTGTGTCCACCCAGACCGAAGTGGCCCACCCACTCAAGCTTTGCCATCGCGTCAGCGACTCCTTGAGCCGTTGCACAACTGCCACCGGCAGGAAGGGACCGGTAGGAGCTGCCGCCACGTCGTCCGAAGACGCGGGCCTCAGCGGTTGACGCAAACAACACCAGAACCATCAGCAATGCAGCTCGTCGCATTGTCACTCCTTTGGCAAGTCTTTCACGAGCAGGGCGGTCAGCAGGCGCTGCCGTTCCCAGAGAAGACGCATAACATCCGCAGCAAGCGTTCCGCTGGTTCCTGTCCAGCCAGGTTGGCCTGCGGCGCGTGCTCTGTGCTCCATGCGTGCAATGTCGTCTGCACTTAAAGGGAGCAAGTCAGTTCTAGTCACGCTGATCCTCCAAACGAAAAAAAGCCCACTCGTGACCAGCAACCGCGCCTACGCACGGGTTTGGGATAAACCGTCCACGTTGGTAGCCCAGCCTGTGCATCTGTGGCAGCACGCTTTCTCGTGTGTCGTGCAGCTCAATCAGCCACTGACACCGGGAAAAACAGGGAGCGGTTGCGCCCTCTAGGGCAAAAGCCTCTGCGCCTTCGATGTCTATTTTCACAAAGTCCGGAGGGCCGTGCTCTTCTGCTAACTGGTCCAGCGTGACGCACGCAACTCGCTTGGTGCTGACCACACTGACCGGAGCGCCTTTGCCTCGCCCAATGCTGTGCGTTGGCAACAGTGACGATTGAGCGGCGTCTTCTCTGCCGTACAGCACAGCCTTTCCGCTGTGACTCCACACGGCGCGACGGTCATATGCCTTGCCTTCCGGCGCATGGCACCTCACGTCAGGCTCAACGGAAATCACGCGGTAGAAGATTTCTGACAGAATCGCAGACCACTCACCTGCGTTTGCTCCAACGTCAAACGCAAGCACACCCTGCGTTTCACGCATCCAAGGAAGCCACCCTGCCAACCAAGGTTCTGGATTGTGCAACTCAGGCATCATTGCTCTCCTCATGCAGCACTATCGCCAGCAGGCTGTAGGCAGCCAAGTCAAGCAAGCTGTCTGTTACGCCTTCATGGACAAGCGATCCTGTGCGGCAGTAGGTGCGAAGTCGCTGCACCTTGTCTGCAATCCTGACCATGCACCCACGCCAAGGCTCAATGCCGACAAACTCCGCGCCGCTTCGGATGTTTGCCAGCGGGTCAACGTCGCTGCCGTAGTCGGCACTTTTGCTGCGATGCAGTGCCGCCATCTCTGCGAGCAACTCAAGGAATCGCTGCGACGAGCCGTGCAGAGGATCTGGCGTGTCGTCGTCTTCGTCGTCTTCAGTCAAAACGGGATGCTCTGTTCCCAGCATCAGCCCCTCGCATGTGCATGGATGCCAGCCCACCTTCAGGCTGATACAAGAAAGTCTCCATGCACTGTCTACTTCCGATGAATCCGTTGACCGCGTGCCAGTCATCGGCAGGGCAAAGGGCAGGGGCCGTCCGCACGATCACGCCGTCAATCGTCTCAATCGGTCGCTGCCATTCCGCAGCCTGCGAATGAAAGTGCCCCGTATGCCACTCGCGGCACGTTGCGGCACTCCAGTCGGCTGGACGCTCAAGGGCCATGAGCTGCGGCAGTTTTCGCTTTGCACGATGACCGTGAGCAAATCCAAGCAGGTTGGCGCCGTGCATCGCGTACTGCCTGCCGGTGTACTCCTGCGATACTGTGACGCGGCCATCCTTTGCGAACCGCTCAAGGAGGATGCGTTGGAAAGCCCAGGTCAGCGTCTCGTCGTGGTTGCCGTTTACCACGATCACATCGGTCGGACACGTTGCAGCGGAACGCTCAACAATAGCCAGTAAGGACTGGCATCCGACAGCGAGCATCTTCTGTAGGCGACCATCCCGCTCAAGTGGCGTGCCGCTCGTTGTCGTGCCGCTTGGCGTGTCATAGTGGAACAGGTCGCCAAGAAAGGCGACGGTCCTCCTTGCTGGCCTATGATCGTCGCCAACGTCTAGGAGTTGCGAGCTCGCGGAGTCAACAGCCGCAACCGCAATGCCAAGATCGTAGTCCTCGCCTCCCGTTGTCTTGCTCCAGGCGTACTTGCCGAAGTGCGTGTCCGCAACAATGACAACCTGCCACAACCCTTTCCGCTTGCGTGGCTTCGGGATTCGCTTTCCGCGAAGCGATGCGCCTGAGACGATTGCCTCAACGCACTCGCGGAGCTTCGGCCCGCCGCGCGGCTTCAGCCGGACGAAGACGCGGTGTAGTTCCGTGACAGTCACGCCACCGCTTGCGTCAGTGCTTCCGACTTCCCACTTGGTCGCCTCGCTGGCAGCAACCTCAAAGCGTGTCAGGTCTGCCTCTATGTGGGCCAGCAGGTCTTCAACCGTCTTAATGCGGCGGCTTGTGCTGCGTGCCTCAAGCACGTCACCTTCCCGCTTCTGCGTGACCTGCTCAGCGTCTCGCGGCGGTTCTGGTGGTGGTGCCTTTGCGGCAACTGCGTCAATCAGTCTGCGCGGTTTAGCCATGCCACAACTGCCTGCTCGCCAGGTTTCTCAAAGCCACGCTCTGCAACAGCCTCCGCAATGGCGACTGCAAAAGGACGCTTCTTCCGGCAGGTGCTAAGGAAGTACACGCGGACCTCACGCAGTTCTGCCTGCAAGTCTTCTGGCAACTTTTCAAACCAAGTGCGATTCCCGCCGCGTCGCGACTCAACGCGCTGCACAACGTCATCCACCAGCTTTTTCTTGCTCACGATCTGCCTCCGTGCGGTAGCCGAGTTGCCAGAGGATGCTTGCCAGAGTCGTCGCAACGTCGGCAACGTGGTCTTCGCTTGCGTATCCCTGCAAAGCGTGCAGCGACTCGTGGATGGCGGTGTCTAGGTGGTCAACGCCTTTGACACTCGTGCAGATCGTCACCGTCTGGCTGTCATAGTCGCACAGCCCGCACAGCCGTCGCCTGCGCAGCGAGCGGTAGACCCATCGCCAAGGCTTGCCTGCGATAGTGAAGCTCTGCTCATGCTGTTGACTTTGTGGCACGCCGCGCCTCCCTGCGAGCGTTAAAAATGGCACGACGCACAAGGAGAGCTGCTGCGACTCTCACGAATGGCAGTCGTCGCTTTGCTGCTTCTTCTTTCAGCCATTCCAGAACCGTCTCCATGTTCTCTTCGCACCCATCGCAGCCCCATTTGTTCATCTGCGTCATGCGAGCGCGGCAGGCACAGCCTTTCTGCATGTGGATGCCAACCATCCCAAGCAGCTTGTGCAACTCAGTTCCGACACCTCTCACAAGTGGGTCAACGTCTCCCGTGTATTTGTCTCGCAACGCGTAGTAGTCGCCGTCTTCAAAAAGGACATGCGTGTCCCTTTTTTCCGCAACGTAGGAGAGCACGTCCGCAAGGTAGCCAGCAGGCTTGCTCTGTGCGGCCTTGTGCAGTGCGTCAATGCTCACAGCCTTCACGGAGGCAACTCCTCGCAAAACTCACGGCATTGTCCATCGCTGCAACACTCAAAAGATCCGCTGCCGCAGTAGCAGACTGGCCGTGGATTCGGAAACCCGGCATAGCAAGCGTCCACTGCCGCCTGACATTCAGCGCCAGTGTCATATGGCCCGTTCACGCCAGCAGGGCACCCACTGCTTCCACCACCAACAAAAAAGAAGCCGCCAGTGCAGCAATCGTCATCCGTTAAGCAACCACAGCAGACGCACCGTGCCATAGATCACCCTGGTGTGGTAGCCGTTGAGCACGTCGCAAAAGGGTATGTCAGCTTTAGAAAACGAAACTCGGAAGTAACCAGCGTTTTCTCTATCTCGCAGCTAGCAGTGTTGAGCTGCAAGGTCATGTTTATTAGCCGCGTTGTGCATACTTCGGTCATTTCCCACGAAACGAGGTGCCAGACGTTTTCAACGTCCTTACATACTCCTATGTCACCATCCGCAATGCCGCAAAACAGGTTGAGCGCGGTCGCTGTCTGCGGCGTGAAAGTGCTGTTTGTAAACTCAATGGTCGCGGTTGTGTCTACGTTCCACGAGCCTGTAAACTTGGCCGTGCGAAACACGTCGCCGCTATTCGCGAATGTTGGGCGAATACGAGGGCCAAACGTCAACGGCGTTCCATCACGCTTTCCCTGCTCAACTGTGCGAACAGTTCGCGCGATGCGTTCAGCCGCAGGGCGAGTAAAGGAAACGCCCTGCGTTTTTGCAGACTTCCCGTCTGGCTTTTGCGCCATGCCGCTCAGTCCTCATAGATGGTCAGCACAAGCCGCGAGCCTTCAACGGCAGACTTTGCAGCGTAGTCGCCAGGAGCCAGGCGAAGAACTGCGGCCTCACCTGCTTTGAGCCTGACGGTTTCGTATAGCGTTCCCGCATCAAGTCTTCCGAAGGAAACAGTGTGCGTCGTCTCTGTTGCAAGTGACCGCGCAAAGCACAGGCCGACAGCTCCAATGCTGGCTGTGCTGATGTTTGAGACTGCCGTGCCAAGCTCAAGCGTGACGGACGAAACGCCTGCGGTGCTCATGCTTGCAGTCACGCCGCTTGCGGCAAATGACTGCGAGAGCGCACCCTTTGCAACCTGACCATTTATGGAGTATTGAACGTCTGGCATGTGTCATCCTCAGAACGGCGGCGTGCCAAAGTACGAAGAAAAGTCCGATGTCGCATACGGTCGTCGTTCAAGGATGTCCGGGTCGCCGCTTGTGCGCAGGTCGCCGTTGGACTCCAGTGCCAAAGGCACTTGCGACGGCACGTCTTGCCCGTAAGTCGCAGAACCGGAGGCGTTGTCTTTCACATGGACAGGAGCTTTGTCTCCGTAGCCTCCTGGCAGATAGTTGAAACCAACATTCGGAAGCTTGAGCAACCACGTCTGCGGCCTGTAGAGAAGCTCCACAGTGACTTCCCAGTATGAAATCTCTACTTCGTTGACCACTTCCGTTTTCTGCTGTGCCCCGATGCCCTGGCATTTCCATGTGTGTGGATCACAGCCAAGAAAAACGGCATTGTTGATTGTGTTTGTGACTTGGTTTGCAATCGCGGCAGGATATGCTGCGCGGTTGCCAGCAATGACGCAGCGCACCTCACTAGATTCAACCATTAAGCCTTCAAAGTAGTCGCCAGCCGTGTTGGTTAACGCTTTTACGGTGTCATTCCCGTTGCCGTCAAAGTAGTTGAGTGCTGGGACAGACGCGGCAGTCGGTGAAAAGCTCCATATGTCAGGCCGCGCAAGCGGATTTGGCTGAAACTCTTTGGTGCCGAGTTTTGGCGCTTCGTACCTGTAGACAACCTCGGCGTGATATGGTGTCGGCGTGTTCTCAGTGACGGAACCCTCAACACACAAGAGGAAGAGGTATTCCGGATGCAACGCGCCGTGGAAAATGCCGATGTAGTTGAGGATCTCTTGGTTTGTCGTCGCTGGGTGGTCAAGTGTGACGCTGAACCGCCTTTGCGCGGAAGGAGCCTCGCCAAACCTGTGCGAGAACGTCCGGCCAGTCAGCTCACGCGCTGCAATGACGCTCATGCTGCTGCCCCCAATATCTCAACGGTTGGTGTCTTTAGTTCTTTTGTCTGCTCCTCAATAGCGCTTCGCAGCGTCTCAGCGTTTTTGTCTACTGCGTCTTCAACGCCTTTCGTCGCATCAACTTGCGCGGCTGGAGCTTCCGGCATTTGCAACCTGTCACGCGTCTGGTCAAGCGTTTGCCTGAGAGCATCAATGCCTGACGTTAGAGCAGCAGAAAGGCCACCTTCGTCACGCAGGCGAATCTGCCTTTCAAGCTCAGAAATCCTTGCCGCCTGCTCAGGGCTAGGAGCAAAGGTTGCCTGTTGTTGAGTGAACCTGCCGCCAACTGTGACGGTTCGCCTCTGAGTCGCAGCCTCACGCAACTGGTCAAGTTCTTTTTGCTGAGCAGATTTCTCAACAACCCCAAGAGTCTTCAAGATCGTCAGGATGCCGTCTGCGATCTGCGCCAAGACTTCAGCGAGGACACTGAGCCCAGACAGAAAACTGTCCGCAAAAGCAAAGAGAGCGTCCGTCACCATGCTGGCAATGTTTTGCCCGCCGATCTCTTGGAACATAGCAAGGATTTGCTCTGCAACCTGCGTCACAACAGGAGCAAGCTCTGCCGTCACTTGGTTGACGATGCCCTGGATCGTCTTTGCGACAAGCGAGAGAGCGCCGTTCATCTCCTTGACCGCTGCCACTTGGTCTTCAGTCAAGACGACGCCAAGCTCATCAGCCTTTGCACCAAACTCTTCAATCCCTGCGCCGCCGTCCTTCAGCAAAGGCAAAAGTGCAGTTAGGTCAGACGCCATTGCCTCAAGGAAGAACGTCATTTCCTGCTGGTTGACGCCTGCTTTCTCAAGCGAATCGACGTACAACTGCAAGGCTTCTGGCCCAGCCAAGTCCTTAAAGTTCTCTGCCGTCACGCCAACTTGCGGCGCGATTTTCTCAAAGAAATCAGCCATCGGCCCTCCACCAGTCTGGAGGAAGTCACCGACGCGATCATTCACGTCCTTCAAGATGTCTGAAAGCTTGTCTTGCTCAATGCCGACAGACGCAGCAGCAAGAGACAGCCGCTGGAAGTTCTCAACGGAAGTGTTGGAAATCTGAGCCATCTTGGTCAGCTCACCAACAGTCTCCCGCGAGTGATTGAACAGCGCCGCCGCAGAATCAGCAGCACTTGTTAAAGCGCTTGCAAGAACCTTGACGCCGCTGATGAGGGCGCGGCTGATCTCAATGGTCTTGAGGACCGCGAGGTCTTTCGCAGACTTCTTGCCAGACTCTGCCATCTGGTCAAGCTTTTGGTTGACCTCCTTGACGCTCTTGGCAAGCCCTGCCGTACTTGCGGAAATCTGCAACGCAAGGCCGAGTGCTGTTGTCGCCATCACTTACCCCCGCCGCCGAGAAGTCTTTCAAGTTCCGCAAGAGCTTCCGCAGTTTGCAAAGGATGCTGCGGAGGAGGAGTCACTGGCACAAAGTCTGATGGTTTTGGTCGCTTGCCGCGTTTCACATACGGCGCCAGCACAGCAGACGCGATTGTTCCTGTTTGGCTCCAAGGATCATCAAGAGGGCCACGAAAGTGCGTGACGTAGGCATACCACTCAGTCAACTCACGCGAATCCATCCGCTCGCACAACTCACCGACAGTCATCTTGAGGTGTCCGGCCAAAGAGAACAGGAAGCGTCTTCCTGGCCGGATGCTCAGTTTTTTGCCATGTCGTCAATCTCTTCCGCAGTCAGAGCGTTGACTTTCCTGGCCTGCTCAAACAGCCTGCACACAACGTCGCCAGACCTTGATGCCAGCTCTTCGATCTGCGAATCGTTGAAAACCCTGTTTCCTGCCTCATCAAGCAAGCACTTGGCAAGAAACTTTGACCGCCAGTTTTTGACGCCACCCTGCTGGCCCTTGGCAAGCCATTCGTTTTCCCAAGCATCTCTATCACCAACCGACATCGACTGGAGCCAGACATCAACGCCCCACTCTGGCACATGCACTTTGACCCGCTGCCTGTCTGTCGCAGCCAAGATTGTCTGCCGTAAATCCACAACATTCCTCACTGGATGATCTGAAACGTTGCCGAGTATCTCGTGACTCCGTTGAGCTGAGCTTCGGCACCTACGTCTGTGCATACTGCCGTCGCTGTCAAGCCAACGCCGCCTCCAGTCACGACAAGGCTTCCTGCAGTCGCCCAGACGGTCGTGCTGATCGCGTCAAACGAAGAGATAGTCACAGTCCCTATCTCGTGCTTGAAGGCAACGTCTCTGCTCTCGGAATAGCCGCCACCCCAGCTCCACGACAACGCAGACACGTTGCCGTGTGTTGAGCCGTTGAACGAAAAGACGACGCCTGTTGAGTCGGTAGCCATCCAGCCAGTGTCTCCGCTAGCTTGCTGCGACCTTGAGCGTGGCACTGCCTCGGATTGCGTCGTTCATGGCGAGCGTAACGTTGCTTGAAGAGACTGTCGCGGCGCGGCTGAGGTTCAGACCTCCCGCAATCGTGAGAGTTCCGCTGGTTTCGCCAACCAGCTCGATAGGACCGATGTAGTCAAAGCTCACCTCCACTCCGGTGTCGTTTGCGGAGCCGATGAGCGGAGCATCCTGACTGAGCACATGCTCGCCTGTCGTTTGCCCAAGGTGCGAAATGTCGATGCTGTCGCGAACATTGCTGTAGTTGAGGACGACATTCGTGACAGTGAACGTCGTGCCGTCAAAAACCAGGGATGTTCCCGTTGAATCATGCGGAGTCGCGGCCATGCTTTAAGTCTCCTGCCACAAAACGTCAAAACTCATCCGTATCGCAAACGCTGGAGGCTTTTCGCTTCCGGCAAGCTGGACGAGTTCGTCTTGCTCGTCGTTGAGCGTCGCGTTCTTCACTTCCGTATTGTCAAAAAAGCCGCCGTACCCATCCAGAACCAACCGCACTGCATCAGCAACGTCTCTCGCGCTTTCGTAGGTTTCTCCGTACACCTCAACATCTATGGACAGCTTTGGTGTCCCTATCGGACCTGAGAAAGACTGCTCCCTCTCAATGCCCGTACGTCGCAACACAACAAACGGCAGCACGTCTGCCGGTGACGCGTACTGCGAAAAGACGCGGTGCCCAAGTAACGACGTGACCCTTGCGTCTGACACAAGGGCGTTTCGTATAGCCGCGTCTGGGTAGCGAATAGCCATCAGCGTGCCCCTGTAAGCCGAAACTTTCCTGCGATTTCCATGATCGCTTTTTCAACGCTTGCCGACATTTGCAGACGAATCTCTGCCTCAAGCTCGCTTTTAGTTTCGGAAAATGTCGTCTTCAGCGGAGGTTTCCCCTTTTTTCCACCAAGCGGCATCTTTCCAACGCTTACAGGCAGACCCTTGCTGGCAGACTTGAAAAACGCCTGCGGAGGTCGCGGAGATGTCCGCACGCTGCTTGCTCGCGACCTGCTTGCGTACTTCTTGATTTCAAATGGCCCGCGAGTCTTGTAGGACGATGCGATACGCCCTTCGGTTGTTCGCCAGCCGACAGGTTTCTCAAGCAAGTGGGCGTGATACCCCAGCTCATTTGCACGCCTTGGCCCCATCGCGTCACCGCGTGGAGGCTTACGGAAGCCAATCAAGGCAACGCCAGCGCCGCTGCGGACGTACTTTCGCGTCTTTTTCGCGACAGCTTTCCGCAGGTTGCCAGTTGGCCCTTTTGGCGTGTTCTTCTTAAGCCTCTTGTATGCCGGGTCTATGGCGCGACCAAGTGCCGCCGTCATGTGTTTTGCAGCAATGTTTGACGGCAACATCCGGAACGCAACTTTCAGTTCCTTCAGCGTCGGAAGCTCAATATCAATGGCAATGCTCACGCGGCTTGCTCCTGGCATACAAGGACGTGTTCACTTCTGTTGCCGTACTCCAGCACGCTGACGACATCAAGGATGCGCCCACGCCAGACAAGCCGCATGTCGTGCGACAACCCAGGCAAATACCTCATCCGTACCTTGTGGGTCACGTCAACTTGCTGCTGCCCGTATTGCAGAGACTCGCGAGAGCTCACGCCCTCAACGCTGGCCCAACGAGACGCGAATGTCCCCCAGGTCAACTGCGACTCACCAAGCGCCGTCGTGCTTCTCGTCGGCTCTTCAACGACGACACGCTCCCGCAACTCTCCTGGCCGGATCATGCGTATGACCCCCATTTCTTTGAGTCAAGCAGAGACTTGACGCCAAACGGGACATCCTGCGGAACAGCGCCGGTTGAGACTGCCGCCTGCCTGCTCTCATACCAATGAGCGACAAGCATCAAGATCGCGTGCCGGATCACAGCAGGTACGTCGCTCGCCTCACCGTAGCCAGCCCACCATGTCACGCTGACAGCGTTGCTGTCTGCGAGGTGCGTAGGCCAGGTGCCAGCGTAGACAGTGCGGACAACGCCAGGAGTAGCGTCGCGGTCCACGCGGTACTCGCTGACACTCATGGCAGCAGTGCTGCCGCTGGAAAGCGTATAGCTGACGGTTGTTGCCGTAAGAGTGCCGCCGCTGGCGACAGGCGGGCGAGGCAGCTCAATCTCGTCAGGGAAGGTGTCCAACTTCACGGTTAGCTGCTGCGTGACAAGGGCACGGTCTAGGTATGACTGCACCCACTCACGAGCGGCGACAATCAGAGTTCCGATGTAGGAGTCATCGTCTGCCGTATCCACGCGCAGGTGAGCCTTTGCCTCCGCAACGCTGACAGGCTCAGACGCTGGCTCAGTCACTACCGAAAGGCTGCGGTATTGCATCTTTTTTGCTTCGCCTCCTGCGCTGCGGCTTGATCTCCGCTGTACGAACCTCACGCACAACGTCTGCTGTCTCAATCAATCGCGTCTGTGCTTCTGGTGCCGCGATCTGGCGAGATATCAAGACGTTTGCCTCGCCGTCGCCAAGCTCTATCACAGCACCTTTGCTGTACGCGCGAAAACTCTTGATGAATCTGACTCTCATGGCCCTCCTACCTTCCAGACACCTTCCGGCGCCTTGTTTGTCGTGACGAAATGCGTTGCGTGTTGATGGACAGGCTTTCCAAGGTTTTCGCCGGGCCAAGTCACCATGTATTCACCATGCCCAAGAATCACGCGAGGCGTGACGTACAAGCGGTTCCCTGCCTTCTTGAACTGTTTCCAAAAAAAGATGTCGTCGTCAGTTCTTCCGTCACCCCATTCCCCTTGCTCGTTTGGGACTCCTTGAAACCAAGGTTTTGGCGTTCGTTTAAGCGCTGCCGTGCTGATGACAGTGCAGCCAAAGTGAGCTGTGTCTACCTCTTGGACGGGCGCAGAAAACCAGTCTTTTGGCACCTCAATCACGCCACTTTCTGGCGGGCTTTCAAGCGTTCCTTTTAGCGTCAGCATCGGCCTGCCATCTTCCCGCTTTGTCTGCAAGCCAGTCACTGCATCGCACTGGAACGTCATTGCCAGCGTCAGCAAGTGCTCAACATCTGCCTTTGTGAAAAACGTGTCATAGTCAATAGTCAGCAGGTACTCGCACTCGTCTACAAAGCTCTCAAAAACCCTTTGCAGGCAGGCACCCCAAAAGGCACCTGTGACCTTTGTTGGACGAATGCCAAGCGGCATCAATGCCTGGCACCATCCAAACCAGTTGTCATTAAATCCAAGACGAGGCATCGACATGACTGCCTCAACCCTCACATCCGCAGTCGTGTCACCGACTTTCACCAGCATGAGCAACCTCCAAAGAAAACGGCGGGGCCGGATTGGGCATCCGTGCCCCGCCGTCCTTGGTTGTCATCCTGACCTAGCAGTCAAGGTCATGCGGTCGTCTTGATGGCGACCATTGGGCCAGCAACAGAGTTGCTGCCGAGTGCGTGCCAGTTGATGTCAACTCGCATGGTGGCGTACCAAGCGGTCTGGTCATATCGAGCGTACTCGTCAACGCTGCTTCGCAGATTCACTTGGTTACGCACGCCGTAGATGCCAGCCAGGGCTGCGTCACCAACGAGCACCTTGACCACGCCAGCATCGCTGCCAAGCGTGTTGTCCATCACCAGGGTCTGCACAACTGGCAGACCAAGGAAACGAGGCAGGCCACCGCTGGCAATGTCGCCAGCCATGTTTCCGCCAGCGGCAAGCTGAAGACGCTCAATGCTCGCGTGGTAGCCAGCAGGCGAGATATACCAAGCGGCATTCCCGATGGCATATCGCGGCAGCTTGCCGAGTGCCTTGGAAAAGTCCGCAAGGTCAAGGTTTTCAAACGAATCGTTACCGCTCGCGGCTGCGACCACCGATGCGGTATGCGTTCCGTCGTCAATCGCAGGCACAACACCGTCGATGGAACCGTAGGAGCTGGTCCCGTCTCCGTTGAAGGCTGCGTCGTCGATTGAACGCGCCAGCTCCAGCGACATCTCCTGAACGAGAAAATCCGCAACGGAGATGATGCTGTCGGCAAGCAGCTCGTTGCTGACGCGGGTTCCGCAGCCAAGCTTCTTGGCAACCATCTGCACCTGACCGCCAGTCGGATCGCTGGTCGTGATCTCGGCGTTTTCGCTTACCCAGTAGCCCGTCACGCCGGTCAGACGCTTTGGGAAGAGAAGAACGTCGGACGACATCGGAGCGTTCTGGAGCGCCGCAGGAGCGACACCGTAGGTTTCCACAAGCCGCAGGAGCTGGCTGGAAAGTTCGTCAGGCACAGCGAAGCCGCCGGCAGACGTGGTGCCTTCAGCCATCGCACGAGACTCCACGCCGTGGTCAAGGCACCACCGCTTGGCGTCAGCGTCGCCAAGAAACGTGCCTGCGATCCACTTGCCAACGCGGTACGCCGACTCTGCATTCTCAAACGCACGCAGGCGACCGCTGAAACGGACTGGCTCAATACGCACTTCGGAACGCTCCTCTTCTACAGGGGCAGGCGTGCAGCGATCCACGACGCTGCGAAGGTTGGCACCGGCTTCGCTCACTTTCTTTTCCCAAGCGAGGCGACCGGCAACACTCTCGGCCTTTTCGACAAGACCCTTGAGCTCCATATCGCGAGCGGCAATGTCAGCATCGGTTTCGGCCTCAACGGCACGCACCGAGTCGATGCGGTTGGCGAGGTCAGCGGCTTCGTCTTGCAGTTTCTTCAGATTGTCCATGCTTTTTTCTCCAGGCTGCGGCGACGTGCCGCGAGTGCGATTCCCTAACGCTACAGGCCAGGGCAAGAACCCTTGCAGCGTTTGGTGGAGAAAAAACGTACTAGCGTAGGACGATTTATTTAGAGCGACGGAAGACCACTTCCGCAGGCACTAGCTTGCGGCACTGATGCCCGCATGAGCGGCAGCGAAGATAGCGCAACTGCGTATCTCCAACGCGCCGAGAACACTCAACACGCAACTGCCCACCACACTTGCACCGTCGCTCAGACATTCCGCAGCCTCAGTGCCGCAGCCAACGCTGCATCGCTTACCAGCGAACGCCTTGCGATCTGCGCAAGCTGCTCAGGCGCTTGCGTGGAAAGCCACTCTTCATATGACCGCTTTGCCACATCGTAAGACCGTGCGGCAACTCCCACTGAGCTGTCAGGATATGCAGGCGTCAGGACTGGCCCAACGTCATACAGACCGCTCACTTCACGAATCTCGCGGATCGTCTGCCCGCCTTCGGTGGAGAAGGATTCGCAGCTTTTGCCTTTGCAAGTGAACGCAAAAGAGCTGCCAGTCACGTCGCGGCGACGAATCAGGTCAACAACGTCTGCGCGAGTCTCCGGCGGCGAAACAACGTACCGCAGCCCCTTGTCGTCGCTGGAAAGTTCAAGCGTGCCGCTGAGAGAGCGACCGAGTACCATGTTGCTGTCGTGGTTGAACAACGCTTTCACGTCCAACGAGCCACGCTTCAGCACAGCGTCAAAAGCGCCCGGAAGGATTCGCTCTCGGAACCCGCCAAGGTCAAGACTCAAGCGGTTCCACACTGCCGCATAACCGACAATGAACGTACCGCCATCGGCGCGGCTTTCCACGAAAAGCTCGTCAGTGTCAGCGACTTCATAGTCTCGGTAGTCTCTGCGCTCAAGCTCCATTTTGTGAGCCTCCTTGCTGCGGCTGTTGGCCTGACGTTGCTTGGTCAAGCGTCGTCATATTGAGCGGCACGAAGTGCTTGTCGCCTTCCTTGCCGATTGGGTTCAGATTTTCAAGCTCACGCACTTCGTTGATGCTCATCCAGCCATTCTGGAGAGCGGCGACGTAGTACGCTGACCGGCTGGCGTGGTCCCCTCGCAACAAACCGCTGACGCTGTGCTCTGCAAAGAAAAGCTCGTCGTCCGTTATTAGGTCGCGAGCGATTGCAGATTCCCAGCGACGTAGGTGAGGCAGCAGGCAATGCTGCACAAACTCCGTACCCTGCACCTCGATATTGCTGTAGGTGCTGCGGCTCAGGTCTTGGATGAGATGAGGAGGACACCGGAAGGCGCGGCAAATCTCAATGATCTGAAAGCTTCTCGTTTCTAGAAACTGGCTTGCCTCGTTGCTGCCGCTAAGCTCGTGAGCCTTCACGCCGTTTGGCAGCACGCAGGTCCGAAAAGCGCGGTCAGGTCCGCGATGGATTCTTTCCCAGTTGTGTTGAAGTGTTTGCGCTGCTTCCGCTGGGATAGGGTGCTCCGATTCCAGCACGATCCCAGGCCGCGCGCCGTTGCCAAAGTACGTTGCGCCGTGGGCCTCTAGTGCTTGAGCAAGCCCGATGGCATTCCTAAACAGACGGTACGTCGGAACAGGCGTCACGCCGTCCTCAGTGTTCCAGCGCAGTGCAAAAATCTGGTCTTGCGAGTAGGCAGTCTGCCTGCCGTCTGGCTCACGGTAGAGATACCTCAACGAGCCATCGACAAGTCTCTCAACCTCCATGCGGCTGGAGTGCAAGGGCCAAAGCTCAGAAACAGCTCCGCGAGCACCTGGCCTGATTTCTGCGTATGACGCACCGTAATGCAGATACATTGCGGTCATCCACTCCCGAAACTCCTGAGCAGTCTGCCAAGGGTTTGGCTGCGAATGCAGGAGCCTGTAGATCGGATGCTGCGACGCTTTCGCCTTGCCGCCATCGGCAATCCGTTCGTAAACGTGCAGCGGAAGCGAAGAGACGGCATCGCTGATGACGCGGATACACGCAGTGTAGGCCGAGCATTGCAACGCCGTGTCTGGCGTAACCCTGACCCCTGACGGCGTGCGATTGCCACTCTGTGCCCAATCAACGCTGCGAAGGTCAACGATCTGATAGTCGGTGCTCATAATGCGATGATGTCCCAGGATCGTTCTGGCGGTGCTGTTGCCGTTGAGTGAATGCCTATCGCCATCACAAGCGAGACAACGCCGTCAATGCGTTCTGTGCTCTTTGCCTTGCTTGGCTTGATGTTTCCTGAGTGATCCTGCTGGATCGCAACATTTGCCGCCTGCCAGTCCAACACTGGCGAGTTGTGTAGCAACTTGCCGCCAACCACAAACGCTTCAAGCTGGTGACTCGGTGCCGACATTGAGCCATAGCCCTGTCCGAAACCTACCAAGTCAAGACCATCCCCTTGCAGTGCCGTGGTGAGCATAGTGCTATTCCATCTGTCCGCTGCAACCTGTCGGATGTTGTATTTTTCACGCAGGGCGTTGATATCCAACCGGACTTTTTCGTAGTCAGTCACGTTGCCATGCGTCAGAGTCAAATGCCCCTGCTTGGCCCATGCGTCATAGGGCACCTTATCCCTGAGCACGCGCTGTCTCATGTTCTCTTCCGGAATCCAGAAGTGCGGCTCAACCCAGTAGGTGCCGTCCTCAAGAGGGAACAGCAAGACAAAGGCCGTAGTGTCAAAGGTTGTTGCCAAGTCCAACCCGCCAAAGCACTCGCGGCCTCGCAGGTCAACTGGGCATGATTTGCTGCCCTGCATCCACTGATCCATCCGCAGCCAGCGGGATTCCACTTCTACCCACTGATTGAGATACAGCGTCCGGAAGGCTGACTCGTATGCGGGCATTTCTACGGCGCGGGCGCACTCGCTGCGAAGGAAGTCCAGCTTTACGGAAACGCCGAGATTGGGGTTGGCAGATGCCCATGTCTCCTCCGATTTCCAGTCACTTCCTTTTGGCGCCGCGTGTATCGCTGCAAGGAAAGTTGGGTCAACGATTGCGCCGTCACGGACGTTCTCTGCGTACTTCCAAAGTTCCCAGCAGACTGACTTGCGGTCATAGCCTGCCGTCGTCAGGGCAACCGTGAGCGGTTGTCTGCGAGCACCCTGGCTTGAGAGCATCACCTCCCACATTTCGCGGTTGCTGACGTGCAGCTCGTCAAAGATCACGCCGTGAGCAGACAAACCGTGTTGGATGCCAGCCTCTGCTGAAAGCGCCTTGTAGGTGCCGTGCGTCTCCTCTCGAACAATGGCGTTCCGATACACCTTGAGATGTTTGGAGAGAGCAGGTGACTGCTCAACCGCGACGCGAGCCATGTCAAAGACCAGGCGAGCCTGGTCGCGTGACGCCGCGCAGGAATACACCTCGCACCCTGGCTCATTCTCCATCAGCAGTTTGAGAGCGATGCCGCTCGCCAGCGATGACTTGCCGTTCTTGCGAGGCAACGCCAGGAGAGACGTGCGAATCTTCCGAATGCCGTTGGCGTCAGTCTCAAAGAGCGTGCGGACGTATTCCTTTTGCCACCGCTCAAGCGTGAACGGCTTGCCGCCCAGTTCACCTTTCGCGTGCGTCAGGATTCTCTCAAAGAAGAGGACAGAGCGACAGGACGAGCACTTGCCGCAAGGAGCGTTAACCGAACAGGATGGCGGCAGTGTCGTCGTCTGCTGGCTTTTCTGGCTCCGTCTTGAGCGAGGCACGCGCGGACGGGTTGAGTCCGAAGTCTTGCTCAAGCTGCCTGAGCTGCTGGGCGAGTTTGTGCGCGATTGCGACTTCCGGCCTTTGGGCAATGTACTTAACCTCGCCACCGTCATTGAGAATGGGGTAGGTGTCACCCTCTGCCCTGAGTTTGGCACGCACCGCAAGCCACCATTCAAAGGAATCGCAATACCTAGCGAGTGCCTCAACGTCCGCGCACGTCATAACGCGAACACTTTGGAGGATTGGAAGGACTTCTTGCCATCGCGCTGCGGCGACTTCGCCAAGATGCGACGGCATTGCAACGCCGTCCGTTGATGGTTGCGGCTCATCGGATTTTGCGGCGCGAGCCGTGCCGCGAGCGAGTTTGATTTGCGTTGGCGTTTTTGGCGGGCCGCGTTTGCCCATGTGTGACGTACCCCCGTGGCGAAAACTTTGCGGCAAACACATGGAGG
>Ga0208644_1000451_pt1 | contig 34756 bp, 52 predicted proteins | sample VirMetDEL_Nov_18_FD_184517 | JGI IMG/M metagenome (GOLD analysis project Ga0208644, IMG submission 184517) | Aqueous microbial communities from the Delaware River and Bay under freshwater to marine salinity gradient to study organic matter... | ecosystem: Environmental > Aquatic > Marine >...
TACGCAGCAGCACAACCGAAATGGATTAGTGTGAAGGAAAGGCTGCCTGAGAAAAACAGTTTGGTAGTGATATTACACGAAGATGAAATGAATTTGAATTACAGAAAACCACCTGTCTATTTTGGTAAGCACAACGGTCAATATTGGCTAGAAACCTTAGATCATAGCGATGTAACTTGGAGTGGTATGTGTAATATTACCCATTGGATGCCGCTGCCTGAAGCACCAAAGGAGATTAAGTAATGAAATGGATCAGCGTGAAGGAGAGGTTGCCGGAGATGGACGAATGGGTGCTAATTGATGGCCCAGAAGTTTGCAAAAGAATTGACCCACCATCAAGCAACTGGAAGGAAGGTTACGCATGGAAAAGAATTCACGAGTCGTTTTATAGCCCTGATGATGTCACCCACTGGATGCCGCTGCCCGAACCGCCAAAGAAGGAGGAGTAATATGAAAACACCTGAGCAAATGGCAAAGGAGTATTGTGATCAATTTTGTTGGAATGATCCTAGAGAAGAAGACGCAAAAGATGCCTTTCTTGTAGGCTACGCAGCAGCACAACCGAAATGGATCAGCGTAAAAGAGAGGTTGCCTGATTACAATCAAGATGTTTTGTTTTGTTCTATAAAATATAAGGATTGTTTTGTGGGCTATAGAGCAGAACTGGATGCGTATGTTGATCCAGAAGGGAACGGATTAACCGATGATCTGATTTTCAAATATTATAACTTTTGGATGCCTTTACCTGAGCCACCAAAGGAGAATGAGTAATGGATTCGATGACCATGACAATAGGCCTGAATCAATCAAAATATATTTTTCAAATAGAAATAAATGAATACGATTTAGCACAATTATCAGAATATAAACTATTAGGAATGACATTTAAAAAATCAAAATATCGATTTTTAAATGATTTAAGTGATGTTCTCAGAATAGAGATACTAAGATTATTGGAGCAAATAGCAGACTCTCCGAAGGAGAATGAGTAATGACTTGGATAAGATTAGAGGATGAGTTTCCCCAGGATGGTCAGGAGGTATTGGTCACTGGTGACGGATGGATTGGTATAGACCTCGTTAGATACGACGATAAACAAATGAAGTTTATCCCTGTCAGGGATAATATTTTCGGTGAACATTGGGACATTGAGCCGTATTCCATTGGAGGCGGTCGGCACTCTGTTACTTTTTGGATGCCAACTCCTGAGCTTCCTGATAAGGTAGACGAGTAAGGAGAAAAGTTATGCCACTCACAAAAAAGGGAGTTAAGATTCGTAAAGCCATGCAGAAGTTTTATGGGGAAAAACGTGGTAAAGCCGTGTTTTATGCCAGCGAAAACAAAGGTAACATAAAAGGTGTTACTAAGAAAAAGTAATGAAATTGATAGGGATAGATCCTGGTAAGTCAGGAGGTATTGCAATCATCTCTAACGATGAATGCTTTGCCATACCTATGCCAGAAACAGAGCGCGATATTTACGACTATCTAAAAGATAATTCAGAAGACGCGTTCTGTATAATAGAACAGGTACACGCCATGCCAGGGCAGGGAGTAACTTCTATGTTCACCTTCGGCATGGGGTACGGTGGGCTTAGAATGGCCTTGGTTGCAGCAGCTATCCCATTTGAGACAGTGACCCCCCAAAAGTGGCAAAAAGCGTTACAATGTCAAACTAAAGGTGATAAGAATGTATCGAAAAGACGTGCTCAGGAGTTATACCCTAAACTGAAAATAACCCATGCAATTGCTGATGCAATTTTGATTGCACACTATGGACGATACTGTAAATAAAAAACAGCTTATTATGTTTCAGTCAGAACAAGAATCAGTAGATCATCGCAGTCAGTGTCCGGAATATAAACTTTGGACAGCAGTTATGACCAGAGCCATTACGGACTACGTAAAGTTCTTCGATCAGTGGATCGTTATTGACGGTCAAAATATAAGGATGAGTAAAACAAAGAAGCGTAGGAAAACATTACGCACTAAACAAAGTTTAGAATTAAACTGGTTACGCTGGTTTCTCTTTAGTGATAATACCCAAGAGTTTAACCTTGCATGGGTATTTGAGCATTGCCTACATGAAAATGAATCTAGTTTAAAAACAACTAGAAAGAATCTGATTAAGTTTCATGTGCAGAATCTTGAAAAGAATAAAACCTGCTCCTGTTTAACAGAAGTGTACGATTTGTATCAGAAGTACGGCCCTATGGCAGACATCTCAGACAAGATAGAAAAACAGAAACTAAACTAGAAAGCAGTAAAGATTGGTATCAAACCAACCATACTTGGAGTGATCAATCCACAAAGTTGGGCACAATCTTGGGCTAGGCTTAGTTTTATATTCCAAACCGTAGTATCTCTTATCCTCAATCGTCAGATTGCAGCCGACGAGGTGAGATAGGCAAAGGAAAGAACATAAGATTTTGCAGGTTTGTCGTTTCACCGACACAACCTCTTTAGTTCAACCTTTACCTTTGCCGTATCTCATGTGGTTTTTTTATTGGCAAGGGATAGACCCTGAGCAACCAATGCAGTGACTACACCTATCACTAGCTCAACCATTTCGGGCAAAGCTTGAGCAACGGCGCTTTCAGTAGCCAACCCCTTGGCAATCAAAAATCCACCAACCAAAGTCATGACGTGACGAACGATGCTGCCCAGGTAATCGCCTAGAAAAACATCACTTATTTTCTTTAGTAGCCATGATTTCATGCTATCTCCTTTATAGTTAAATCTACTTCCTGTTCTGTTTGTAAATATCGCATCATTGTTTCCATACCCAGTGTGCTGTGAATAATGGTAGCAGTACCTGATTCAGTACCAAACTTTTGTCCAATTAGAATGCAACCATGTGTGTCTTTATGAGTATTGCCACGATGAAACAGGATATGCTCACGTTTGGGCACGTTTAACACCTGCCAGGTTTTACCAAATTTAGGGCTATCAACTGGTTTACATTTATAATTCCCAGCTGGTATGCAGCTAATATCTGTAGCGTTATTGCGATAAGGTAATTCTAAGGTAACTAATCGTGCAGTTTCGTCGAAACAAAGCACGCCTAAAATGGCATCAGGTAGCTTGGATATCCTAACGAGCGTTAGTTTCACCTCTTGCTCCCATCTTTATTCCACTGGATGTAATCTCTACGCCCTTATCTGAATCCTTAAGCACAAGAATTATAACTAAAACAGCTAAGATTGCAGACACTAAAAGAGTGCCAGTCTTATCAGTGGCAGGTTTTACTAACCTATCTGTAAGCGTCTCAAGGCTGTGTGCTATCTTGGGTAGGTATTGAAGATGATCTAATTTGTCGTGCATACGAGTCATTTCTCGTTGCAACTGAACAAACTCTTCGATTGCCACGTTACAGCTTGTATCTTCGCCGTTTACAATTTTCATTATGGAGCCTCAAGTGCTGCTACTCTTGCTTCTAACTCTTGAATTGCTTTTATCAAACGTGCTTCAAATTTGCCTAAACCTGCCAAATCCAAAAATCCATTATCGTTTTGAGATACTAAGTCGGGATAAACTTGCTGCACCTCCTGTGCAATGAATCCAGTTTGATGCCCTGAGCCATCCTTATAATCAAATTCAACTGGTCTTAGATTTAGGATGTTGTTCAACTGAGGCGGTAAATCAACGATATTTTCTTTTAGTCGCTCATCAGAAGTGCTTGTAAAAGTTGCCTGGTTTGCGCCGTTGGCGGTTATTTTGCCACTTTGCGCTACGCCGTTGTTTATCCAGAAATGAATAAAATTTTGGGTTGTTGTGCTGTTATTATCAAATTTTAATATTTCAATCGCGGCCTGAGCGACATCACCTGTCACGCTCCAGGTTTGAACCGCCGCACTGGTGTTTAATTCGGCTGTAATTGCTAGTTGAGCAGAAACAGGAGTCATCGCTATGCCAACCTTTCCTTCTGAATCTATTCTCATTCTTTCGGTAACCGTACTACTACCGTTAGCAGTTGTGTCAAATAGCATAGTACCAGGCATATCATTGGTAGCACCTGGAGTATTGGTGCAAACTACTCTTATACGTCCAGCAATATCAAAATCTGTGCCGTTACAACCACGCCAAATAATATCGCCATAAGTGTCACCATTATTTACAATGGTATAATCACCAACTGTAGTGCCTCTAGATTTATTTAGATATATAGTAGCTCGCTGAGTATCATTCGACCAACTCGTAGCCTGCAAAACTGGTCTAGCTCCTCCTGTCTCATTAACACTCGCCTGTTTTAAAAATGCCTGGAATGTATTGTCCTGTAACTGATTATAAGTAGTGTACTGTCCCGAACCCGTAGCATTTGCCACGCCTGTATGCTTGTAGCCACCCATCGGCAAATTAGCGGTAGGAGTGTTCTGACCATCCTTAGTTAAGCAGTTATTGATACCTGTAGCCAAGTCATTATCCTGAGCATCATGAATCGCAGCTTCAATGCCGATACCTAATGCCGCATCGTCTTGCCACTCTGTGCTACCATTAGCTCTTGTAAATGTTCCACCTGACCAGGCCATATTTATCTCCCTCTAAAGAATTGTTGTAACTGTTCACCTTCAGTCATCGCCGGTTCTGTTTCAGTGCCACTAGCACTGTAAGCACCTACCCTACGACTAATAGGGGCAGCTCTGGTTAAGACATCTTCTATTGTTTCCCCAGTTTGTCTAGCACGAACAGCTTGCCGTGCCTCTAATGCTTTGGCTTTCCTACCAGCTTTTAAAGTCTCCTCAAATTTTCTAGGATTCAACAGAGCTTCCCTAATTGCTTTACCTAGTTCGGAAGATACAGCAGCTTTCCGTGCTTGGCTTAAATAATTATAAGCAGCAGGGACACCAGCCATTGCAACTCCTGGTAATCCCATACCCATACCACCCAAAAGTCCGGCAGCAGAGGAAGCTGTAACAAGTTTGGTCCATTCGGTTTCTTTCGGTAGTTCTGCTCGTTTAAATAATCTTGTTATCTGTGGTTGTAATCTTGCGGCAGTTTGTGAACCACCGGCAGCTGTACCAGCTCTTTTTGTTTTAGCTCTAACAGCTGCATCATTTATCAAATCGTCAAATGTTTGTGCTTCTTCGCCAAACAATGCTCTGTTAATAAATCGTTTTTGGCGTAGTTTGTTAACGGTAGTAACATCTTTATTAACTGTACTCATTACGTCGCTAACGTACTGAGTTTTGATTAAATCATGAGCTGGACTATCTTTTCCGATCATCTTAAAAAATTGCTCTACAGCTGGATTTGATCCAGTAATTAGTTTTACAACTTGATCACCTTGTAAATCTTTGGCAGCCAAATTTTTCAATGGTCCTTCATAATACGTTTTAGCATGCTCAAATGCTGCTTTATTTGCTGCAATAAATGGTTCTGATACGCCACCTACGCTCTCTAGTTTGTTACGTATTAAACCTTTTATTTGCGTTGCTAAGGCTGCTGCCCGATTGTCTAAATTGGCATTGCCAGAATATTTTCTAGCAGCTGCACCAAAATCGGAATAATACTTTTGCAATTGTCCAGGAGTGAGTAAGGCTTCTGATTGCTGAAAATTATCAATTAAATTTTGCAAATCAGCAGGAGGTGGTGTGCCTGTTTCTTTTGTTTTACCACCTTTCGTTGTTTGTGGTTTGTAGGTTTTCTCTTTTAATTTAGCTATTTTACCTTTCAAATCACCTTTTCTAACATCAATGGTAATATCAGCTGGAATTGCTTCATATAATTGATCAACTAGTTTTTGGCTTTCGTCTTGAGCCTGTTCAATTATATTCATTACTTGCGTGCCAGTAGTGGCGGGATTTAAATCTTCACCCTTACCTAAACTAGCTATAGCTGATTGTCGTGCTTCTTCTTGCGATTGTTTAAATGCTGCGTATGCAGGCGCTTCTTGAGGTAATTGCGTCGTCATAACATCTTCTAACGAGGCTAATTGACCTACCTGCTGTCTGGAACCACCCCCTGCTTGAAATGTTTCAGCTGTAGTCATACCACCAGCTGTGCTAGGTACAGCTTTACCAGCTTCTGTTCTGATTTGCCGTGCTACTTCAGGATTATAACCTTGCTCTAATAGTATTTTACCAACTTCCTCTTTAGCGGCTTGAGGTGTCGCTGGTCCCATAAATTCAGTTGTTTTACGCTTAACCGCTTGTACCGTGCTTGGTACTTTGCCTAATACTTTACCTAATCCTCTGGTCAATAATTCACCGCCATAAGCACCGCCTGCTTCGGTTGCCATTTGTTCAGCAAACTGTTCTGGTGTTTTAGGTTCCTGATATTTTAATGCACTTAATAAAATGTCACCGGCAGTTCGTCCCACAGCATAAGCACCAGGGGCTAATAATGGGCCTACAACAGGAACAGCCAAGGCTGCTCCAGCGCCAGCAGTACCTAATGCTTCTCTAGTAACACCTCTTGCCCATGCTTCAGGTGGTAATTCTGATACTTGTTTATAAATTGCTTCTCTGCCTGGTTGAGTCATTAATGCTTGACCTACATCAACCAATCCACCCAAACTTTGTAATCCTTCTGTAAATCCACCAGTAAATTTACCAGCCAGATCAACATCTGTAGTAGGCATGGTTGTACCCATGGGAGTTGGTACTGGTGCAGGTACAGGACCTAGTTGAATACCTTCGCTTGCTAGTTGTTCTTCTGACAAAGCTAACAGTTCATCTAGATTCATTATTCCTCCATGTATCGGCTAATGATGTCGCCTGTCCAATTGTCATTACCAACTTCTTGAGCAATACTATCTTGTACCATCTTTTTAAAGATTGGATCCTTTGACATCTCACTACGTTCCATCAATGTTTTAATTTTTAAAGCATTGTCGCTAGTAATGAAACGTGGATACGGATAAAGCGCGGTTGCTTTTTTTACAACTCTGTTTGCCTTTAAATATTGTGCTTCCTTATCAACGGCATCGTTATATGCTTTACCAGCATATTTTCTAATTATTTTTACAGTATCAACCAGATTAGCTTTTGCTTTATCTGATAAATTGCCATAGCCTAAAAGTTTTTTTGCTGCCAATCCTTTCATTTCGTTGTAAACATCTTGAATGTCACCAGTTAATTCAAATTCTGGAATAGTAACTGTGGATGGCGGATCAAATGCTTTTCTTACTACGTAAATTAACGCATCGTTGTAAGCTGCTTCTTTACCTTTAGATAATTGTTGAGCTTTTAAATAGTTTTGATTGGTTTCATTCCAAGTTTTGGCAATATCTTTTACTCTTTCTCTTGCTTCCTTAACTTGGTCTGATTGTGCCTTATAAAGGTTGCTAACCGTACTTCGTCTATTTTCAATTTCTTTTGTAGGTAATGGACGACCATAATCATTAGTTTTTTTAATATTAGCTAATTGCGTTGCAAGTGGTACGTCGGCAAATACATCAAACTCGCTTGCTGGTTCTTCTTGCGGCATCTTTTGTGCAGCAGGAGTTAAAGTAGGAGCAGGTACAGGTTCTGCGATTGCAGCAGCAGCTGCCGTTGGTTCCTCTGCAATAGTTGATAGCACCGATTGTCCAGCTGGTTCCTCACCTCCTTCTAATGCTTGTACTAAATTAGGTGCTGCGTAAGTAGTTTCTAATGCTTCAGTTGCCATTGTTGGCACGGAAGGAGCAGAAGGTGTCATAGTTTGTGCAGGCATAGACACACCAGTGCCCATGGTAGGCTCTCCACCAAATAATGCGTTATATAAATCTGGATTGCTTTCTGCCATGTCTTGAGCACTAGCGTAATTGTAGGTTTGTGCTAACGAATTTTGATTCTTAATATTTTCTGACCAGAGGAATCTATTTCTGTATAGACTCTCTTGCTGAAGAGCTTTGGCTAATCTTTCTTTTTGACTCTCTAAGCTGCTCATTCTTTGCAATGCAACCGGCAGCAATTTAGATTTATATTCAGATTCGCCTAGCATAGTTTGAATCTGTTCAGGAGATTGTGCTTGAGCAATATCTAGCAATTGCGGTAACAACAATGCATTCTTTTCTTCGGCTTCTTTTTTAGCGCTGTAGCCCATTAAACCAGCTAACAATGCACCACCTAAAACACGAGCAATATTACCCGATGTACTACCATAAGGATTAACTAAGCTAGGTAGAGCTTGAGCTACTCCAGCAGAAGTGATACCCATCATAGATTCACTTGGAGAATATCCATATTTTGTTTCGCTCATCAGAGCTTTGAATAAGTCGCTCGTTGCCATATTTTCCTAGAAAACAGCTTTTGTTATTCCAGCACCTATTCCAGTGCCTAAACCAGATGCAAACCCTGCTCCAGCGCCTGGATATCTTGGCTGATCGCCGCTTGGCATCGCCTTTAATCCACCTTCTAGCAAATACTTGTTCTTTATTAGTTCTAATTGCTGTGGATAGGTTAAGGCACCTGTGGCACCATACTGCGCTTGAGTAATTCCTGTTTGTGCAGCCAACTGAGCTTTCTGCCAGTCTTGAGCTAACTGTCTATTAGCCAAATCAAGCTGCTCTTGTTCACCCATTCGTTGACCAAAGATATTGTAATATGGGGTGAATGCTTGCAGCATTTGAGCAGGAGCTTGATAGCCCTGTAGAGCTTGTCCAAATCCTTGCGCTTGTACGCTTTGTGCAGCTTGCAAACCGGCTTGCATTGCGCCTTGTCTAGCTAAATCTTGGCGCTGATTTAATTGACTCTGCAATGTTTTGTAGGCTTCGCTGTTTGGATCTAATCCTCTTTCTGCTGCCATTTGCTGAAAATTAGCCTGTTCTCTAGCTAGTTCAGGCCCCATAGTTTGTTCATATTGTTTCATTACATTTTGGTAGGCAGCGTCCATTTGCTCTTGGAATGAGCCAGGTTGAAAAGCACCTTGCTGCTGAATGATGTCCATAAACTGACCAGCACCTGCACCAGTTTCAGCTCCTATCCGCTGTTCTATTTGTTGTGGGGTGAGCTGTTCGGTCGGAGTAGCTTGAGATGGAGCTATACGGCCTGCGCGTTGCAATCTACCAACCTGCCTTTGACCTAAAGGGATACCGGCAGCCTGTCTCTTTTCAAGCTGTTTAAGCGTATATTTATACTTTTTCGGGCTTGCTGCTAATGCTCCAGCTGCTTGTTTCTCTGCCATAATTAAACCTGTCCACCTAAATCAAATCTAATTTCAAACCCAAATATCTGACATTGTGCCGAATTTACGCTACCGCCAAATCGCACGGCGGCGCTGTGTCCTTGGCCTCTCACTGCGTAACGATTAAATAAATATTCAGTAGGCGATGCCCAGGGAGAACCCCAGGGAGACCCCCACGGCGTGTTTACGGAGATACCTGTAGTTACTGTATCAACAGTTAGCTTTCGCTGGAAGTCCGTATCTATACCTAATGACATAGTTAGACCTTTTTTAGTTAGTAGTAATGGTCTTATGTCTTTAAAGGCTTTATAATTGCCTCTGCTACCGTAAAATGAAAATGCCGTTCTTGCGCTGAAACTTATTGCATTGCCCTTATCGGTGTAGCCATTTTCAGCTGTGTAAATATATCCGTGATTGCTGCCATAGTAAGGTACGCCGTCCACCACAGAGATAGTGTTGCTGTCTTCTTGATCAAATAATTCGTACACGCACCAGCCATTAGTATCTATGCTAAATACCAGCATAGTGCTTTGAGATTCGCTTTTGGGAACATTAATAAATACTCGTCTACCCTGTGGCCAAAACATTCCATGCCACCTTGCGCTAAAATCAATTACACTGCTATAGGTGGAAATATAAGGATTTACGGAGCCACTAATTAACGTAATAGCTTTCTCAGGATCAGCTTGAAATAAAGCAGAAAGCGGTAACACACCCTGTTGCGTGAGTATCCAAACATCATTATTCACCCTTAAAAAAGCACGATAACCAAGAGGTTTGCCAATTACATAACGAGCTACTAATGCCCAGTTTGTGTCTGAAGGAGAGCTACCAGCGTAAAATACAATCTCCCCTTCGCTACTGATAGCCCAGAATAAATCTGTAGCTGTTTGAGCTGTAGCATTGGTATAGCTGCCAGCAAAAAGCAATCGACCACCACCCTTCATTACATACTGCAAGTCAAAAGCGGTTAGTTGAGATGCGCCTACTGCTTGAGTGTTTCCGTACCAGAATTTAAGGCTGTTTTGTTGAACAAAGTATAGCCGTTCTTTGTAGCTGCTAACGTTTATAAGATTAGCTAAGGTTACTCCGCTGCCACCAGGAAAGGTGAATGTAGAATCTGCAACTGTACTACCGTCGTACACCTGAACAGCTTCAGTACCATTACAGAAATATAGCCTACTCCCAAACTGCTCCGTTTGCATGTTCGGTTCGGTAATAGCTGTCGTGCCTGTAATATCGGTGCCAACACCAGCCACCACCTTAAATATCTTTTTTGTACCACCATCAGAAACAGCAATAATTTCGCTAGTGCCGTCAGTTTTATTATATGCAGTGAGAGTCTTTACGCCTGTATTAGATGCCGATAGGTTTACTAGTTCAGTATAACCAAGACGAGTAATAGGAGCCGTAGCTCCAGGGAAAACGTTTACCAACTCCAGCGCAGTAGCTGGATCCATGCCATCTATTGGACTAACTAGATCCAGCCCTTTATAGGGAGGTGGTATTGTAAATCCCTCATATTGCATTTGTATTCCTAATTAGGCATTTGTTGCAGGCATCATTTGAGCAAAATAATTCTGCAAATATGGCTCAAATTGTGGATTTCTAACGGAGCCACGTTTACCAAGCATCTGTGCTGCTAATGCGGAATTATACATATTTTCACTCTGCTTTTGATTTAATCCAGGCAGATTAGGCATTAATGGTGCTTGCTGCATCGGCATGGTTTGTGGTGTTGGCCTTGGCATTGCTTGTTGCGGCATGGGCATATTGTTTGGAAACATTGCCTGCAAAGTACCTGGTTGCAACAACGCACCAACTCCTTGCTGTGCTCTTGGATCGTTGGGGCCAAACAATTGAGGTAATGTCTGTAGATTTGCAAGTGTTTCAGGACTCATTGGGGTGCTTTGTTTTTGAGGCAAATTGTAATTTAAACCACCCATTCCAATTCCGACATTTTGAGGCATTTGAGGTTGCGGAGCTGGTGCTTGTAGCATCTGTCCTTGTGCGCCTCTTAGATTGCCCTGTGGATCTCTATAGACTCCAGGTGATAAGCGTTGAAATGAATCTGCGCCAGCAGCTTGTAAGCGTTGTTGTTGCATAGGATTTAACTCTTCGCCCATCCTTTGCATACCACGCAATTCTCCAATAGTGCGCTTATATCTCTCGCCTGTTTCCGGATTAATATTTTTATTCATCCTCAATGGACCACCTGTGGTTGGTGAACGTCCTGCCATACCTTGTGCCATATTATGCTTGCTCCGTTGGTTGTATTAACTGGTTTAAATTGTTTAATTGAATATCGTAAAACTCTTTGTTTATCTTACCCTCATCGAACATCGCACCTAATTGCTGTGCAGCTTGATCGTAAGTAAATCCGTTCTTTTCTAGAAAATACTTATAACGATCCCTTACTTGCTGATCAGTGGCATTTGCAGTGCTTCCTTCGTTATCAGCTAAACTAGCCAGTGTGTATTGTGCTGCAATAGCCTCACCAGCCTTACCTTGACCAACACCCATCAAAGTAGACATCAAATTGCCGTAACCAGCTGCCTGTCCATGAATTGGATTTTCTTTTAGATTAATTGCACCTTTCTCTTCATTGGTGCCAAAATCAAATCTATCTTTTGACCAGTCAAAAGTTGTGCCATCAGGCATAGTGCCCCATAGATGACCTTTTTCATCTTTTTGCCAAAGACCAACACCAGCTTTGTCCATCTCTTCACGCCACTTATCTCGTACTAATTGGCGTTGTCCCTTGCTGCTACCTGTCAATCCTTTTATGCCACCAATCAAACCACCGATTATGGCACCTACGGCTGTACCAATACCTGGAATAAACGAGCCAATAGCAGCACCAGAAGCGGCACCAGAAGCAGCAGAGCTTCCAGCTTGGCTAGTATAAACATCGCCATCAGCTACCAATTTACCTAAGTTGTATCCGCCATAAAGTGCGCCTACTGGACCTGCATATTGACCGATAGATTGTGCGCCTATCTGACTAGCTAACTCAGGAGCAATATTAGTTAAGGCACCGGCTAATTGTGTGGTACCTGCTGCTGTACCTAATGCGCCAGCTAATTTGTTTCCGCTTTGTAATTCACGAAGACCCTGATAAACGTTATAGCCACCCAGTGCGCCTTGAGCATAATCACCCCATCCAGCAGTGGGCATATTACCTGTTTCGCTAGGAACAACATTCTGTGCGCTTGGATACCGCATAGCATCAACCATCTCAACGGAAGGGACGCTGCCAGTAGGTGGCATATTTTCTGGACTCATGAATAATCTGTCTATTGCGCTAGGTTGCTCGCCATAAAATAACTTTTGTAAGTTTTGTGTGCTTTCTCTGAAACCAGTTCTCAAATCACCTAATATCGGTTTGCCGGTTAGTATATCTTTTCCTGCTTGAACGCCCAATGCACCAGTCAATAAACCGCCAATCTGACCCATTCCTACTTTTTGTTCGGCTTTTGATTGTGCTCGTCGTCTATCCTCTTGAGCTTGAGAAAGACCAGATTGCTGATAAGCAGTACTCTGATCGACACCCGAAGTGACCATGTTTACGTAATTTTGATATGCTTCTAGTGGTGTCATGTTTTATATAAACGTACCGAAAGTAGCTACGCCATCCCTTGCGAAAATTAAGTTACGATTAAATCCGCCTGCATATAATATTTTACCAGGATTCTGCTTGCTAAAATCCTCGTTCATCTGCAATTCAAATTTAGGCACGACAGTTAATCCGTGTATTTCAGCAAAACGCTCAAGTACACCCTGTTCAATCGTTTTTTCAGTAAAAACTGAAACGTCACTATCTGCTAAAAATTCTGGATATGCGCCACTGTAGTAAGTCCAGGTAACACCACCGTCGCTAACGCTGCCAGAAGTGTGAGTAGGAGGAGTAGCACCACTAATGCCACCAGATGTCGTTTGATAATAGTTTCCGTTATAAAACGTATATGCATTAGCAGCATAGTTGGTTCCTGTTACCCACGTAGCAGGACGAGCATACCGTTCTGCTATATATTCAAATATAATTACATCGCCTGAAGTAGTGGGTGTAGGACTAATTAGGATTTGATTGCTGCTTAAACCTCTAAATTGAAACCGCTGATAAACGGTTGTATTTAATCCGTAACCGATAATTTCAGCGTACTCCTGTTCGGACATAGGCCCAAGTACACGCCACCTTGTGCTACTATTCCAAAAGGAATTGTAGTGATACATGCTAAAAGCTGATGGTAGTTGGTAAGTCGCTTGACCGGCAGTTAAAGTAAAACTGCCTGAAGCAAATAAGATGGGCCAAAGATACTTCTCGCCCATCTCACGGTTAATTCTTTGCACCATTGTGCGAAGCTGCTTTGTAGTGACTTCAGTTGAATTAATAATGTTCGTATCAACTGTGTACCCTGCTTCTGCCGCAACATTCGCTACAATGGTCGCTAACGTCATTAATTATCCTTTCGTACCCTTGCTTTTTTTAGGCTGGTATCGTCGTCAGTTAAATTAATTGTTTTTTGATCACGTTCTATTTTTATACCTTCATTGGCTTCGATACGTTGAATCAATAATTCTATTTGATTTTCTAATCGGTCAGCTCTGACTTTCTCTCGCTCCAATGACTCACGTAGAGAAACAACTTGGCTCTGTGCTGAATTAGCAGCTTCTAACCACTCTTGTGCCTCTTTTACAAATTTCGACAATGGGCCCATTCTACGCTTTACTTCATCGTTAGCTTCAGCAAGTTGTTCAACTGTTCTAAATCCCAAATAGCCCAACTCATGTAATGCGCTAGTAGATATTTTAGTCCACTCTTTTAATGGGAATCCGCTTTGCACAGGACCAATACCTGCTTGATAGGCAGCAAACAGTTCAGGATGTTCTCTCTTGTCTCTATCGTCTAGTGCCCTAACAGTCTCATCGCCACCAGGCCACTGAAAAGAAATAGAGGGAATTTCATCGTAAATATCTCTGCCAGCTTGTGCTGTCTTAGCTTCGTTCTTTCGGGCTACGTTAAATATCTTTACGTTACAGCCACTCCATTTATTACGTTTAGAGGATTCACCGTTATAAACAGCATTCCAATCAATAGTTGCCATAATATCTCCTATGCTTAGGCATTAATGGCATGTATATACCCTATCCTTCCACAACTACGATAGTGTTAATTGGAGCACCGCTAGTTTGATAAACCGTTATCGGTCCAGATGGTATAAATCCATCAGTAAAAATTAATTTATTTGCATTATCGTTGTTGGTTAAATTGATACATTTATTGGTGGAAGTGGGTGCTATGCCAGTTAAAGTCTCACCGTTTAGTCCTATTCCAATATGTGCTGCACTAGCGTTTTCAATAATTAGTAACTTACGAAAAGGGTTGGCAGCCAAAACTTGAGTGCTTGTAGCTGTTGCTATAGTAGGGGTGGTTGTTGTGGCTATTCCAGAATACGCGGTCATAAAATCTCCTTAAAAAAGGGGGCCGAAGCCCCCTGAGCCCGTCACACTAAAGAGCTTTGGTAAACTTCAAATAGTAGAAAGAGGTTCCATTACTGAACACTAAAAATCCGTTTGTGTCAGTATCGTTATCCTTTACTATACCTATAAATCCAGAACCAACAGCGGCTGGAGTACCAAAAGAGGTAGTCAACTCAGCAGCAGTAGGAGTGGTATCGTTTACGTTATTAATGGCCATTTCGGTTCTAATACCAGCAGCGGAAGCGTCTATAGTACCAGTGAAAACACCATCTGATACTGCGGAAGCCAACTCTGCAGGCATACCTAGACCAATTAATGTAGATGCACCTGCCATATAAATCTCCTTAAAACAGGGGGCCGAAGCCCCCTAGTTATTAGTTCACAGTCATGATGTTGGTTGTAGCAACTTCAACAGCAGTGGCAGTGCCAGCTACAGTTGTTAGTCCAACTACGTTCTTTACGAGCGTAGTAGAAGCATCATCAGCTACACCATCGGTGGCAGTGGTCTGAGTATTAGCAAGAGCAGTATAGTTGATATACTTACCTTTGATACCAGAGCCAGTTCCTGCACCACCTACACCACCGACGAATACCCACAGATATTCATTATCGGCAGCAGCTACCTGAGCAATACCTACAAGTAGGTTGCCAGATGTAGCAGTTGTAGTTGTCATCATGTCAGCTTGGCCAGCGTTTGTGATCACTACGAAAGCGTATTGATCGATTGCGCCGTCAGCCTGAACGAACATGAATGTTCCCTCTGGACAGTGTCCGATATCAGTTACCTTTGCAGGTAGCGGAATTGTTACACCATCCCATGTTTTGTTATAATTTAATCCGAATGATCCTGAACCACTCATATATTTCTCCTTTACTCTTTAGACTATTGATAAATAACAGCTTGCAGAGCTGGAGCTGAACAACAGAGGTTTCCTTCACAAATAACCACAGTGAAGAAAGCATCTTGATCAACCGGCCTTGCCATCTGATCTTGTAGTGGTTTGAAGTCAGCACCACGTACCATGTCAAATGTGAAATACTTGGTGTTGAGTAAGCGGCAGCTGTTTGTCTCAAGAACAGCGGAATCATAACCACCGTCGAAGACAAATGAACAACCATCATACTCAAGAGCGCGGAAACCAGCTACTGCTTTCTTGGTAGGAAGCTGTATTCTTTGGATCGCGGTTAGAGAGCTGTGGAGATATTTCCATGCTGTTCTATCCATGATGCCAAGGTCAGGCATCTCGTCACCACGAGTTACTCTAGAGATAGCGTCAGTGATTTGCTCTTGCACGTTAGATGCAGAGAGAGTCACGTTGACAGCTACGTTTTGAGCAAAGGTGTTAGATGTACGGTCGATAGAACCGTAGGTTCCGGATGTTGGAGAAGTAGAGATAGCTTTCTTCAAACCATCAAACTCCAAACCGCTAGAACCTGTTCCATCTCCACGAAGGGAAGTAGAAACAGTATTCTTCAACCTAGCAATTGTAGCTTCCATCTTGCTTTGTACAAGATCAAGCAATTGAGCTTCATCTCTGTTGGCTCTGCGCTCACGACCGGAAATGCTCATTGGTTCGTAAACTTGCTTGATAGCGAATCTGAATGCTGTGATGTCATCAATTGCATCCAAATTAAATGAGCTGTAACCACTGTAGAATCCACCAACTTGGGTGTCATTATACATAATTGGTTTACGTAGCTCGTAGCCACCACTGATTCTTCTTACTAATCCTTGTTCTTGCAATGCTGCCAAAACAGGGTTGTGATGCATCACCGCATCCGCAATCTCTTCGCTTTGATCAAAGAGAGTAGTGACGACGGCTTCTTCTAAATTTGCCATATTTCCTCAATAAAATTAAATTATTCACCTTTATAACGTCGGCGTAAATTTTCGCCTAAGTCTTTTATTTTTGTTCTGGGAGTACCGCTACCTGCGGAGCCAGTGATTGACTTTGTAGCTGCTTTAGCTTTTTGAGCTTCTGCTGCTTTCTTTTCTGCCAACGAGGCCGCTTCTAACTTTTGAGATAAAGCGGAAAATGTTGGGTGCCCCTTAGTAACGTAATTATAAGCGGTTTCAAGGATCTCTTGAGGAGAGCCGCCTTGGTTACTAAGAGCAGCTACTATAGGGGCCATCGCCTCTTCTAGTTGCGCTGCCGTGCCTGGGTCTTTAAACAAAGGCTTGTTACCTATAAACGATTGTACGGCATTGTGGTTATTGTAGGCAATAGTGCTTTGACGCTGTTCGTTTATCATTGCTTCAATCTTTTGTTGAGCAATTTGTTCAGCTTGTTCCTTAGTCAGATACTCTACCGGCTGTTGAGTAGAATAACCATTCTGATAATAATTGCTTAGATCATGCAGATTGACACCATAGGCATCTAACCATTCCAGTGCTGTTTCAACTGGATTCATTTGCATGGCTCTATCCCATTCAATACTTCGTCGGGCAACATCAGTTATATTGAGTCCACGTTTTACGTAATCAGATTCATAATCTTTCATTACGTTATAAAATCCATCAACTTTTTGCCTAGTTTGATTTAATTCGGCAGTTTGTTTTTGATAATCAGTACGGTACTCGTAAGCTCTACGACTCAAGTAACCTTGTAAAACATGAGCATTTTCAGCAGTAGGATTTAAAAATGCCTCGCGCTCTGCTTTGTTCATGTCGGCTGGTGGTGCTACTGCTACTTTAGGTGTAGGGGTTGCAGCAGGTTCACTTGCTGCTGGTTCTTCAGTCTCACCCTCAATTTCTACTTTGTCAGGAACGACACGATCTGCTTCCTGGTTGGCATCAAAATTAGCTTCTAAGTTACTGCGCAAAGAAATACCAATCTTTTCTGGATTGGCTATCATTTCATTTGAATTGGACTCTACTGGTGTATTATCTTCCATTTCTATACCTATCTATTATTTTTTCATTTAGTTTACGTACAAGTTCAGCATTTTCGCGCTTCCGTTCTTTTTCAGGCTCATACCCATGTTCATAGGCTGTGCCAATCTCTTCAGCGCCGTATGCTTTATACTCTGAACGTAAAGCTGCCTTACTAGTGTAATAGCGTCCCGTAATAGGACTCTTAGTAGGCTTTATTTCATCTTGGGGATAATTGTTAATTGCCCATGATGTTTTGTCTGTAGGTTGGTTAAATGGATCATTTTCACCAAATACTTTTTCACCCAGTTTGCCAAAACGAGTAGGCCAAACTAATTCTTTTTTTGCCATATTATTCAGGTTTTGTGTTGTCGGTTTGGTAATATTTTAAAATCTTTTCTAGTTCTACTTTTGCTTCATACAAAATGTCGGCATCCTCCTTAAACGACGGCGATGTAATCTGCAAACTTACTTTGCTTAACAGGTTGTAGAGTGTTTGAGTTGTACGTAATGGAAGTACATACATGGTTGCTTTATCTATCATAAAGTTAATCCTCCATGGCAGCCATTAACATTAGAAGTTTTACTTTATCAACTTCTTTTTTTGCTATAGGCGCTATAATTGCTTCTATTGGATTTTGTGTGGCTGCATAATTTGCATTTAAAACGTCAGTAAAACTAATACGATTTATAGATTTTTCTTGTTGTAAAGGATTACGACCTTTCATCCTTTCTTCAAGGATTTTTGCTGCTAACTGCTCTTCGTATAGTTCTTCTTCGCTCTTACGCTTTTTACGCTTCTTTACGCCATGCGGTTCAGCGTCGTCATTTATCAGTATGTTTTCAATTACAGCAGGGTATAAAATTGCACCAGATGGTAAAAAAGCAGCTGCTAAAGTTTGTGGGTATGAAACCAATGCTGGATATAAAACAGTTTCACTTATAATCTCGCTTGGGATTGTTTGTGTTGGCGGCAGGTAAACTACTGCGTCAAACAACTGGGTATCGCTTATAAATTGGGATTGAATTGTCTGCGTCGGTGCTTGGTTTATTGCAGCTTCGTAAAGTACAGTGCCAGTAATAGTTTCAGAATTAATAAAATAGACTACTTCACCAATTGTAGCTAAGAAGTATTGTGTCTCAGAAATCGTGTTAGATTCTATTGTTTGGGTAGGTGGCAGATAGACCACTGCTTCAAATAGCTGTGTACCAGATATTGTTTCGGATAAAATATCTTGAGTAGGAGGTAGGTAAACTACCGCTTCGTAAAGTACGGCTGTAGAGTCTAAATACTGAGCATCTATCTGCTGACCTGTATTAATTGTTGCATTGTAAAGTACCGCTTGGCTATCTAAGTAATTTGCATCAATTTGATTAGTAGCGGTAAGTGTAGTGTCATAGGCTATTTCTGTGCTTGCTAAAAACTCTGCATCTATGATGTCGGTAAAATCTAAAACAGCATCGTAGAGTGTCTCACCAGAGGGTAGATAATCTGCTACAATGTCATTCGTGGCTTCTACCGTAGCATTAAAAAGCTGCTCGCCTGATGCCAAATAATCAGCTTCTACTGTATATTCGCTAGTTATGTCAGCGTCGTAAAGTATCTCAGTAGTAGCAATCGTATCCGATACAATTATGTATTCAGATTCAATAGTAGCAAGATAAAGTGTTTCGCCCGATGATAGGAACGAAGCGACCATTTCTTGATCAAGCGATTCTGCTGGAAGTAGCCCTAGCTCAACTGCTGCTCCGTCAAAAAATCGCTTTATGGTCATGTTTAAACCTCTGAGAAGTTAACTTGACCTGTTGCTGCCGTTGTTCCTGGGCCTGGAATACTTAGCCAGAATAGAAAAGCATCATCTAATATTTCTGGTAGTCCGCCATGTAAATTGTTTGTCATAAAGTCAGCTTGGTTGGTATTACCACGCTGCGTTACTTGCATAAATAGCAGCGGCTTTATTAAAGAAATGCCAAAGGTACCACCACCAGTTGAAGCAGCCAATTTAAAACTTTCAACAGATCTTACTCCAGTATCACCAGAAGCAAGAGGTGTAACGAAAGCTCTGCCAAACCATCTCTTTTCATAACTGCCTGATACATCTAGAGCCACTGAAGTTTGCCCCGCTATACCTGCTTGATTAGTGTAATTGATTGTGTAGGTCGTAGCGGTCGTTCCAATTTGTGACCAAATTGTGACCAAAGCCATAACACCTTGCCCATCGGTGTAACGTGTAAGAGCTGCGGTTGGCAGATTAGTTGTCTGCGTGGTGTTTAAGGTTCCGCTCAAATTGCCTTGGTGCGAAAGTCTATCGCAAAGTATGTGCATCCCTGGAACAAAACCTGATGCGTTAATCGAATTAACAACTAATCGGCCAGTACCAGCATTTGCCAAGGGAAGAGCACCTATTAAAGCTTGAGTTGGCACTTCTGGGACGGTAGGTGTATCAACATCGGGATAGGCATAGGTAAACATATCAAGTAATCGTCCAGCTTGATTGCCACCAGCCGCATTGAAGGTTCTAAATCCTGTATCGCTTCTCTGTGCGCTTTGAATCGTTGAATTTTTATAGGCGTTATAATCGGCGTATGCCATTTAACTCTCCACTAGAGATAAACCGCCGTAGCACTCGTAGTTAGCGTTATTGCTAGGAATAACTAACATAGCTAGACAAGCACCGCTTTCCACTTCAGGAAGACCAGGTAAACCTACTGTAAAATCTCTGAATCCTGTACCGCCAGTTTCCATTGTGCCTATCATCGCTAGTGGTCTCACTATTGAAACACCGAAGTTACCCGGTCCGCCTGTAGATGCCGATATTGTTACGTCTTTAACTGCCTGTACGCCTGTATCACCATCAGCTAATGGTAAGAAAAATGCACGATAAGCGTTATTAAAGTTAGCAGAACCAATCGGCGTAGCTATAGTAGTCTGATTAGCTGTACCAGCCTGGTTAGTATATGAAGCGGTAATAGTTCTTTGAGTCGTACCCAGTGCAGTGTAAATTTCAACCATTATCATGTTACCGACGCAAGTTGAGTTTGTATTGTAACGAGTTAATCCTGGTGACGCTGGATCACCTTGGACAGTTTGTGCAGTTGTTACCGTTCCACTTAAACCACCACAGTGCATCAATCGGTCATATAAAATAAACGAAGCAGCATTTAAGCTGGACATACAGTAGCTGTAAATAAACTTTTCGTATCCAGAAGTATTGCTAGTCTGCTTTAATGATCCATTAGTCGTGTTGTCGGGAATAGCTGCTGAAGTAGGAACATCACCACCTTGCGGAGTTCCATCCATACGCCAAAGAGAATTTAATCTGCCAGTAACCAATACGCTTGCAGTTGCTCCAGCCACTCTATTGGTTTTAAAAAGGAAAATAGTTTCTCTCGTGCCTCCACCGCCACCAGAGACTTTGTTTATTAGTGTGCTTAAATCCGCAATAGCAGCCATGATACCTACCTAAATGTAGCAAGGGCACCTATTAGTGCCCCTAGCTTTATAATTACAATGCAAAGATGCCTGATGCGTTGAATTGGATTGTCACGTTACCGCCGTTAGGAGTAAGTGGTAATCCAGAAGTCGCGCTGTCAAAATAAGCAATCAATGGGCTAGAGGAGGCTGTACCAGTATCCTTGTAGATAATATATGCCTCAACTGAGTTTCCGGTTAATCCAGTAAATGTAACGTCACCAGCATCAAACACGCCGTTTGTTACTGTTTTAGAGCCAAGAAGCTGTGCTGTACCTACTGTTGCACCTGACGCGCTGCTTAAAAACTCATGAGAAGCATTGTAGGTATATACACCAGTGTCAATAAGTGCCACCCTAATGTTGTCGCTATCCATATCAACCTGAGCACCTGAGTTAATACCTGCAGTACCAGGATTTAATAACTTCTCTTTAAATTTTGGATATAATACGTTTGCCATAAATTTTCCTTAACTTTCCACGTTAAATATTTCTATTGATGGATTGCCATCAGCGTCAGTTACTATTTTACCAACTCGCTTATTCCATTTTTGTTGTGGAACAATGTTGTTGATAACCACTGGTTCTGATGGAGCTTGTTGTGCTACTGGAGGAGGCTGCATGATTTGCATTTGTGTTTGAGCAGCAAGTCTAAGTTTCTCCAGCTCTTGTTCTTGATTGAGTCTACGCTCTTCTAACAACTTCTCAGATTCCTTCATTCTAACCGCCATGTTTTCTAGCTCTAGGCGTTGAAGGTCAATAATCTGAGCTACTCTATCTGCCTCTCTCTTAGCTTCGGTGCTATCAGCTTTTACGGCGGTTTCAGATTGAATCTTCATCATTTCTAGCTGCAAGCGTTGTTGCTCAAGCTGTAATTTCTGACTATCAACCATAGCGTTCTGCTGTGCGATAAACTCATCTAACTGAGCTTTTCTGTAAGCAACTTCTACTTCAGCTTGTGATTGAGCCATCCTAGCTTGTGCATCTAACTGAGCCATATATGCCTTTTGTTGCATCTCTTGAGCATCCATTTGCATACGCTGCATTTCTAGTTGTGCTTTTATTTGTGCAGCCTCTCGCTGTTGCTCTACTTGTAGTACAAGAGGATCGGAAGGTGCTTGTTGAGCTTGTTGTGATTTTTGATCAGCAATCACTCTAACGTCACCTAATGCTTTGGTAAACAGACCATCTAGTTCTTTACCACCCTTAAAGCGCCTAATCATGTTTTGCATGAGTTCCATACCAAAACCAGCTAATGGTGGGTATGCTTCGGTCATTGATTTTAATTGCTCAAAAAATTGTCCACAGGTTTCCAACAGCTGCAAACCATCTTGTTTATCTTGTGCTTGATCAAGAGCCACCATGCTATCGGTGGCAATAACAATGCGATAAATACGATCTTCATCATCTTGTAGAACGTCGATGATATCACCTTTAATCATGTCTAATTGCTGCATCCGCATGATCGGATCAGCTTGTTCAGGCAACAATTGACCAATTAAATTATCGGCATCAGATACCGCAAATAATGTCTCAGCGCTAAAATTCTCAGCAATAATGGTGCCTAACTTATTCACACCGTCGCTGATAAATTTAGCAAACTGATTCTGTCTTACAATTAACCCTAGACTGCTCCAGGCATTTTCTAACCTATTAGCAGTTGCAGTTTTATACTCAGCAGAGGTGCCACGTAGTAGATCACTAACCTTTAATGTCTCATACAATTGATTTAGTGCTTCAGTTCTTGCAGCTTGTAATACGCTAATAGCCTCTACGTATGGTCTAATATCTAAATACTCAATCCCGTTAGCTTGACCACCTCTACCCTTATAACTAGGCCAGTTATTAACAGGAATATACTTTAAATCGCCTTGTAATAACTGTTCTACTTGTACGCCCATCGTGGCATCATACAAAGCATTAGTTCTAACAGCCTGTACAGTTGCAGCTAATCTAGTTGTAATTCTTTCTACTTCTAAAATCTGGTCTTTAGCATGTACGTAATCTGAAACAGGAATAACTGAATTAGGATCAGTGCTTTGGCTTATAACAGAACACGGCCAAAAACCTTCATACTCAACTGGTGGCTCACCTTCTTCAAGCATGCTTTGGTCGCCGTTTTTCTGCAACCAATACACCTTATCGCTTTCTTTACACCAAATCTCCCACAGTTCTGCCTTACCCTCGTACTTACTGGAATCATTCCAGTAGTTGCTCTTCAATATTTCAGGGTAGCTATCAAACTTCATATTCTTAGCTACATCAGAACCAAACTTTTCCTCCGCCTGGTACTTAGTTAAAAATGCTCGTTTCGCCTTCCATTCAATTTCACTTTCGCTTCTAGCATCAGCAGTGAGAAAATCATTATAATGTACATTCTCTAAAATAGCTCTTTCATCATCTTTTACTTCAATCTCCATCTGACCAATAATAATGCCTTCAGGAGTAGTAACTAACGTAGCTTCATCGCCTTCAAACGGCATACCCTGTGCATTAACAAGTATACCGGCTTCATTGCGTATTAACGCAAAATCCATCAATTCTTTTTCAAACTCTGCTTCGTACCTAGCCCATAATACGCTTCTACCAGTCAGTAAAAATTGCAATGCCGCATTGTAACCAACCGTATCAAAATCAAAATGCTCATCCATGGAAAACTGGGTATTACGCTCTAATATAACCGCACCCAGTTCATATTTTAATCCACCCACCCTCTTTCTAAGATTAACCTCTGCCTTCGGCGTACTGGAATAATAAGCAGGGAGTAGGGTATTAACGATATACCACCAAACGTTCAATCTCCGCTGTGTATCAGATAAATCTTTTTCAGCCTTATAAACCTTAATGCTCTCTTGGCACTGTTCAAAAAACTTCTTATGTCTATCCTCAGCATTGCTAATTTGTGAATGCCACCAACTGCCTGTGTATTTATTCTTGCTATTCTTGGCCATTAGATAACAGTCCTTTTCTGATTCTTACGTATTTCATTAACATACAATTGTAGATGTACTTTGCCTCTATGAACGCTCTTGGGCACGGCAGAAGAAAACGTGGAATCCATTAATCGTTCTTTACATAGATATCTTAACGCATCAGCCGCATGGTCGTCACCTGTACTATCAACATCCTCCATCTGCCTCTTATCCATCTGTAAGCTAGGTAGCGTCTCAATTAAGTAAGTACACGTGTCAAAAATATACAATAATGGTGCTTCTGCCTGTAATCGTCGTCTGATCTGAGTCCATCCACTGACCCTTTCATTATCAGCCCTTCTAAAAATAGGATGATTATATTTGCTAAATACGGCTGCAAATTGGTCATTTATAGTAGGACCACCATTACTATTAAAAATACTAGGGTCAGCCACTGAGATAGGATCTTCCCCGACACTCAAACTAGCTATCCTTTCTGCTTGGTCTTTGTTTTCAATCTGTTTGCCGTACAGCTCCCGATATATGACAATTGCCCCTTTCGGCAATTCAATGTTCTCCCCTTCGTCTGTCTTGCCACTACAAACAGCACCCCAAACGGCAGCAAAGTTACTAGTATAACCCCAATCGTAACCAAGATAACGAGGCCAATGCTTGGGTACATTGAAAGGCCGAATAATATGTTTAGTGCTAAACTCAGGAAAATAACTACCTTCGTGTATCTCAAAGTCACCCTCCAACCACGCCCTAACCAACTCAGGACTACCCACCATGTGTAACCGATCAATATACCCAGGATCTTTTTGCAACAATATCTGATTATCCTGTACCCTGCTTGGTATATAAATATACGGTACCGACTTATCCTCCGTAATCTTCCATTGTAACACCTTCCAACCTTTAGGTGCCGGTTTTATAAACAAATCCTTCAACCACTTATGCCCAGGACCACCAGGATTAAACGTCAATATCATCTGCGTTTCTGTACCACGCAAGGCACCAAACAACTTAAATATAGGCTCTGGAGTAGGATAGTTACCAGCTTCCTCTATAGCAGCATGACTCAAATTCTGACCCTGATACTTCTCCGCATCAGCATTGCTACCCAATGGTCTAAACCTTAACCTACCTCCACTAGCAAACGTAAACTGCTTCTTCTGATCATTATAATGTGCCTCTAAAGGCAGATATATCTGTTTGGCACGCTCAATTAAATCATCTGCTTGTGGTAGCTCACGTCTAAAAAATATCGCGTTAAAACGCTCACCAAGCATCTCAGCAAGGATACCAAACTTACCCAAGACACCATCCGTTTTACCACCACCTCTAGCACCACCGTACCCAATTAGCGGCAACGGACAGTCAACTAACGCCTGTTGTGGACCCTTTTGTGGAGTCCATACAATATTTAACTCAGGTTCAGAGGCCGTCATTTAACTTTACTCTGCACTGTAAATCTCCGTTTGCCGCTTCATACCAAAAGGAAACTCTAGTTTACTAGAGGTAAAACTTACTTCCTTAAACACAACATGATTTGTAGGCTGCACACTTAACCTTCCATTTACCAGCTCAACAAAACAAAACTCCTTAGCTTGCTCAGGATAAGCACTAAAACCATCACCAATAGGAGCTACACTAAATAAATAACTACCCTCATGCTCCCTCCCATTAGCTCGTACCTTGCAATCTAAACCACTCAAATACCGATATTCCAAAACCGTAAAATCACTACCATAGCAATCCCAGGTTTGTGCATCCTTTACATCCCAATCCGCAGGACTATCCGTAAAAGCTATACCATGCACAGGAACATTGCGATAAATAGCACCACTCTCCAGCATCACCGTACAGCCCCAAACTCTACCAGGATACGACACTAACCCGAACCATACGCAAGGAATGAAACCTACGCCATTTTTGTGCGTATAAACGGCATCTACATAACAATAAATATGCCGTGGTAACTCACCTACAAGGCTATAGCGTGTCATCATCTATAACTTTGTTATGAGGAGTAGAACAGTCAAAATTGGCATCTGCTGTGGATGGGTGTATGTGGTCATGGGACTCCAACGGTTTCCGATTTGAAATATTTTTGCTACCGGCGGTATCAAGGTGGCAGTTTTGCAATTGAGAGTTGCCACCTATACAAGCGCGATCATTTTGTTCAGTAGGTAGGGAGGTAGTAGGTAGTATCTCTGCATCTGTTACTGAAATAGTTTTAGGATTCTGTTTCACTAACGATCCCCCCTCCCCCTGATCATTTTGCTGTGGTAAATATTCTTTTGACCACTCTTCCGCTGTCATGCTTCTAGCTGCTATTACGGCCTTTACCCTTACATCCTGTTTCATCTCTATGTTCGCTAATTTAGGCGCATAATAAGGTGCTGCTGCCATTGCTGCTGCTAACTGTTGCGCTTGGTTAGGTGTAAATCCGGCTACACTGATCCCGTTTGCCCAATAAAGTAACAGCTCATGCGGTAGCATCTTTTCCATTGCTGCAAGTGATCTGATCTTTTGTTTAGATAATGCAGATATCTGCTTAGGTTCGCTAGCATCACCAAAAGGATCGGGGAGTCGTCTTGGCAAGTTATTGATCTCCTTATGCTGCTAAAATTTTCAGTAATCGTTATCGTTGCTTACTGTTAGTGTAAACCATTGCGATCATAAGTAATAGTTATTTTACGCTGATCAGGTTAAGCAATCTTATCGTTGAAGCGGGTTAGGGGAATGGAATCCTGCTTAACGATTAGTACTGGGACAGGCTCTTCGATGTCGTACTTACGAATCTTAGGTACGGTGATCGTACCGTTATCAAATTCTTTAAGTAGATCGAAAAATTGTGATTGCGATAGTCCGCTCAACTTTTGCAATGCTAGTAAGCGATCAATATCAATCACTTTGAAATGTTTATTTCTATTCCTATATCGTGCACTATAATATTGATAAGGTATTTTCATAACCTTTGAAAAATCGGTGATAGTTAAACCTAAGTTTAATCTTATAAACTCGTATAGATCAGTAATGGTATGTTTTGTTTCCATACCTCTTTACTTACTTATATTTACTTATATTGTAAAGGATTATAAGGATATTAACTTTATATTGGGATAGTAACGGATCCGATCGGTAGGTGGTGATCCAATAACCACCAATATTAGTCTTTAAATACCATATTTTTAATCAAAAGTAAAGGACTTCCTTAAGTACTTAGGATCACTAAGGAATAAGGGTGGTCATTTTAAAGTAAACCATAGTTATATGGGGGATGTTAATATAAGATAATATTTGACAATATAAACTAATCTGTTACAATATATTTATAACTTATTTAACTTAAAAAGGATACTATGACAGAGACAGAGTATAAAGCATTGAATGACAGATTCGACGCTAGAATGAAATTCTTATGCTCAAAGTATAGTTACCTAGGGCACAATCTGGGAGTTTATAAATTTAAGGATGGTCTATTGCACTTAGAGATCAAAGGATCGGACATTATGCACAATCATGATGATCTGTTTAATTATAAAGTAACCAATTTCAAATTAAGGCCGTAAACCATGACAATCACCTTATTTGATATCACGGCGATCGCGTACCTAGTTGGTTATGTAACTTATTTAGTGAGAAGATAAGGATGCTAAATCCCTATTGGTGACAGTAGGGATTAAGGATCATTGATCCAATAACTTATAAACAAAACAAAAGGATACTTATGGCACATCAAATAGAAGGTAACTACGCATTCTTTAGTAACAGCAAACCTGCTTGGCATGGTATAGGCACGGTTTTGAAAGGTACACCAAGCGCACAAGAGGCTTGGAAACTAGCATATCCATGGGAAGTATTTAAACTTCCGGTGGATGCACGGTTAGAGGACGGTGATCAGGTACATCATACAGAATGTTTTGAACATTCTGCTATCGTGCGATCGGATGGTAAAGTCTTATCCGTTATGGGTAAAGGGTATGAGGTTATTCAGCCACACAGTGTTTTCAGCGCTTTTGAGCCTATGATTGACAGCGGTTTAGTTGAATTAGAGGCCGGTGGCTCACTATGCGAAGGTAAGAAACTGTGGGTGTTGGGAAAGATCAAGGATAGCGATCAAACTGTACTCCCTAACGATGTAGTTAAAGCCTATATCCTATTTGCCACCTCTTTTGATGGAAGTATCAAACTATCAGCCGGAATGACAGGAGTCAGAGTAGTTTGCGCCAATACCTTAGCTCAAGCCAATAGGGCAGGCATCGAATTTAAGGTAAAGCATACCGCTAGCGCGAAAATGAAGTTTGACAGCTACGTAGATCAACTTGAGAAAATGCTCTACAGCTTCAGGCAATCGGTAGAAAGTTATAAGCACCTAGCTAATCGCAAAGTTAGCAGGACCGCGCAAGAGGAATATATAACAAAACTGATAGAGCCTGATCTGCTAGTGCCGGCAAAAGTTGATAACGTGAGCACTAAAGCTAAGAATAAGGTGTATCAGGTGATAGACTTGCTAGATTCTCAACGTGGGATTAGCGAAGTACCGGCCATGAAAGGAACCGCATGGCAGGCATATAATGCTGTTAGCGAGTTTATCACGCACGATATGGGCAGAAATCAGGATAGTAGGCTTAACGGTCAATATTTTGGTGACGGCGCGAGACTTAATAATGAAGCTCTTAGCCTAGCCCTGACCATGTAAAATAATGCTTGAAGGGCCTTAGCAATAGGGCCCTTTTGGGATTATTTTATAATCCATTTAACTTAACAAACAAAAGGTAATACTATGTCATTCAAAGATGCCATTGCTAAAAAAGCTCAAGGTATACAAGCGAGAAGAGAAGTAAAGGAGAATAAAGTAAACTTCACTTGTAAGGATGTAACTATCGAAGTTTACAAGGAAGGAAACTATTTTAAAAATGGAGAGATCGGGATAAAGACAAGTAGTTTCAACTTAGGCGATCAACTTACCAAAATTGGCGCGGTATGGCAGATCGCTGGTGATATTTATTTTATGCCGTATTCTGAAGAGAGTTTTGATAAACTCAAACATCTAATCGGTAACTTTGAAATAGAGGTATGGCGCGGTAAATGGAAGTTTCAGGAATCCTTACCTGAAAAGTTTATACCAATCGATGAATTGACTAAAGAGGAAATAGAAGAAAAGAAAGCGACGGTCAAACTAGCACCTTGGATAGATGAAACCGATCCTTGGCAGAAATACAAAGCTCAAGTGCAAGCTTTAGAAGAATATTTGAATTGTGATCTTCCGGCGATCCAGCTACGCGCCATCGATTCTCTTTATAGAGAGACTATTGGCACCGATAAGCTCAACTAACAGTTAGGGGCCATTAGGCCCCTTTTTACATTTAAGGGCCTCACGGGGCCTTTAATTGTGAAAACTTAACAACAAAAGGTGAAAACATGGACTATTATGTAACTGACCGATCACTTGATTGGGCGATCAATTGTGCCCTTAGTCAAGTACACAGCGCGATAAACAGTAAAAACGTAAGAATAAGGAATAGAGCGAGGAAGTTTTTGAAATTGTATCCGAAACAATATGTTTTTGCGACATGTTGGAGATCGAAGCGCACGTTCTTATGGGGCCTAGATTGTCGGGCAACGGCCAAAACTAACAGAGGCAAAACGATTCCGTTAGTGCCGATCAAATAAACTAGGGGCCACAAGGCCCCTTTTTTATATCTACAAGTTAATCAATTTAAAGGTAGGTGATTTTATTGAGTAACTAATAATTTTAGATGCATAGCGGTTTATACCGCAACGGCTAACTATTGCCGATCAGATACCTTTGCATGCGGGATGCAGACGCATTGCCATTGCTTGCCGTTGCATTGCAATTGCATTGCTGTTGCTACACTACGCGCACGCCTATGCCCGTGTCACCGCGTCACCTACGTTGCCAGGGTAAAATAGACAAATTTATTACAAAAAAAATGTAAATTTATTCCAGGTTTTTGGACAAAAAATTATAGATTTTTAAATTTTGAAATTGAAACCTATCTTTTCCTTGCTAGTAAAAAGCTAATGTAATATATTTCAATATGAATCATTTTATATTAAGGATAACTAATCTATGACAAAGGATATTACAGTAACAAGTTCAGTTTTAATCGACTACAAAGATAAAACGGTTGTTTCCACCCTCAAAGCTACGGTAGCGCAAAATTTAACTGACGCAGAATTTTTGCTTTTTATAGAGCATTGCAAGTCTACCAGGCTGAACCCATTTAAACGGGAAGTATGGGCGATTAAAACAAAAGACAAATACGGTAACGAGCGACTACAGATCATGACCGGTATCAACGGTTTCCTGCAAATTGCTAACGACCATCCGATGTATGACGGTATGACAGTAGAAGTAGATTCGGATGAAAGGCCGACTAAAGCTATCTGCAAAGTGTATCGCAAGGATAGAAAGTATCCTGCCGAAGGTGTGGCACTATTAAAGGAGTATGGTAAAAACACTCCGATATGGCAGCAAATGCCTCGTGTAATGCTAACTAAAGTAGCGAAGAGCATCGCATTGAGAGAATCGTTTCCTCAGCAGTTGAACGGTCTTTATACGCAAGAAGAAATGCCGGCAGAGTATGCTGAACCAATAGCCGTACCTGCTAGTCAAATTGTAGAAGTAGAAACAGAATACCATTACGATTTAAGCAAACTAGAACCAGAGAAGCATACCATTGCTATTGAGCTGCTAGATGCCGCAGAAGCAACGATGAATGAATTGAATATATGGACTACTACGAAGCCAATAAAGAAGCTCCAGAGGGCTTTAATGACCTCAGAAGAGGTTGTAAAGATGCAGTCTGCATTGAAGAGTATGCCTAGTTAGATAAAAAAATCCCCCAGGGAATTGCTTCCTTGGGGGCTAACTTATCCAACAAAAGGATACCTCAGAGAGAGGTAAAATCAATATAACTTAATATAAGCAAATATGCAACAATTATTGTTTATATAATTTCTTGCTTCACAGGTTTATTGTTTTTAAAATAGTTTACGATTTCGTGTAAAAAGAATCTGTAATTAGAGCCTACTTTGAAATACGGCAATCCAGCATTGATTAACTTTTTAACAGTGGGCTTGCTGCAATCTAAAAATTCAGCAAGTTCATCCAATGTCATTACTTTTTGCTCTTCCATTAAAAATACCTCTTTAACAATTTGTCTAAATATAGTATAACCTACAACAATAACTTATCACAAGGAGAAATATGTCAAAACCTGCAAATACATGGCGATATAAGGGTTTAACCTTATCAGCTTGGTCAAATAAAGAGTACATCAGCTTTACCATCCAAAAGCGGTACATGGACAAGGTAAAAAATGAGTGGAAGGAAACAAAAACCTTATTCATAGATGATATTAGGCAATTGGAAACCATGCTGAAAGAAGCATCTGATTGGCATCATAAGCACTATCATCTTCTGGACACCCCAGAGGGACAAAAGCAGTACGACAAGCCGGTGGATAGTCCACAAGTAGAGATGAAACCAGCGAAGACCACGAACATCAATCCGTTTGAGGATGATGACGATCTGCCATTTTAACTGACAAAAAGGAACAAAATGAAATTACATTACAAAATGCTATTAGTTTGGCATTTAGGAATATCGGCTGACCGCATTCTAAAATTTTTAGAGTATTGCGAAAGCATTGAAGAAGACAGGTGGCGGTTAATAGACGAATCATGTGCGTTGAACGAACAAAACGAACAGCGTGAAAATTGGGTAGCAAAAGTATTGTTAGCGTATTGTCTAGGATCTATTGCAGATCAAGCAAAAGTTTTAGCCAATAACTTTGAATTGCCGTTCTCCAGTGACAACATTCGTTATGGTTTATTCTACGCAATGCTTGAATTAGCGATGTGGGATTTTGAACAAACACCATATTTCATACGCAAGTTTAGATATGAGGTGGGGAGGTAACATGTTCATAGAAGAAAGCGAATTAGAGAAAATGGCTGAACAATTTGTAATTTTTTATTACGAAGCTAACGTGAATAAAGAGTCAGAAGAAGAAGTTTTAAAATATGCGTTTACACAGGGTTACAAAACAGCATTGTGGGATTTAATGACCGACGCATTAGAGTTTAGCGATGAAGAGCAGTGAGCTTTTTAGAAAACGTTTATTAGAGGCGCAAGGTAGTCAAGCAATGATTGCTGCCTATATGAACTCTAAAGGATACAACGTTAGAATACATCCGTGTGCGCTGCCCGACGAAACCTCAAAACAGGATGGTGGCGACATTGAAGTGATTTTAAATTTGCAATTAAAGGTACGTAATCTACATTTTACAGATAAAACTAACTATCCGTTCAAAACAGTTATTATTGATGAAGTATATAAGATTGAACAAATTAGATTACCTACGTTGTACGGATATTTAATTTTAAACAAGAATCAAACTCACGGATGCTTTGTATGCGCCAAATCGTTTAAAAATTGGCGTAAAACCTCTAAGCATGATCTTAAAATTCAGGAGGTGAGACAGTTCTATGAAATTGATGTGAAACACTGTGACTTTATAAAAATACAAAACTAAGGGATGGTAATAAAAATATTTAGGAGGATAAAATGATAATAAAACTAATTTTAGCCTGGATAGGTTTTGTTATTTTTTTCTTAGTTGTATGGAACGCTTTGTGCAAACTAAATGAAAGAAATCAGTTATGATAACTTATATAAAAAAACTAATCTGTAAGATTTGGGGACATAACTACGGTAGAGGTTATTGCCATAAACCATTGCATATAAGTTCCCTAAGTTCTGGGGTTAGTTACTCTTACGAGTGTCGAAGATGCGGTTATGTAAGCATTGATTATGACTTTTATGACCGCACTGTAGACTGGTTAAATGGTAAATGTGATTGGAGATAATATGAGCACAATAACAATAAACGGCATTACATATATGCCAGTGGTACAAGAAAACGGCAACGATTGGGCGAAAATTACATATACTAAACTGCCTGGAGAATTAGCAGGAGGTGGCGAGTATGTAATTATTCGTACTTACTCAGCAGGAGTTCACGCAGGATATTTGCACAAGCGGGAAGGTAAAGAGGTGACGTTAAGAAATGCTAGGCGCATCTGGTACTGGGAAGGTGCAGCATCCTTGAGTCAAATGGCACTTGAAGGAGTGAAGAAGCCTGAGAAGTGCAAGTTCAGCGTAGCAGTACCAGAGATTCTATTACTGGAGGCAATCGAAGTAATACCTTGCACAGATGCCGCTATGAAAAATATCCAGGGAGTTTCTGAGTGGAAGGTGTAATTATTGATTCTGGCTCTGGCTCTGGCTATGGCTATGACTTTGGCGCTGGCTATGGCGATGGCTCTGGCGATGGCGCTGGCTATGAGTTTGGCGCTGGCTATGGCGATGGCTCTGGCGATGGCGCTGGCTATGGCGATGGCTCTGGCGATGGCGATGGCTCTGGCGCTGGCGTTGGCTGGGGCGCTGAATATGGAACAGGAGGGGAGGAAGTATGAGTAAAACACTCAGAGTAAAAAATAAAGACGGCAAATTTATAAAAACTCATGGAATGACTTCTAGTCCAACTTATCGCTCTTGGGGAATGATGATTCAAAGATGCACAAATCCAAAACATAATTGGTATAAACTATACGGTGGAAAAGGAATAAAAATTATAGATAAATGGCTAGATTTTAAAAATTTTTTAGCGGATATGGGCGAACGACCGATTGGGAAATCTTTAGATCGCATCGATGGTAATTTAAATTATTGCAAAGAAAATTGCAGGTGGGCAACGCCGAAAGAACAGTCTCGCAATAGAACAAATAGAAAAATAGTTGAATATAATGGAAGCAGTTATGGAGTAACAGAACTTTGCGAAATGCTTAAAATTGAAAGGCAATCATTTTATAATTTTTTGCATAGAGGTAAACAGTCAGGCGAAATAGTCAAAATTCTTTTGGAGCGACAACATGGTAAAAACGGTTAAACAGATGGCGGAGGAGTATGGAAACACAATACACAAGGATCAAGAATCTTTTGATTTAGATGATTGTCGATGGTCACATATTACTAAATGGGAAAAAGAAGCTTTCCTCGCTGGCTACAACGCAGCAGCGCCGAAGTGGATTAGTGTAGAAGAGAGATTGCCGGAGTTAGGCGAAATAGGATTAAGCGAGGATATTCTACTCATTAACAAATATGGCAATATGGGAGTTTCTGCTTTTTATAAATATAATGGCGAAATACTAGTAGATTGGGGAGAAGCTGGAAATTGTTTACTAGAAAAGTTTACCCATTGGATGCCGCTACCTGCGCCACCGAAGGAGGAGGGAGAATGAATAAGTTACTAGAACAATATGCAAAACTAAGTCAGCAACAACGTGACATGGCAGAGGAATGTAGTAGGTTAGCAAAACTTTATATAGAAAAAACGCCTACTGCTGTTACTGAAGATGGTGGTAGATATAGTGCTTTTATGGCTGGCTGGTATTGTGCCGTAAGTTATTTAGGTAAGGAATTGCCATTAGAAATAATAAAGGACGATATACAATGAAATGGATAAGATTAGAAGATGAGTTACCGCAACACCTGCAAAAGGTTCTGGTGACTGGTGATTATTGGCCTACTGCTGAAGTTGCCTTTTATGACGACAAGCAATTGCAGTTTATTCCATCTACCAGCAATGTTTTTGGGGGCGATTGGGAGGTAGAACCGTATAAAGTGGGACACGGCGTAAATCCTGTTACTTTTTGGATGCCTCTGCCAGTTCTTCCTGATAAGCTGAAAGAGTAAGGAGAAAAGTTATGCCACTCACAAAAAAGGGAGTTAAGATTCGTAAAGCCATGCAGAAGTTTTATGGGGAAAAACGTGGTAAAGCCGTGTTTTATGCCAGCGAAAACAAAGGTAACATAA
>Ga0208644_1000452_pt1 | contig 34753 bp, 41 predicted proteins | sample VirMetDEL_Nov_18_FD_184517 | JGI IMG/M metagenome (GOLD analysis project Ga0208644, IMG submission 184517) | Aqueous microbial communities from the Delaware River and Bay under freshwater to marine salinity gradient to study organic matter... | ecosystem: Environmental > Aquatic > Marine >...
CAGGTGAATGTGAGCCTATTGAGCCACCTCCACCTGAAGAGTGCCCAGAGGGTTATGAACGAGATCCAGTAACGGGCGAGTGTGAGCCTATTGAGCCTCAAGGATGCCCAGAGGGTTATGAACGAGATCCAGTAACGGGCGAGTGTGAGCCTATTGAGCCTCAAGGATGCCCAGAGGGTTTCGTACTAAATCCTGAAACAGGTGAATGTGAGCCTATTGAGCCTCAAGGATGCCCAGAGGGTTATGAACGAGATCCTGAAACAGGCGAGTGTATTGAAATAGGGAGTACTTCAACCTGCCCAGTAGGGTTCGTTCGTGATCCTATAACATTTAAATGTGTACCTATAACTCCGCCTCCTCCCCCTAATGAATGTCCGGAGGGAACTGAACGTAACCCAATAACCGGCGAGTGTGAGCCGATTGGTCCCCCACCTGACAAATGTCCGGAAGGAACTGAATATGATCCTGTAACAGATCGCTGTGAAGAAGCGTGCCCCCCTGACCATTACCGAGATGCAGACGGTAATTGCGTGAAAGATCCAAAGGCTTGCGCTGAAGATGAGTATTATGATTACGATCAGGGTAAATGCGTTAAGAAACCACCTGATCCATACTGCCGTGACGCAAACGGAAAAATATTAACTGGCTGGGCGAGAAACCCAAATACCGGCATTTGTGAGCCTGTAGCACGACGAGGCTTTTGTCCACCGGGCACCTATATGGACCCGTTGACACTGCGATGTGTACGGTATTTTGATCCTGATTTGCAAAACCCACCGGAGGGATGGCCCGGAACAAGAATCCCCCCGCCTCCACCTCCCCCTCCTGATCCGTTTGAAGGGTACTCCGCTGCTGAAAGAGAAGCCGCTCTGAGGGGCATACTCATGCAGAGACGCCCAAATGGGCAGTGTCCTCCCGGCACCGTTGAGGTAGAACCGGGGTCTCGATTTTGCCAATTGCCTCAACAAACCGAAGAAGAACAGGATAGATTAATAAATAACATTCTTCGATGTCAGACCGAAGGTAAGAGATATGACGAGGATCTAGATCGATGTGTGTCGGACCAAGCAGAACAACCCGAAGAAGAGAAGGAAGAAAGCGGGTGTCCTCCGGGTGCTGAGCCTGATGCAGAAGGTAACTGTATCTGTACGGATACAAATTCAGCCGTGTTTGGTGAAGCTCCTACGCAAGATTTCGGTTGCTATCCACCGGCAGAAGAGGAAGGTGCCGATAATGGAACCGGTGAACCCGGTAGTGAAGACCCCTATGCAGACATATATCGTCAACTAGAAAGAATTACTCGTCCACTTGATCCTGCGCTTATCGAGGATAGTTCTCCGGAACCCCGAGGGGGGAACTACGTTCCCGGCACCACCCGACCCGGAGGTAAAGCGCAGGGCGGTCCCGTCTACAACCAAGACATCGACTTATCAGCAATTAACAAAAATCCGTTAGCGGAGTTAACTATGTATGACATCCCAGCATCCCCACCAAGATTAGGTGCAGAGGACTATCGAATGATGCAACGCGATCCTTACTACGCACCGATGGGACTCGCTGCATTGACTCGTAATCCGCAGCTTGGTGCGGCGGTAAACCCTGCTAGTGGATATAACTTTGGATTTGCTGCAGGGGGCTTGACAGGGCTTCCTGAATACCAAGCTGGTGGTAAACTCTTGCGTGGCCCCGGTGATGGAATGTCAGATGATATCAAGGCCAATATCGATGGCGAGCAAGAGGCACGATTGGCTGATGGAGAGTTTGTAATCCCCGCTGACGTAGTGTCGCATTTAGGCAACGGCTCTACCGAAGCAGGAGCGAAAGCGCTGTACGCAATGATGGATCGAATCCGTAAAGCACGGACAGGACGTACACGACAAGCTCCCGAAGTTAACGCAAAGAAATACTTGCCCGCCTAAGAGGGTACTAAGATGCTTGAAACAAATCCTTCCGCTGGAACGACACCTACCGAAACCACAACGATTACGTCAAACATCCCTGAATGGGCGAGGGAATACGCACAGGACCTCCTTGGTTTTGGTGCGGCACTGACGTTCCCTAAGTTCAATCCTGAAACAGGGCGGCTTGAAACCGGCTTTCAACCTTATGGCGGGGAGCTAGTCGCGGGACTTAGCCCGCTTCAACAACAGGCGATGGGTGATCTGTCACGTATGCAGGTCTCTCCTCAAACTTCTCAAGCAACTGGTTTCGCTGGGTTAGCTGCGCTTCAGGCACAAGATCTTGCACGATACAACCCGCTTCAGCAGCAGCAATATTATCAGTCACCCTACGCGCAACCGGGTGGCCTTGATCCATACATGTCCCCCTACATGCAGAACGTGGTGGAGGAGCAGAAGCGTCAAGCGGTACAAGACTATGCAAGGCAGATTCCCGGCATTGGTGCAAGCGCTGCTCGTGTGGGCGGGCGAGGTGGTACTCGTGAAGCGCTTCTCCAGTCTGAAGCCCAACGTGGTTTGCAGCAACAATTAGGTACGATTCAAGCAACCGGATTGCAGAACGCTTTCCAACAAGCACAACAAGCTGCGATGCAGGATGCAATGACTCGCGCTCAGTACGGACTTGCTGGCACTCAGTTGGGTGAACAGTCTCGTCAGTTTGGTGCGGGGCTTGGTCTGCAGGGTCTCCAGCAACAGTTGGCTGCAGCAGGTCAGTTGGGTCAGTTGGGGCAACAGCAGTACCAACAACAAGCAGGCATTCTTGGAGCGCAGTTGGGTGCGGGTGCCCAGCAGCAAGCATTGAAGCAACAGCAGTTGACTTCCAATTACCAACGCTTCATTGATGAGATGCAGTACCCGTACAAGCAGTTGGAGTTCTTCTCAAATCTTCTGCGTGGTACGCCGTCTTCAGCACAAACCACAAATGTGTACAGCCCAGCGCCCAGTCCGTTTGGTCAAATATATGGACTAACCGGTGGTCTTGGCGGAATCTTTGGAGGTCCATAAGTTATGATTGGCCCAGTTAGCGAAACCGGAAAGACAATGCTGGCCTCCCTTCAGGGAGCGATGTCCCGTGGTATGCCGGTCGATCAAGCGATCACTTACGTGAAGAGTATGGCGCAGCAAGGTGTTGCCCCGCTTGTCGATCTGTATTCACTTCTCAAACAATTTGAAAGACTGAAGCAGCCTCCTGTTCAAACTGCACAGGGTGGGAATCTCAAAGAACAGCTTAATAATTTAGAAGCCGGTATCGTTGCTGGGCAACGAAGCATGAGTCCGTTGGGCATACCTATCGGAAGAGGACTTGGCGGATTAAACGCAGGCAGGATGCAGAACCCGCAGTTTGCTGGAGGAGGTATCGTCGCATTTGACGAAGGTGGACAGGCAAAAAGTTTTACGCCGGAGTTTTATACGATACCCCAGACCTATGAAGAATTAGCTAGAGAAAGGATGCGGAGAGCACAAGAGATTAGTACCCCCGAAGGCCGCGCTGCGTATTTAAAACGTATGGAAGAAGAGGATAAGGCTCTTGGGCTTGGGCAGTTTAGTGAATCTTTGAAATTGCGCGAGGAACGTGTTAAGCGTTTGCGTGAGCAGGCTGATCTGTCACCTGAAGAATTAGAAGCGCTTGATAGGGAAGCCTATTACGCTGATATCGCAGCGACGAAAGAGCCTGACTTCTTATCTGCGTTAAGCGCAGCAGAACCAAAAAGAGTGGAGCGTAAGCGAGCAAGTAAGAAAGAAAGTGCCGCTGCAAGAGAAAAAGCTGACCTTGAAGCCATTGCTCGTGCGGAAGCAAGTGAGGCACTCAAAGCGGGAGATATAGCTAAGTACAAAGAAGAGAAGAAAAAAGCGGAGGACCTTAGAGACAAAACTGTTGAGGAGTTCGTAGGCGAGCGGGAGAAAGAATCGGCTGCTGTGAGGGCTTCAGAACGAGCGGGAAAAAATGCTATAGCTCAAGCGCAGGCTCAAAAGGGACAAGAAGATCAGCTTTTACGAAAACTTCAAGAAATTCCGGAGTTCTTAGAAAACGGCAGTCCTAATCCTGAATTCCAACGAACAGTACGTTTGTATAACATAGCTAAAGGGCAGAGTAATTCAGCATTAATTACATTCTTTAGAACAACTTACGAGGAGGCTGAAAGAGCTTATAGAGCCGCGCAAGAAAATCACGCCGCATATGGAACTAAAGATACGGAAACCACACTAAATAATGCGAAAGCCGCTAGGGATAAGGCTTTGCAGGAATATAGATCCGCAGCTTCTAGTGCGGGGCTTCCTTCATCCGGTGCTGGTTCCGCACCTGTTGCGGGGGGCGGGGTTCCGGAACTTCCCTCACCTGATTTTGAACTTGATCAGTAGCGCTGAAACATGTCTTTACAAACCGCGACCAATTCTAAAACGGGAGAGCGCGTTGTATTGATAAATGGTCAATGGGTACCATTTACGCAATCTGCGACTAATTCCAAAACCGGACAGAAAGCGTTTTTAGTAGACGGTAGATGGGTTACAGAAGATAGCGTTTCTACACCTACGCCCGCCCCCACTACTCCCGCTCAACCCGAAACTACATCTAACCCGCTTATGGGATTGGTTGCCCGGGGTGCAGAGTTGGTTGGCTCCGGTATTGAAGCGGCTGCACGAGTAGGCGAAGAGGTTGGTGACTTTATAGCTGAGAAAGCTCCGATACTTGATACTCGGTTTGTTGTTGATGAAAAAGGCGCTCGCATAGAGAGGCCCACTCCTGAACAAATCAGAGACGAGAATCAGTTGCAGTACATGTTTGACTGGGCTGAGAGCTTCAAAAATTGGGGTCGTGAAATAAATTATGAGCCATCTACAAAGTTAGGTGATCTTGCAGACAATCCGCTAAACGCGGTGCCGTTTATCGCTGAGCGAGTTGTTACTTCAGTGCCGGATATGGCTGCAGCATACGCTCAGTTACCGGCGTATATCTTTACACGTACAAATGAAATTCTTAACGAACGTTTAGAAAACGATAACAAAACAATCGACGATGCAACGGTAGGTGACGTTGCTGCATCCGCTGCCGCTGCTGTAGTGGAAGGTACGTTAGAAAGATTTGCGACAGGTCGTATCCTACAAAAAGGTGCGGAAGCTGCGACACGCACAGGACGTATTAGTAAAGAAGCCGCATTACAGTCCGGTACGGAGGCAGTGGAAGAAGCCGCTGCATATACCGGTGCTACGGCTGGCACGGAGCGTGGGTTTGATCCTAAAGAAGCAGCGCTTGCCGCGCTTGAAGGCGCAATTGTTGGTGGTGGTCTTGGTGCCGCAGCGCAAGGCGTACGCGAAGTGGTGGGTGGAGAACCTACTAAACCTTCTGAAACTCCGCCCGTTACACCGCCAACTCCATCTGACACAGGGGTTACACCGCCAACTCCATCTGACACAGGGGTTACACCGCCGACCCCACCCGTCACGCCCACTGAACCGCAATCTGCGGAAGACTTACTTAACGCTCCCCCCAAAGTTTTAGCGGAAGACGCGCCTGAAAGTGTGCGATACGAAGCAAGTGTTCTGAACGAAGAGCAGCTTGATACCGAAGTTGAAAAACTTGAACAGATTCAAGAAGATCTTGCTGATCTTTTGTATAACAGTGAGCGTCTTGCTCAACAAGCAGCGCTTGCGCGTATGCCGGTAGACACATACCGCAACAACATACAAAACGATTTTGACAATAACAGTACTCGATTAGATGTTTTCTATAAAACTTTAGACGGTACATTACCGCCTATTAAGCCAACTGTTACGCAAGCCCAAGCAGCGGCTGCAGGAGTATCGCCTGACGTAGCGAATGCGCTTAATATACAAGCTCCGCCCCCAGTTACAGGAGCGCCAAGTGTACCTGCAGATACAACCACAACACCTCCGATTACTCCGCCGGTTGGAACTCAGTCAGTTAGAGGAGGCACTCCTTTGCCTCCATCAAGACCAGCCCCCGCAAGACCCGAAGTTACTCAGCCTCAAGTCGAAGGATTGGACGTTGCTCAACGAGGTGCTCCTGATGTTGTGGGCGGAGCAGAGCGAGTCGAGCCTGCATTAGCTGTTGAAGAAGTTGAAAAAGAAATTGCAGATAGAAAAGTCAAACGACAAGAAGCTATTGACATTGCTAGATCAAACGCTGAAAGCGCTTTTGCTGACGGAACTTCCGAACGAACTTCGTTTCAAAATTTAGATGAGTCTATTGGCGCTTATTCAGACAATGTAAGAGATACGCTACAAGAATACGGACTTGAAGAACATACAGATGCTGCTATTGCTGCTTATGACGCACGAATCAGAGAATTAACTGCGGCTGAACCTGCCCCTGCACCACCTACAGCAGCCGGTGCTGGAGCGCCACCTGTTCCACCCACACAACCTCCAACAGGTCCTACTCCATCAGGTGCGCCACAGCCTCCTCCGGGTAGACCTACACCACAATCTCCAACAGGGCAAAGCAGTATTGGTGTGGTGCCTAACGCTACAACGCCGAGTTACTTAAACGCGGTTGGAAATTTCGTAAGAAACCTTTTGCCGCTTAGCCAAGAAAGATATCAAGCCATACGTGCTTTGTTAGATAGCACCCGAATCACGGATGCGATGCGTGGGGGTCTTTACGCATTTTATTCCTTACCGCAAAAAGTTGAATTGTTTGCCAACGAGCTTCCCTCTCTACGTGATCTTCTCAACGTTCTAAACGTACGGGCAAGTTCTCTCAAAGCGCGGAAAGAAGAGTTAGACAGAAATGTACGTCGGTGGAACGACATTCTTACGAACTACAAACAGCCAATGCGGGATAAGTTTTATAGGATCGCGCACGAGTCCACACGGCTTACCGGTGCTGACGGGCGGATGGGTATTGATTTTAACGATCCCAAAGAAGCCAACAACCCTCTGACTAAAGAGTTCAATGCCTTACCTGATGATATAAAGCAGGTCTATTTTCAGATGCTCGAAAGCTACAAAAAAATGGCTGACGAGTACTTAAAACTTTTAAGTAAAAATATGCCGAGGAGGTTGGTACGTAAGCTCGAACGTGAGATGGCGAAGAAGCGCGTCAAAGTGTACTTGCCTTTGTTTCGTGAGGGCGACTACTGGCTGCGTTACCAAGATCAGAACAACGACACAGTTGTTAGGTCGTTTAAGTCTAACTATGAACGGCAGTTGGCTATCAAAGAAGCTGTCGCTGCGGGGGCCAGCCAATCAAGTATGCAGCCCTTCACTAGGTCGGAAGGTTTTACAGAGGCCGCAGGTGGGCCTTTCTTCCATCAACTTATGGAGGAACTAAATAAGCAGGGTGTGCCGACAGGTACGAAGCGCGCATTGTTTGAGATGTATCTCGACCTAATCCCTGCTCAATCTGTGCGGCAGTTATATAAACAACGTGACGGATACAAAGGTTACGAAGCTGATTTGATGAATGTTTATGCGACAGTAGCATCTCGTATGGCTAATCAGCTTACTAATTTAGAGTTCGTGCCTGATATAGATAAAGTCTACGCAGACATCAACAAAGAAGTAGACGTTGCAAACGCGCAGGCTACGAATCTTGCGATCAACAAATTGTGGGAGAACCTACAAGGACAGCAGGAATTTTTAAGAGACCCCGGCAACAGTACATTAGTTAATTCTTTGTCATCGTTTAGTTACTACATGTACATCATTGGTAACGTATCAACTGCTGTGATCAACCTCACGCAGTTACCGATGGTTGTGTATCCGCTTTTGGCTGGCAAATACGGCGTAGCCGATACCACTAAAGCAATGACAGACGCTCAAAAACAGTACTTCAAAGGCGGCTGGGATAACGACAATGTTCCGGGCGGAGAAAAAAGATTTCCCTCTGACTATACGTTTGGCGTAGGACTCAAACCCGGTACCCCTTTGCATAAGCTATATGAGGCTGCTGTACGACAAAGTGCGATCCGCCGTTCAACCGGATATGACCTCATTGAAGGCAGAAAGAAAACCTATGGTATGGGTGACTACGTAGGTCTGATGGCTAAGACAGAACAGATCTTGGGCTGGGTATTTCAGAACTCTGAACGCATGAACCGCGAAGTGACTTTGATTGCTGCGTTTAACTTAGAGATGGCGAAGAACGGTGGCAACGTAGATAACGCAATCAAGACGGCAATTGACACCGTTACCCAATCCCACGGCGTAACTTTGACTGAAACATCTCCTACTGCATTCCAAAAAGGATTCGGCAAGGTGGCGTTTACGTTTAAGAACTTCTCTCAAACGATGATATATCTACAAACAAAGTTGATCAGAGATGCTTTAAAGGGGGAGACGCCAGAAGTTAGGAAGATCGCTGCGAAGCAGTTTTTAGGTATATCGACGATGGCGTTTACGTTTGCGGGGATTCAGGGCATGCCGTTCTATGGGGCGGCTACTGTGATGGCGGATTTGATGCACGATCTTTTAGGAGATGAAGACGAGCCGTGGAAGGCTGACAATGTAGTGCGCGCTTCTGTTAAATCAGTAGCGTACAAAGGCCCCGTCAACGAACTGCTTATGGCAGATGTGGCTGCACGTACAGGGTTTGCGAACTTGCTTTGGAGGGATGACGATAAACGTCTTGAAGAAGTAGGCCCTATTCTCTATGCGATGGAGCAAATTTTCGGACCGTCTTACGCCGCCTTTATGGGATGGGGCAGGGCTTACAACGATTATAAAGAAGGTTACTACGACCGGGCGGTTGAATCTCTCATGCCTTCTTTTATTAGGAACCCGCTAAAAGCATACCGCTACACCTCGGAAGGCGCACTGACAAGAGATAAAGAAGTTTTGTACGATGACTTCAACAAGTACGAACTTTTTATGCAGACGCTTGGTTTTACTCCAATAGAAGTATCACGGCGGTCGGAGCAGACAAGAGGTATCGCAGAAAAGAAAAAAGATTTAGAAGACCGTAAAAAAGCCCTGCTTGACAGGCTGTACCTCGCCCGTATAAGTGGTGATGAAGAAGGGGTCAAAGAGGCCCGTGCTGCAATAAACAAGTACAACGAAGCCGAGTCTGTTAAAAAGTATGGGCAGCGAATTACTAGCGAGACAATAGCGAGATCATTTAAGGGACGTAAGCAACGTAGCGCACAGTCTACGTTTGGTATCTATTCACCACGAAAGATGCAGCGGGCTATACGCGAAGAGTTCCCGGAACCCGAGGAGCCGATACTCAAGCGTATGTTTGGTGGTGAGGAAGAAGAGCCTAAAGATTAGCCGATACGCCAGACGCGCACACCAAGGTGTCCTTCCTTGGACGAGGCAAATGCCTTCACTCTTACTTGAGCGGCCTTGGCGCGGCAGTCTATAACGTACAGCATTTCAGGGATCTTAACGGTCGGGATGAAAAAGCTCTCCCCAACCGCCATCGCTTCAAACGGGAAGATCCACTCCGGTTCCACTACCTTTGTCATCTAAAATCTCTTTGGGTATCTCGTACTGGAAGGCATAAACGTGTACCGGCGGGGAGTTCATACCTGCTTTCCACCCATTAGAGAGCCGTAGTTTCTTCGATTGTAAGTTCACTGTGGACTTCTCAAGCGCCTTTTCAAACTCGGCGGAGCCTACGCCCTTCTCAGCTAAGAACTTTTTGAACTTGCTCTTAGCGACGTACTGCGTGCCATTACCGATTTCAACTCGGGCAATAAGTTCACTAAACGGCTCGTGTATGACCCTGCCTTCGTCAAATATCAAAGTGCCTCGTCGCCAATGATCGTTCAAGAATTCGCCAATCAGACCTTCGTAGTCTACGATGCGATGCTTCTGTGTATCGTCGCGGATCTTAATAGTTTCTAACATAACTTTATCAAACACTCTCTCTACGTTGATGTTGAAGATACCATTCTCGTAAGCAATCTCTGCCCCTGCAAAAATGGCGCTTAGCCCACTCTCATAAAATCTAAATACAGCGTTCGTACCAAGTTTGGTATCGACAATACGCTTACTCCACTTCTCAATCCTCTGCCTAACTTCGTATTCGCCCATCGTTACAATTGCGTCCATAAAGGCGATACCGGCGTGACCGTAGTTGGTATGCAGCGGGTCGAATATGCTTTTACCTACAGCCATCGTCATTGTTGAAGGTTGAACAAGAACGTATTCTAAGAGACGCATCAATTCACCGCTGGCGCTAGATTTCTTACTTAGCACCAAGTCGTACAGCGACACGTTAGAAGACATCAAGCACAGCATTGACGCCACTTCCTGCTGGGTACGCTCCGCGTTTTTTGAACCCTGCATACGCATCTTGCCCTTACCCTGCGATATCAAGTGAATGAGCTTAGACACTTGCTCGGGGGGCTTATCATGCACCTCGTCCATACCCATCATAATGTTCTTGAGTGTCAGAGCGCGGTTGTTAAAAGCGTTGTCCGTAGATTCGTAAACGCTCAGCGGCTTGGGCGCACCCCACACAGATAGCGCAGCGAGGAGCGATCCGGACTTAGCTGCACCAGATAGCCCCGTGAAACAGAAGGTCATACCGCTAGTCGAGGTGAACTTCATCAGCGGGGAACCGAAAGAAATAAATAACCCGAACGCCTGCATCTCAAACTCAGGCTGATCTAATTTGTTAACGCAGTTCTTCCAAACTTCAAAGTCCCCCTTGGGTTTGAGAAGCCTCGATATGTCACGTATTAGGGGACTCGCTGCCGCCCTGCGCGTAACACCGTTACCTATAACTTCAGACTCACCAATCAAGAAGGACTCGTTATCTTCAGTCCATCCCATCTGCATACAGATTTTGTCAGCAGCAGTCTGACTCTGTAAGTAGTGCGCCCATTTCATTGTGTACTCCACCAGTTTAGGCCATAGGCTTTGATGCGGCGGGGCTACCCCTGACTTACCTAGTATGCCCCTCATAGTATCTACAGATTGCGCCTCACCCATTGAGATGTACCGCTCTCTAACCTCGTGCGGCAGTTTGACTCTAAGTAAGAATAGCTCACCATCTTCTTCCCCATACATTCTTTTTACCGGGAAAAATTCATTTGTGGATATCAGTATGGGGTCGGGCTGTATCTTTATTCCGTCTTCATCCGTCTCGCTCGGCGGTAAGTAATAGACACCCCCGTTCCTTCCTCGGACGTAGGGGAGGACTGCTTTTGGAAAAATCGGAACTTCTTGGGGATTCGCCTCGATCCGAATTGCGTCCTCTTTACTAATCTCTTGGGTTGGCGCTGATACAAACTTTCGTCCGATAGCGAGAGGGTTTGTGATCTTTCCTTTGAATGGACACTCGTCGCATCCTCCGGGGTTTCGTTGGGCAAAGGTGTCACAACTGTGTGGCTTTCCGACCGTCTCGTTGGCTTTTCTAATCGTAGCTTCTGGGTCATAGCCCGGATAATCCTCTGACAGCAAATGAATAGCAGTTTCCCAATCGGTGCAGTGCCGTGCGATAGACAGCGCTGAGTGCCACAGAGGTTCTGCTAGTGTCTTGGCATTGACTAACGCATTGACGATCTGAGCACAGCCTTTACCTTCAAGACTTTTCTCAGCGATCTCTTGGAACGTAGTCTCAAAGTTATCTAGCTTGGCTATCTGCCTTGTATCTTCGTCTAAACCTTTTGGGATCAAGTCTAGAATTGAGGATACAGTTGGCTCGACTACACCAAGATACTCTTTGAAAACTTCAAAGTCGTATTGATGGATCTCGTCGGTAAGAAACGCCGTTGGGTTCGGCGGGTCTGTTTTAAAGTTCAACGTCTCAGGGCAGCGCATGATCCGTGCAACGTCTGCCGTTACAACGGGGTCGATCTTCATGTGATCGAGACAAAGCTGCTTGAACTTTTCTGCATACGGTTTCCATTCCGATGCAGGCACAGAATCTTCAAAAGGCCAATAGGCGTGTATGCCGTTACCCGAATCAATGACAACGGGCGGCGGGAGTTCAGTGACGTTTAAGAAATAATCGAGGTCCTCAATAGCTTCTAACTTGCTTGAGTAACACCCCGCCTTATCTGCTTTAACATCAAGATCAATAAAGAACGAACGGCACTCTTTAGCGTAGTCACCCATACGGCTGTGACCACTGAAGCTGCTAAGTGCTATGAAAACATTCTTGCCCTCTGAATTAATCTGTTCTACTAGACTCTCTACCTCGTCAAGGCTCTCTGCAAAACGGTTAACTACTTTTTTATCTTTAGTAATCTCTGTAACGCAGTAGACGCCATGCGGAGGCAGTACCTTCTCGTAAAATTGTTTTCGCATGAACACCAGCCCACTTAGATAAAAAAGGCGGGGCGACAGCCGCCCCGCCAAACCACTTACTCACCACTAAACACTCTTGCCAATCATGCCCTCTATGTATGACTTAGCGTGTTTGATATTGATAGCAGGCAGCACACCGTTCTTCATGTCTTCTTCAACGAGATACATGAATGCCTCAACTACCTTACGCTTAGCCTCGTTCATCACTTGACCGCGAAACCAAAGATGAACTGTGTTACGGGACACCTCTAATGCTTCGGCAACGTAGACGACAGGAAGGTTTGCCTCAACACATAAACGACCAAGCTGAACACCAAGAAGAGACGGATCACCTTCTTTCAACTTGACTAGTAACTTGGAACCATACGTGCGAGGCATTGATCAACCCTTCTTCGACCACTTCTTAATTACGTCAGCCACTTCACCGGACGCTGCGACAGGCTCGGTTTTCTTAGTCTCTCGCAGTACAGGCTCATCAGAGCTATCGGCAACTTCCTCTGCCTGTGCAGCAGGGGCAGCAACTTCGGTGCCTTCGTCCTGTTGGTAGACCGTGAGCTTGATAGCACTCTCGGCAGCAGGGCTTTCCTTTTGCCTTTGAATAGTGTCAACGTCGGCTTCAGGTACTACCCCAACAGGCGAGAACAGCAGCTTCGGTACAGGTGACTTCGTGTCGAACTGCATCTTAGTTACCACGCGCCCTGCGGAGATATTGTTATTAGCCAACATCTGAATGTAGGGACGGAAAGGCCACTTGCCCCCCTCTTCCTTACCAAAGCAAGACGTAGCCGGTAGCACCAACTGCATCACATCGCCATCAGGATTGTTCGGCAGCACGACAGCCGTACGCCACGACAGACGACACGCAGCGCCGCTACCACCTTGGCCTGAACCTTTAACAGACCACTGACACGAGTCACAAGCCGATGCTTGTGGGGTCTTAACCTCGGGGTCGGGCTTCTTAGAGTCAGAAGACCAACAGATTGGAGCGATCTTCTCGCCTTCCTTGTACGCACCCGTGTAATAGGTACGGCTTGCGGTGTGGGACATCTTCACAAAGATCACATTCATGTGGCGATCTTCAATCGTGCCGACTTCCTTACCACCTGACATCTTACGGAACACGCCGCCCTTGATAGAGATGCGCTTCGAGCCACCCAAACCACCACCGGCAACTGCGCGGGTATCGTCATCCACGCCGGTCTGAATGTTGGCGAGTTGGCCCTTAATACTTGCAATGATATCGTTACTCATAAATCCTCACTTACTGGCTTTACGTACTGAAACACCGTACTCACGCATCACGTTAACTCCGGGCGGCAACCCATCGTTCTCGTTTTCCCTCAAGAATTCTTTGAAATTACTCTGATGTATACGTCGCTCTAGCAACTGTACGGCTTCGTTGTCTAGAACAAACTTATAAAAGTTATCCCAATCTTGGCAGAAGAACCGCTCGTTTAGCTTCCGCATCACGGTGCCGTGCCTAGTCTTTAGACTATCCGCGTTAACTGCGTTACACATATCAAGCATAACCATTTCTAGCTTAGCCATATCTTCTTTGAGCTTAGCGTCTGCTAGTTCGTATTCGTTACGCAATTTATCTCGCTCTGACCGTATTAATAAATACGCTTCGACTAACTGATCTGTATCTCCAACTGAACTACTTGCATCACTCATCACTAACTTCCTCCAACTCCTGCTTGTACAGGTCTACTAACTTTTGATGACTATCAACTTTGCCTTGGAGCATTGCGTAAATCTTTCTCTCAACTTCCGATCCACGCAGATGCACCACCGACATCTTATTTACTTGCCCGACTCTTTCGATACGAGCTATGCACTGTAAATATGTTTCCACACTCATTACCGGAGACCAAAAAACTACCGTGTCTGCTGCCGTCAAAGTTACGCCGTGTGACGCAGATTGAGGCTGAACAATCAAAACTCTTGGATCAGTTTCAGTTTGAAATCGAGTAATGATTGTGTGCCGATTCTGTGCAGTTACCGCTCCGTTAATTATGTCGCTCGTCACGCCTTCTTTGGTCAGGTATTCGCTGACTACTTCGATAGCATGAAGGAACGGAACAAATACTACAACCTTATTGGTAGTTTCTTCAAGCACTTCTTTCAGCGCATTTAGCCTTGGTGAGATGTCGAACTGAATGACATCGTGCTTGTCTGTGTAAACCGCACCGGCTGATATCTGTAAGAGTTTATTCAACGCAGCAGCCGCATTAACGGCGGAGACTTGCTCCCCCGCTGCCTCTATGAGTAATTGTTTTTTAAGCGATGTGTAGTACTTAGTAACTTGTGGCGTAAGCGGTACGTCTCGGGTTTGATAAATAATTTCTGGCAGATCCAAACATTCTTGCTTGGTATATCTAATCGCTGGCTGTAATGCACGGTGTACTTCTGAAGTAGAACATTGTTTAGCTATCCATTTGAACTTACTGATAGACACCATCACTCGATCACGCCAAGCAGTTGAAAACTTCGGCACTCGGTTCGGACTAACTAACTTAGCTAACCCAAACGCATCGACCGGAGACTGCGCCGCAGGCGTACCCGTCAACATCCAAAGCCACGTGTCAGGGGTGAGTAACTTAGAAAGGTTCTTCCATCGCTTCGTACTTGGAGTCTTATAAGCGTTGGCTTCATCAATTACGATAAGATCAAAGTTAGCTTGCTTGAGTTCGTCTAGCACCACGGCTGTGCCGTCGTAATTAATAATCGTGAAGTCGTAATTCTCTTCGAGTATCTTCTTGCGCTTACGTGCGCTGCCGTGCGCTACGCCACAAGTTCTGTGCATAGCTGTTTTAAATATGTCTGACTGCCACGCTGAATACATAATCGACAAGGGACATATGACTAGGACTTTCTTGATGACGCCAATCTTCATCAAGTAATCTGCAGCCCACACAACGGCAGAGGTCTTACCTGTACCCGCTTCGTTAAAACAAAAAGCGCGTTGTCTTAGAGATAGAAAGTGCGCGGTGTCACGCTGATGCTCAAACGGTTTGTGTATTCCGGGCCAGTCGTAGTCCCTCTGCATAGGCGACGGCACTTTAGGAATGTTTTGGTTGGGCAGGTATCGGTCTAAATAATTAGCCAAAGCCCGCATCTCTTCGTGGTCCCAACAGATAAGAATTTCTTTATTATGCTTGTTATCTTTTATTACTTCGCTCCGTTTAATCTGTTGGGTAATTTCGGAGGCGAACGTATTAGAGGCGGTGATATGTACCGCCGAGTTATCGACTATTTGCATACTGTACCTACTGTTAAGAAGCCCGTATCGTGGGCCAGACGGTCAATGTATGAGCCGCATAGGGAGGTGTAACCCATAAAGCTCACCATCAACAAGCGCAGACTTGGGAGAAAAGTGGGGGAAATGCTCCCTAAAAATTAGTCTGCACAGAAACTTACTTTACCGCCCCACTTGAGGTCCTGCGAAATGACCTGTTGCGACGAACAGATTGTATCGTATACCCATCCTTATTAGTACCGCCCTTCGATAACGGCTTCTTGTGGGCAATGTCTTTGCCTTCACGCCGATCAGCCTTACCGTTTTTGTTACGGTCTACACCGTTCTTGTCCACTTTACGTCGGGCGCGTTGACGCTCCATACGATCAGAGTGTTCCCCGCGAGCTTTCTGCTGTTGGTACTCTTTCTTGTATGGGCGTGGTTTGTTCACGTACGGCATCTAGATTCTCCTGTGGAACCCAACATGTTGCTATTAATACTCTCTGGTTACGCCCTGATTTTCCCGGCTTGCGCGTTCCTGAATCTATAATCATACCCTTATCTAAAAGTGCGCGGTATCTAGCGGTGATAGAGCTGTATGGGTATCTAGGGTACATGTCTCTTACATTATCGCTTATACACCCATTTATACCGTAAGATTTTATCGCCTCATAAACCATTCTTTCTAACTTGGTTGTATCAACAGAATACGCTGCTTCATGGCTTGTATCTGGGTCATACCTACGAACCAACAAAAACGGATCTGTGCCATACTCAGTCATACTATTTCTCCCTATAAAACTTACAACTACTTACCGGACACCACCCGCACAGCCCACCTGCTTTGGCAGGCCAGACAGCATTTTCAAAAGCAATCTCTAAGCGTTTCAAGTCCGGTTCAAAAAGCGCCCAAAGACTATCTACATCTTCGCGTTTATACCTTTCGTCTATAAACGTACTGTGCATCACAAACAGCAAACCAGCTTTAATTAACTCAACTTCAGGAAAGTGCACAAACGTCATCAACGCCATCAACTTTAACTGTTTTGGGTCGGGGTACTTATTGCTGCCCGTTTTGTAATCCACGATGTAAGCGGAGTTCCCATCGACGATGAGTAGGTCAACGACCCCACGTACCCATCGGTCATCTGCCTTGAAGCCGCAAGGTTTTTTATCACGGTCGAGCGCCATCTCGTGCTCGCAATACCGAGTGCCCGGTATGTCCAATAAGGCATCGACTTGTGGCTTAAAGATCTCATAATTCTTGGCTAACGGCGTACCGTCTCTGACGTAATCCTCTAACGCTTTGTGTACAGCAGTCCCATATAGCATCTGTTCGGATGCGCGCTTCTCAAAGTCCTTCGCTACCTTAGTGTGGTAATACTGCTTCGGACAATTGATAAAGTCTTTAAGACTACTGAATGACCACTGGATCACTTAATCACCACAAACTTATCAGACGGAATATAAACAACCGGTTCAATGTCCCCGTTTTGTCCCCGAGAGTTACCGCCTATCTTGGCATCTAACTCTAAATCTTCCTTTGAAAGATTTACATAAGTTAACTCGTCGGGCCATTCAATTATGAGAAACACCGGTCGATTTGTCTGCCTAGCAAAGTCCTTCATTCGGTAGTACTTGGCGGCGCTCAAGAGCGCAGTGTCGTACTTCTTGTGTCGTTTCTTAAACTCCCCATAAGCAAGCACATCACTCTGGCGGCTGAATACCCAATCCACCGGATACAAAAACTCTGATAACTTGTGAACCTCGCAGTCCCACTTGCTCGCCAATAGCTGAGCTACTCTACCCTCGTTCTGCAAGTCTTCTTCGGTTTCGTTTCGCGGTCGCCAATTCACTAACAATCTCCATACGACTGCCCGTAGTTTGCTTCACACGCAACAGGTAGTCCCGCTGCCCAATCAGGAGGAGTAGACATAACTTTCGTAATAAATCCAACAGCTTGGTCTAATTCCTTCTCAGGTGCGACAATGACAGCCGCATCGTGAACTGTCAAGACAGGGCGATACCGCTCCCTGATTCTCAACATTTGCTCACCCACAATGATCCGAGCAAGAGCTTGCACGATGTTCTCAACCATCGCGCCGCCCCATATACTTACGATGCCTTTGCGAGATTTGTAAGCGTACTTGTTGTCACGTAACCTCAAATCCGGATATCGTATAAAAAGTTCGTTGGGGAGAAGTATCCCCGATTGAGTAATTCGTACAACACCGTGCTTGCCTATCGTATAAGGTTGTAATCCACGAGGCCACGACACAATGTGCTGGAGCGAACTCTCACATTCGCGCCACAATGCAGGGATCTTATCGTTCGCTTGCCGATACAGATCGACAATGCGTTTGCATTCCTCCTCGGGCAGGTCAGCCCCCGGCGGTTGGGTCTTGAGAGTGTGCCGTAACTTCGCTGCCCCTGTGCCGTAACCAAGGCCAAGGATGCAGGTCTTACCTACGAATCTTTCTATCGGATTCTCTTTACTGATAGGTTTCTTATATATCTTGGTAGCGAACAGCGAGTACACATCCTCGCCCCGTGCAAACTGCTCGACCACATCGTCCTGTCCTGCAAGCCAAGCTAATACACGGGCTTCGATCTGTGAGCTATCACAATTAATAACCACGTGCCCATCAGGTGCTACGACTGAATTCTTCAGCGCTTTCTTTTTCTTATCACGGCTAGGTAAGTTCTGAAAGTTAACGGCATCCGCACCGGCCCAACGCCCCGTGTGAGCACCGTAATACTTGAGCGGGATAGGTAGTAACCCTTTGTTTCGCGCCCCGATATTAATGAAGCGTTCGATGCGAGACTCTTCTATCGTGGACTTCGTACCCAACCTAACAGAGCAAAGCTGTTGAATGTGCGCCTCACCGTTCTCAAGAAGATCAATAAAACCTTCGTCGTTTTTCGCAAGTGCATAAGTTTCTTTCCCTGTTGTCGGACTCATCTTCATCGGAGGCTCAATGTTAAAGTCTTTCAAGATGGCAGCGAACTGCGGATTGCTGGCGAGTTTCTTTCGGACTTCTTCTTCCTGATCAACTTCAAGTAAATTCATCAAGCCGCGTAACAGTGCAGACTTCTCCTGTTTAATTTCTTTAAGACGCTCAACTAGTAGTGCGTCGTTAACCCGCAACACCGGCTCGGTGTACATCCGTAGGGTCATGTCGATTAAGTCTAGCTCTGACTGCGGGAAGTGATCAGCTAAAAAAACATTAAACAGTTTGAAAGTCAGGTCTACGTCGTTTATGCAATAGCTCGCATAGCGATTCATCTCTTCGGCAGAGAAGTCAGACCGCTTCTTGCCCATCGCATTACCGACCTCTGTACCTTTCTGTCCTAACTGATACCGCTCAGCCAACTTCGCCAAAGATCCACCGGCATCCACACCGTGCTTGGCTCGTGCCATACACAACGTATCAAAGTAATAGGCAGGGATGATGTCAAAAGTCCAAGCGAGTATCGCCCCGTCAAAATACGTGTTATGGCAGAGTAATGCGGAGTTCTTCCAATCCACCTGATTCAGCCACGCCTTGATCTCAGCATGAGTGCCACTGAACCACTGCGTCTCATCGTCATCGATCTTCATGCCAACACCGATCACCTCAAAGCGAGGATCACGGATGTACTCTTCAGTCGTTAGCCTTGTCAGGCTAAAGTCCTTGGCATAGTACGTCTCAAAATCTAACGTCACAAAACTCATTTCTTACTCTTCTTACTCAGTCGTTCCACTTCTTTTCGTAGGAAAACGATCTCGTCGTAACACGCCCACAGGACGCCACCCACGGTCAAAAACTTCATCTCTGTCGTGGTTCCTATATCGTTTATCTCTTGCGGGAGATCACGAATAAGATCAAGTACGTCTTCTTCAGTAGGCATCAGGGAACTCCGTGAGTGTACAAATCCTCAATTTCTTTTCTCAAGTAAGTCACTTCTGCCTGAAGCGTTTTGATCTCCTGCTCGACCACCATTGCTTCTTTGAACAGCCCACGCCCACGCATATTAGCGAGCGCGGTTTCTAACCTCATCCCTTGCGTCTGATCATAACGCCACGGCATCTTCTCCATCTCGCGCTTCCAAGAACCTGCTTCGCTCTCGTTGTCGATCATGGCTCATTCTCCTTTAATCCTCAGTTCTGTTTCAGCAATCGTCACATCACGCACCAAGACCAAGAGCTTACTCATCACCTGACTCTGTGTCTTCTCTTTGCCTTCTCGGTGTGCTTCATCAAACTGCTTCGCCATACTCTCAATCATCTGCCAATCGATGAAAGAAAGATTTAAATCATCTCCGATCTGCGCCCACACTTTTTCTTGTGGCGGCATAGGCATACGGTGCTCGGGCTTAACATCTAAATAAGAAACGTCGTCTTCGTTATCCATTAACTTCTCCTCAGTTCTTTGATGACAGCTTCGATTTGATCTGTCCACGGTGCAAGCATATGTTCACGTGGAAATAACTTAACGGACGGGTAGAACAAACTCCTATTACTATCTTTATGGTTCCAGTACCACAGCTTGTTGGCGTCTAGCACGTACACAGGCTTACCCATCGCCCCTGCAATATGCACGTTGGCGTTACTGACCGATACCACGGCGTTGCAATTACTGATCGTTGCCGCTACGCCTTCTAGGTCAAAGAAGTTATTGACCATACACTGATAGATCTTCTTGCCGGTCTTCGCCTCGAACGGCTCGATGTCGTAGTCAGGCTTACCGTATTGCAGGCTCACGATCTTCGCGTTCGGGATATCCCACAGCCCAACCAACTCTTCTAGCTTTACGCTCTTGTGTGGCCCGATCTTCTCGGCGGTGCTTGCCCACGACACACCGATCACAAAATCATCAGGCTTGATGTCTAACTCATTCTTAATCTGATCCACCCGCGCAAGATCAGACTTGATGTATCCCGTCGCCACCAACTCGGATATGTCTTTTGATGATTTGATGAAGTGACTACCGATACTGGCAATAGGTATCTGAGAATCAAAATCAGAATTGCGTAGCTTCGCATCGTGCCGTACAAAATTAATCCACGGCGTAGCGCGTTTGAGCAACTCGACTAGTCTGATGTCGATCATCACCGTGACCTTCTCACAATGATGTCTTAGCTCTTGTAGCAAAGAACTGTAAATTATTTGATCGCCTATGCCTTGCTCAGGCCACACCAGTACAGATTTATAGTTCTTATCTGCTTCCCATCGTGGCAGCTTAGTCACTAGCTTGGGGGATTTAAATGCTTGGCTATCCCATCGTCGTTCGTAGCCTTTCCACCCTGTCTCAAAGTCCCCTTCCTGTAAGGCAATCAAACCCAATGACCACCACGCATCAGCGTTGTCAGGCTCAATCCGCACAGCCGTCTCAAAAGATTCTCTCGCCTCACGCCATCGGTGCATCTCCCAGTGACACCTGCCTCTCTGCGTATAAGCCGCACGGAGTAGCGGGGTAAGCTCGGTGATGGGCTTCAAAGTTTCGATAGCTTCTTCAAACTGATCAGCGTCAGCTTGCTTGACCGCATCGTTATAAATATCAGAGACAGACTTGCTCATATAAACTCCTGTTAGGTGGTGGGAGTAGCACGGACCCACCATACCGCTAGCTCGACATTGGCTACCTCAATGAGTGGCAGTAGCACGGTTCCACTAAACCGGATCAACACTGTTGGCTACCTCAGTTTGTGGGCACAGGAGGAACACCCACAATTAGCTTCTCCCTCTGATCGCATTAGCCACACCGCTCGGGCAACTGTCGCAGGTTGGCTCATAAGATTCAGCCACCAAAGCACACGCCTCCCGCTCATGGGCTACGGCTTCTCTCACTCGCACACAAAACGGGTTTTGACATTCGGCATGGCAAGTGTGAATAGCATTCAGGTCTAGCCTTTCCCGCTCGGCTGCGATCAACTTATCCACTATCGAATACAGCGCAGTCACGTTGATATCTGCACTTGCCGGTGATACTCCGCAAGCCGCGCACAGCATCGGGATGGCTTCGTCGCGGGTCATAGCTCCCCCTCTTTCGCCAAAACATAGTCATACCGCTTGATCCTATTCCTTGATGCGTTGATCACCGTACTCGGACGCAAGCCTAGTTCTTTAGCAAGATGTACATAGGTCATCTCTTTGATCCGCTCTTTCGATTCCTTCAACTCCATAATCTTTTTGTACTGCTCTAACGTAACCTTTGGCTTATTCCCCGGACTCTTAGGCTCCTTCATCGTATCCACCTTCATCTGCTAGATCCATATGCATCTTGACAAGACACGCCTCGATCAAACGCAGTACACCTATGGTCTCAGCAAGTGATATCTCACCATCGTATTCGTCAAGAATGTTAAAAATCTTGTCAGCGAGTTCTTGGTTCTTGGAAAACTTCTTGTTGAAGTTTCGTTTAATAACGTCTCCCACACATCCTCCTATAATACGTCTTTAGCATTCTCCAAATATTTACTAACGCGAGGAAGCCTCAATTTTCTAAGCGCCTTCGCTTCAATCTGCCTTATACGTTCTATTGAAACACCCATATCTTCCCCGATCTCTGTTAACGTTTTCTCCTCACCTTCAATCCCAAAGTGAGCTTTGAGAACATGAATTTCTCTCTGCGTAAGTACACCCTCCATAGCAGCATTTAGTATTACGTCGGCTTGCTCTGAAGCAATTAACTTTATCGCAGCGTTATCCTGCATATCTTCAAGTCGGTTGTTCCAATTTTGTTCGGCGGCAATCTTGAGTACTTCTGATTCCGTTACATCTTTGTATCCTGTGTTAGTTCTCAACCTGACTGTCTTCTGTCTATCGCTGAACAAGTCATCAGGTAGAACATTTAAAACATCTGCCAAATCAAGTGCCGAATTTCGCCAAGTACCATCCTTGTTGATGGGAGATACTTTCATGTTAATTAAGTCACAAGTTTTACTAACGCTTAACCCATTAGCGCGGCACATAGGTAAGATATGTTTATACCCTGCGGCCTCCATTGCTCGTCGAATACGGGCGTTTGATACACTAATTTTTACGCGATAATCACTCATCACCAATACTCCACGCCGCCGCGAGAGCATCTATAATTAGGATTCGGAACCCACCGCCAGTCGTAGTCCTTACACGCCTTCCAACGTCTAATCAACTCTCTAATGGTATTCATGCTGTTCCTCTCAAAGCGTTCCAATATCTCAAAAAACGTTCGTGAGCATGAACCAATTGCCTGACTCTTTCCACTGATACAGGTGGATCAAGAAGCTCACCTATCTCTTTATATTTTAATTTTTGCTGACGGAGTATGTACGCCTGTGCGCGCTTGCTAATCTTATTCTCTCCTATAAGAGACCTATATCTATCACCTGACATACCTTCCGGTTTCTTAGGATTCATGCTCGCTCCCTCGCAGAGATCTCACGCTCCAAGTACCACGCAGCTTTCTTCAGATCTTCTATTGGGTCAGACGCCTTCTTACCTGCGCGAGATACGTACTTCACCACGTTACCCAATCGGTAGTTAAGATCTTTAGCCTCGATGAAGTCGATAGTCTCGATCCCACCTGCTCGGTAGTGTGGGGGGTGATTCACGTTGTCTTGGAAGTCATCGCGGCCCATCATCCGCAGCTTGGGTCTCACAGTCCTACCCTTGTTGTAACGCTCGTACAGACTTTCAGTCGCATTGATATCTTTATTGGTCTCTTCCACCGCTTCTAAAATCTTTGACGGTTTACTGAACCCCACCTTCTCAAATACCTTGCTCACGAACTCCGAATTCTCTCGGGTATTACGCGCCACTTTACTCACCAACTGGCGAGACACTTTCAAAGATCTCGCAATGTCAGCTTGGGATTTACCTTGCGCGAGTAGGTCTTGGATGCGCGCAGTCTTAGTCTTTTTCATTTGTCAACTCCTTGCGTAGGGTCTCTACGTTTGTTTCATCAATCACTAGTGCGATGCCACCGGCTTTACGTATGTCATCGAGATGCTTCAACTGCAATGCGGTGGGCTGTCCACCGTTTGCTTTACACTCTATACCATAAAACAACCCCGCGTTACAAATAATAAAGTCGGGCACTCCGCTGTTCCCGTACCCCCCTGTAACTGGCATCGTGTAGTAGCAACCAAGTTCTTTAAGAATATCTTTTACACGCTTCTTTACTTTACCTTCGGGTGTCATAACTTCTCATCCTGTTAGCGTGACTTATGTCACGGTAGCGTATTAGTTAATACGCTTGGTTCCTCGGAGTTCTTCTAATAGTTTCTCTGGCAATATCAACATGTACTCCCCGCGTCCACACATCCATCCAATATCTTTTAGCTGTTCGGGCAATGGCAAGTTCGCATTGTTGAGCCACGTATCCCAGTCGAACACGTGGATGATGGCAAAGATAAATTTTAAATCCTCGGGCATCGTATCCAACGTGAACAACCGGAACTGCTGATGCGCTACGCACAACACGAACGTGTCATCCCCTGCTCTTTCAGCTACAACTTTGTACAGTGGTGGATCAGAATTTGACACTCTCACTGGCGAGTGCATGTTAAATTTATTTCGATAAGACATAGAACTTGCTCGTCAATGGGTCTGGACTCTCGTTCGCCATAGCGCAGCCCATCTCTTCCCAAAACCTACCATTGGACGGGAACATCTCATCAGAGTTTCGATGTGCCTTGAGCATCACCAAAGATAAGTCTACCTGTTGACGTATGTCGGCAGGGATATGTCCGTGCGACGGATACCACTTAAGCGGCATATCCCACTGTGCGTAGTTAAACTCGTTCGTGAACGGTAGATTCTGACCCGACCCATACTTGTCGATAGCCACCTGCATAGCATCGGTACGGATCGCGCCAAGTGTTACCCCGCCATTCATATTACTAAAGTAAACCCACTTCTCACCGCTGAACATCTCACGGCTACGGCTCAGTGCGTCAGCAAATTTATTTTTCTTATCAGTAAAACCTTTGTACATTTTATCGAACGTGTGCCGTAAACGACTAGGCATTTCTGTGGCGGCAGCCTCCCCTGCAAAATGCAGAGCGAGATAATTACAAAGTTCAACTTCGTTTCTGTCTGAGATGTAGCTATCACCAAAAACTTTAGGTGACGATGTAAAGGTAGCCCCTGCGGTTACATCAATAAAACCATCCAACATCCCTCGTAGTAGATCACTAACGAACACGTTGGCGCAGTTCAGTTTAGAATCAAACAAAGTCGCAGCCTCGTGGTTAGACTTAGGACCAAGTTTGGTCTGTAAATACTTAGGATTAGATGATGATATAAAATTGCCCAGATTACTGCCCCCGCTCAAGGGGTCGGAGTAAACACCGAAATCGAACCGACAGCCGTACCGTGTAGACAGACGCCCAACCTTCAAACCTTCAGGCGTGACAATCTCTACGCTATGAATATCGTTCGTTGCTTCAGCCCGTGTGATCATCCCCACACGGATAGACTTCTCTGATCTGTTATATAAATTGGCGAGGATGCCAAACAACGGCGACCTAATTAGATTTAATCTATCTTCTTGTGTTGTCTGTTCACCAAGAAAGATATCACTGATATTAAACTTAATGACTGAACGTGCCATATCACACCTCTTAGATACTTAACCAAACTAATGCAGTCCCCACTGCGATCATACCGCCGTGGAATAAACCACGCCGATACACTCTACCCAACAAATTATAAAATTCTTCCTGACTCATCACCCACCTCTTGTAACTGATACTCGTATGCCCAATGACCATTGTCCAAGTCATACACGGGCTGACCATTCTTATCCCCTTTGTCGATAATCTTTGCGGGTTGCGGGGCACGTGTACCCCACGACCCCGACCACATCACTTCTTGTCCTATCTCGTATTGATATTCCATCTCACACCTCCTTACTTACGCTTTCATCACAACCTTTTGACCACGGGGCGGGGTAAAAGTTTCACGCCCACCTTCTTTGATGATCCAAATCGGGGGGATGTTTGTCTGCCACGTGATGTCACGCTCGACATAGCCATCCGTAAACACGATCATGCAGTCTGCGCTAAGATTGTTCTTAACGATGTAGTCACTGACGCATGAGGCTCTCGTACCTCCGCCGCCTTGGGGCTTGAACATCGACGCAAGGTTAGAGTAATTACCCTCGAACACTTGCTCGCCGTGTACCTCAATGTCCCACCACAACACACGGATACGATCAGGCGGTAACGTATCGCACAGTTCTTGGACACGCGCCGTAACCTTAGCGATATCCTTGTCATCAATAGACCCTGATGTATCGATAGCCAAGATAACCTCACCAATCGTCTCGCTGATTGTGCTCGGCAAGTAATACCCGTCAGCCAAACGATTCTTGTTGAACCGCCGCCAAGTAAACTCATCTGTGCCACGCACGTTCGATGTCCAAAAGTCTTGTAACACCTCACGCCAATCGATGTCTGGCTCCATCAAGTCTTGGATGACACGGGGAATCTTCGCACCAAACTTACCCGCCAAGATACCGCCTTGGTGTATCGCCTCGTCGATCTGCTTACCCAACTCACCCAACTCGTCGGGCGTCATGCCTTGTACGTCGATGTCATCGTGTGAGTCAAAAGATTCTTGAGGACGCGAGTTACTAGGTCTACCCGGGTTGGAGTGTTCGCGTGGATCGTTATTATCTCCACCATCACCACCTTCTTCCTCGTCCTTCAAGTACTCATACACACGACGCACCGACCAATCACGAAACATCGGATCGTGGAAGCAATCTTTTGGCAGACTAATCAACGTCGGAACCTTCTCGCTCAACTGCACGATGATGTCATTCACCACGTAGTCCATAGCGATGTTGGCTAAGCGTCGATCTGTCTTCATCAAGTCACGGTGACGGGGAATGTGCTTGAGCAACACGTGTAAGTTCTCGTGCAGCACAACGCCTGCGATCTCCGTATCACTCAACTTGTCAAGAAAATCTCTGCCATAACGCTTGTTGTACCCGTCTGTATACGCAGTCGGACACTTGGCAGGATCATCCACAATCGATGTCTCACCCATCAGGATCACACCACCATAGAGACAAGTCTCGGGGTGACGGATCAATTTGACATTCGCTTTCTTCAAGCGAGTCTCAGCGTCAACTAATTTTTCAGCTAAGTTCATAACGCACCTCGTTAAACTAACAACGCAAGATTCTTAACAGCCCAGTCACGTAAGTCAGCATTGTTCTTCGCCAACTTGCACGTACGCTTGGACTCAAACGCCATCGAATAGAAGCACGACTGCACTTCCTCCGACCGTACTCTCTTCACAAACTTCATAAACTGAGACAGGTCATCCTGTGTCTCGATGGTATCCACCGCATTGAACATCATCAGAAACAACGCAGCGGGTTTCTCAGGTAGCTGCACAGTTTCAGGGTTAGCGATGACATCCGTAATACTCGTCAACTCTTTCTCCATCGACATAAAGGCAGAGATACCCTCAGCGAATGGCGCACCTGCCAGCCCAGCTAACGCAGCTTGCGTGACATAAGATCCCAACTTGTCACGGTTCTTGATGACCTCATCCGCGCCAACCAAAGATCGTGGTGTGACGAATGATGTGATGGGCTTCGTCGGATTAAAGATATATGGGTTGTTCATCTGATCCCCGTCGAGATACGACGCGAGACTGCTCGGGTTCATCGCTACCCAAGCACGAACAATACGGGAGACACCATTATCTGTTGCCCACAGATTCCAACGCTTCGCATCGGGCTTACGAACATTGACCACACACAGACGATTAAGCACGTGCGCTGACATCGTATCGCCCACACCATCAGAGACGTTATTACCCGTTGCGAATACGATAGACCCAGCCGGTAACTTCACATCACCGACCGTTCGCTCCAACATCAGGCGAGTAAAGATAACCTGCAACAACTTGTTTGCCTTGGTGATCTCGTCAAGCATGATGACTTTGGGCTTCGGATCATGCAGACGGAATAGCTCGGACACATAAGACTCCAACGCCTTAGTCTCGTGGTTCGGTATCCGCATCGTTACGTCGGACACATCCAATACAGGACAGTCTGCATAGATATAGTCATACCCATTACCTAACACTACCTGCAAATTCTTCAACACCGTTGACTTGCCAATGCCGGGTTCGCCACGCAGCATCACCGTTCGATGATGTCCAATCGTGGCAATCAAGTTCGGAACGTCGTTCAGTTCCACTGCGTTATTAAAGTTAATCGTAGCCATATCACACCTCAGTATTAGTTAATACGCTCACACACCAAACTTGGACAGGATGTCGTCGATCTCTTCCTTCACCACGACACGCTTGGTGTCGGAGTTCCGTAGTTCCTCGACGCTCAACCCACTTAACACTTTCTCCAATGACGCACGTGCGTCCTCCAACTTAGAGTCATCCGTCAGATTAAACTTCCTAAATGTTTCACAGAGTTCCTTAGCTCGCTCCAACGTGGAGTCATAAAGTTTTCTACGACGCACCTTGAGTTCGCCGTTATCCCCCTGCACGACCTCCGTCTCGCAGCAATAACTGATTGACTTCATCACCTCAACCAACTGCTCGGACTGCTTGGACAGAATGTCCTCGACCATCCGCTTGGCTTGCCTGTTGTAGTGCTTCGCCATATCGTCCACCAATTCCTGCGCTATCTCGCATCGAAAGTCTCCCGTCGGAACCTCGGACTGCACCAAGTTCACAGAGAATTTTCTACGTAACTCGGACACATCGGGATACTCACTCCGATCAAACATATCGCCCTGCACGAACGCCATATTCGCCACGATGGACGGATACTTATTTAAGAAGTCATCCACCAACTCATTAAACTTCGCCTCGTGCTCGGCATACTCTTTATGGAAGCGAGCGAGATTGATGACAGGTAGTAGGCGTTGCGATCCCGCCCAGTCATACGTCGCTCGCTGCACCCAGTTATAGATCGTCTGGCGATAGTTCAGTACCGCCTTGTGCTCGTGGTTCTTAGCCAAAAGATTTTTCATAAACTTGCCTGAGTCTCGGTCAGCTTTCTTGGCAGCAGTCACCTCGTCGCTGATCTCTCGACTCGTCACCGTCGCGTTCCATACGTGCGACTCGACCGACACCAACACACACGATGACGCAAGAGAAGTAATGTGTTGGGGCTTAGTTAATAAGTTCGTTTCCATCTCACACCTCACAGTATTATTTAATACGCTTGTTTAGTTTCTCGATCCGTTCCTGCAAATACCTACGCCAAGCATCTTCGGCTATACATTTAGACCCGATCTCTCGGCGTAAGTTCCGCAGTTCCTTCAACTTTTCTTCACTTTTTTTGAGTTCCTTGGACAGGTTCTCAATGTTGTCCTCGATCATCTCTCGTCCTCGTACTCCGGATCATCGTCCACACCGAACGCATACCCGTACTCTTCGACCAACTCTTCCATCGAAAAGTTCTCGAACCCCTTGAACCCGCCACGTAAGTAACTGTCCAACACGTTCGTGTCTTGGTAGTGCATCTCATTACGTAAGTAGTGGATCGACTCATCCACCAACGCATCGATCAATTCCTCCCGTGTCATCTCGTTAACGGGTTTGATCTCTCGGATAAAAACAAAACTGCTCATAACTTCACCTCCGTATTAGTTAATACGCCACACGCCTCGATGAATCGGTCTCGATCAAAGCGTGGGTTTGTCCGCTCCAACGCATTGGCAACGTGCCGCGCAGTCAGTCGATGCTGATCGGCATACTTGTCCTGCGACTCCAAACTGCCCGACTGAATGAGCGACCCGTAGATCGCTCGCGCTATCAACTCGTAATCTTTTCTACTCATCACACTCACCTCGCTACTTTGTTAAGACACAGCAATAAATTCTTATCCGACACCACCACATAGTTCGACTTGTGCATCGGCACGATGGTGTGCCGTACTTTTCTCGCATCGTCCTCGCCACAACGTAGGCAGGTTACGTATCCCGCCTCGTGCCGCTTGGTTGCGACCTCTTCTATCTGACACTTCACGCAATACATAGTTCACGCTCCGTTGGCCAAACCTCGACTGAAAATAAATACTCATCGCCTAATGGAATAAACACTCACGCAGGGTCGGGGTTACCAACCCTGCTAGGCTGCTCACTCGTTCATCACGGCTCACAACTTTGTAGGCAGATACTCGGGCACGGGGAATCCCGTCTTTGCCCTACCGCTGCCGGATGTACATTGCCCATCCGTATCGGCTGTGGGTTGCGTTACCTAGAACGTTCGGGAATCACATAGCGAGTAGGCTTGTCAGCGCGGTTTCTAATTAGCGTATTAGTTAATACGCTCGCGCCCCGTTGCCATCTTTTGCACTCGCCCCGTCGTTCGACTTGTCGTGCAGCAACCCTGTAGCGTTGGGGAAGTACGTTCCCGAGTCACGCTCACTCGTCACCCTTGATATGGGGACACCGTACCTTGCCATCGGTACGTCGCGGCTCTACCCACCGCGCCTTCGACCACTACCGGCTTTCGGCTTGTGGTATCGGAGACTGACTGAAACACCGTATTAGTTAATACGCTTGGCTTGATCCTGTTTGGCTCGCGCCGTGCGTTTCTGTCCGTCCTATATATTTAGACAAGTCAAATCCGTATTAGTTCCCTTGTATTGATAGATTTTTGATGTTTTTTATGATGTTTATCATTCGCGGTAGCCGGCTTTTGCAACTCGGTAAAAGCTGCGTCATTCTTGGATGTTTTCCGTATTAGTTAATACGCTTGGATGCACAAAAGTTTGTTCCATTTGTTCCACGTGTTCCAACAGGTGCGATTGGGATTATGGAACAAGGTTCGGGATGGTCGATGTTGGGGGTGGAATCGCAAGTCGTTGATTTTGCTAGGTGTCGTGTTCCGTAGTAGGTCTTATTATTATTATTATTTTTATAAAAATATATATATGTAGAGGTTTTGTTCCAATGTTCCAAGGTTTTAGATAATGACTTCCCTGAGCCTGACTTTGTGGGCGGGAGAGAAGCACTGCGTGACCCCCCTCATCCTGACTGATCCTCGCCCAGACTCTGCATACTATTTTGGAACATTGGAACAAATGGAACAAAACATCACTTTTCCCAGCAGAATCAAATACTTATCTTGTTCCAACGTCAAAGAATTCCTTGGAACAAAACCGAACTTTTTGGAACAAACTTTTTCTTGACAGGTCAAAAACCTTCATTTAGTCTTGCGTAGCAAGACCTCGCGGAAAGAATTCAGCCCTCGCCCGCACCCAACTAGAACTGGCTTCGCTCAAGAATAACTGGCATCACCCAATAGAACTGGTCTCGCGGAGCGAGACCGAATCGAGCGAGATCGACCGCGCACAGAAAAGCCCCACCCCGATTGCTCGGGGCAGGGCGTGGCGTATTAAGTAATACGCTGTCGGGTTACTTAGTGGCGATTGGCTTGCCTTGCGAGACGTAGGGACGCGCCGCCTTAACAAGAGCATCTAACCCGTTAAGTAAGGCGAGCGCACCTGTCGGGTTTTTCTCGGACAGAATCTGCAGCGCCTCAGTGACTAGCGCGAGCGTACCTGTCGGGTCGGGTAGGGTTTCAGACTTAGTGGCGCCGTCTCCCGCCTCAGGCGCATCGCTAGCGCGTGGGATCAGTTTGGTTACATTCTGTCGAAATGCGACCCGCACATAGTCTTGCGCCGCCTTGCGGATTTTCGCGCCGTTGAACGATAGCAATTCTTTTGCCGCCTTGTTGTCCATCGCCCACGTATCATAATTAAAGTCTTCCGGATGGGTCTCGGCACTCACCGCCACTGGCTCTACAGTCTTGTCATCGGACAGGCGCACAAGGCGCGGCGCGTTGAAATAAGCCTGCGCGAAAATAGCGCGCGCCTCAGTATCGAACGCGACCCACTCAGCAGACTTGGTAACCTTGTCGATCTCCGCTTGTGTCGTATCCACCTCAAACAGTAGCGGGACAGTGCAGCGCAAGTCAGCGTAGGCTTGAGCCTGTGAGATTCCACCCGTCGCGATGGTGTTCAGGTTGGCGAGAATGATGTTGTAAATTTCGGTCTGGTTGTTCATCTTTTCGATCCTCAGTTAGCGGCGCGGGTTTGCGCCGGTTTCATAGAATTAGACAAGGCGGGTTTCCGATAGTTCCCAATATTTAAAACTTTTTTAGTGGTATTTTCGCTACAGCGTATTAGCTAATACGCTACTAGGTTGGATGAGGCGGGCAGCGAAAAGGCGAAAACCGGACAGGCGACACCCCACCCGTACCCACCCCCACGCTGTCAGTTCGAGACCCCCCTATGCCACCTCTACACTCGACTCCACACAAACGACATCACATTTTTCAAAATTAGGTCAGACCGACCCCCACCCCCCTAAATATAAAACCCCCCCGGTTGTCTTTTTGGTTCCATACTGTTTTAATTGATATATATTATGCAGATGGACGTATTGGTCCCCGAGATAGAAGAAAACATTCCTCTCCCGGCTAACGCTGCCGAAGCTCTGCCGACTCTGACTGCCGAGCAAGAAATAGAGATGCGGGCGAGGACAATTAAGTTGATATCGGATTTAACCGGTACCCCCCTCACCCCTGACGAGGACGACATGAAAGTGGCAAAGGAGATTGCCACCTCTCACTTAAAAGATCCTAAGACACGGATTGATTACAGCAAGTATCCGAACGAAGCGATGGCTTATCTTGCTGGTATGGTCGCGCAGAGTAACTGCGCCATCGTGGAAGACCTTGCAGACCTCAAGCAGTACGTCGTTAATAAGCTCGTTTATGAAGTAGAACACGCCGATAACAGTAAAGTTCGTATCCAAGCCCTTGCCAAACTAGGCGAGATAGACGGGGTTGACGCCTTTAAGAAGCGTAGTGAAGTCACGCATCAGATCAAACCCATCGAAGAGGTGGAAAAAGAGCTGCTTGATGTGCTTGAGAACGTGGAATACGCAGTAATAGAGAGCAAAAATGCCGATTGATTGGAAATTAATGGCGCGTAGCGCTACCGCAGAGGACCGTCTGTCGCATTGCGAGCCGTGCGAGCACAACAAAATGGGGATTTGTAAGCGTTGCGGTTGCATTATTAAGGCAAAAGTCCGGTTTGCGAACCAACGCTGCCCGATTGGGCAGTGGGGAAGAGAGAGTCAGGGGCTTCGTGACCTACTTTCGGACTAAAAATGCAGCAAATTACGCCTGAAAAGCTGTCTACGATTAAATCCGCATTGCCAACAATGTCGGATAAGCAGAAAAGGTACGTGCTAGACCTTTTAAAGCAGTACCAAACGCAGAAAACTCAGGTGTTGGGCAAGGATAACTTCCTCTCCTTTATTAAACACGTGTATCCGGGCTACAAAGTCGGGCCTCATCACGAAAGATTGGGCAAGATTTTCGAGGAAATTGCAGAGGGGAAGAAGAAACGGGTGATCGTGAATATCGCCCCCCGTCACGGTAAGTCAGAGATGATCAGTTACCTCGCTCCGGCGTGGTTCCTTGGCAAATATCCGCATAAAAAGGTAATTATGGCCTCCCATACCGCTGACCTTGCGGTTAATTTCGGTAGAAGAGTGAGAAACCTCGTCGATTCGGACCTTTACCATGACATCTTCCCAAACGTCTCTCTTCAAGCTGACTCGAAATCTGCTTCTCGGTGGGGTACTAACTTTAATGGCGAGTATTTTGCTATTGGTGTTGGGGGTGCTCTCGCTGGTCGTGGTGCCGATTTATTCATTATTGATGATCCTCATTCCGAACAGGATGCGAAGCAGGGAAGAGCCGATGTATTCGAGCCAGCTTGGGAATGGTTCCAGTCAGGACCCGTACAGCGATTGATGCCGGGTGGCGCGATTATCGTCGTGATGACGAGATGGTCGAAGTCGGACTTGACGGGGAAGATTATTGACCACATGACCCGCGAAGAGGGGGCAGATCAGTGGGAGGTGGTCGAGTTCCCTGCCATTCTGAACGACAAACCCCTGTGGCCTGACTTTTGGCCCATTGAGGAGCTTCTTGCTAAGAAGGCATCGATGGATGTGCGGTATTGGCAGGCCCAGTACATGCAGCAGCCGACCTCGGAGGAAGGCGCGTTAATAAAACGTGAGTGGTGGCAGGTGTGGGAGAAGGATGACCCTCCCCAGTGCGAGTACATCATAATGAGTCTCGACGCTGCCCAAGAGAAAACCAATCGGTCGGACTTTAATGCCCTGACTACGTGGGGGGTGTTCTTTAATGAGGAGGTGAACAACTACAACATCATCTTGCTCAATTCCATAAAACAACGCCTCGAATTCCCCGAGCTTAAAGCCCTCGTGTTGGAAGAGTATAAGGATTGGCAGCCCGATACATTTATCGTTGAGAAGAAATCCAACGGCGCGGCGTTATATCAAGAGTTCAGACGGATGGGCGTGCCGATTAGCGAGTTCACACCGGGCAAAGGGCAGGACAAGATATCTAGAGTTAATGCTGTATCTGATTTGTTTAGTTCAGGTATAGTCTGGGTGCCAGACCGTCGATGGGCATGGGAGGTCGTGGAAGAGTGTAATGACTTTCCTAGTGGTACCCACGATGACTTGGTGGACTCGACAACATTAGCCTTGATGCGGTTTAGGCAAGGGGGCTTTATTCGTCTTCCGTCCGATGAGCCAGACGAGACTATCTACTTCAAGTCGCAAAGAGCGGCAGGATACTACTGAGGATTAAAACATGGCTGCGAACATGGATAAAGGACTTTATGAGGCCCCGATGGGTCTTGATGCCCTAGCCTCCGAAGAGCCTGAAATCGAGATTGAGATCGAGGACCCGGAAGAAGTTTCTATCCGTATGGGTGGTCTTGAGATCGAGTTAGAGAAGGCAGAGCCTCGCGCAGAAGATTTCGATGCCAACCTCGCTGACTTTATGAGCGAGGGCGAACTGCAGATGATTGCAGGAGATCTGCTCGGTGATTACGACAGTGACTTGGCGTCACGCAAAGATTGGTTAGATACGTACGTCAAGGGTCTGCAGATTCTAGGCATTAAGTACGAAGAGCGTACAGAGCCGTGGCCCGGTGCGTGTGGTGTGTTTCACCCGCTCTTGATGGAGTCGGCGGTTAAGTTTCAGTCTGAGACGATCATGGAGACCTTCCCTGCGGCAGGTCCCGTCAAGACTAAGATTATTGGCAGAGAGACAGCAGAAAAGAAAGACGCTGCAGTTCGTGTTCAAGATGACATGAACTATCAACTCACGGAGAAGATGAAAGAGTACCGCCCAGAACACGAGCGGATGTTGTTATCTCTCGCCCTCTCGGGCAACGCCTTTAAGAAAGTTTACTACGACCCTTCGCTTAGCCGACAAGTAGCGATCTATATTCCCGCCGAAGATATTGTTGTGCCCTATGGCGCA
>Ga0208644_1000453_pt1 | contig 34752 bp, 59 predicted proteins | sample VirMetDEL_Nov_18_FD_184517 | JGI IMG/M metagenome (GOLD analysis project Ga0208644, IMG submission 184517) | Aqueous microbial communities from the Delaware River and Bay under freshwater to marine salinity gradient to study organic matter... | ecosystem: Environmental > Aquatic > Marine >...
CTGAATTATGATCAAAAATCGTATTAACTGCTGAGTCAAAATGATCGACAAGCCATGTCCACGCTTCTTTTGCGTCATACTCAGTGTAATCCATTCCGCACTCAGCCCAGCAAAAAAACCAGACACCATCATCCTTATCACATTGCTCAAAACCTATTATTTCAGCTGACTTCTTGCATAGCTTTTTGAATATACGTGGTTTCATTTGTTTAGCTCCTTTATAGTGCGTCGGCCATGAATAAAGCACTAGCCGCCGCGTGCTTGTAATACTGTGGGTTATTACTGTCCGTAGCCTTCCAAGCTATGTTTGCCATGATCTGTATTGCGATGTACTCGCGCTTGGTCAATCCGCTTGATGGCTGAATGCCGTTATTTTGACCGCCTTCAAATGGCATCGCTGGCATATCTGCGTTATTCATTTACTCTCTCCTTTGGCTTTGTCGATGGCTGCAATAGCTTTAGACAGCACCTCCCTAGTGCTCCCTCCTATCATGTTATTGAGATTTATATGGTGGTTTAAACTAAGGTCATCCATAAGAAGCTCCAAAGCCTCAAGCATATCCGGCGCGGCTTTCTCCATGGCTTCTAGTTGTTCTTTTGTATATTGCATCTTTCACCCTTTATTAACTTTATATAAATATTCACTAATCCGGTTGCGCTCTTCTAATGCTAGCTTAAGCACATCAGCACTACCCTCTTTACTGCAAATCTTAACTATCTTCTCTAGCTGGCGTAGAGTCTTAACCATTTCAGACTCTATTTCGTTTAGCCGTAATGCCTGCATATTCATTAACTTGTTGTGGCATTGGCGTATTTTTTCTGGGTAGGCTTCTGGTGCCATTACCACCCCCCGTTCATTTCAATATTAGAATCTTCCTGCAACTCTTTTAAGTGATCTTCAATGTACGCTGACATAATTTGTCTATCTGCATGAATAGTGTGCAGTTTCTTATCACCCATGCTTACCGATGTAATAAACACCTCACCAGTTAATTGATCACCTATCTGTTTATAATCAAATCCAACCTCAACCACCTCCTCGCTATCGCCTAAGTTGTTGTTTTTCCACATGTCATAAGGTAGTTCGTCTGCTGTGGTTGTGATGTGATCTTCAAATACTTCTAAAATTTCCATAAATCCCCCTAAGTGATGGCTTATTATTGCATTGGGATAGAGTGGTGTAATTGGCAAAAACTACCAAAATCAATGACATTTGTGATCACAGGGCGCTCGAGTCCCTGTATTGTGTTGTTATACGTTAGTATCGCCCTTTAATTAATTTCCAGCCTTCACCACTTTTAAAAGTTAGTTTTGCGAATGGCATACCTTTAATTCCAAAGCTAGTTAAAATAAACGGAACAGCAATAAGCCAATAAATGCTCAAAACTCCAATCAATGCCGCAATCGTAACCATGCCTGCAATAAAGCTATTACCATCAAAATCAAAAAACAAATTCATATTTCACCTTCTTATTTAATTTACGTATAACAAAGCAATCATACGGACAAGCCGTATATTACAATGTTATATTCCTGCTTTGTAATCTTGAACTACCTTGTAGCCAAGCTCTGAATTTCCGTAAACCCTGATCTCCCCAAACGTTGCATTTGTCTGCCGCATTACATGAAGGCGCTTAAAATCCAAAGCGTTAATTGCTTGCTCTTTTGTATTTCCTGTGGCTTCAATTTTCATTTCAATCCCCTAGATATGGAATATAACAACCCATTCTTTCGGGCTGCTAAAACTGCCGCAAAGATATGGGTTAAAACCGCCTCAGATACTCTCGCATGTGATTGGCGGGTACTGCTATCACCTCCTACGAGTGGATGATTCTATTTGCGCTCTAAGTAAGCAGCACATGCAGCCGCAACCTGTGGGCCAGCCTCATACTTAGGAACTACCACCTGTACCGGCTCCGACTGTCTCATTTCTTCTTTGAACTTCTCATTGCTTACATAAAAGAATGAGCCAAGTGCAAAAACAATTGAAAATGCCCCTATGAAAGCCTTTCCTTGAGCCTTATCCATGCGCCACTCTCCCTAGCTGTACCAGCTCAGTCTCAAGCTTTTCAATTTCAGCCTTTTGAATATCGTTCTGATACTCTAAAGCCTGAATATTCTCTTCTATCGTGAATAGGTTATGATTAATATCCTTTAAAGCTTCCAGTGCCAATGCAGATAACTTCAACTCATTATCTTGAGCTACATTTAAAGCTTGGCGGATTAGTTCGATCTTATCGTGCATTTTCATTTCTCCATTATTTGATTTGCTTTCTATTTATTCTATCCACAATATCGTCAATCAGCTTTTCACCTGAAATTAACTTAGATACAGCCTCTTTTACCCTGCTCTCCTCATCTTCTTTTATCTTGCTGTGAATTTTATCTGAGATGACTTTTACTAATGTATGCCTATTGTAGGCACCCCAGCAAGCATCCTCATGCATTACAATTTCAATATCATTTTTATCACTAAAAATACGCCCAATAGCCTCTCTGCAATGACGACTAACATTCTCGTCAATGCCAGAAATCTCTTTTTCCACCTCTTTGGCTACAATCTCGGCTATCAGCTTTCCAAATAAAAACTTAATCATGCATTTCTCCATTTTTAGTTTTATTAGAAGTTCCAAGGCTTTAGGTTTCTATTCTTAACTTCCGCGTTTACTTCTTTCTTACTATTAAATATAAGCCTATCTCCTACTGGGGCTATATTATTACTAATGACAAGAACGTGCTTTTTGCCTGACTTATAATAGTGTGCGTACATGTATATTATCTCTTTGTTATTAAGTTGGTGTGTTAAATATACGCTTGCTTGCCTTCCTTGGCATTGGCAGAAACTACCAATATCCACTTAAATCATTGGCAAAAAGTTACAATTACTGCCAGCTTTCAAAATCAATGTATCCGGTTTGACCAGAATCACGCTTTTTCTCAATTTCCTTTAGCTGCTCTCGGTAGTGTTTGGCGATGTCCTTTTCTTCTAGTTTAGAAACTTTTACTTTTGAGTCTCGCTTTTCCCTTAGAATTTGAATAACGCCCTCGCCTATTTCTTGCTCTAACCATTGGCCAGAATCAGCCGGATTACCACCAAACCACTGATGGCAGCCAAAGCACAAAGGCAGAGCGTTTTCTTTACACCAGCGAATAGTACGATGTCGCCTCGAGAAGTTGTGCGAGCAATGCAAGCCTGAGCTTGATTTGTCATGCTGCACGCCGCACTTGTAGCAGGTATAGGCATTTGCCGCCCTAACACACTTACTAAACGCCTGATCTGCTGGATTTACTTTAATTCCCATCTTTAACCCCTAAAAAAAGCTTTGCAGCCTATTTAATATGTTTTCGTCACTAGTGCCTTGGAATACATTCGCAATAGCAGCGTTTATAAGAGCGTTGTAGCACTCTTCAAATTCACCCTGTTCCATACTACCAAAACTTAATGACTTAGCTTCTACGTTAAACGTGAGGCCATCTATTGAGTACGTAACTTCTGTAAACCCTGCTAGCTTTGTTAAGTCCTTTCTAAATGACTCAAACTGCCTAGGCTCGCTCATATTTTCCCAATGAGTCTTATTTGCTGACCAGTGATCAAAACAGAACTTAAAGAAAGCAAACACTTTGGCGTGAAAATGAGGGTTTCTAGTCTTCTTAATCTCTATCTCATACATTCCGCCTTTGAATTTAGTCATCTTTTCAGCAACAAATTCATCAGCGGGAATCAATGTGCCATCAAAAGATTTTATGAAATCAAGCTTCATTACCGCCACACCGCGATAATCATACTCATAACTGTTCCAATAAATCCCAAACCAAGTAGGATAATTACCGTGAACGATATAAAAAACGGAAAGTCTTCTGGGTTGGTGCCAAGCACGACAAATATCATTGATACAAATACTATTAAGCTGGTTTTTAATATTTTACTGATCATTTTTAATCCTTGGTTAGACGCTAATTAAAGCGCCGTAGTTTGTTTTTTATACGTCTTGAACAACTTCTACAGCAATATTTAAAACTATGAATTTATTACCGTTTATAGAAATTGAGTCACCTTTAGCTATATCGCCAGCCCGATTAATTCTAATCATTGCGGAATTGTCGCTTTTCTCAAGCTCATGGCACATCATTACAGCCTTACAGGTAATGCTATTTGGCTCTAAGAATGCCTGAATTGCAGCTTTAACTCTTTTCATCATAATTCAATCAAAGCGAAAATACGCCTTGCCCCATCTGCTTACACATTGGTTTGGCGCTAATTAAAGCGCCGTTTATTGGCTAAAAGGGAATATCATCATCGAAGTCATCAAAGGCATTCGACTTCTGCGGTACTTGCGCCCCTACCGCTGGGGCTGGTTGAAATTTCCGGTTTGCGCCTGCGCATAGCCACTACCTTGAGGCTGGCCATACACTGGCGCTTGTTGTGGTGCATATTGAGGCTGTTGCTGCATTGGCTGTTGCGGTGCCATTTGCGGTGCTTGTTGTGGCGCTTGTTGCTGCGGTGCATATTGTTGTTGGCCATCCTGCTTGCCACCAATCAGGTCGATGTTTTGAACTGTTACAGCCAATGCCGCGCCTTTACCGTTCGCACCTTCCCACTCTTGTAATTCAAGCTCACCAGATATAGCAACTTGAGTGCCTTTTCGTAAATATTGCGGCAATTGACCTTCTGCCTTTTTGCCAAACATTACGCAGCGCACCCAGTTTGTCTTCTCTTTCTCTCCATAACCAGATTTAACAGCCACTGAAAACTCACATAAAGCGGTTCCGCTTGCAGTGTGCTTAACTTCTGCGTCTTTACCCAAATTCCCTGTAAATGAGAATAGATTCATAAAATACCTTCTTTCTTTAGTTGGTTTATTGTTTGAGCTGCCATTTGTGCCAGCAGCTCTTTTACTTCTTCTTGCGTCATTTTACTGACAGTCCCGCCTTTGATTCACCAATGCTTGCACCTTCGATTTCTTTTCCTTCTTTCAGGTCTGACAAGATAAGCTTTTTATCAATGCTTATTGTAACTTTAGGGTTTTTATAGCTATCAGGGATGGCATTTTCATCTGATAACACCAAAACAGGCTTTGGCTTAATGTAAGAGGCTTTTATAACCCCATTGTCAATTTTAGTCTTTCCTGATTCTGCCATATTCATTACTAGGTAAGCTTTTATGCTATCAAGCTGCTTTTCCATTGATTTACGGCGATTAGATAAACGGGCCTCTTCTAATTTTGATAGCTCAATATTCCCTTCAATATTGCGAATAAGGAAAAGAATGCTTTTGGCTTTCTCTTCAAAAGCCTCATTTACATCATTTAAGGCATCTATTAATTGTGACTCTTCAACGCCATCTTCAATCATCTGGCCAAGTTGCCTAAGGTTTTCTGTAATCTCGTATAGCTGCATTATTGCGCCCCTAGTTGTTTTTGCATTTCAAAGAATTTAGCATCAAGCGGCTGCTTTTCTTTTGCTGGATCAAGTCGCAAAGCTTTGGCCAGAAGGTCGACCTTATTAGCTGCCAACCCGTAAACCTTTGACACTGAATCCATATTTGGGCAATCACCCATTAATTTAATGTTTTGGTTTATATGGGTTTGAAGCTCTTTTGTTCGCTTATCAATCTCTGCTGCCTGATCATCAGCTTTGGCAATAGCGTGTTCAACCTGAGCAACTTCACGATAACTAGCGTCATCAAATTCACCCATATAAACATCAGAACACACACCAACCAAGCTAAGGCACTTTGTCATGGCATCAGTAACGGACTTTTTGCCGTACTCATGGTCAACGTAAAACTTGCCAGTTTTTGTCATGTAGCTGTATTTTGTATGGCCGTACTGGATGAATGTATTCTCTTTTGATCCAACCCACATCTCCATAACTACAGTGTGTGTTTTCTCCCATACAATTTGGCCATTGTCCATCATGTATTGAGGCAAAACGCCTTGAGACTTGTTCCCTTCAATTAAGATAATTGGCTGAGTATTATCAAAACGCTCTTCAATAATGCTGTAACCCCATCCAATACCGATAGGCCCTAGAACCTCAGTGGCAAGCTTCACCATGTAAACTGGAGTAATAGACGTTGACGAGCGCCCACCCTCTGTATTTTTCTTTGTGTACTTCTCGTCAGTCTTTGGGAACTTCCCCCAAAAATTTAACTTATCATTCATATCAATCACCTTTGTTAAGTTGAGTGCCTAGTATAAAGCACTGATATTCCTTGTAATTGGCAAGAACTACCAAATTTAGATTAGTTTTGGTGCTTTTTGCCAATCGCCCTTTGTACTTTCTTATTCTGGCTCGTTAGGTGCCATTTATCGCACATTGGGCATAAGTAAGGTCTAAGCTTGCGTATTCTCTTGTACTCGCTTGAATTAGCTGGCCTAGCCTTGCAGTCTGCTATTGCATCTGATTTAGAATTAAAATTTTGTTTGTTGCATGACATACAGCTCCTTCTCCAATGCGTTGATTTGTTTGTTTATATCATCCTCATAAACCATTCTCGCAATTGTTTTATCGTGGTAAGACTTGCTTTTACCGTCAATTGTTACCGTGTAGGAGGTCATTGTTGCTTGTTTTTTAACGCCATAGCCTTTAGAACGTAGCCGCTGTCTCATGTTGTGAATCTGTCTTTCAAGGTCGCAAACATCATAGGCATGGTTGCATTCTTCAATGGTATCAAATGTTCCTATGCGTACCTTTTTACCTTTCTTTACATAGATGCAAACATAATTACCCGCTGACCCATAGCTACAGCCTTTAAGTTCTCCTGTTCGCATTCTTCGCAGCTCATGGTCTGTAATAACCATTTTTGCAGATAAGCCTAAGCTTGGCTCTTGTCCAAAATACATCATTCTACATGTCCCCAAGTTATGCCATTTATTGCATTTAACATTGTTTCTTTTCTTACGCCGTATTCTTTAGCTAGTAATCTTGCGTTGATCTTCTTTTCTAATTCATCCCTAATTTTTATAGCTTCGTTGCGCTCTTTTCGTATCTTAGCTACAAGCTTTTCATTTAACTTGTGGTTGTGTATCTGCGTTCCTTTAAGGATCATTTATCAGCCTCTTCTAGCTTTTTGTTGATAACTCGAACAATACGAGTGTTTTTAATCTTAAACACGATTAGCAATACAGCCCAAAATGGAAGCCATGCGCCGCCCGTTAAAAAAGCGATTGCCATATGTTTCTTATGGTCAAATTCTGGCTTCATTTCACACTCTCCAAAATTACTACGCTGTGCCAGTCTGTATAAATTACAAAATACATTCCTAGCCTTGCTGTGTTTAGGCCGTAATCTGTGCCTAGTTCAAAGTTAAACATCGCATTACCCTCCGTTAGTTGATAAGCCAAGTATAAACACCTGACTTTTAAAGTAATTGGCCAAAACTACCAAAATCAGGGTTATTTATTGGCAAAAACTACCAGATTAGTTAGCCCAGCTATCGTCATTCAACCTCTGCTCCAGTGTTGTGTTTTGTATATATTGGCGCTGACTTACTTGGCTCTGTACAGTTTGAGGCTTTGCCCTGCCTAGCCATCCGTTAATGAATCGCATTATCCCTCGTTTTGTCTTTCTGTTACTTGGATTGGATACCAGCCAAGCAATCATCTTTTTTAACTCAAAATCCACATCTATTGAGGTGTAAACCTGCTTAAACATGATTAGATCATTCTCTTTTAGCTCAAATAGAGTGCCGTCTTTCAACGGCATCCTATAAGCTGAGTTGTTAAAAACAGCTAGATAATTCACTTCATTACCTCCATTCCCGCCTCTTTCCACTCTGCTTTTCTTCGCTTCATTAAGTCTAGGTATTTTTGATAAGCCTTATTCTTGTGCTGGCTAAATCCGAGACCCTTGCACCAGTAATCATTCCTAAGCAGGGACTTACAAACACGTCTCCAGCTTGGCACCTCTCGTTTTGTCTCAAGGTTTGAGTCTGCAAAATCAGGAATACCATTAGGATAACCGCGCTCCTGCCACCAGTTACAAAACAGCATAATTTTATTCTCATAATGCTCTTTTGTTTTTGTAGGCATTGACTCCATTAGAACCTTGGCAAAGCTTTTCCATGTGTGACCTTCAGGCTTCTCAATTTTGTTGTAGCCATTAATATTTCCGCTTTCTTGTACATACAAAGCACCTGAGTTTGCGCCAGATACTCGTGCCACAATCTTTGCCCATGTTTCTGGTTCAATAAGATGAAATAACCACAATCCTCGGCGCTGATCATCGCCATAAGGCTGGCAAATACGCTGCTGGTGAATAGTTAAGCCAGCTTTGTGCATAAAGTCATATAGTTCATTATGTCTAAGCTCTGGATTTTTAGCGTGATAAATCCAAATGTCTTCGGTTCGCCAGTCATAGATTGGATAGATGTTAAACACATTATCGGTCACTTTTGTTGTCCACTGCTTACCATCTTTCTTGATCTTCTTGTTGCTAGCAATGGTTCGGTATCGGTTAAGGCTTTCATCTGTGCGAATACCCACCATACACGCGCATGATTTACCCTGTGAGTACTCTTCACCAAAAAGCGGCACAAAGTCTTCAAACTCCATGCCTTTTTCAAACCATTCATAATGCGAGCAATCATGTATTGCTCCATCAGGAAGATCTCGAATCCAATCATCTTTCTTGTCATCGTCCCAGCAAATCCATTTTGGCTCATAAACAGATACAGCGTTTCTTAACGCTATAGGTAGGCAAACCCAGTGAAGTTCAATGCAATCGCTATACATATCAAACATAGCCTTTGCGTGATCAATGGTTAGCTTATATTGACCCTCAAGGTCTACAATAAGAATGCCAATTTTAACCCCTCGCTCTCTCGCTTCTTGGCAAGCCATATGCATCATTACAGTAGAATCTTTACCCGCTGAAAATGATAAATACACACGCTCAAAATTATCGAAAGTCCACTTTACTCGCTCAAGCGCTGCCTCATACACATTGAAACCCAATCCTATCTTACTCATAACTCACCCCTTAAAAATAATTCTTCCCATAATGCTATTGCTTCATCAGCCTTTTTATTGGCTTCATCCTGCTGTTCTTTTGTTAGGTGCCACCATGCCTTTCTAACTATATCCTCTGGGCATCCTAACGCCATTGCGCAAGCTGCATGGCCTATCCAAGCCTGTCTATTTTGAGACTTATGGCTTAGGTTGTGTTCACAGGAATACTTCCAACTCTTAACAACTTTAATCATCCAGCTGCCATAAAGCTCTGCATCACCAGTGAACTCTATAGCGGCTTCAAGGTACTTTGCCTTATCTTCAACCGTACCCCACATATTAGAATCAATCTCTTCCCAATCCCAGTATGGGTGAAATATCCGCTCAATCTTGCTCAATTGATTCTACCTCTTCTTTGTATTCGCCAACTTCCCAAGCTTCTGAAAACTCTTTATCTGTAAACATTTCAGCAAGCCCTGTAATTTGCACTAAACGAAGCACTTCATCTTGATCCATTCCAAGCTCTTTACCAATCTTTTTTGGTGACCAGTTGCGGCGCTTAAGCTCAAGAACGATGTCAGACATGGATTCGACTTTATGCTTACCACGAGCGCGATTATGGCGGATAGTCGAAGCGATACGGTCATTACGCCCTTGGCAGTCATCTTTAATGGCGACTATTGGTAAGTACCCATGTACTTTTTGCTGCACAGTCTTAGACTCTTTACCTACGCGATGGCGGTGAAATCCATCAATTACTTCGATTTCACTTTCTTTTTCCCATGCCACAATTGGCTGTGTATATCCGTCATGGTCGATTGAATGCTCTAAAAGCTTCATTTCAGGAGGTGCAACTGCGTTAGGATTGTAGTCGTTAGCTGTCACGCTTGTATTTTTAACCCACTTTACAAAATCAACTGGATTTTCCTTAAACGGGCTGAATTTATGCAAAAATTCTCGAAGGTGGTTAATTTCATCCACTAATTCAGAGAGCTCCATTTCACCGAATAATGCTTCTAGCATTTTATAATTTACTGCTTGATTGGTTTTCATTATTTTCCCCTTTGTTTGTGTAAGGCTAATTATCCACTACTGGTTTTTAAAGTAATTGGCAAAAACTACCAAAATTAGGCCAAATCATTGATAAATTCTGCCAATCACACCTCTATTCCGTTTTTTATTATTTTGTATCCAGATAGCTTTAGCATTTTGATAGCCTTGCTTATTTTCATGGATTTTTCTTTTTTACCCATTGCCTGACTTGCGTTTAATCTTTTCTCGAAAATTGATTGTTGCTCAGGTGAAATAGTTAAGCCGATCACTTTTTCTTTCCATCCTTTAGCAGGTGGCCAATCAATACCTAAAACCTCAAATTGGCTTCTTGTCCATGAGCCTTTAGGCGTTCTATTGTCGTGTAAGTATTTAGCCGTTACTTCTAAGTAGTTGTTATTACTCATATTAATTCCTTATATGTCATATCTTTAGGCACAAAAAGCCTTAAGAGAATCAGGTAAAATTCAACTTAAGGCAATTCAGCAATAATTCCTCATAGAGGTCTATAGAGCTTTTTTGTTAATGTCACACGCAATACATTAATCAGGGACTATTTCTAACACTTAGCGCAGTGATGACCATTTAACGCTCCCTACCGCCACACAAAGCAATTCTAGCAAGGTCATAGACCAATATACTTACGCTGCATTATGTGTGACTGTCGCCACGTTATTAGGGCGTCCAATGGTTGGACTTATCTGGTTCCCTTAATCCTAAAGCGCACCCAGTCGGCTCTCATGCGCTATCAATGGATAATTAGGCTAACTGCTTGGAGAAGTTAATTAATCGCTCTGGCTGCGAACCGAGCTTCTTTGAGGGGTGATAAAAGATGGGCAATAAAAAAGGGCTTTGGTTTGTGCAAATAAGGCAAGATCAAGAACCGCCAAGTTCGACACCTTACCTACACAAAACAAAACCCTCTTATCCTGATCAAATTTTGTCACGCCTTGGCGGAAGCGTTGATTGAATTATAACCCAATACTTACACCAATTTAAACCCCTGTGTTATAATTAATTCGCCCCGTTCACGCAGGCTTTTACCCTGTATTGCGGGTCTTTTTTAAATAAATAGGGGTTAAAAATGAAAGACGAACAATTAAGTAACATTATTGTCCTTATAGGCGCAATGATTCAGCAAAGTAAGTTTGAGCCAGAAAATGGTAAGCCTCCTTGCTCTAAGTACTTGGAAGCTCTGACTGTTGCATCCGATGCAAGAAAAGCACTTAGAGGGTCTATAAATGAGTAAGTGTAAATATTGCAATGGCACTGGCGAAAACCTATTGCTAGCTGAAGAGGATAAGATTGGTGTGTGCATTACCGCGTGTCAGTATTGCGGTGGTAATGGTGAGTCTGAGCTTGATTACTTAAATGTTAAGCAGTTCACAAAAGAGCCTGTGTCTCACTACCCAAAATTAGGCGAACTAGCATCTAGGCTTGATGATTTATTTGATGAATACGCAGGGGAGATTCCAACCATGGCAGCCTTAGGTATTCTTGAGTCTAAAAAGTTTAGCTTGCTGTATGGTAATTTTGAGGAATCCTAGTAGAATAGATTTTCTATTAATTCACCTTAATAGAAATTGAAAAGCCCCGTTCATTAATTTGTTCGGGGCTTTTTTGGGGGATAATATGAGAAAGGTAAACGTAGGTACTATTGGCCATATTGATCATGGGCCAGTAATAACCAATAAAAATAAATTACACTTCGCTATCGTATTGGCTAATATGAGTTTATAGGTGTAAAAAGGGCCTAAGCCCTTATAAGTGTTTACAGTCGTTAGCTATCTCTCGCCATATATCTATTTTATCATGGCCGTTTGGTAGTTCATCTGCGTAGTTTGCCAGTACGAATCTAAGGTTTTTGATTCTAAGGTTTTGGTTTGCTATTAATCCATTCTTTGCTTTACAGTCATTCGTCAGCTTGTTGTTCTCAGCTTTTAGGCTAGCTATCCGGCGTTTTGCGCTTTCTAGGCGGTCTAGTAGGTTTTGTTCGTTCATGGTCTAGCCCCTTTTGCGCAGTACGGCCTAGTACGGAACCCATCAATTACAATCATCCCCATTGCTTCGCACTTTTTAGCGAATTCATGTTCTTTTTGCATGGTCTTACCGATAGCGAAAACAAAAATAGAAGCAAGCGCTAAAACTACAATCGTATTTATGATTTTGTATTTCACACCAACACCTCCTTAATCAATATCTGCATTGGCTATTAGTTTTTCTTTATTCCACCCATTATCTTCTGCGCAATCTTCAAAGCATTGATCTCGTTTTTTTCGATATTCTTCATTCAAGCGTGCATTCAGTCGATCCATTGCATTCATTTCGAGATGCATTAAAGCAATGCGCATCTCTTGTGGTGTGGCTGTTTTATACCATTCGTTTTCTAGTATTTGCTTAATACACACATCAAGCCTCCTGTGTTGGTGGTAGTGGCTGCCAGTGGGTTACGTCATTGCTTTCAAATGAGCGCTCAACACAAGCAATATTCCCGTTGTAGTCTTTTTCTGCCTCAATATTGATAGTGCAAGCCTCCCACTCGCCGCACCCCCAGTATCCAACGACATACGGCTGACAATCGTCGCTGTCTATCATTAATAAAACCCTTTCGCCTTGTTTTGGCTTGAATTCATCAACACTAACCCACGCGATCTGGTCTTTTTTAGCCTCAAGATTCTCCAAGCTAATGCGGTATGCAGTGTTTTCCTGCTCAAGCTCAATAGCTGCTTTACGCAATGCTAATACCTGCTCAACTGTTACATGTGGTAAATCTTTGATACTCATGCTTTATTCCTATTAATATTTATCTAACGAATATCGCGCTACACGGGTTTCAACACCATCTGCGCGGGTTACTTTAACCATTTCAGATACAATGCCTTCTATCTCACATACTCGGCTTCTGAGGTTATACACACCTAGCTTGTGGATAGCCTGTACACAAGTTAAGTATTTGTGGGTTTTAAACCATTTGAGGATTTTTTGTCTATCAGTCATAAGTCACCTTTATGTAAGTTGCACCCTGATTCTATATGTGTGTGATATTTAGTCATTGGCCAAAACTACCAAAATAAAATAAATGTTGTAAGTTTCTGCCAATTGCAAAGGCTTAGGATTGAGCTAGTATTTGGTTCGTGGCATGGGGCCACTGTTTAAATTGGTTGACACTGGGAAAGACTAGCTGTGCCTAGACAGGACTCTAGGCCGATTCATTTAATTAAGGTGGTTAGTATGACACTAAGAGAAACACTAGACAGAGCCTACGACTCAATGTCACTTCCATTCTTTGAAATGGCTGACAATTTAGTTATAGCGGCTAATAACTGGGCAAAGTCTCGCAATATTGAGATTGACCCGTGGGAAGAAACACTTAAATACTTAAAGGTAAAATTATGATTCAAACAGTATATTTAAATACAGCTAAACTAAGCAAGGAATGCCGTGAATTCTATGGCATGACAGAAAATACACATGAAGCGCAGGTTTTCATTGATACCGAGCTATACGGAATGGCGTTTAAAGGCTTCTCAGTGTGCCAGAATGCTATTTACTTTGAAGAGCTACATAATGAGGCGTTAGAAGCTAAAGAGCGTGCTGATAAGCTTTTAAAGGCCTCACGTGAAGAAATGCGCATTCGCGATGAAGAGATATTGCGTGACGAGCGGGCGGCCACCATTAAAAGTTGGAACTGGCCAAAGAAGCTTGAAAATGAATTTTTAGAGGTTTTTGGGTAATGGAAAATATTAAATTTAGACAGTTTTTAAAAGATGCATATAGAAAGAATGGCGAATCTTTTCATTATTGGGGTTATATTTCTGATGGGTTTGTTAGTCCAGTTGGTAAAAATATTTCAGATTTTGAAGGCGCTCAATACACAGGACTCAAGGATAAAAACGGCGTAGAGATTTACGAGGGTGATATTCTTGGATACAGGGAAGGCTTGCCTAGGGCTGTTGCTTTTGAGAACGGCTCTTTCAGATTAATTGATGATGACAATCATGCAAACCAAGCTCTTGTGGCGAGCACTGCAAAGAGACTTATAATTGCAGGAAATGCACACGAAAACAAAGAATTATTAGGAAAATCAAATGCTTAGGTATCGCAAAACAGAAGTAGAAGGCAAGATTTTATACCACAAAACACACCATGAGCAGCATTGGCGTAGGGTTAATCCTAAAGATTACGCTAAGGTGTGGGAAGCTGAAGCTAAGCGTATTCAGAAGTTGTTTGAATTGGAGCAGGCAAAAAACAAAGCATTAGCGGATGAATTAGAGTTTGCTTTAAGTCAAATATCATCACTAGATTTACTTGTGAAGCACGCAGGTGAAAAGGCTTTAGCTCAAGCTGAGAAGTACGCAAAACTAACAGATAAGTATTGCAGTGCCATCAATCAAAACATTGAGCTAAAAAAGAAGCTTTCTAAAGCAAGTCGCGGGCAATCCGTAGAATAGCTTCACGATCATCTTTGAGCGCTGCAACGGCTTTATCATCAAGCTTAGTTACAGTGCTCTTAGATGCTTTTTCAGCAGCTTCAATAATTCCATCTAGCGCTAACTCTAAAGCATGTTTCTTAAAGAAATACATACCTATAGCTGAGCCTATTTTTAAAAGTAACGGCATTTTAAACCCCTTAGTTTGGTTTTGGTTATGTGAATTAGGTCACAAGATAAAGCGAATACTAAGGCTATGGTTATTCCAATTACGAAAAGCCACATTATTAGTAAGCGCTTAATCATCAGTAATTCCAAGTTGGTACGTCTTTCCGGTCTATTTCAGTCCATGCTATGTGAACAAATCCACAATATGCACCACCTGCCACTCTCGTAGCACCATGGCGGCCTGCTAATACCTTTAGCTTGGTTTCCATAATAATATTATCACAGCGAACGTCTACAGCCTTACATAGCTGGTGATCACCGATATCGGCCTTTTTGATTTCATTAGGATGATAAGGACAGCGACCACCAGAAGTGATAACCATAGGCGCGTTTAGGTCATCACGGATAAGCTGCAATTTATCTAAGGACTCTTGATCTACGCTGCGGCGGTCACATTCCTTGTGGCCGCATGTGCAAAGTAGTTTAGGGTCTGTTTTTGGGTTGAAGTTTTTAGTGATAATCATGTTGGTTTGTTTGCTTGGCCATGGTGTTTAGCTCCTGTTGTTCGTGTTTTGCAAGTACCTTAGTTAATGCTATTAGTTATCCACAGTAAGCAACCTTTGCCCAGAGCCACCACTATCGGCAGCACCGACTTTAACTTGACGCAAGCTAGTAGCAGCTCCATCATTAACAAGCAATAGCATAGATGTTTTATTAGATGTTGGTGCGTCAATAAGCCTTATTGCATCAGTGCCATTTACAGTAAACCTAAATGAGTAATCTGACCCTATGTAACTAATAACTGACTTCTTATCGAAGTTTAAGTTTACATTATTGCCATTAACTAACCATTGCATCCCTGTTGTGCCGTCATAATCAACGACAAGATCATATCCTGAATTACCTATCAGTCCTGATGGTTTACTATTTGGAACCCATGTTTGCATAGGTAAAGCAGAATAGGTAAATAATGACCTATCTGATGAATTATCACGGATAACTATGTCACGCACATTTCCAGATACATTCCTAACCCCTGTTTGTGTGTCTATGATTGAATTGTTTTCAGCGTAAGCGCCGATACTGTTGCCGGTAATAGTACAAGTCCTTAACTCAATATATCCATCCTTTTGAGCAAGTACACCTGTAGAAGTGTTGGTAAGATTACAATTTGAAACATTGAAATTATTCACCGTTACAACTTTAGAACCATCTCTTGATACCAGTCCTGCACTTGTACAGCCTGTTATGGTTATTGGGTTTGTGTTATCACTTACTGATCCACCAGAATTCCTATAATACCTTAGCCCGAATTTAGTAATATCATTACCAATTATATTGCATGTACCGATTACAACCATCTCTGAATCTTCTGAGCAGTTAAATCCAGCCTCTGCATTACTTTCAGAGTCACATGTATCAATAACACCACGGGTGCCGTTTTGAATTATAATTCCAGAACCAACCCCGCCAAAGTTCTGAACCTTAATATACTTAACCCTAACATTATTCATAGAGTTAAAGTTAAGCCCCATTGGCTTTGTAGCACTTGTACCATCAATAATAACACTGGGGACTCCAGCCAACAGCTCACCTTCTACGACTAGCTCATGTCTGTTTTTAACATTACTTATCGCTAGACCTTCATTGTATGTCCCTGCTGCAATTTTTATTGTTATGGTTGAGTTTGTCTTAAACTGGTATTTTTCAAATAACTCTGCGGCTCTATCTAGGGTCAGTACTGGCGAGCCTACCGTCAGACCAGAGTTAGTATCACTGCCAATTGTTGATACATAAATTTTATCTATACCTCCATCATCAATAATACTTTTATTCTCGCCAGACCTATCGGCCAAACTTCTAGGCGTAGTTGTGCCTGTAGCAGTAACCAGTGCAGCGTTTAAAATATCCGATGTAGATACTTGCTCGAAAGTTAGCGGTGATCCTGATAGTACATTTGCAAAGTAATATTTCTGATTATCTTGACGATCATCTACGGCCATAGAGTAAGCGCCGTCAACAAGCAAGGTGACTATATTGCCTGACGCATCAACAGGCACCCCTCCTGAGTTAGTCCTCACTGGTTGCGCTAATGCCACCTCCGTGCCATTCTCTTGACGACCTGTTACGACCTTTTGATTAGCTGGGATGCGAGGGTCTAGATCAATAGTTCCGATATAGATTTTAGCATCCCATAAAGGTCGACCCTTATTAGTATCAGGGAAGTACTCGACTGGTAATTGAACTACGGCATTTGCCATTTTACTCACCTTTTTGATTTAGTTTTTGGTGGTTTATGATTTTAAAAATTACTGTTTGCTTTGCTTTGTTTGCATTGCTCCCAGCTATTGCTAGTAGCTGGGTAATGACAACCGCTACTGTGTTTACTGTTTTCTATCTAACTCCTGAGCTGTAACGGTGGCAGACAGCAGCCCAGCATCCTTGGCATCCCTAAGCTCTGAAGCATAAAACACAGCGTCTTTGATAATCTTTTGGTTGCCACCCATAGACTTAATGCTGTCAATATCAACATCAGGCCGCATTAATAGCTCTGTTAGCTCTGCGGTACTTCTCTTATCTTTAGGCACGTTTCGCATATATGCTTTTACTATCTCTTGTCCATTCTTGCCAGACTTGACAATATCCTGAGCAAACTTTGAGTTTTTACGGGTTAGCTTTTGTGCAAGTTTCATTGATACTTGACCAATAGCTGGAACCGCTACTGCTCCAAACGTACCGCCAACCGCACCACCAGCCCCGATACCAGCAAGTCCCGTTAGAACATTGGTTCGCTGACCTTCTGTAAACCCAAGTTTTCCCAAGGTTTTAAGTAGGTTTTCAGCCGTACCTCCTTGCACTACTTTATTCATAGCTGCAAGCTCGTCTCTATTAAACCCTTTACGCTTCTTCTTGTTGTTTAGTATTAATCTGAATTGCGTGCGAATCCCATTCTCAAAGCCGCTAGCTTGATTCTCAGCTTTAAGCATAGCTTCATCTATGATTTCTGACTTCTTGGCTCTTGCCCATAAATCACGGGCTTGCCTGTATTTCTTACCAACATCAGCGCCGCCTTTTGCTGCAATTTTTGCCCCTTGACCATCAAGGAAGTCATCTAGTGCGTCAATAATTTTAGAGCCTATGGCTGAATCGGTTGGATTATCAAAACTATTTGCTGCAATCTGTGATACCTTTCTTAACTGGTCTATATCTGTTATAGACATATCCTTATCAAGGTCGCGTCCTATTCTTTTTAGTAAGGCGTTTGACTTAGGTGTTAACTCAGGATCAAAACCTGATTTCTTCGCTATATCCTCTGCTTTTATTGCAAAGTCTAAAAAATCTGACTGATCAACCTTCGCCCCAGTGTCGTCTATTTCTTTATATAAGCTTCTTGCTGTTTTCTTGATTGCGCTAGCTTCTGGTGAAGCTTTAGAAAGCGCTGCTGATTCCTTTAATGTAATAGGCTTGGCCTGATTAACCGCCTTTGGCTTTGATACCGCACTGCCAAATCTTGCGGCCTGCCCCATTTGCTGGATTGGGCCGCTAAGTCCCGCTAAAGGCGCGAGAGCTTGACCTACCTCTCCAATAGCCTCAACATATTCTTGACCCTGTCCTGTGCGTGGCTGATAAGTAAGTTTAGACATTAAATCCTTGGCTTTCTTCTCTATGCGATTTGCAGCCTCGTTAGAGCCGAATTCACCGGTGCGTATCTCGTCAATAATACCTTGCAGTGAGCCGCCAATCATACCAAGCGCGCCACCAGTCATGCCTGTTGCAGTAGTTAAGGCAGCTTCACCAGCGCCGATAGCTTTTTCTCCGATAGAAGGTTCAGGCTGTGGGGCTTGAGGTGCAATCTCACCATAGATATCAGGAATGTCACCACTTCTAGTAGTGAATTGCTCCTCGGTCATTGAGGCTGGTTGTGGTTCTTGCGCTGGCTGTGACTCCATAGAGTCAAGATAAGCCGCCATTTCATTAACGGCAGCTATGTCACCAGCTGCATGAGCGGCCCTCATTCCTGTTATGATCTCGTCTCTTGTTGGCATTACTGGCCACCTAGGTATTTCATTGCGGATTTAGATAAAGCTGGCGCGTCTTGCTTATTGGTTTGAGGTCTTTGATCGCCTTTTAATGCTTGCGCACGCTCCATTTTCTTCTTTTTAAACCAACTTGCCCTTGTGTTACCGGACACGCCTAGGTATATAGCCGCCGACTCAAGATAATCTGCAAGTTTTTCTTGTGCGTCTCGTTTCTCTGTTAGCCATTCTTTTAGAGCAGGCCCATCAAGACGCTTAGGCATTGCTGTAGACATAGCCAGCGCCATCTCGCCCTCTGATAAAGCGCCGAACGTAGTGTTTGATATAACATCAAGGCCAAGACGATTTTGGATATTATCAAGCTTGATACTTGCAGCCTTCATACTGGGAAACATTGATTCAACCGCGCCAGTTCCAGCTCCTTCATCAATCAAGGCAATCGCTTCGTTATATATTCCAATAGTGTCATTGACTTTTTCTAGTCTATCAAATGCTGCAATAGATGCCTTTGCAGCTTCCTTTTGACTAATAATGCCCGCCTCGACCTCGCCTTTTAGCTCTTTCTCAGCTTCTAGCGTTGCTGTTTTCTTCTCCCCTGCCGCGCGCCTTAGATTTGAAACCTTCTCAGCTCTAGCGGCTTTTATTGCATCAGCTGCGGCTTGACCTTTTAACAGCTCACCAGTAGGGGCGTAAACTTTAACCCCGCTTTGTGCAGACTGGATAACTGTGCCATCTTCTAGTATTTCCTGAGCGCCTATTCTCTCTGCTTTTCCTTCTTCCATATTAGCAAGCTCTTGCTGCTCTTTCGCATAAGCGCTCTGTTGTCGCAACTGCTTAGCTTGCTCAGGAAATTGTGTAAATGCTTGAATCATAAGCTGTTTTTTTTGCTCAGGGTTTTGAGCTGCATTAGCTTGGCCTACCAAGGTCATAAACTGCTGCGTGTTTTGAATGTTTTGATCCTGCATGCGATTATTTACGATAGCTTGGCCGCCAGCTTGAGCTAGACCCCCAAGACCCTGAAGAGCTTGATTAGTAGCGATAGCGGGTTGCACATAAAAAGGATTAGCCATTATATTTCCCCTAGGCGTTTTTCAATTTCTTCTTTAAGTATTCGCTTATAACCATCATCGCCAGTAATTACAAGATCAGGATAAACAGTTTCAACCTCTTGAGCAATGTAGCCAGTTTCTGCGCCTTCTTTGCCAGATTCTGGAAGCCAATTCCATTGATACTTAAAGATAGATGGATGCGTTGTTTTGCCTATCTGCTCAATATCTGTCTTTAATCGTTTATCTGATATAGCTGATGCACCAAATTGCCCACCAATGCCAAGCAATGTGCCTATAGCTTGCTGCTGAGCATTGGCCGCACCTATCTGACCTTGCGCTAAAGTCTGACCGATATTAGCCGTACCTTGTGCAATCTGTGGTGCCATTGATGGAAGCCGTGATAACTGTCCCAATCCAGCTAATCGTTGCTGTTGCTGTTGTTGCTGCTGATTAAATGCTTGCAAGGTAGCTTGGTTTTGCAGATCAGTGTTATAGCCAATTAGGTTGGACGTAGTTGCACCACCTCTTAAGCCAGAACCAGCCGCCGCTCTACGGGCCAATGCTTCTTCACCAGCTTCACGACCTCCCATGATAGCGTCATACAGCGGGCTTGACTGAGCCTGTGAAAGTAATTGCTCTTGGCTTGGGCGGGTTGCTTCAATCTGAGTAAATCCACCAGTCTCAGGATCAATCCCTATGCCATAGTAAGCACCTAATTGAGTTAAAGCGCCCTCTCGGAATGCTTGAGGTAAAGCTTCAGTTTCTTTTAGGTAATCAAGTGCAGCTTGCTGAGCTTCGGCTTGTGTTGCTGCCGCCGCTTTTGCTGCGTCTGCTGCGTCACCACCTAGTAGCTTATCATCAACGCCACGACCAATAGCATCGACTGACTGCGCTAAAGGTGTATCCTCAAGCCTTCTCTGTGCTTCTTTAAATGGATTAAATCCCACGTTATTCTCCTATGTGCTCATTTGCTTAGCGGTTTTGGATTTATCTATAAAATCATTTAGCTGTGTAATAGCTGCGTTTAAATCCATAACAAGCTGGTTAACATCGGCTTTCAATTCATTGGTTAGATCGACATTGGCCTGAGTGTCGGTCTGACTGTAAGTAGCCGCTGCCACTGGTGCATCAGGACTATCTACACTTACTGTAGAATCAACCGCATCATTCACTAGTGAAGCCAATAATACAACGCCGCCTGTGGCGGATTGGGCAAAATCACCTGTGCCTATATTGTCACCCGTTACACCATGCTCACTTGTTGAAGCGTTATGCGCATTAAAGTCATTTGTTACAGATGCAATATCTAGAGCGTTTTGGGCAATGTTTAATGAGTTGGCAGCAATATTAATGGCATTCTGCGCTATGTTGTTTGCGTTATTGTTAACACCAACTGTATTAGAATCTATCTCAAGCTGTTGATCTGCATTCGTTTGTGTATTCTGGTTAACTTGCTCTTGCAGGGTTAGGCTAGCATCAGACAAAGTATCTATATCTTGCTGCTTATCCAAATAATCCTGAACTTGAATCTCAGACCATGCTGGGTTCTCTCGCTTAATATCACTCCAAGATAGATTGGCCCTACGGCGTCTTATGGCTTCTTCTTCACTAATTGCCATTAGGAAAGCTCCACATTAAATAAACCGAAAGACATTCTATTTCTAGTAGCGCCGCGAAACTTAAACCCAACCCAATGACGAATATATCCAAGCGCATAAGCAATAAACCGCTGATTGTAGTCGTACCTATAACCGTAATTCATATTGTACTCAACCCCATATTGCCTGCCATCCTGAGTAATACTCACAAAAACATTTGCATCTTCTGTGTTGTTAACAATACCAGCTATCGTTTCAATCTCGATTTCATCAATAGATAGTGTCTCACCTTTCACAAAAGGCGTAAACAAAAGCCACTCCGCTATATCGCCATAATGAGTAGCCACACCGTCATCGAATACGCCCAAAGTACCGTCTCGAAGATCGCCCACTAACCATTGGTTAATTCGAGGGTCTTGCACAAAGTCTTTGGCTCGATAAGGATTGCCGCCTGTAGTGTCGGTTTTAAGGATTGACCAAGAAGCGTTCTTACCTGCTGATTGTGCAATAGTCTGGTTATACATAATGGTCATATCAGGCAATTGAATAATAACCATCTCAACATCATCCTGAACCACACAATCTACAGTGATGGTTTCTAGTTTAGATTCTGTATAGGCACTTAAGATTTGCTCAATCTCGCGGCTAGCTACCTTTTGAAATGATCCGGCAGTATAAATATAAACACTTGGCGCGCTTTCTTGCTGGCGGCCAACTAAATACCACTTGCCAGACATTAAGCCCATTGAATGACTACCAACAACACCAAGACGGGTAGCCTTTTGATTTAAAGGAGAGAATGCAAAGCCTTCTGATCCAGTAAGGTAGAAATGCTCAATAGAACGTGAGCCAAAAGCAATAAGCTCATCATTTTCAGCTTGTCTAAGTGCGTAAGTGTAATCTGCTACAAATTCAGGCACCGCCTCTGCGCTAGTTAACCATACTTCCTCAGCAGGCTGACCACCAAACTCGTCAAATTGAGAGTGATAGACTCTTTCACCATCAGTTAGAAACATAATCGAAGAAACATAGCACCCAGAAATTGGATTGCCCACCACACTACCAAGGATAGGATTATCAACGATTTCCCTAAAGCCTTGAGCTGGGTTGTAATACCAAAGACGGTTGTCACGAACTATCGCTACATTGTTAAATGAAAACCAGATAGTTGCCTGACCAGTACCAGAGACGGTGCCAAGCACAGCAACCAAACCTGAACTTGAAACACTAACAAAATCAGAACCTTGCACTCGGTAGTGATTCTCAAAGCCCTCAGCAGTACACCAAATGCCCCCACCAGATACACCAGAAGAATTACCAAACTCAGTTAAGCCATGGATTTGTTGCATGTACCCAGCAGCACCAAGGATTTGCCGTGGTATAGCGTACATATTGACAGGCAGAGTATCGCGATAGTCTACTTTTACACTATCGAATGTATCGCCTTTGATGAGAGTTACAGCGGCCATAATAAAACCCACGCAAAATATTGATAGTATTTTAACATGGGTTTCTAGTAGTTGATAGTCTGCGCTAATTGATGGAGCAGCTAAGCTCTGTAACAGTCATATCATTAGTATTATCTTCGTTTGAGATCCATAACTCATAGTAATCACCATTTGAAGTAAGGTCGTTACCAATAATAGTTAGGGTTCGCTCTCTATTATCGACCTCTAAAGCTTGGGTTGACCCAACAAGCAGCGCACCATTTTTGTAAATATAAAACCTAACAAGCCTATTACCAGTGCCAGAAGTCCTAACAACGGTCACACTATAAGATATAGTAGTGTTGAAAGTCTTCAGATCATCATAGGTAAGCTGATTGCTTGCCGACATAGAGAACCGCTGGATATTAGTTCCTGCTATTGTAGTGCCGAGTACTTTTGTTGGCGTTAGCGCAGCTAGGAAAGTTGTAGGCACTATATTGTTAGTCATATATAAGGAGCCAATACGGTCACTATCTGGAATAGTATTATTTAGATCAAACTCCCAGCCAAAATCAGAGGTCGTGATCCCACTCAAGGTTGGAAGATTACCCCCAAAAGTTGTGTTAGATATAACAGAGGCCTGACCGTTTGTCGCAACATTAGCTCCACCAGAAGCACCACTCAGGAATACAAGTCCCGCGGATGACTCTATAAAGTTGTGATCCATACTTATCGCTTGGGCAACGCTAGCCCCTAAATCAATCAAGGTTCCTGCTACAGTATTTTCAACAATATTACCGTTAAATCTAATCCCTACATTTTCAATTCCATCAAATGAAACTCCATTATTAAGCGACTGGAAAGCACACTTCTCAAACTGAACTATTTGCAAGTCCTTAAATATACCTACCGAAATAGAGTCAATTAAAACGGAAGAGGTAACAAACAAACTATTAATCGAGGGTGTTGTGACATCAGCAACATCAAAAATAGGGCCGCTAGGATTTATTAGGGATAGGCGATCTATTATAGCTCCTGCGTCTCTCCCTTCAATTAGTGCTTGAGCATTATTGGTTAATAGAATGTCTAGTTCTGGATTTTCCCCGAAGATAACATTTGAGCCATTTAAAGCTATTTTGTCATTCCCTAGATTGATTAGGCCGTTAATCTCGTAATCGGTATTAGATAAAAGAGTGATTACACCGCCAGAAGGATTAGGGAAATCAGATTTCTGCTTAACCAACACATAATTCGATCTATCTTGAACTGGTGTCGAGCTTCCTTGCGTAGCTGGGATTAAACGACTCGCTGTAACGGTGGCTGTTTCTGCATTAGACCAACCTGAGCCTGATAGGCTAGGGATGCCCTCTACCAACCCACCTGAATTATTCCCGCCAGCGTCTCGGTATATCTCGACAGTTATGATTTGACCTTGAGTAAAATCATTAAATACATTGAATTGTAAGGGAATGACTATATTTGCGTTATCAAGCTCGGCCAGCACTGATCCACCAGCTTGAACCCCATCGACAAGCAACCGACCATACACCATAGATATTCCACTGGCACCAACTCGCCCAGTTTGAAGTGTGATCGTCAGATAGTAAGTTCCACTCTCGTTTACTGTGACATTCCCAGAAGCATCAATTTGAAGCGGAGTATTTACACCGCCTTGAGCTGGGCCAAACTCAACTTGGAGTGGCGTGTCTAACGCTGTCGGATTTTGAGATGCCGCCGTACTTCTGGCAGTGAATATAAGCTCGCGCTTAGCACTGTTTGCTGATCCACCGCCACCGCCTATTTCTTGCGGGCCTATACCTATTGCTTGTGGGCCTAATGTCATGGTGTCACCCCTTTTAATTCCTGATCATTAACAGCAATGAAGCCCTCAGATACATCAGAACCCGTCACCGTGAACTGATAAAGCTTGGTATTGAATTGATAAAGGAGAGTTTGAGGCGCTGTTAAATCAATCACGCCATCAGGGATGGCCTCATAGACCTGTGAGTCAGGGGATTGCGCCTTGATTTCAATGGTTCCCGCTGTTGGGCTTCCATTAACCTCAAAGCTGACTTGGTGGTAATAGGTGGTGTTGTCACTACCAACGGAACGGATATTTTGAGATTCATATACTCCGTTCGCTAATGGCACTAAGAATTTAGCCATGTTAAAGCCCTTAATGAAGGTTAAGCGAAGGGAATTGTTTTGCCCTGTACAGCTAGGGCGTTATGTGAAGGATGTGAAGGTATAGGCGGGTGATCACCCTAAGTCAGCCCCCTTCACAAGACTGACAACCTCATTATACATTATTTTCAGCGATTATAGAAAGACGTTTGTCTTCCTCTCACAATTGTTAATGATAAAGTTCTTATTAACAGTAAGTACGTCGGTTGAATTGGTCTTGGTTGCTGTTATGCAAACCGTGTATCCACCTATACGAGTAAAGGTTAATTGAGCTGAAGCCGTTGCTTCATCAAAGGTTTCATTCTCAATAGTAATGCCACTACCGCTAACCTCCCACGATACAGAAACAAGCTCTTCATCAATCAGCCAAGCGCTAAAGTCTTCAGTGTAATTAAGCACATCACCTTTAAACACATAATCTGCGTCTTGGTTAGCAGCAGGCTCAGGGTAGAAATGACGATCATTACGACCCCATTCATTACCGGAACCAGTAGGCAGAGTAGATGGCAGCTCAGCTTCAGGAACATGAATGGCTATTTGCTCTAGCGTGCGCATACCTTTATTGGAGCGCTCCACAAGCGTTGGTGTAGCTTGCTTGCCAAATAAGTCAACAAGCCTTAACGCAAGAAGAGACTTAAAAGCCCCTGCCATTTCAGCGGTCAAGCCGCTAGTGTCATCAGTATCGCTTAGACCGTAATTTGCAGGCTGCTGCCAATTAATATCAACACCCATGCCTTTAAGTTCAGAGGCTAAATCATCAGCCTCCTGAACGCCTACTGATACCTGCTCAGGCTGTGGATTAATAGTTAAGCCACTAATACGAATAATCGAATAAGCGCCGTTTACTAAATCACCCTTCTTGATTTGCATCTTGAGCCTCTTTGGCTTCCGCTAACATTTTTTTAATAGTTTCCATCTTAGCGCGGCCACTAATCTTTTTACCAGTTAATTGCTCGTATTCTTCACGCAGCTCTTTTTCTTCATCAGAAAGGCCCTCGCCAATCTTATCTACAGAATCAACCCATCCAGCCTTAACAAAGCTGTTGTGGGTTTCTTGGTCGTTAATCATTACAGCGTGATAGCCTTTATCAGTGCTAGCCGCTTTAAACAGTGTTATTACACGTTCCATCTTTTACCCCTAAAAAGAGAGGGGCTGAAGCCCCCCTTAAATGATAATAATCTACTAAGGATTACCAGCCATTTTTACGCCCCATGCAGGGTTGAATGTTGCAAATGTAGGCAGCAAGTCAAAGCGGTAGCGGTTTTTATTGCCAACGCCGTCTGAGAATCGGTGGACACGAATTGAATTGCCGTTAAAGTTCATAACATTAGAATCTAATGCGTGAAGCTTAGGCAGAACAACCGAACCCATACCAACGAAGTCACGGCAGTATGCAAGCTCAGGACGGTAGGTAGCGCCAGCAGCACTATTTAGCACTGTTACACTATCACCTGCGGTCACTGCGCGATCTACAGTGTTAAATGCACCATCTAACAAAGTTTCAAAGATGGCCGCGCCAGATACGTTAACAATGATATTACCACCGCCATCAGCAGTAGCATCCTCAAGAACAGTAGCAGTGAACTTAACTGGCGAGCCATTCTTATCAAGAGTTTTACGGTTACGCATATTGATTAGGTTAGAGCCTTCAAACTGAAGCACTGTGCCCTCAGTCAGTGTACCAGTAGTAGGTGTAGCACCTGCCAAGGTAATGGTCATGCGGTATGTGTCTTTGTAGCTAGCATAAGTAGCTGAAGGTGTAGCGCCTACAGTCAAGCCAGTTGTGGTATTACCAGTAGTAAACAATGGTAGGTTATTGGTTGTAAGAATATCCAAGCCTGCAAAGTTACGCTTAATCATAGCACTAGACCATGCATCGCCAACTTCACCATTCACACCTAATTGAGTCTGAAGATCAGAAAGCGCTGTCTCTGTGAAGTTATTAATAACACCGTAAGACATGCCAGAAGGCGCGCCGATTTCTTTTAGCAATGCACCAGCTTCAGCAACATCAGACCATTTACTGATAGCGTTATCAGGATTACCAGTTTGAAGAGCGGCATTCTTGGCCATGTAGTTGGCAAGCTCACTTTCAAGGGTGGTGGTCATATCCATAGCAATAGGCTTAAGCAGCTCATCTAGCTGATCTGCTTCTAATGCTTCTTCAACCTGAGTGTTTTCAACGAATACAGTAATGTAGTCGGAAACTTCAGCCTGAACGCGGCCAACCTTAACTGGGTTAGCGCTAGATGATGTCAAATCACCATCGCTTGTGCGTTGAGGTACGTACTGTGTCGGACGTTTCATGGCTACCGAGCCATAGTCACGACCAGTAGATGCGTCAAAATCGTTTACAAGCTGCTTAGAAACGGTCTTGCCTAGCACTTGGCTAGATTCAAAACCCTTGGCAAAGGCCTTTAAAAGTTTAGTGTTTACGTTACTTTGATAATTATTAGCCATGATTGGCCTCCTTAAATGATTTCAGCGTTCGGAAACTGTCGTTTGAACTCATCTTGCTCAACCGCTCCACCACCGCTAATTTCTTGCAGGGGTTCCGGCGCATTAGATACTTTTGGTGTTTGTGATAAGGCTGCTGCTTTGATCTCAGTTTCGATCTTAACCGCTGCCGCCATTGGTGACATGTTAATCACCTCATACATAAGAGCTGGGTTCTCTGCTAAATGAACAGCAATTGCTGGCCCGTTAGCATCAGCTAGAACATGTTGAGCTAATTCAGGCTTAACACCCGCATTTGCTATAGCTTGTTCCGCTGCCGCAAGCTTGTCTAGATCAACGCCGCTTCTCTGAGCGTTAGCTATCCAACCATCAACAGCCTGCTTCTGTGTTGCCTGCTCTTGTGCTTTCTTCTGTTCTTCCAATTGCTTCTGATACTGCGACTTTCCAGCCTCTTCAGCAACCATTCGATTATAAGCAAGCATATCAGCATGATACTTACGCATAGCCTCTTCATCGTATATATCAGATGGCAACTCAGGCGCGTCAGATAATCCACTTTGAACAGGTTGCGCACTTGGCGCGTCTGCCTTTGCCTTTTGGACTTCCTCAAGCTGTTTACGCAGCTCATCAGATTCCCGCTTGGCGGCATACTTTTCTGCTGTAATCTTGTTTATACGCTCTTGAACAGAGTTTTGTTTTTGTTCGTGGCTTTCTCCACTATCCGGCGATGAATCGGAAGCCTGTACTTCTGCACCTTCTGGCTGGCCTTGCTCTAAAGGTTCGGTTTCTAGGTTATTAGCATCTTCAGTCATTTAAGCGTCTCCAAGACGAATTTAAACCGCGATAAGGTCGCGTACCTGTGGGTATTTTACCCCTGTCAATAGTTATATGCAATTGTAGGTTTTATGGTGATAGGTTTTAGGTATTAGATTGGCATGAAAAACCCCAGTTAAGGGGCTTGCAGAGGCTTCTGTAATTAGTTGTAACTACCGGATCGGTCGACATACCACTTATATTCTTTTTTGCTAATCATCACAAACTCCTCAAGAACATCGCCATTAGTGTTTTTCCTTTGAATGATTGCCCCTTCTTCCTTTGCTGCTTTGAATATATCTCGGCGGTCGCTTTGGTTTAGCTGTGATGCGTTAAAGGTTTTCATGTAAGTCCATGCCTCTCTCCCTTATTAGATTAAGTCTAATAATATAGAGAATAAAAAGGGGTGTGTCAAACCCCTTATGTACTACCGTTAAACTTGAGGCGATAACTTCTGAAGGTTATCTATCTGCTTTCCAATATTGTCAACCGTCATGCCCTGCGTTTCAACTTGCGTCTGAATCGTTTCAGCGTTCGTGTTTCTAATATCTGCAATTGCCTTGGCCTGATCAATATTCCCCTTCTGATTAGTTTGAGCTGCTTGGAGTTGAAGTTTAATCCTATCGTTTTCTATTTGTTGGGATTTAAGCTGTAACTCTGCCGCCTTAATTTGGCCTTCTTGCTGAATCTTCTGAGCTTCATTAGCGGCCTTCTGCTGCTCTGCCAAGGCAAATACCATGTTAGCGTCAGGCTGCTGAGGTTGTTGAGCCATAGCTGCCATTTGCTGCTTCTCTTCTTCTGTCATCTGCTCTGGAGGAATCATACCAGCCTGTAGCATTTGCTTACGTTTACGCTCTGCAATCTGGTCAACCATAGGTGCATCAATGGCTTTCATAATTACGTCACCAGCCTGTTGAACTACAGTAGGGTCAATAGCAGCATATTTAAGCAGTGCATCTAACCCAGCTTCTAAGCGGTTAGTATAAGCAGGGCCAGCATCAGCAACAACTTTATACTTACCTTTGTTTAGATTGTTATTCTTAACCATTTGCCTTGATTGCTGATCATAAATCTCTTCATTCAGCGTAACTAGACTTTCAGCGCCATCAATACCCGTAATAGTAAACTGACGTTTAGTGTCATAAACAACAGGGATAGTTTCTACAAGGATTTCACAAGTACGGCGAATGCCATCAATAATAGAGTTAACCCATTTACGAGTTGCGGCTGTGCCTCGATCAATTTGCATTCTTACAGTGTCTTCAGACATACGGCCAGAGAAGTCACCCTGCATAGCAGAGAACACACCAGCTTGCTCTTTAATGTCTGAGGCCATCTGATTGCCAAGCGCGTTTAGATGCGGATTGGCTTGAGCTACTTGCTGATAGAATGGCGGAGGTGCTTCTGAGTCTGGAGTGTAGAACTGAACAGGGTCAGAACTGATGTTCATTCGAGCTATCTGGTCTTCATTACCCTTAGCTTGAGCCTTAGTCATCCACCACTTGGCCCTAGGAGATAATGCACCCTCTTCAATCTCTCTAGACTTCGAGTAGTTATGAACACGCTGAGCGTCTAATTCTTTTTCAACAAAACCTGAATAAGTGATCTTTGAGTTACTACCTATGTGCTCATAGTTACCATACACAGTCACAATGGGGTTAGATTTGAATGGGGTTGGCTTATCTATTTCCATTATTCCATTGCCATCATAAACAGCGTAAAGCCAATTAAAGTCATTAACCTTCTTAGTGTTAACTTCAGTAATTCCATTAAGTGCAAGCTCATCTTTGATTTTTTTATAGTCGTCATTAATCTCATGAACTTCACCATTAGACATCTGAGCGATTTCGATCATTTTCTTTTTCTTATAATAGCGCTCACCTATCGTAATATTATTAGGTTGGTAGTCACTGTAATCACGCTCCTCATTGTAGTCATCAACACTTACAGGCTGGCGGTCTGGCCACCTTTCCTTATATTCTTTCTGACTGATCGACGTTAAAACATTCATGTACTCAGAATCAGAGGAATCAGGCTTCTTGCAGGCATTAGATGCCCATACTCTGTTCAATGCGTTAGTGATAGGCACAATGTAAAGATCTTGCTCGAATGACCACTCATCGGCGTACTTAGCCCTCACCATCCAAGCATCAAAGCCACGGCGCATTACACGACGGCAAGCATTGCGAAAGATCGCATCAGAGCGGGAATCATTTTGAATGGTTCTAATCATGCCCTCATAGGTAAGGGCAAGGTCTTTATCAGCACCGCTGCCAGCAGGCTTAATATTGCAACCGAAATCCATATCCTCGATGTCAGCCATCATAGACTCGAGTACTGGCGTCACCTTATCAAAGGTATAGCGCGGACGGTTTTGGCTATCCAATGTGCGTGCTATGTCATCTTCCCACTGACCATCTTTATCTAAAAGAAAGCGGTCACACTCTTTTGAATTCTCACGCTGATCTGAGTCAGACTCTTGATCACCCTTAAGCTCTTCCATCCAAGTTCGGAAGGTTTCTCTGTTTTCTTGTTCTTTGTCTGCCATTTCAACACCTAAAATAAGGACTGGAAGTTGATTTCCGTTGTATCAATTTGCTTGATTATACTTGACTTATCAAAAGATAGCACGGCAGCATCAAATAGGTTTGGTGATGGAATAACCATCCTTGACCCATCAGGAAGCACAATGCCTTTTCTAAGCTCAGGCTTGGTATAAAACTTAACTGTATCGCCATTCTTAATAGGCGTCTTTGTGGCCTCTGCCTTTAGCTTCTCCATCATATTAGGCTGTATGCCTTTCTTAGTCTCAGGATCATAAGAGGCAAAGCTAATCAATGTGTCAGGGTCATGATACTTACCCTCTACCACTGCTTCCCATGTTCTAAACACACGTTCAGCAAACCCTATGATGTTCTGAGCCTTCTTATTATGAAGCACATCTTTGTTCTTAAGGTTATCACTGCGATTAGTTAGGCTGGCCGTCTCACTCTTAAACTGTGCATTAGGCTCATGTATTTCACTCGACCCCTTGTAAGCATATATATTGGTACGCTTTCCACTGAATGCTTTATCGACATTATCTCTTAGCGTTGCGCCTAGTCCGTCAGCATCATAGCCAAACGAGTCACACCCATGAGAGATAGCCACTTTGCAGGCTTCATCCATCTTACGGTTGCCATTCTCGCCTTCAATCTCTCGTATATCAAAGAACACAACACCTTGTCTAGATGTAAAGCCGCACGGGTCATTGCCTGTATCTGATGGGTCGCAAGCCGATACAATCGCGCCTCGTTGCTCAAAGCCAAGCTTCTTGTGAGCATCAATACATGCCTTAAACCAGTCTTCTTGTATTACTGAATTAGCAATATCATCATTGAAGTGGCCAAGCCATATACCATTGAATCTTGATTTAGTCATTATTCCTCGCTTAACCTTATTCTGATCTTTCTCTAGCTCTTGCTTTAGAGATTCATCATGCATGAACCAAGGGTTATCTTCATAGGTCAGCCTTATGATTAGATGATGCTCGTCTTCATAGTAACCGTGCTTATCTATCTCTGCCTGATACGGGGTTATAAATTCTTTAGACATTGGATCTTGAGAGCTGCCAGTATTCCATAAGTACCAAAGCTCAGCCCCTTCTACATCTCGAAGTGTCGGCCCTAATGTATCAACGGTTGATTGCTTTGTTTTCTCCGCCTCTTCCATTAAGAAGTACTTAAAATCTGACGTGCCTTTCATATCAATAATATTCTGCATTCCACCAAAAACAACTTTGCCTTTGTTTGCGTTTCTTATTTCCCATTTAGATGGAACTGGGATAAACCCACCTATATTGCTTTTTTGTATGGTTGATTCAATACCTGAATAAATAGACTCCCTTAGTGCAGTCATGCGCTCGCGCAATGCGTAAACCTTACACCCAGAAGAGTGAACTTGCGTCACCATCATGTTTTGGGCAAATCTTGTTTTCATCCCCCCTCTTCCACCATAAAAGCACTTATATTTCTTATGCTTTAGTATTGCAGGCTCTAGTTTTTCAACAAGCAAGACGGTCGGCTCTTCATTGGTTTCAATCATCTCACCAATAACGCCCTTCCATCTTCTTATAATATTAGGCACTAGCTCGCCATCTATTTTTTCTACGCGATCAATTACACCATAAACAGTTGGCTCTAGGTTTCCAGTTTGCGCTAATGCTAATGGCTCAATCCTATTTAAACGTTTTGATAGCGCGCTACTCATTATTTAAACCCAACGCCTTCTCTAGTTCTTGGATGCGTTCTTTTAGGTCGGTTGACTCTTCTATGACTACGGCATCTTTAATAATACCTATAATGGTTTGTCCAACGTCTGCCGGTATATCCCCGCTTGATATTGCATCAACTACAGACATAGCCTTCTCTGCTGGTGTGCCATCTACAGGAAAGTTGAAATTAACAGCTTCTTGAGTCTGCTTTAGCGGTGGGAATGTTCGCTTTAAGAACTCATTTAGAACTGTATTTGATGAAGGGTCGGAAGAATTAAAGGCTCTCTGTGCCGCATGATGTATAAAGGCTTTCTCTGCCTGATCTCTTGTTGAATTTGGCCCTACGTCAATTAAAGATTCCTCCCTAATGACTTCAAGCAGTAGAGTCTTGAATGCCTTTCCTCTGCGTTTTTCTGGCTGCCTATCTTCTGTGAACTCTGGCATTCTCGTATTTCTCTCGCTTTTGCTTTTAAAACCCCAAAAAAAAGACAATCAAGTCTTTAGGTTGCCTCAGTATTGCACAGGGGTTTTATATAGCCTGAGGCGCACTATAAACCGTTTATTTCTTCTGCTTTAAATTCTTATAAATCAATACGGCACTTAAGATACAACCTAGAATAGTACCAATTAAACCGAATATGTTTTGAAGGTTCTCAATAGTACTTGAGCCAGCACTAACCCCAACTGTAGCACTTGCAATAAACGCTTGGGTCTTAGGGTTATTTAATACTGGTTCGATCACCTGTTCTTTTATACCGTCCATAGATATTACCCCCTACTACCCAAGCCGCGCTTATTATCATTAGCATTCCTACTATAATAGCGGCCATCAATTCCATCTTCTTTATCGCCATCTGTGTGGATTAACAACCGCGCAGCTTCTATAACTGCAAGTAATAAACACATCCAATTATATACTATAGGACTCATGTAGGCATACCAAATAAAGTACCCTATAAAATTGACTATAACAAAGGCTAGAGAGATAGATTGAAGATGAACAACGAGTTCGGAATGTTTCTCGTTTGGCTTCACAAATTGAAGTAAGGCTATACTCATTGAGCTAAACGCCATAGCTGAGCCGTAATACACAGTCCCAGTGGTGGAATCAAACCAATAATAATGAGCAATAGTTGGGACGATTACACATATAGTACAAAGTAATCTGTGCCATTGCTGACCAGTAACGGACAGCATGACAGCGATTAAAAGAAGTATTGGGGATACGATGCTAAGCATAACTGGGTTTCCGTTGCTTTCCGTTACCACCTGCACCAGCAATTTTCTTACCCTTTGCTGGCTTCTTAACTACTTTCTTCTTTGATTTGTTGGATTTCATATCATTACCCTTAATTAATTATTGCATTTTAGCAGATATAACTATAACAGCAATCATACAGAAAAGTAGTGTCTCAGGTATTACGGTTTCACACTTTTGGTTTCTCACTGGCAGCCTCACCCATTAACCCAGCATAAGCCGCCATATCTTCAAAGTTATCCAACTTAAACTCACCCTGACTTGTACGCACTAACTTCAAGATAGTCATAAACGCCCATCCTTGCTCTTCTGTTATCTCTAATCCATAAAGTACATTAAACATATCAACAGTTTTACCCATTGAACGCTCACCTTGTGGATTATCGTAGGTGACTGCTCGGTCTTGCATATGACCTAATCCTGCTTCTAGTATGCTTGCTGCTGTTACCTTGCTGCGTTCTTTGTCAAACTCCCTAGCCTCAGCCTTTTTGAATGCGTCTTCAGCCATTTTGCATATTGATTTTTCTTCTTCTGGCACTAATCGCGCTCCTATCTTACCCGCAGCCTTGGATTTATGGGCATTATTAGGATTGACCTCCCCAGTATATCGCGGGATTCCAACGCCATTTACTTCGCTAATATGCATAGTGCAGCAGCCGTTTTCATCAGTGTAATAATCATTGTCGCGATAAAGCCACTCACCTTCGTAGTAGATCCATTCTTTTAGCCTTGGCTTCTCATGGCCGTGTTCGTAGGGGTTTTTGCCATCACAAATAAGACTCCAAAAATCATTTTTTTGTGGGGATTCACTCCACGCGAAAGAATCAAATATTTTTTCTTCGCCCTCGTTTACATAACACTCCTCACAATCAATAACAAGCTGCAACTCATAATCAGCATAAGCCTCGCCAATGACGGCAGCTACTTGTGGGCGGCACTTTAGGTCTCTAGGTTTCATTTTTTAAACTCCTCTCTCGCCCATTTAAATACGATTTTTGGTATAGATTTTGTAATTTGATTGTCCGGTTTCCATGAAATTCCGCACTCTGAATTATGATCAAAAATCGTATTAACTGC
>Ga0208644_1000454_pt1 | contig 34724 bp, 66 predicted proteins | sample VirMetDEL_Nov_18_FD_184517 | JGI IMG/M metagenome (GOLD analysis project Ga0208644, IMG submission 184517) | Aqueous microbial communities from the Delaware River and Bay under freshwater to marine salinity gradient to study organic matter... | ecosystem: Environmental > Aquatic > Marine >...
CAAAATTTATGGTAAATTTTAGAGATGGTGGAACAAATTATGATGCTACAAAAACTACAACTGCTTTTTTTACTGCTCATGCTGAAGATGATTCATTAACACAATTTACTTATAGCACTGGAGATGATGTTGCACAAAGTACAGGAAATGCTCCTTTATCATTAGGTGTAGGAAATGGTAATGATGAAAGTTGTAGTGGAGAAATGTTTTTATATTCTCCATCATCAACGACTTTTGTAAAACATTTTATAAGTACAACTAATATATATTATTCTGGAGATAGAACTATGCAAACATTTGTTGCTGGATATGCAAATGTTACTGCTGCTATTGATGGAGTACAATTTGTTATGGAAAGTGGCAATATTGATTCTGGGAAAATTAAACTCTATGGAATAAAGGATAGTTAATGAGCATAGTTAAACTAAATAATAATGGAGTAAAGAACGCAACTGCATTTGGTTCTATATCAAGTTTAGGCAGTATGACATTTATTAAAAAGCTAACAGCATCATCTTCTGCAACTTTATCTTTTGTTGATGGTTCAAGTTCAGTTGTCTTGGATAATACTTATAAAGAATATTTATTTACATTTAAAGATATACACCCAGCTAGTGCAAATCCTTTTTTTTCATTTAATTTAAGTACTGATAGTGGTTCAAATTATAATGTTACTAAAACTTCATCAGCTTTTTTTACTCAACAAGGAGAAAGTGGCACAGGTGCTGAATTAAATTATAGTACAGCTAGAGATTTAGCACAATCAACAGGAGTTCAAAATATAAGTAATGAAGCTGGTAATGACAGCGATCAAACTGTATCAGGTTATTTACATTTATTTAATCCTAGTAGTACAACTTTTGTAAAACATTACATTTCACAAACAAATAGTAATTTTAAATACACCGAACCTTATGCTATGAGTACATATATAGCTGGATATGGAAACACAACATCAGCAGTAGATGCTATACAATTTTCTTTTTCATCAGGTAATATAGATTCTGGAGATATTTGCCTTTATGGTATTGCATAAATTTTAACAAAGGAGTATAGATAATTATGGCAAGACATCACAATATAAATGGGAACATAGTACCCTTTACAGCAGAAGAAGAAGCACAAAGAGATGCTGAAGAACAAGCATATTCTGATGGTGCGTTTGATCGTGCTATGGTAGATTTAAGACAAAGACGAGATAACCTTTTAAAAGCTAGTGATTGGGAAGTAATAATGGCTAAAGAAAAAGGCTCAACATTATCTGCTGGATTTAAAACATATAGACAAGACTTACGAGATATTACAGAGGGTCTTACAACAATAGAAGAAGTACAAGCAGTAGAATTTCCAACCAAACCATAAGAGGTTTAAATGCAACTTTCAAAACACTTTAAATTATCTGAATTTGAAAAGTCATCAACTGCTACTAGGCTAGGTATAAAAAACAAAGCTGGTAGTGGCGAGATTAAAAACTTAACTGATCTTTGCTATGCAGTTCTTGAGCCTGTACGAGCAAAGTTTGATTCGCCAATTATGGTGACATCAGGTTATCGTAGTGAGGCATTATGTGAAGCAATAGGTAGTAAAAAAACTAGTCAGCACACAAGAGGCGAAGCCGTAGATTTTGAACTGCCTAATATTTCCAATTTACAAGTAGCACTTTGGATTCAAAATAACTGTGATTATGATCAGCTTATATTAGAATTTTGGAAAGAAGATGAAGGTGCTAATAGTGGCTGGGTACATTGTAGCTACAAAGAGGGTAGCAATAGAAAACAAGTATTGACCTTTGATGGAAAAGAATTTAAAAATGGATTACCAGAGGCTAAATGGTCTGCTGGTAAATTTGCAAACTAATAGGAGGAAACATGCCAAGAGGACGAGGAACATACGGAAGTAAAAAAGGACGACCACCAAAAAAAAGTAAAATGAAAAAAAAGAAGAAAAAATAATATGTCAGGATTTACTACGAGTGGTACACTACGAGTAATGATAGGCAAATTTAGATACAAGAAAAAAAGAAAGAAAAAAAATGGCAAGAAAAAAACCAATTTACGCAAAAGCTAGACCTAAAAGACTAGGCAAACCTAAATCTTTTAACAAGAAAAGCAAAGCATATAAATCAGCAAAAAGACTAGCTGATAAAAAGTTTGGTAAAAAGGTATCTTTGTACAAAAACATTTTTATTTCTCGAAGAATAAAAAAGCTAAAGTCTAAAAAGAAGTAATGAGTAGGAAGCCTAAAACTACTGGTGAGCACATCATAGCTTTATATGGACACATTACAGGAATCAAAAAAGATATAGCTAATTTAAAATCTAATCATCTAAAACATATGCACGATGACATAGATAAAATACATGAAAAGCTAGATCAAAAATTTGACACAATTACAAACTGGTTAATGTATGGTGTAGGTGCAGTAGCAATTTTAGTTTTAGGTCAACTACTTTACATTATCTCAAATTAATTGTACAAGTCATACTTGTATGGCTAATAAAAAAATTTTAGTGATTAGTGATATGCATTTGCCATATCAACACAAAGATGCAATAATCTTTTTAAAAGAAATTAAGAAAGAATTTAAACCTGACTTTGTAGTCAACATAGGCGATCTATTAGATTTTCATGCAATCAGTATGCACGAACACAACCCAGATTTATATTCTGCTGGACAAGAACTAGATAAAGCAAAAGAATATATTAAAGAAATAGAAAACATATATCCAGAAGTTACAGAAGTAGATAGCAACCATAGTAGTTTAGTTTATAGACGAGCATTAAAGTTTGGAATGTCAAAACAATTTTTAAAACCATATGGGGATTTTTTGGGTACAAGAAAATGGAAATGGGTAGATGATCTAACACTTACAATGTCTAATGGACAAAGATGTTTCTTTACGCATGGTCGTTCAGCTGATGTATTAAAAGTATCGCAGACGATGGGAATGTCGGCAGTGCAAGGACACTATCATACCAAGTTTTTAATTAGCTACTGGGCAAACCCTGATGCACTATTCTTTGCTATGAATGTAGGTTGCTTGATCAATCAAAAGTCTATGGCTTTCAACTATGCCAAGAACTTTAAAACTCGATTTATTTTGGGTTGTGGTATTATCATAAATGGTGTACCAAGACTCTTACCAATGGTCTTAAACGATAAAGGCGATTGGATTAAAAAACTAGTATGACAAAGTCTAATAAGCTAAAAAATACCCTATTAAAGAGCCACAGAGCCACGCAGAGCGATGATTCTGCCTTTTCCGAGCAAGTGGGTGGGGATTGGTATAAAAAGCTTAAAATCCAACCTTTAGACTATGCGATGGATAATAACCTCAATGCTTGTCAAACAAAGGTAGTCAAATACATATCAAGATATAATTTAAAGCATAAAACAATTAAAGATCAGATTAAAGATTTAGATAAAGCAAAGCATGTAATAGATATGCTTATAGAAAAAATACAGGAGAAGTAATATGTGGTTGAATTTATTATCATTAGGTGTAAAGACAGGAGCGAAGATATATCAAAATAAACAACGAACAAAACAGTTGATGTCAGATGCTCAAATGCACCATGCAGAGCAAATGGCGAAAGGCGAAATTGAATATAAAGCGAAAGTTATTGAGAGTAATGATAATGGTTGGAAAGACGAATTTGTCCTTGTTCTCGTATCTCTTCCTATTTTGTTATTGGGTTGGTCTGTGTTCTCTGACGATCCTACGATTCGTGATAGAATAGATTTATTTTTTGAATATTTTAAAAACTTACCTTATTGGTATCAAGCTATTTTTATTGGTGTCGTTAGTGCGATATATGGACTAAAGGGTGCTGACATTATGCGTAAGAAGTAGTAAGATGTCCTAATGGACATTGATGCAGTTATTACAGATTTAGAACTACAAGTAGAATCAAGATATAGTCCTTATGGACATTTTATAGCTTTAAGATTTATTGACACCTATCCTACTTTTCCAAAAATAAATAGTACGATAAACGAAATTGTAAAGTATGACGATGTTAGAGTAGTTGATTACAATTATACATATGAAGTTATTAGGGAAGATACTGACATCAAAGGACTTGAAGTAGTAAAGCATTAGCTATGTGGGGATTGCTCCCCACACATACTATTAGTTTCTAGTTAACTTTTCTGTGGCTAACTCATTAATAGATTGTTGTTTTAAATGATCACAATAACTATGACCATTTTTAGCTTCCACTTTAGAATAAAGATATAATTTTTTCATATCAGAAAGTTCTAATTTTACTTTCTTATATCTTTCATCATTGGTTGCTTGTATTTTTGCAGAAGCTACAGATAACGAACTATTAGTTATTTTTTCATTAACTACAAAATCAAATACTTCTTGTACTTGATCTTTTACATTGTCATAATTTATCTCTGCTTTTACAAATCTTTTATCTAAAGCATCAAGATAAGCTATGATTTTATGTGGATTAAACTCTTGTGGTCTAATCTCAATGTATTTAGCTAGTTTATCTTCTTCTGACATTAACCTAACTCTTGTTCGTATTGCTCTGGGTTAAATTCAGTAGCATCACCCTGACTCCATTGTTGTTCAGATTGTGGCAACTGATCGTCCATTTCATTACGAGGTTGTTTAGGTTGATTAAAAGATGGGTTTTGTTTCGTTTTGTCGTAGTATGGAAACAACTTCCAGCCTTTAGTTCTGTTATCAAAAAAACCTTTTAATACTAGATTTTGGTTATTTAAGATAACTTTTAATATGACACCATCTTTTTTTGTCGATGTCATTTCAGCAGTACCACCATTGCTACCACTATTATTAGTGAAGCTTTTCTTTTGGTAATTGCCATTGTTGTTGTACTGTGGTTTATTATATCCCATCAGATTCTCCTATTATTAATATTCAATACTTTCCATTTGTTCCATTAGATATTTTGCTCCAATGAAAGCATTGAACAGTTTTTTATTAAGAGGAATTTCTTTAATCTCAATTCCATTATCTTTTTTAGGTAATCTTACTATAAAAGATTTAGAAATTTTTGATTTAGTTTCTTCCTCATATGCAAATCTATAAGCATTTAACTGCAAAAAATAGTCAAATGTTATATGATTACTTGTTTTAATATCAATCAAAACAAGATTTCCTTTCTTGTCTTTTACAACAAGATCAAGAGTACCAGCATAGTTATATTTCTTGCAATAGATTTTCTTTTCTATTTCTACAACTTCATACTCTTGTTTATTCCACCAATCTAAAAAAAGATTCCAGCAATTTACTACTGCTTTATCAGATTGTTTAGGAATTTCTTTACCTTTTAGATAGTCCTCAACTAAACCATGAACAACACTACCAACTAAAGCACCCTCATCTTTAAAAGTATCAGGTTTCTTTTTAGCAGTAGCAAATATTCTTTCTAGCTTTGCTCTATCTAGTTCTTCGCCTACATCTAACTTTTCGTTAATTAATCTTTTAACCTCGTTTAAAGGTGTATTGACTAACCACCAAGTTAGTTGTGGTTTAGGTACTCCTCTGCCACATATTCCTGTAACAGACTCTACCTTTTTATCATCGACATAATACATATGCTTATCATCGTTATAGCTTAAGACTATGCCATTTGCTAATGGATATTTCTTCCACATATTTACCTCTCTGTTAATTTAAATAAGTCATTAACATCAACATCGTAATAGTTAGTTAATGCATATAACTTACCGAAATGAAAAGACCCTTGTTCAAATTTATATAAACTATAAACATCACTAATCATTTCTTTATTGTCTTGCACAACTGCTTCTGCAGTTATGTTTTTCTCAAGTCTAATTAACTTAAACTTAAGACCAATCGCATTATTTAATAGCTTGTTTCTTTCAGAAGATTTTAACTTTACACTTCTTAATTTAGATGCAAGTCCATTTAATAATAGATTGGTTTTTTCTTTTTTATCCATACATTCCTTTCTAGTTTAAAACCGAGTGTCCACGATTAATTAAACATTTTCTATATATAGATTCGTGTTGCGTATCAGCAGTAGGACTTTCTACCCAGAAAACAATGCCACCCCAGAAAGTACTATTTTGATCTGCTACCATTTTACAATGTTGCAAATCATTAGTAATTTCTTTAGCTTTATCATTATCAAAAGTACCACTACGACCAGCAGTGTCGATTACTGGGTTATATGCACAATTAGTCAGGCACAAACCCAGCACGAACAAGTATATTATTTGTTTCATGTTTCCTTTCTAGTTTATACTCTTTCTTGTTTTTTGCTTTTGAGTTAATTACTGCACAATATTCATCAATTAAATAATCGTGAGTAAATTTGTTTTTAGATATAGTTCTATCCATTGCTTTTATTCTTTTGTCTTGCCATGAATCGTCAAAATTTACCATAGCAAACTACCTAAAATAAAACCAAGTACAAAGCATATCCACTCTCTACGATAGTGAAGTTCTAAAACTTTCCAATCGCTTTTGCTTTTACCAAATATAAGCATAGTTACCTTTCTTGCTGGGGTTGTTACACCCCAGCACATTATTGATTTATACTCTAACTGCCATAGGGTTATGAGCAAAAACAATCAAACCACCTAGTTCTTGAAAAAATCTAGCTCTAGAATTTGATCTATCTTCGTCATTACCCAAGTTAGTTATTGCATTAGCAAGTTCATACTTTGATGTTGTAAAAGTATCGCCAACATAGTGGTTTAATCTACCGAATATATCTGCTCTTTCAGATTCAGTAACACCATGTCGCTTTGCTAACTCTACGATTTGATGTGAGTTAACCTTTTGTTTTCTTGATTGTAATAATCCTTGAAAACTTTCTGTCCACACATCTTCGCTATTAACAAGATCAATTTGTTTCTGCATCTTGTCAATAATTGTTACATACTGATCGTCTTTAGTAGTATCAATTACAATTTTACCAACATGTCTTGAATAAAATCTATTCAAGTATCTTGGAGCAACCATACCATTTGTACAAACTAATCTGTAAATAAATGGTTGAATGATTAAGCTACCACTACCGATTTCACTATTGGTAATTGTAATACCACTTTGAACAACATCACCTTTATAAACTTCGCCTTCAAGCTTTTGGTTTACGGCAGTAATATTAAGTGTATCTCTATCGTAATGAGCATACTTAATATCTAAACCTAAATCCATAAGTTTATTAAGTGAATGATTTGCTACAACATCGTTATCAATTCTTTTGTAACGATTTGAACAAAGTGCTCTTGCTTCTTTAAGAGTTGTATCTTGAGAGCCATAAACTTGATCTACTTCATATGTTCTCAACATTAACTCTTTATCTTTACTTTTGTTAATCCAAAAGTTAAGATTGTGAGCAACAAGTTGTTGTGAAACTGGCAAACATTTTCTTAAATATTGTGTACCGATTTCTAACTTGCCACATAACTGATTTAAAGAATGGTCAGTTAAATTAAACTTTCCTTTCGATAAATGATCAACTTCCAAATCAGGATAGCTGTAAACATTGTTTTCAGTTATGTTTATGCTTTTCATATCAACAAGATAATCTCTCTTGTTTTTTGTATCTTCATTGATATTGTTAAGCATTTCTTTTACATCATGACCTTTTTTCATGATTTCCTCCTAGTTATAATTAATGCGACTGGCATCATCAGTAGTTATCCATCACGATAACTAGACAAATTGTATTTGTTTCGCCATTACTTGACTACATCGTAGGAATTACCCAGCACTTTGTGAGGACTTCAGTTGATTAAAGAACTTTTCTTGCTATTGCCAGAATGGGTTTGGAAGCCATTTTTATCGAACAAGAACTCTAGGTCAAAACTTAAAATTAACGCCAACTGCTCTGAAAACGGATTTTATATGTTTAACGACGAGTTCCGATTTATACGTAGTCAAGAGTACTATCGCAAATTTGACATAAAAAGCAAAAACTTATTTAAACACAAAAAAGCCTGTATTTAGCCAAAAACACATAATAGGCTAAATTATTACACTTAAAACGATTACAACTTATTTTATAGTAGCATCAAATCAAATAATCGGATAAAAATATGACTGAAGAAATATCGAATCAAAATCTTTTTCTTCCCTTTCTAGTTAATGGTGGTGGGTTTCCGATTTCCCACCACTTAACAATCAAACAAACACAGGAGCAATTATGCTAAACGAAGAACACAAGCAGTTCAATCTATCTGTTGGACAAAAAATCAAGTCAAGAAGATTAGAGTTAAAGAAAACTCAATCTTGGTTAGCAAAAAAAATTGGAGTTACTTTTCAGCAAGTACAAAAGTATGAGAAAGGCTCTAATGGTACAAATCCATTTAACTTAAAACAAATTGCAGATACATTAAAAGTATCAATTTTGTATTTTTATTTAGATGGTGTTTCAACATCTTGCGTTATGGATGTTTCAAGAACGGAAGAGCCATTAATATTAACTAAAGAAATGGAAATCGAAAATGATCAAAGTTCAAGTAGATAAAATATGGTTAGGAAAGGTAAGTGTAAGAGATTACATTTATAAAAAATGCTTACGCAAAAAAGAATCATTAGGCATAACACATGGTAAAGAATATATGTGGATTCCTTATGACAAATTAAAATCTGCAAAAAGCTATACAGATCAAAGTTTTACTAGCAAATTTAATGGTAAAAAATATAGACTTGTAGATTTTGAATGGAAACCTTATAAAGATAATAATCCAAATCAGGAGAAACTTTTATGAGTAATGACTTTTTAGATATACCTAAAGACGATGAAACTCAACAACCTACTCCAGAAGAACATTATTTTTCTAGGTCAAAAAATCAATGGCTTATGGTTTCTGATATGTCTGATATGCATGTTAGAAGAGCATTTAAAAGATTGTTAAGAATGATACGACTTAATCAATTAGTAGAGGTTGATGATGTAGCAAAAAATACAATCTATCAAGTTAAGATTACAGAAGAACTTAACAAGATAAAATTACATTGTGATGAAATAAGAAAGGTTGTTGATGAATAAAAAAGAGTGGCAAGAACATTGTAAGTTTGTAGATAGTTTTAGAGGTAGGATTGTTACTGATAATCCTGTTTATAAAGATTATGGCAAAAAAGAAAAAAAAGATGAAAAAAAGAAACCAAAGAAAAGTTAATGGATACTATTTTGATGGTAAGAAATTAATTATTCTTTATGAAAAAAAAAGATAAGATAAGATTTGACAAGCTAAAACAAATTGGATGTGTAGCTTGTGCAAAGTATGGTAAGGAAAGTGAGCCTGTAATACATCATATACGAAGTCATACAGGACTATCATTAAGACCGAGCCATGATGATACGATACCATTGTGTCCACTTCATCACAATATGGGTAGGAACTCTATCCATTTAAACAAATCAGGCTTTGAGCATTTGTATGGTACTGAAAAGCAATTACTCAAAGAAACAAACATAAAACTAGAACAATTAGAAAGGACGGATATATTTTATGGAAAGGGAAATAAATAAGTTTCATGCATTGCAACTATTTACAGATACATTTAGTGCTGAAACAGTACACTTAACAAACGAGGCAGTAGGCATTTACATTAGATTGTTGTGCTTTGCTTGGACTAAAAATACAAAACCTTTTAGAGAAATTGATGCAATGAGAATTTGTCAATGTAAAACAAAAGAATGCGAAATAGCAGTTATGGAGGTTTTAAGAGAGTTTTTTATAGTTGATAAAAAGAATGATGACTTTATTTTTACACATAAAAGACTTGTGCAAGAACATGAATATCTTACAGATAAATACAAGAAAAGGTCTATGGCTGGGAAGAAAGGAGCAATGATTAGACATTCTGCCAATGGCAAAAGTTTAACTCCTAATCCTAATCCTAATCCTAAACCTAATAAGATATATGACGAACACTTTGAAGAACTATGGAAGAAATTAGAGATTAGAAGAGGCTCGAAATTTAAGGCATTTCAAGAATATTGGAAACTTGATAAACATACAGGGTGTACCGTAGGAGATATACTTTCATCTGATGAAATAGCTACAATTTACAATGCACAACAAAAAGGAATTGAGGACAAGTTTGTGCCACATTTCAGCACATGGCTATCTCAAAGAAGATGGGAAAACGACGAAAAACGAGAAGAATCAATAACTATTGTACAAAAAATGGAAAAGCTAGGCTATGTATTTAGACATACAGAGGCAAACTTTGATTACTTTAAAAAAGATGGAATTGAGTATAAAATAGATAAGTATGATAAAGACCATATTATACATAGGGTGGAATGAAATCAATTTTAAGGATATTTAAGTATGCTCGTAGAAGAATAATAGCTTTAGCTTTAGAGAATCGTAGGTTAAAAGCAAGGTTAGAACTTTATCAAGCAATAATTGAGTCAGATGTAGAAACAAAACAATGAAACAAAATAAAAAGTCAAAATATAGACATATTACAATTAACAAAAAGAAATATTATTTTTATTCTATAAAGTGGCTTGATATTTTGGGTGATAGTGGGCATTGTACTGCACAAGAATTTAATAACATGAAACCAGCAGAAATGAATACAACTGGCTATGTATATAGTAAAGATAAAAAGTACTTGAAAACTTTTGCAAGTTATGATGAAAACGAAGAACAGTTTAGTGATAGAAATGTATTTCCTATCGGCTGTGTAAAAGAAATGAAAAGGATATTATTATGAAAGTTGAAGAAGTTGATATTGATTTAATTAAACCATACAAAAACAACCCTAGAGAGATACCAATGGAGTCTGTACAAAAAGTTATGAACTCTATTAGAGAATTTGGTAACAATCAACCTATTGTAGTAGATAACGACAATGTAATAGTTGTAGGACATACTCGTTGGAAAGCACTAAAGCAACTTGGTAAAGCAAAGGTCTTTGTAGTAAAAAAAGAATTTCCTAAAGGTCAAGCTATGGCATATCGTATTATGGATAATCGTAGTGGCGAGGAATCTAAATGGTCTAATAAACTATTAGCATCAGAGTTAAATATATTAAAAGATGATAACTTTGATTTACAGTTAACAGGATTTAATTTAACAGAGCTAGAAAACCTAGCAAATGATAAAGAACTAGGCTTTGTACAAAATACAAAAGATTTAAAAGAAAACTTTAATGTTGATTTTCCTGATGGCATGGAAGTTACACATGTCAAGATGGTACAATTATTTTTAAATACTGAAACTGAAAAGGATTTTAAACTATGGTGTCAAGAACTACAAACACAATTAGGTACTGACAATTTAACTGACACAGTATATACAGTAATTAAAAATGCGTACAATAACAGCAAAAGCTAAATATACAGATCAAGAAATAAAAAAACTTGAGGGTTATTTTATACAAGATCATCACTACGATCAAATTATAGACTATGATTGCGATGGCTATAAAGAAGATGGTAGTCCTTTATTTTTTTTTAGAAAAAATGTAATTCCAGCAAGTATATGTGAACAAGCCTACAAAAACTTAAGAACTGCTACTGCAAAAGGTGGCAACAGAGGTAGTGCTGGTGGAGTACCACCTGATAGAAAAAACACTAATACTATGAACTTAAAGTACAATGATAAAGGCGAACTTGTACCAGAAAAAACTACAGGAAAGACTAGAGGATTTAAAATTAAAAAAGATGGAACAATATCTAGGTTTCATAGTGCATTTCAACAAGTTGATAGTGGTATTGCTGGATTCTTTGATAGACAAGTAAGGTTTCCATATTGCAGACAGACTATGTTTAATGAACAAAAGTTTGATAAATTTAAAAAAGGCTATCCTTACATTAAATACATTAATGATATATTTAAAGATGTATGTCCTGAAAGATACAAAGCACAAGAGGATATGGTTAAAAAAACAAGCCAAGATTTTTATATAAAAGGTACAGTTTTTACTACTATTACAATCAACAAGAATTTTAGAACTGCTATACATACAGACAAAGGAGATTTAAAAGAGGGATTTGGTAATCTTGGAGTATTACAAGCTGGTAATTACGAGGGTGGCTATACAATTATGCCTAAATATAAAATAGGTTTTGATGTTAGAAGTGGCGATGTTTGTTTTTTTGATGTACACGAATTTCATGGCAATACAGAAATAAAAGCTAAAGGTAAGTATGAAAGAATAAGTGTAGTATGCTATTACAGAAAGAATATGATTAATTGTAAATCTGCACAAGAAGAACAAGAAATAGCAAAAAGACTAATAGATCGTAAAGGCTTAAATAAATAATGTGTGCAGTTGTAGGTGCATTTTCTAAAACAAAAGTAGATTTAGACTTGTTTCAAAAAGTAATGGTACAATCTATGATAAGAGGCAAACACGCATCAGGTATTGCTTGGAACAACAATGGTAAGTTAGCATATAGAATAATAGACGAGTCTGCTAATTTTTTAGCATTTAAAAACATAGATACAAATATGATTATTGGTCATGCTAGGTACTCAACATCAGACTTAAACTACAATCAACCTATAAAAACAGATAACATAGCTATTGTTCATAATGGAGTTATATCACAAGAACACCCTGACACATGGAAAAATACATATGGGTACGATTTTGTTACTAAAAATGATAGTGAAATAGTATTAAGAAGTTATGAAAATAAAAAACACCCATTACAACTAGATGGCTCAATGGCTACAATCATACTTGATATGACACACAAACCTACAATTTTGTTTTTTAGAAACGAACAAAGACCACTATACTACTCAACAGATAACGATATATACATAGCAAGTACAAAAAACATTTTAGAAAGGTCAGGTTTTGAACACATTTTAAAAACTGATAGTTGTGTAGAGTATAAGATAGATGGTAAATTTAGTACAAATTTAATAAGGCAAAGTAAAACAGATTTGCAGTGATTAGATTTTTAAAAGAAACAGATATACAAAAGGCAATATTTAACTCGCCTAGTGGTGCTAATACAAAGTTTTTACAACAAAGTCATAGTCTTTGGTATAGATTTAACAACTATCAATCTAATGCACCATTTGGACTTTACAAAGATGATCAACTTGTAAGTGTTATTTTTGCAACCACAAGTGATAAAACAAAATATATTAACCTTTACGAAATAGTAACAATTCAAGGACAAGAAAAAAAAGGATATGCGACAGAAATATGGTCAAGGTTTGTTGAATTTTGGTACGATGCGGGTATGCATAGAATAAAGCTATCTTGTACACCTAGTTCAGTTACTTGGCATATGAGAAATGGTCTTGTGTTTTGGGCAGTAGATAAACAAGGTAGCTTAAGATCAGATCAACCATTAAAAAGGAGCATCAATGAACAAGTAGATTTTAGAGAGTATGCATTAAATAATCCTAGTGTAGCTTTACCTGATAAAAAGGTAAGAATGAAATTGCGAGAAGAAGATGTAGAAACACTACAACTATCTCAAAAAAAAATACTACAAACATATCAAGCTATAAAAAAAGTAGGCGAGTATTGGTTTAGACCACATTTATATGGATTATCGAAAAACACAAAATAGAACTAAAGCATTTTTACGATGGTATGCTTGGTCTTTACAATACAAAGATTGTGATCCACCTATATGGCTACTTAACTATTTATTTAATAGATATGAACACAACCTAGAACAAAAACTATGGATTGCTTGGATATATGGCACAACATATCATTTACCTACTGCTTGGATTATATGGAATGAATTTCCAGACTTTGAGTTAGTAGGGTTAGAAAGATTAAAACAATGGAATAACGAAAACTATAAAAGGTTAAGGTATCAAACAGATACTAAATACAATAAAGGTTATTTGCCACAACAATTTGAGAGTTACAAAGAATGGATAGGTAATAAGCCACAAATAGATAAGTTTGCAGAACTAAAAACATTTGATAAGGTATGGAATAGTGTTATTAAAAATTTATATAAATTTGGCAGATACTCTACTTGGTTTTATTTACAAACATTGCATGAATGCGTAGGTCTTGACTTGACTCCTGATACATTAAAACTTGATGATTATGGTGGTAGCAAATCACACAGAAATGGATTGTGTTATGCATTAGGACTTGATGATTGGATTGATAAAAAACTTGATAAAACCCAGATTGAACATTTAGAAACAAAAGCAAGACAAATACAGAACACAATAAGAACTAAATACAAACTAAATAGCAACGCATATACTATGGAAACTGCATTATGTTCTTTCAAAAAAATTTTTAGAAAAAAACAAGGTAGATATTTAGGTTATTATCTTGATAGACAAGCACAAGAAATATCACAAGTACAAGAAGATGGTTGGTATGGTATTGAATGGGGTGTATTTTGGCAAGCAAGAACAGAAACTCTACATCCTACACTTTACTCAAACATACAAATCAAGCCACAACTATACAGTCAGTTTTTAGATACAGGGAGTTTTAATAGACAATTATGAAATGCGTAGCTATTGGTGGAGTTCCAGCCACAGGAAAAACTACACTTGTAAAAAAGATATACGATAAAATGCCTAAAATAAACTTTGAGTATGGTTTAGTAAAAGGACACTACGATAAAGAAAACAACATAGCATTGCTAGGTCTATACAATCAAAACAATACATTTCTTGGAACAGATAGACTATCTATGGGTGTAAACAAGCAATTCTTACAATATATTTCAATGGTACAAAGAAACATTATATTTGAGGGCGACAGACTATTTAGCTTAAATAACTTAATAAAACTTAATGAACTGTATGAGTTAAGAATAATAATGCTAGTCAATTCTCCAGAAACACTTGTAAAAAGACACAAAGATAGGAACGACACACAAACAGATAAATTTCTTAAAGGTAGAGAAACAAAGATTAAAAACATCAAAGAACACTTTGGAGGCATCATAGGTAGAATAGAAACTTATACACTTACTAACTTGCAAGAAAGTGAAACATTGAGTAATAATATATACGATTGGTTAAAATCATAAAAAGGACATAATGGCTAGACCTATAAAGAAAGTTGACACACAAGCTATACAAAAATTAGCACAAATGCATTGTACTTACGAGGAAATTGCAGAGTTCTGCGATGTATCTACAAAGACTTTACAACGGAGTTATGTCCACCTTATAAAAAAGGGTCGTGAGATGGGCAGAATTAGTTTGCGTAGAGCACAATTTGAGAAAGCACTAGGTGGTAATGTAGCTATGCAGATATGGTTAGGTAAGCAACATCTTGATCAAAGAGATAGAATTGAACAAACAAACTTTAATGAGCCATTGCCATTAATTATAGACGCAGAATCAAAAGAAATAAAAGATGGCAAAAAAAAAGGGTAATATTTACGGAAAGGTAGTAGCCTATGAGCCTGTCTTTCATAAAACATCAATAGGTCGTAAACCTAGTCTTTGCAAAATGAACAAGCATAAGCGACGACAATTTAAAGTTTACAAAGGTCAGGGCAAGTGAGATCAAACTTCTATCCTAATGGGGAGTTTATACCCTATCAAATGCCACAAGATTTTAGACAATCACAAAGAGGTCAAGGGAGTTGTGGCTCGTGCGGACTCTACTCAAGACCTCATAGCTTTTGTGGTGCGTTTAGAACAAGAGGTGTTAAAGATACCTATGTTTGTAATAAGTGGCGACCAAGAAGAGTAAAATAATGGAACTGATTATAATAAATGATGGTCTGTATCAGTTGTTGCCTGTAACAAAAGAAATTATGAAAGATATTGTTTTAACTGCAGATGTAGATTGTTTTGAGTTGTGCGAGATACTACGAGTTAAGTTAACAGGGTATGTAGATACACTTAACCTACATATAATGAAAGATGGCAGTGGCTATTTTTATGGGTGCATATGTAGATAATATATGGTAATTGTTTTGCATGGCAAAGTATAGAGGCAGAACAGTTAGGCTAGGCAAGATAATGCGTGGCGATGTAAAGAAATTTAAGGTGTTTGTTAGAAACAAACGAACAGGCAATATTAAAAAGGTTAACTTTGGTAGCAAGACAATGTCTATTAAAAAACATATACCAGCAAGGAAGAGATCGTTTATGGCTCGTATGGGTGGAGTGCTTAAGAAAGTTCGTGGACAGAAATCTTTGAGTCCAGCATATTGGTCGTTAAGGAGTTGGCGATGAAGTTAAATGAAAACACATCTGTTGCTATGCCAATTAAAAATATGTTGGCTATCATAGGTGGGGTTATAATTGGTGTACTCGCTTGGTCAGATTTAACTGCAAGACTTACATCGTTAGAAACATCAAGAGAATTAATGAATGCTGATTTGTTAAAAGCATCAGAACAAACAACAGTTGATAAAGAGCAATTCTTGTTGTTAGAAGATTTGTATGAAACAATAGAAAAGCATCAAGAGTTGTTAGACAAAAACATACACAACCAAGTAATGTTAGAACATGTAGAAAAGCAATTAGAAAAAGCATTAACAGATATTGAGAAACTAAAAGATAAAGTTAGAAAGAACGGTACACACTAATGGAAATTGTAGTAGCTTTATTAATGATAGTAAATAACGAGATTAAAGAACACAGAATACAACCATCTATGAGTGAATGCTTAAAAGGTAAAAGAATAGCAAGTAGAAAGATAGATGACAATGTTGAGTATCAATGTATTAAATCTAAAGCAGAATTAGAAGATAACATTGATGGAAGTAAATCAATCAAAAAACTTATATTAGAATGAACAAAGTAGATGTTATAAAAGTATTAGCAGAAGATAAGACATTTGAGAACGAAGTTAAAAATAAAGGTGAGAACGATTTAGAAGTTAGAATTAAAATTTTAGAAAAAGAAGTAGATACATTAAAAGCAATAATTAATTTAAAAGAAATAGAGTTAACTTCAAAAGATGTTATAATAAAAGAAGTCAAAGAAGATAATATTAAACTTGCTAAACAAATAGAAGATTTAAAAAAGGACGCAAAGGATATGTTGTTATATCCATAATTATGAGTATTAAAAATGATAGATTGGTTTGTAGAGAAAATAGGCAAAATTGCCAGAAATATATTTCATTGGTCATGGCGAGTCCAGACACATCGAAAGTATTACAGAAAGAAAAAATAAATGGAGTATGTGTTAACTATGATTATGTGTGCATTTATTGAAGGTAAAACTTCATGTATGCCACCACATACATTTGATACAAAATATGAAGATGGTTATAGTTGTATGCTTGATGGATATACAAAGGCTTATGATAAAATCCTTGAACTAGGGCGAGAAGATGTTAATAAATTTAATATCTATATAAAATTTGGTTGCAATGAAAATCAATCTAACAAAACCACAATATCAAGTAAGTTCATCAGATAAGAGATTTAGAGTTTTAGTATCAGGTAGGCGATTTGGTAAAACCTATTTGTGTATTACTGAAATGATGAAATACGCAACAAAAGTTAAAAAGAACATATGGTATGTTGCACCTACATTTAAGATGGCTAGAGAAATTGTATGGCTAAAGCTAAAACAAATGCTATCTGATTTTAATTGGATTGAAACTATTAACGAAACAAACCTATCAATTAAGATAAGAAACTCTGGTAGCATCATATCGTTAAAAGGTTGTGAGAACTACGACTCCTTGCGTGGAGTAGGAATTGACTTTCTAATACTTGATGAGTTTGCAGACATTGATGAAAAGGCTTGGACAGAAGTATTGAGGGCATCTGTTGCAGATACACAGGGCGATGTTTTAATGTGTGGGTCGCCTAAAGGCTTTGGTAATTGGTCATACAGAATGTATGAAAAAGGCAAACGAGAATCACAGTGGGATAGTTTTCAGTTTACTACTTTACAGGGTGGTATGGTACCAGCAGAAGAAATAGAACAAGCTAAACAAGATGTTGATATTAGAACATTTAGACAAGAATTTGAGGGTACATTTGAGAACTATGCTGGTGCTGTCTATTACAACTTTCATGCTGTTGATAATGTATTAGAAAAAAAGATTGACTGGCAAAAACCTTTACACATAGGATTAGACTTTAACGTTGACCCTATGAGTGCCTGTGTTGCACAAATTGATAGAGATAAAATACATTTTATTGATGAGATAGTAATTTATTCAAGTAATACTGATGAAATGGTACAAGAAATTAGAGATAGGTACGGAACAAAAACTAGAATATTTGTTTATCCTGATCCAGCTTGTCGTCAAAGAAAAACATCTGCTGGTGGAAGAACTGATTTAACAATTTTGCAGAATGCTGGATTTAGTGTTAAGTGCAAATTAAAACATAGTCCAATAAGAGATAGAGTTAACGCAGTCAATTCAAGATTAAAGTCAGCTGATGGTAAGAGGTATATTTTTATCTCGCCATCTTGCAAAATTATGATAAAAGGGTTACAAAGACAGATATACAAGGAAAACACAAATATTCCTGACAAGGAAGAAGGCTACGATCATATGAATGATGCTATTGGTTATTTAACAGAAATTGTAAAACCTTTAACAACAACTCCTCGTAACTTTAGACCTCAAAGATGGAACATTAAACAAAAATAGTATGGCATACTCTAGAGAACAAGCATTAGATTTACATAAAGACTTTGAAGAAAATATAAAAAATTGGGAATACTATATTCGTTCTTACAATGGTGGATATGACTATATGATTGGTCAATATCTTAACAGATATAATTTAGAACTTGATAACGAATTTAATCAAAGATTAGCAAACACTCCTTGTGATAACCATTGCAAAAACATCATACAAATTTATTCATCATTTTTATTTAGAGTCAAAGCAAGTAGAGATTTTGGTGGTATGCAAGACGAGGCTAGTTTAGAATCGTTCTTAAAAGATGCAGACCTAGAGGGTAATAGTTTTACATCTGTAATTAAACAAGCACAAAATTATGCGTCTATCTATGGACACTGCATGATGATATTAGATAAACCAAATATACAAACAACAACAAAAGCAGAAGAACTAAACCAAGAAATAAGACCTTATCTTTCAATCGTAACTCCAGAGAATATTTTTGATTGGAACTTTGAAAGACAACTTAATGGTAAGTACATATTAAACTACTTAAAGATCAGAGAAGAAGTAGATAAAAGTGGTGGCTCATATATGCGACTATGGTATCCTGATAGAGTTGATACTATTTATGTTGAAGAACACGGAACAGAGCCAACATTAATAGATACTGCCGAGAATCAGATTGGCAAAATACCAGCAGTTATTTTATACAATTCTAAATCACACAAGAGGGGAATTGGTCAGTCTGACTTAACAGATATTGCAGATATGCAAAAAGCAATTTACAACGAGTTTTCAGAAATAGAACAACTAATAAGATTAACTAACCACCCATCATTAGTTAAAACAAATGGTGTTAATGCAAGTGCTGGTGCTGGTGCAGTTATTGAAATGCCTGACGAAATGGAGCCAAATCTTAAACCATACTTATTACAACCATCAGGGCAAAACCTTGTAGCAATTATGGATTCTATTACAAAAAAAGTAGATTCAATTAATAGAATTGCACACACAGGAGCAGTAAGAACTACAAAAACACAAGTGCAGTCTGGTATTGCATTACAAACAGAGTTTGAGTTATTAAATGCAAGGCTATCAGAAAAGGCAGATAATTTACAATTAGCAGAAGAACAAATTTTTAAATGTTATGCAGAATATCAAAACACAACATTTGATGGCGAAATAAATTACCCAGATTCATTTAACATTAGAGATTACGCAACTGATTTAGTTTTCTATCAACAAGCAAAAGCAGTTAATGTACCGTCAAATACTTTAAACAAAGAAATTGATAAAGAGATAGCAAGAGCAGTTGTAGATGATGATGAAAAACTATCAGAAATATTTGATGAAATAGATTCTAATGCAGAAGTAGGTCAGTTTACTCAAGACGAGCCTGTACAACAAGATCAAGAAGTAGAAGAAGAAGAAGTTTAATGAATGTCAGATATTGTACAAGACTTTACAGAATACAGAATTAGGCAAATAGAAATTGCTGAAGCAAAATACTACGAATCATTAATAAAAACATTAGATAAAATAGAACGAGAGATTACAAGTCTTGCTGGAAGAACATTACCAACAGATGATTTAGATAGATTGTATGATCTTAAAATTGCAGTATCTATGCAACCAAAGATTAGAGCGATTCTAGAAAAGGAATATTTAGCATGGTCAGATACAGTTGTAAGAGAGGGTTTTACAAAACAAGCAAAAAGAATAGAAAAGGCATTTAAGAGAATAGGTAATATCCCTGTTGAGTTTCAACAATTAACAAATGCAGACTTAACACTTATAACAAATTTAAAAAGACAATCATTTACACAATTCAAAGATGTATCAAATACAATGACAAGAAGAATTACTGAAAAGATATATCAAGCTACATTGACAAGTGTAGAGTTTACAGAGTTAGAAAGAGAATTAAGACAAACAATAAATGGTATTTATGCTAGTTCTGATGACAAGAAAATTAACTCATTAGTAAAAGATATTAAAAAAGACGAAGTTAAAATAAGAAGATTAGACAAAAGAACTGCACAAGGTAAAGTTGTAAGAGCAAGATTAGATAAAAACATACAGACTTTACAATCAAAATTTGCAAGAGATAGGGCTGGGGAAAACATGAAAAGATATGCTGGTCAAATATTAAACGACTCATTACGAGAGTTTGATGCACAACTAAACCTTGCAAAGTCTAAAGATGCTGGTCTTACTTTTGTTAAATATCAAGGCTCAAATATACCTACAACTAGAGATTTTTGTAGGCTTGTAAGATCAGGATCATATGATAAAAGAAATGGTGGACTATTCACAATTGATGAAGTCAACAAGCTATGGAGAAGTAGAGGTTGGTCAGGTAAGAAATCTGGTAATCCTTTAATTGTTCGTGGTGGTTATAATTGTCGGCATCAATGGTCATTTGTTAATCCAGATTGGTATGACACAGATGGCAAACTTAAAATATAAGGAGATAAAATGTCAGAAGAACAAAAAGCAGTAGAAAATACTGAAACAGAAAAAACAGAAACACCTGTTGTAGAAAAAGCAGAAGAAAAAACATACAATCAGGCACAAATAGATAACATGATCAAAGCAAGACTTGAGCAAGAAAAAGCCAAGAATCAAAGAGTGCTTGATGAACAAAAGAAGAAAGACGAAGAACTTCTAAAAGAAAAGCAAATACAAGAAGCAAAAACAAAAGCTGATATAGAAAACTTGATGAAACAAAGAATACAAGAAAAAGATCAAGAAATTCTTAATTACAAAAATATGATGAAAAAAGAAAAAGTTGATAATTCTGTAATGGCAGTAGCTTCAAGAATGAACGCAGTTAACCCACAACAGATCGTAGAGTTGATGAAAAGCAATATAAAACTTTCTGATGATAATCGTATTGAGGTACTTGATAAACATAATAATATTAGGTATAACGACAAAGGGGAACTACTTACGATTGAGGAATCAGTCAAAGAGTTTTTAGATGCTAACCCACATTTCTCGCAAGGGTCTAAAGCTGGTGTAGGGAGCCAGAGTAGTATCGAGGGTAAAACTGTAAAACCTTTTAATATTCAGGACTTGGACATGAGTAAACCAGAAGATCGTTTAAAATACGCAGAGTATCGTAAAAAACGAGATATGGCTCCTGTTCAAATTAATAATAACTTAAACAAATAAATATAGGACATAAAAATGGCAAACGAAACAACATCGTCAACACTCTCGGAACTTTATACTGAGATTGTTGCAGAAGCATTGTTCACAGCTAGTGAGAGATCAATAATGAGACCTCTTGTTAAGAACTATGCTATCGCTGGTGGTGGAAAGTCAGTTGAAGTTCCAATTTACTCTGCAGTTTCGGCAGCAGCAGTAAATGAAGCAACTGATTTATCTAACACAGCAATCAACCCAACATCAGTTACAATAACTGCATCTGAAAATGGTATCATGACAACTCTTACAGATTTAGGTAGAAACGCATCACCTAGAAATGTATCAGCTGACATAGGTAGATTATTCGGAGAGGCTATTGCTAAAAAAATTGACACTGATCTTATTGCATTGTTCGATGGTTTTTCAACAGCAGTTGGTGCAGCAGATGCAGCACTTACAGTTGCAAAATTATTCGAGTCAGTAGCAAACTTAAGAAACAGTGCAGTTCCAATGACTGATGTATCTTGTGTTTTACATCCAATGATAGCTTACGATCTTAAAGCAAATTTAACTAATACTTTTGCAAACGCAAATGCAAATGATTTAGCAAATGAGGCATTAAGAAATGGCTTTGTTGGTAGAGTTGCTGGTGTTCCAATTTTTGAAACATCAAATCTTTCTAACACAGGTACAACTGGTGACTACAAAAATGGTGTATTCCATAGAGATGCACTAGGTTTAGCAATGATGCAAGACCTAAAAATCGAAACTCAAAGAGATGCGAGTTTAAGAGCAGATGAAATTGTAGCAACTGCAGTTTACGGAGTTGGCGAATTACAAGATGCTTACGGTATCGAACTAATAGCTGATTCATCAATCCAATAATGGATATTAGTTTATGGGGTAGCAATACCCCATAGACATTAAGGAGGAATTATGGATATAAAATTAACAAATGGTAAAAAGACTATAACAAGATCAAAAGAGCAGTATGATGCTAATCCACTACATTTTAAAGCAAGAGGATTTGCTCCTGTTGGTCAAGAAAGTACAGAAGTTAAAAAAGCTAATGACAAAGTAGTACAACTAAAACCAAAGAAGAAGAAAAATGTTAAAAAAACTAAAAAAAAAGATTAAGAAAATACTTAATTGGATAATGGGTATTAGATAATGGCTAATTACACAGGTGCAGATGTTATTACTACTGCTGATGTTTTAAAGTATCAACCAGATGCTTTTGACTTTGGAATATCTACAACTGCAACAGAAACAGTTAACTTTTTAGCACAAACTACTAATGATATTTTTAGAGAATTGCGTATTCGTTGGTGGACAGTTTACAAACAAAATGTTTATACAGATATAACAGTTTTAAATACTGCTGAAATGGTTAACACCAAAGTAAATTTAGATCAGTTTGAAAGAGCAGGAGTTTATTTATTTTTACATAGATTTTATCTACCAGCATTAACAAAGTTTAGACCAGAGGCAGATAAAGATAGATTTGAAAGAATGATAGAGTTTTACAGAAGTGAATTTAATAATGAGTTTCAGTCTATTTTAGAAGATGGTGTAGAGTATGATAGTGATTCTAATGCTACTATTTCTGTTAACGAAAGAGAGCCATTGCATGGAAGTGGCAGATTAACAAGATAATGCTTTCTGCAAAAGTAACATCTAATTTACCATTAGTAAAAAAAAGATTTAATAAATTTTTTAAAAGATTTCCAAACATTGTAACAAAAGGTTTAGAACAAGCTGGTGTACAATTAAAAGAAATTATTATTGATAGAACAGATAGAGGTTTAGATTTTAATAAAAGAAAGTTTACTCCTTACAGTCCGTCTTATGCAGAAGAAAAAGGTAAAACAACAGTTAATCTACAAGACACTAATAGAATGTTACAGTCTATTGATAGTAAATTAAAAAGTAAAAACAAAGTACAAGTATTTTTTAGAAGTCAAACACAAGCAAAAAAAGCATTGTTTCATCAAAAAGGATTAGGTAAACTACCTGAAAGAAAGTTTTTTGCATATAACTTTAAAACAGAAAAGTTGATAAGAAGAACATTTGAACAGTTTATGAAAAAAGAAATCAAAAGGTTAAAGATATGAGTAAAAGAGAGGACATTGCTAGCAACATTGCTACTACAATTTCAAACATAACAAGTCCTGCAGTTAGAAAAACTACAAGACAACCATTTCCATTAGAAGAACTAGCAGAATCTCAATATCCAGCAGTGTTAATACAAACACAAGAAGAAACAAAAGAAGATTCAGAACTAGGTAGTGGTGCAAAATCAAGAATAAATAATTTAGAGTTTTTAATCACAGGCTATGTAAAAGGTAGTGAAAGCAACATAGATACTGCAAGAAATAATTTAGCAAGTGCCATTGAAACTGCTCTTGAAACTGATATAACAAGAAACAACAAAGCATTAGATACAGAAGTAATAAGTTTAGAAACTGATGCTGGTACACTCTTTCCATATGGTGCTATCAGTATGGTAGTCAGAGTGATTTATGAACATGATAGTGCAACACCATAGGAGTTAAAATGGCTGATAAAAATTTAGATAAGATTGAGAAAAAATTAGATAAAATAGAAGAACTAACACAAGGCATTCGTGAACTTGTTGAAAATCATAGAGATTATGACGATGATAATGTTGTAGAAGATGATGAAGATCAATGGGAAGATGACGAAGATATTGACGAAGAAGATTAATAATAGTAAAAGGACTTATGGCAAAAGATATTAAATTATACAAAGATGGTCATGAAGTAATTATCAATGAAACACAACTTGATAATTTTTTAGAACTTGGCTATAAGCAAGAACAAGACAAACAAGTAAAAACAAATAATAAGGAAACTAAAAAATGGCAACACATCACGGAAAAGAAGGTGTAGTTAAAGCTGGTGGAACTGCGATAGGAGAACTATCTGGTTTTACTATTGAAACTACTGCAGATGTTGTAGAGGATACAGAATTATCTGATGCAACAAAATCATTTGTAGCTGGAAGAACTTCATTTAGTGGCTCATTAGATATGAACTACGATGAAACTGATTCCCCACAACAAACTTTAACAGTTGGAAGTTCTATTGCTTTTATCTTATTACCAGAGGGTGATACTTCTGGCGATGAAAGTTTTACAGGAACAGGGATTGTTACAGGAATGTCAGTTACTAATGGTATGGACGCAGTAATTACTAGATCAGTTACATTTCAAGGTACAGGAGCATTAACTAGAGGTACTGTCTAATAAGACTTTATGAAGTTAATAGAATCTGCAAAATCTCATTTTGAGTCTTTAGGTGTTCAGCACATGGAGATTGAGGAATGGAAAGATGAAGCTGGTAATCCAAGTGTAGTATATTGGAATCCTATAACCTTATCTGAAAAGAACAAACTATTTAAAAAATCAGATAACTTGAATGATGTAAGTATTCTTGCTGACATATTAGTTATGAAAGCTATCGACAAAGATGGCAATAAACTATTTACATTAGAAGATAAATTAGCATTAATGCATAAAGTTGATTCTGATGTATTGTCTAGGATAGCCACAGAAATGGTAAAAGCTATCAATCCTGAAGAAGTAAAAAAAAACTAAAATCTGATCCTCAATTAAAGAATTGTTTTATTGTAGCTGATAGGTTAAAAATATCCCTAAAAGAAGTTTTACAAATGGAAGAATGGGAGTATAACTATTGGTTAGGCTATCTTTTATTAGAACAAGAAGAACATACAATAGCTATGAATAAAGCAAGGCATAGATAATGGCACAAAATTTAGTATTAAACATTTTAGCACGAGATAAAACAAGACAAGCCTTTAACGGTATTCGTGCTGGACTTTCTAATTTAAGAGCATCTATATTTTCTGTACAATCAGCATTGATAGGTATTGGTGGTGGTCTTGTTGTTAGATCATTTGTAAATGTTGGTAGAGAAGTAGAAGAACTAGGAATTAGATTTAACTTTTTATTTGGTAATGTAGCAGAGGGTCAAAAAGCATTTAAAGGTTTAATTGACTTTGCTGGTAAAGTTCCTTTCTCACTTGAAGAAATTGCATCTGCATCAGGTAACTTGGCAGTTGTTACTGATAACGCAGAAGAACTACAAAAGGTTTTAAAAATTACAGGTAATGTCGCAGCAGTTACAGGATTAGACTTTAGAACTACTGCAGAGCAAATACAAAGATCATTCTCATCAGGTATCGGAGCAGCAGACCTTTTTAGAGAAAGAGGTGTTAGAGCATTACTTGGATTTAAAGCTGGTGTAAATGTTACAACAGAAGAAACAATAGCAAGATTTGAAGAACTGTTTGGAGAGAATGGTAGATTCTCAAAAGCAACAGAAGTTTTAGCAACAACATTTACAGGAACACTGTCAATGCTTGGCGATAAACTATTTAAATTTAAACTAGAAACAAACGAAGCTGGGTTTTTTGATTTTGTTAAAAATGCACTAGTTGTCATTAATAGAATGATTGAGGAAAACTCAAAAGCATTAAGTAATTTTTCTACTGCAGTTGGTCAAGGAATGGTTAACTTTATAAAACAATTTATTTTAGGTATGGCTGGACTTATGGATATTGTAGCACCTTTGTTTAGAGTTATTAATAATGGTCTTGCTGGACTTATAGAGGTTGTTAAAGCACTTCCTCCAGGTATTAGAGAAATGGGTATCATAGGTTTCTTGATGCTTGGTAGAGGTGGTAAGATAGCAGTTGTTGGTATTTTAGCATTACTTAAAAAAATGGGAATAGATTTAGATGAAATCACAAATAAAATTTTTGGTGCACAAGACCAAGAGTCTATGGGTGGAATGTTTAAAAAAGCAAATGAGTTTATTGCTAAAATAGATGAAAACATTATTTTGTCAAAAAAATCTATGGACGAGTTAATGAAAAGTGCAACTAATTTTACAAAAGAAACAGAAGAAGCTGGAATAAATTTACAAAAAATAAAAGACAACATTTTAGAAGCATTTAAAAAAGACTTTGAGTCTATAAACGCAACAATTGGCAAGATGGCTAAAAGTGGATTAAAGGCATTTTCAAGAGGATTAGCAGAAGCATTAGTACTTGGTAAAGATTTAAATATGACATTTAAAGAAATAGCACAAAGATTATTAGTAGATATTGTAGCTTTTACAATCCAATTAGTTATTCAAGAAACAATTAGAAAAGCATTAAAAGAAGAAGAAGTAAAAAATGAAAATGAAATAACAACAGAAAAGAAAAAACAATTAAAAATACAAATGGCAATGATGGCAATGTCAGGAAACCCTATGGCTTTGTTAGGATTTACAGGAATGGCTAAAGGTGGTGCAGTATCAAAAGGCAAACCAATTGTAGTTGGTGAGAGAGGTGCAGAATTATTTGTTCCAAACTCGTCAGGACAAATACAACAATCAGCTAGAGGCACAGGTGGTGGCAGTGTAAATGTTAATTTTAATATTACTGCTATGGACACAAGAGGATTTGATGATGCATTACAAGAAAACAGAGGTACAATAACTGCAATAATAAACAATGCCTTGACAGAAAAAGGAAGAAGTGAGTTAGTATAATGAGTGGTGCATTTCCAATATCAACTGCAAAATTTGAAACAATGGGATTTCAATCAAAACAAAATACTATATCATCTAAATCTATTAATGGTAAACACCTATCAAGAGTAGTTGATAACCAAAGATTCGGATTTACTGCAAGAGTAATAATTGGAAAACGAAGTGATATTTATGGTAGCCTTATGGCTTTTATTGTTAAACAAAGATCAGGTAAGGAACACTTTACAATTATACCACCAGATTTAAGTAGCACAAAAGGTAGCGAAACAGGAACAGTACTAATTAACGGATCTCATTCAGCTGGAGATACCACAATAGCAATGGACGGCTTTGGTGGGGATGGGTCAGGCAGATTTAAAGCAGGAGACTTAATTAGGTTTGCCTCCCATACTAAAGTATATATGATTGTTGAAGATGTTACAAGTTCATCAAACTCTGCAACAGTTACAATCGAGCCACCATTACAAGCAGACTTAACAGACAATAGTGTTGTAACTTATAATAATGTTTCATTTACAGTTCATTTAGAAAATGATGTTCAAGAGTTTGGAGCAGTAGGAACTACAAAAGATGGGGATGTGCTATATCAATACGAATTTGATGTCGAAGAAGCACTTTAATGGCAAAATATCTTATAAGGCACTATGTTACTGCTGATTTTTTTGCAGAAAAAGTAGTTGATGAAAGTCAAATAGACACTATTAAAAATGATTTAAAAGCGAACAGTATTCCTGATGGAACTTTTAGTTTTGTTATGTTAAAAGGTACTGAAAAAACAATAAGAACAACATACGAAATTTATGACGAGAGCCTTAACAACAGCAGTAAAAAACCATCTAGCAACGAATGAAATAGTACCTTTTCATTTGTTAACTATTGGATTTTCAACACCAGTTAACTTAACAGATAATAGTTTTAATTTAACATCGTCAATATCAGGCTCTAGTAAAACTTATACTGCATCGCCATTTTTAGTTTCTAATCCATCTTTTACAGAAGAAACAGATTTATCAAAATCAAGTTTAAATATAGATTTATCAGGTGCAGATTTAACTTTTATATCAACTGCATTAAATGAAAACATAGTTAATGATGCAGTAGAAATTTACAGAGGTTTTTTAGGTAATACAAATCAAATTATAGCTGATCCTTTTTTATTATATAAAGGAACTATTGACACTTATGCAATTAGTGAGTCAGAAAACGAATCAGTGTTATCTTTAACAGTTGTTTCACATTGGGCAGATTTTGAAAAAAGATCAGGTAGATTAACAAATAATAATTCACAACAAAGATTTTTTAGTACAGATGTAGGTATGAACTTTAGTTCACAAACAGTACTTGATATTAAATGGGGTAGAAAATAATGGTACACAAAGCATTTAAAAGAGCATTTAAGGCAGTTACTAAAGTATTAAAACCAGTAAGAGTATTTAAGTTTTTATCAAATATTAATCCTTGGGTTGCTTTAGGTATATTTGCAGTTGGTTGGTTGTTTATGCGATCAAGAAAACCTGATTTGCCAGATTATGGTGGTAATGACTTCGATGAAACAGAAAAAGGTATATTAGTAAACAAACAATCAAATAATGCTAGTATTCCAGTAGTGTATGGCGAAAGATTATTAGGTGGCACTAGAGTATTTATTTCTACAAGTGGAACTGACAACATTTATTTATATGTTGCTTTAGTATTATGCGAGGGCGAAATAAACTCTATCGAGGAAATAAGAGTTGACGATAAAGTAGTTACATTTGATGGTGCGTTAACAGATGGTACACAAAGAAATGTAGCAAGTAGTGATAGTAATTTTTTTAAAGCTGATCCAAACGTATCAGGCTCTTCTGCAGAAAGCACAATAATTATCGAGCCACACTTTGGAACTGATGGTCAATCTGCATCAACACTTTTGTCAACATTATCTGACTGGGGTAGTAATCATAAGTTATCAGGTATTTGTTATTTAGCATTAAGATTTAAATGGAATCCAGATGTGTTTGGTGGAATACCAACAGTACAAGCTAAAATTAAAGGTAAAAAAGTTGTAACACTAGCATCTAATCTGTCAGAACAGACTGCATCTTTTTCAACTAATCCAGCATTTTGTTTATTAGATTATTTAAGAAATGAAAGATATGGTAAAGGTTTAGCGACATCGGAAATAAATTTACAAAGTTTTTATGATGCCTCACAAATTGCAGTAACACAAGTAACTCCATACTCTGGTGCAAGTGATATAAATATATTTGATTGTAATGCAGTAATTGATACATCAAAAAAAGTAATTGATAATGTTAGAGAAATTGTAAAAGGTATGAGAGGATATTTACCATTTGTACAAGGTCAGTATAGATTAAATATAGAAACAACAGGAAGTGCTAGTTTGTCGTTAGACGAAGATGATATTATAGGTGGATATGCTTTAGCCTCACCATCAAAAAACTCAAAGTATAATCGTGTGTTAGTTTCTTTTGTTAACCCAGATCGTAACTTTCAAGTAGATGAAATACAATTTCCACCAATAGATGACTCTGGATTAGCTAGTGCAGATCAACACTCAACAATGAAAACTGCAGATGGTGGCTTTTTACTTGAGGGAAGATTTGATTTTAGAACAATTACAAGTCCTTATCAAGCATCAGAAATGGCAGAAATTATTTTAAGAAGATCAAGAGAGGCACTAGGATTAAATTTAAATGTAGGTTTTGAAGCATATGATTTGCATGTAGGAGATTTAGTAAATATATCTTTAACAAGTCTAGGATTTAGCAGTAAAACATTTAGAGTTTTAGCTATGACATTTAACGATGATTTTACAGTTGGATTAAGTTTAATAGAATACCAAGCAAGTCATTACACTTGGGCAACAAAAACACAAGTAGCTAGTACACCATCAACTAATTTACCTAATCCTTTTACTATACAAGCACCAGCATCAGTAACCTTAACAGATGAAATGATAGAATATGCAGATGGTGTTGTTCTTACTAGATTAAATATACTTATTGGAGCAAGTTCAGACGCATTTGTACAATACTATCAAGTAGAGGCAAAATTAAGTACAGAAACAGATTTTAAAATTATATCAAATGGACAACAATTAAGACATGAACTATTAAATGTAATTGACGATGCTACATATAACGTTAGGGTAAAAGCTATAAATTCCTTTGGTGTATCTTCTACATACACATCTTCATCAAGAAAAATTATAGGTGCTACGGAAATACCATCAGATGTTGATGATTTGTCTGTTTCTATGGTAGGCTCTAATCAAATGGAGTTATCTTGGACACCTGTGGAAGATTTGGACATTTCTTGGTATGAAATAAGATTTCAAAATGTAACAAGTGGTGCTACTTGGAATGAAAGCACACCTATTGCAAAAGTTGTTAGAAGAAAATCAAATGCAGTAACATTGAATGCACAAATAGGCAGTTATTGTATAAAGGCTGTTGATAAACTAGGAAATAGTTCTGCAAGTGCATCTATTGTATCAACTAATATTTCTGGATTGCAAAATTTTACAAATGTTTTAACTTTGAGTGAATAATGGCAAATTTTAATGGAACAAGAGATAGTAGTGTAGCATTGTCAGAAGATAATGCTGGAAGAAAAGTTCTTATATTAGATACTATTACACAAGTTGATAGTCTTGTTGGCAACATAGAGTCAGCAGAGGGAGTGTTTGATTTAGGTGGTACAGATTCTACTTCTAATCCTACAAACTTTGGTGGTAACATTCAATCATCTGGTTTTTATACTTTTGATAATACACTTTCATTGGACGCAATTTACGATACAAATTTAGGTGCAGTAATAGGAATGAGTTCAGAAGATGAATATGATTTATTTGATTCTGGTAGAGGTGCAACATTGTTCGAGGACGCAAAAGCACCATTTGATGGAAGTCCTGAAATACAATGTGGTGCAGAAGTACAAGTAGGTGTTGACAATACAAGTTTAGACAACATTACTTCGTTTCAAAAAATTGCACAACAAAGTACAATTAAAGGTAGATTTTTTAAATTTAGATGTAAAATGACGAGTGATGATAATAAAGTTAGAGCAAAAGTTCATACATTACAAGCAACAGTAAATATGGAAAAAAGAACAGAGGCTGGTCAAGATGTAGTTGCTAGTGCATCAGGTACAACTATTACATTTGTTAATTCTTTTTATGCTACACCATCAATAGGAATTTCAGCACAAGGATTAGCGACAGGCGACTACTATCAAATAACAAGTAAATCAAAAACTGCCTTTACAATTAGGTTTTATAATAGTAGTAATACAGGAATATCAAAAACATTTGATTACCAGATAGTAGGATTTGGGTTGAAATCATCTAGTTAAAGGAGTATAAGAAGTTATGGCACAAGTTTCAGATGTAGTATTAGCAAACCAAGGATTCGCTTCATTTAGAACGGAACTTAACAACATATTAGCAGCAATCAATACTTCTCATGTTGGTAGTTCTGCTCCAGCTTCAGTTACTGCTGGAACAATATGGGTAGATAACGCAACAACAAATGTGCTTAAAGTAAAAATAAATGATGGCTCTGATAATGTAGAACTATTTCAGATAAATACATCAACAAACGCAGTGACGAGTACAATGTCAGTAACAGGAACAATTTCTGAAACTGATCCAAATGCTTTACCACTAGCAATAGCTTTAGGATAATATATGGCAAATACATTCAAAGTAAAAACAAACGGAGCAATGCCTGCATCTGCTGGAACTCCATTAACTCTTTACACTTGTCCATCATCTACAACAACAGTAGTTATTGGATTAACACTTTGTAATATTCACACTTCAGCTGTAACTGCTGATGTTCAATTAGTATCAGACACTTCAGATACAGAAACAAACGAAACAGTTTTATTAATTAAAGATGTCACTATTCCAGCTGGGTCATCTTTAGAACTTTTAACAGGTGGTAAAGTTGTTCTTCAGACAACTGATATATTAAAAATAGATTGTTCAGTTACAGCTAAAATAGACGCAACATTATCAATCCTAGAAATAACATAGGAGTAATTAATGGCTTACATAGGACAAGCACCAGCAAACAAACCTGTAAGTTCTTCTGATTTAGAAGATGGACTAATTACAAATTCAAAATTAGCACAAGATATAATTTCAGCAGAAACAGAATTAGCAACTGCACCAGCAGATACAGATGAATTTTTAATTAGTGATGCTGGTACTCTTAAAAGAATAGATGCTAGTTTAGTAGGTGGTGGTGGTATTACAGTAGCTGATGGTTGGAGAATATCTACTGGTTATAATGGTAATGGTGATGTATTTATTACTTCAGGTTGGGAGAGAATAGATGATGCTTCTTTTGGTAGTTTAGGCTCTGCTATGACAGAATCATCAGGAGTTTTTACTTTTCCATCAACAGGAATTTATTTAGTGCAGTTTCAAATGTCTTATCATACTCATATTAATGGATATGTTAAAGGGAGAATTTGGATAACAACTGATAATTCGTCTTATGATAAAGTTGCTGAAAGCATAGGATATTTACAAGCTGGAGAACTTTCTGCACAATATTGTTTTGCTTTAGTTGATGTTACAGATACATCAAATGTAAAAGCTAAATTTGGATTTAATGGTGCTAATTCTTCTTCTGGTGCTTATGGAAGCACTACTGATACTCAAACAGGAGCAAATTTTATTAGATTGGGAGATACATAGAATGAATAAAGATTATTTACAAGAAGCATTACATACTTTTAATACTGATACACCTAATTGGTATGGTTGGAAAAAAGAAGATAATAATGGAAATAAAATTCCAAACGACCAAAGAATGACTTACGAAAATATTATTATAATTAAAGATGGTGCAACATTACCAAGTAAATCTGATGTAGATGCAAAAATTCAAGAATTAAAAGACGCAGAAACACAAAAAGCAAATGACAAAATATCTGCACAAAATAAATTAAAAGCATTAGGTTTAACTGATGCAGAAATAGAAGCATTATAATATGGCATATATAGGTAAAACACCAATAACAGGAAACTTTGTAAAACTAGATGCTATTAGTGTAGTTAATGGTCAAGCTGGTTATACTATGAATAATGGGGGTTCAGCTTTTACAGATTACGAAAATGTCAATCAGTTTTTAGTTTCACTTAATGGTATTCTTCAAGCACCAACAGATTCATTTACAGTATCAGGTTCAACTTTAACTTTTGCATCTAATCTTTCAACAGGCGATGTCATTGACTTTGTAATTGTTCTTGGAAATACTTTAGACATAGGAACACCATCTGATGCTACTGTCACACAAGCTAAAACAAACTTTGTATCAACATCAAGTGCTGCTGGATTACAAATAAAAGGCGATGGAACAACTGATGGAACTTTACAATTAAACTGTTCTCAAAATTCACATGGAATAAAATTAAAATCTCCAGCACATTCTGCTGGTGCTTCATACACTTTAACTTTTCCAAATAATGATGGAGATGCAAACCAAGTTTTAACAACAGATGGTTCAGGTGTTTTAAGTTTTGCTGATGCTGGTGGTGGTGCATTTGAAAAATTAGTAACAACAAATATAACAAGTGGTGCAGTTACTAATGTTACATTTGACAATACATACATCACATCTACTTACAGAGATTATAGAATAATTTGTTCTAATTTTGAAGTTTCAGCAGATAGTTATTTTTATATGAGAATAAGCAGTGATAATGGCTCTAATTTTTTAAGTGCAAACAATTATAAATATGCTTCAAGATCATATAAATCTGACGGTACAACGAATAGTCAAGCAAGTAATGGAACAGGGGAATTTAGAATGACTGCCGATACAATGAAAGATGGTGGTAGTCCAAGTGACCATACTTCTTCCATAATAATAGATATATTTGACCCTTTAAATACAAATACTTGTTTTAGTGCCTCTTGGAGAGGTTTTTTTACAAGTGGTTCAAGTTTAGCTTGTGGATTATATGGTGGTGGTTTTTACGATGCTAATCCAAGTTCTGCATTTAATGCAATTAAATTATTTTTAAATTCAGGTAATCTTGAACTTGGGTCATACACTTTATATGGGAGAAAAATATAATGCCAAGATATAAATTAGTAAATGGAGAACGAATACAGTTCACAGCAGAAGAAGAAGCACAAAGAGATCAAGAAGAAGCTGATTGGGAAGCTGGTGCTTTTGATAGAGCAATAGAACAATTAAGAAAAGACAGAAACAAACTTTTAGCAGATAGTGATTGGTGGGGTGCATCTGATAATACTATGTCAGCAGAGCAAACTCAATATAGACAAGATTTAAGAGATATAACTAATGGATTAACAACAGTTGAACAAGTTGAAGCTGTTGAGTTTCCAGAAAAACCATAGGAGTTTAAATGGCTCTTAACTTTGCTAACAACAACTCTTTATCAGCAATAACATCTTTACCAGCTTCTATAAGTGGTGGTGGAATGACTTTAATCCAAGAGCAAACTGCATCA
>Ga0208644_1000455_pt1 | contig 34711 bp, 46 predicted proteins | sample VirMetDEL_Nov_18_FD_184517 | JGI IMG/M metagenome (GOLD analysis project Ga0208644, IMG submission 184517) | Aqueous microbial communities from the Delaware River and Bay under freshwater to marine salinity gradient to study organic matter... | ecosystem: Environmental > Aquatic > Marine >...
TGTGTCCACACAACTTTACGCTGCTGCATAGACTTGCGTTTGATCTTTGCAAATGGGTTCTGTTCCGCATGTTCCATTTGTATGGCGTAATTGTACACCCTACTAGCACACGTTGCCGCATGATTAGCGAAGCTGATGCCACGTGTGACCCACTCTTCATATGCTTGCTTTGCAACTTTAGATGTAACATCTTTGTACTTACGACACCCAATTGTCTGGTGTAGTATGGTGAGGAAGTACCTGTAATCTACCTTAGTTGTATCCCGTAACATATTGAAATCATTAGATTGGTAGTAAAAGTTAATAAGATCAGTAACCCTGCTGCTAGGCTTCAAGCCTACAACTCTAGCTTGTTCTTCACGATAGTCATCAATCGTTTTATTAAACTCCTTTGCAAGTTTACGTGCCTGTACTGGATCACTGCCCAACTCGTCACGCTCTACAACACCTGCATCTACAAGCGTCTGTGGTGGATTGAAACGGTATGAGATGTCACCCGAAGGTGACACTCGTTGTTGTACATATCGTGGTAAATTACGCATCGTGATAGCTGTTCTCCCGTACTACAGTTCTAAAGAACCCATCATACTCAGGGTTATACTCCATAAACAATCTTGCATAGTGACTAATCCAACCATCACTAATCTTAAAGTCACTGTCAGTTTCTCTCACTGCTGTATCCCAACGCATACGGTGAAAGATAGCCTTAGCAGAGAAGTATTCTCTGTGTTGTGCTACCTGTAAGGCATACTTTTCAAACCTATCGTACACCTCTGGGTTCTTTGCGTGATGCTCAAGAAACTTTTCTTTTGTCCATGCTCCATTCATTATGCTGCCTCCAATTGAGTGAACCGATCATCAGATACCCACTTGGATACCTCTTGCTCACGAGTAAACATGCTGATTGCCTGTGTGTCGTGACCTGTGTTACGTAGGTTAAATCCGTTACGCTCGTCTGCATACGATGCGTAGTTTGTGAACGCAGAGTACAATGCCCACTTGTTATGCCCACGTTGTGATGCCTCATGGCAATACAACTGGTACATCTTCTCAGCCTTACGGCGGGAAGAGATCATGTCTTCAAGCAATGACTGCACGTTGACATACTTCAGGTCAGTCTCAGCCCACACCTGCATCTTAGCAGTCTCTTCATAGAAGTCACGGCGTGAACGGTTCAGTTCATAGATGAAACTTTCCAAGCTGAAGTTGGCAGTGTTCTTCTTACGAACTTTATCGTACTCCCCACGGATCATACCATTGGTGCAGAAGAAATCAATCTGACCAAAGAACACTTGGTTGCTGCATGAACCATCAATACCATGCAAGGATATAATACGATTACCTATCGTAGTTGAATGCTTGTCTGTGCTGATCTCCACCTGCATGTCAGGCAGTGTGATGTCTAGCATAGTCCATGCACCATTACGTGCAGTACGCCACTTGTACTTGGCGTTCATTGTGTCAGATGGCTCTAGGTTCTCAGTCAATGTGTCCATGACACCACGGTAGAAGTCTCCATGTGATGCACATGTGAACCCATTACCTACGATACCTAGGTACTCACCTGTGTTACCGTTGATGACGTACTTCTTGTCAGATACTTTAGTATCCTCAAACTCTACGTCAAAGTCTAAGTGTGTTGGAATATCAAAAGGCATATGTTTTTTCTCCTTGTTAAAGTGTCCGACATCGGACGGTTAAGTTGTTAGTGTGGCAACTGTACACTAGTTGTATAGGACCCACAACCCCCTATACTAGTAACGATAAGCTATTTATAGAAGATGTGTGACTCTATTGTCACAGTTTTTTTATAATGGTCAGCCCAATAGGGCTTTACATAGGTGGCATGATAGTGTGTAGCACCGTAGGTAGGATCAGGCACACGGCTTTGCAGTACATCATACGCTACCAATACAGCCCATGCCCATGCCTCTGGGTCACGTGGTGTATCTGACTTACCGTCACAGTACCAACTGAACTGGCACTTGTGCCTACCCTTCTCATACCCTTGGTGGATTACAGCGCATGTATCATTCGGAAACCTGTCAGATTGTACACGGTTCATCACGACATGGGCTACAGCATATTGCCCCGTTATCTCGTCACTACGGGCTTCATGATATACGTTAAGTGCTAAACATATAAGCATTGAATTAAGCATCATCTTCATCCTCCATGTCTAGAAACATATCTGAGCACACTTGGCATAGATCACCGCACTCGTACCCATTCCATTCTGTGTAGTACAGAACTTCTTCTTCATCACCACAGTTCTCACACTTAGGCATACGCTATCTCCCAATTACGATACTCAAACCAATCAGGCACATCACGTTTAGTCCACACCATTTTAAACCTGTGTTGCTTCGTCTGGTAGAACTTACGATAGCTTTGGATAGGCCACGGTCTACCTGACTTCAGGTCAGTGTGTTCACTGAAACACTCAGGGTGTGGTGTGATACCACCATCAGGCACATACTGTGCAGCGTCTACAAGTGCATCGTACAAACGCCATGAGGCATGTACCTTGCTGTATCTGTGTGTATATTCACGACACATCTCACGAAACATATCCAATGAATACAGATAGTTAGCACGAGTTTGTCCTGCCCAGATAGTGCATGGATGCTTCTGGTGTACGGCACGGTACAGTCCTGCTTCCTCTGCGTACTCAGGTGCATGTAACCTGACTGTGGTGCATAGCATTTGTGCTTCTTCCAGTGGCATCTTGACCACATGTTTGTCACACAAATCACGAGCACACAACTCAGGTGAATAGTTGATAAGAAATCTGTTCATTACCAATCCTTTCTAGTTTTCCAGTAGACCCAACATGTGCAGCAATGTTCTTTGCCAAAGAACAGATCAATGAACCACACAATATGGGGTAGTTTATCTTTTTTCCATTGCCAATTTCTGGCACTGAATGTTTGGTTATTGCTACCACCAAGTAGCACGTTAATGAGTACACTTAGGGCTATCAGAACTCGGCCTAGGTATCGGCCTATCGGACCAATCATCGCACGGGTCATCATACTGCGGCATCGGCTTGTCGCACGATGTTGATTTGTATTCGGATACCATCATGTAAACTCTCCGCATCTGAAGTCAGGATCACTTCGTCACCTGCTTCTGCATATTGCTTCAGCTTCTGGATGCTGATGCGTTTGTCACCACGCTTGGCGCTACGATAAAACTTTACGTTAGCCTCTGTACCATCGGCATATTCACCGACCACAAAGAATGCATTACGCATAGTACGTTCTGCATCTAAGTCGTACCACTCGTTTGTAAAAAACTTATCGTCATAGTCCATACCAAAGTCGTGCTCCAGAAAATTACGCACAGTTGTGTTGGCATCTATAATGCTCTTGTCTAGCATCGTCTTGGTTAATTTTATTTTAGCTTCCATTCTGTATTGCTCCTTTCAATTTTCGGATTAGCAGTATGCTTACCCACACTTCCATTACAATTATCCATGTCGTAAATGGATCGACCATAAACAGGCCGACCATAAACAACATTATAATGTACGATGACATAGATATATGAAGTATATACATCACTGTAGTATCATAGGTGCTTCGTGTATGTAACCATAAGATTTGTATTCTTCTAATTCAAACTCAGAGCACTCAACAAAGCTGATGTCGATAGCGTCTGGATGTATGTGATCGGCAAGTGCCATAGCAAATTCGGTTGCGCTTTTCCAATCGTTTACTGCTGGGTAAGTGTCATCCAACTGAACAACACTTTCAACCCCATCTACTTCAACGGTTACATCGTAACCCATTACTTTCATGAACGTGCTCCTTCTGCATATAGGTATGGTCTGTTTCTGTGATGATCACCAACCACCATACTTGGTTGTAATTGTAAGACTGCACGTTTAGCGGTACGGACAGGTCTTGTGTCAATAACATCTACAAACGTGTCATACTTATACGGATTGTATGCTACAAGTGTATAGTCCAGATAATCGGGATCAAAGTCATCAAACACAGTTATATCACCACGTACAAACGCATGAACATTCTTCTTGCCCTCACGCAGTACACGTTCACGACCTGCCTTACGCACTACAAACGTAGGATTGTTTATGTGTACCTTGTCAGTGTGCAAGATTACTCTGCCCGTCTTAGCCGAACGAACAGACCATGTGTATTTATGTAGGTTGAAATATACTTCTACTCTCATAGCCTAACTCCTTTATATATTTTAGGCAAATCTTTTTGTTGTGTGATATGATGACAACTTTACCGTCATCATCATACACGATCCACCGTTTTTTATGCTGCATTAATCTCACGCAATTGTTTCTCCACTTTGCGCATTTCAACACGCAACTTACGCTGCTCTTTTAACAGCTTGGTTTTACCAGTGTGCTTTGTTTTAATGACACCTAGTTTCTTTAACACTTGTGTGCGATATGTTATACGATTGATAGGCTCACGAGTAGCCTGTGCAATTTCAGCAGTGGTCATGTCATTCCAACATTCCAACAATACTTCATCAATTACAACGTAATTGTAAGTAAATGCTTTTGCCTTGTTCATGTGAAACGTATGCTCTGCATACAATTCTGGGTATTTGCTTTGAACTTTAGGTGCATATGCTGAATTTGTCATGGGGTATTCTCCTTATATTAAGATACTAGTTTACGGTTAAGGGTCTTGTTCTTACGTGCGATCTTACGTTCACGTTTCCAATCGTCACGTTTAGATTTCAACTGTCCGACATCGGACGCTTTTGACTTAGAAAACTTAATAAAGTTTTGCATCTCGCATTTCATTTTGCTGTTCCTTTTTACTAGGTTTACGTTTATTGCCCTTCTTGGGCGGCACTACTTGCGGTGACTTGCGCTCTTGCAGCATTGCCCTCGCTACGGGATTGATCACCCCATATGTCTTTTTCAATTTCATCTTGTATCTCCTGCAAAGCAGCTATCAGACTAGGCAGTACAGCATCATATCTTACGATGTGCATATCTACACCAGCAGGTAGTATACCCACTTCCTGTACTGCTGTACGTCCATTTACTACGTGTTGGGCAATAGATATTTCTCTACCCATGTATCTAACATAAATGTTATTCGTTGAATTGTATACTTTCATATCATAGTTCCTCAGTTACTACACGAAATGTGTAGCCTAGTTGTTTGATTAAACTTATATCACGATCAGTCAACGTAGTTGTACCTGCAATCTCAGCAAGTGTTCGTGATGTGCTACACTTAGGGTACACTCGACGTGTACCGTAAGATGTTTCAATTGATACTAACAATTCCATTGTTACACTCCTTGTGATGCTACTGTGTCAGCTTTGCGTTTGCTTGTGCCATGTGCAGGAAAACCAATGATTGCATCACGCTGTTTTGCACACAGTTGGCATGTAGCACATGACACATTGTCACGAACTGTAGCTGGGCATACAACGATCTTACGACCCTTTGGGGTAACTGTGTTAGTTGTTTGTGCCTCTGGCAGTACAGTTGCAACTGGCCCAATGCCAAGGTCATACAAGGCATCAGCATGTGCTACGTTGTTGGCAGATAGATTGACGACAAAGCCTTTGTCATTCATGCGTTTGACCACTGCCGCATTATGGGCATCGGTCAACACAGGGTAATGAGTGTAGGTGAAACCGTTTTTGTTTTCATTGGCATCTGCCAATTCGTCACAGGCATCGGCATCCAAACGCTTACCATCACCTGGGCAATCACCTGCCTGATTGTGTCGCCACAACTGCCCATCCTTGAAGGATTTGACTGTGGCAATGAACGTTGACCAATTGTCCCCACGTTCGCCGCTGGTAACTTTGGCCCAATGCATTGCCAATGGCCCACCATCTGCATAGCAGCCGTTTTTCTTAAACTCACATTCATCTGGGCATGTAGCCGCAGATGTAGTGGTAACAGGGATTTTGCCAACCTTACGGTTGTTGGATTTGAATGTAGTGTGTACTGTGTAAGTCATTTGACTAACTCCGCAAAAGTGTCCGACATCGGACAATTTCAATTAAGCCCACTGTAAGTGGATTTCTGCATCCTCTAACCACCGCATCGCAGTGTCTATGTCAGGAGCACCAGCTTCCATACAAGCATTGATGGACGCATCCTCATCGGCACGTTCTTGTGCCAAATCTTCTGCGACCCAATCGTAATAACGATTAGTCCATTCTTCCATCTCTTGAATGGCACCTTCAATGCCAAGCTGACTATCCCAATAGTCATATGCAAGTATAGGACGAATACCGTGATATTCTTTGTAAGCATCACTATATGCTTGTACTGCTTCATCAAATTTCCTAGTCATTGCTAAACTCCGTTTAAAGTGTCCGACATCGGACAATTTCAGTTTCAGTGTTTATGTCTATACATGTTATATAACACTTTCACTTATGTTTCAAGTGTTATATAACTGTAAGACAATAAAGCAGGATCATTAGGATCGCACCAACCGCTATCATACAAACATGATGAGCTAGTGCAGGGAAAAGAATTAGATATTAATTCTTCTATAGTTTTGTATCCTACAGTTTCACTGTAAAGATCAGCGACGAATTGATCAGGATTAAACATTAGTCAAGACCCCATACAGATATGCAGCATACAAAGATGTAAGGTAAAACCTGCACCAATAGCCAATCTATTGACAAATAGCCGTAGGCTACCATTACAGAAGTGAACAGGATTTGCATAGTCAATAAGACTAAAGTCATTATTGTGACAAACTTGACGAAAATCATATTCTATCCTTTCAGGATAAAGTTGAACCACCAATACAGTCCCAAAAAAGGGACTGCATAAATGGTGCAACCTTACGCTTTGCGCTGTTGCTTTGCAACATGAGACTGAAGATCATTGATAATATCTTCGATATTAAGGTTGTTTTCTTTGCAGTGATGCAAAATGGTGTCAACCATTTTACTGCGAGTGATTTGCACTGAAACTGAACGATGTTCAGTAGCACTAGAAGTTTTAGCTTCGCTAGATTGTCCGACATCGGACGGTTCTGCTTTAGCAGGTTGCTCTGCTTTAGAAGCAGCATTCATTGCTTTCTGCAAAGCAGACAATGATGTGAAGCCTTTCTTTGAGGCTTTCATGAAGTCACGGCAAGCTACTTCGTTTTCAACGAACCAAAGTGCTTCAGCACGACGACGACGATCTATGGTATGAATACCATAAGTTGTCAGCGTTTGGCGGCTAACTTGACCTGAGTCAAGTGTAGACTGTGCTTTCAATTGCTGAAGCAATTTACCAAGCCGAGTGTCAAAGCCGTTGGCTTTTGTACTGTTCTTCAGACTATTAGTCTGTTTCCAAATTGACGCTAAGGCTTTGCCTTCTTTGATCATTGCATCGATAGTTGTTCCAACTACTGCTGAAGATGCTTTCGATGATTTTGCCATGAGACTTCCTTTCTCTATCTCTAATGTTACATAAGAGAGTTTATATATCTCTCTCACCCTAAAGGGAGAGATATTAAACTATCTGTAACATGGAGAGATAGAGTAGTGAGATTGATATGTCAAGTGACTAAATCAAATTTGTTTTACAAATTACCTTGCATACGATCCTCTGCGCTTGCCGTTTCATGCGCTACTGCAAAAATATATTTCATATATATTTTGAAGTCCATGCGCTAAACTCGTGAAGCAGTGTGACATAATTACAACAACTAAGAAACACCAAAGGTGAAGCGTCCGACATCGGACAATTTGAATGGTAGCAGCTTTCGTGCAACCACGAGCCGTGTATAGCTCTGCCAATGACCACTATATCCTAGGGGGATATATGTTTCAGATTATAAGCATTGTACCCTCAACACACCTTCAGTGTGAAAATACGGTGCTATATTTCATGCTAAAGCATGGCAACTGATTGCATAACAGTTGTCGTAGACAAGTAAGTCACTGATTTTGTTTACATCTTTGATGTAGTGGTGAAGTGTTTCAGTTTTGCTGCTCTCACCATGCGTCATGACCTTGCATAATACAGGCAATTGCGCAGTGAAGGTGGCTGGGCAGGGGCCATGGCGGGGGTGTACGTTATATATGCATGTATAAATACACAGATCAGGAAAAATGAACTGTTAACCACATTACATATATAGTGGTTTACACAGAACAGTGTCCCATAAAAACTGGGATTACAGGAATAATATTCTTATTTGTTGTGCGGGGGCTTGACAAGGGTACACATAATGTGTAAAACTACGTATGTAGATAACTAAGATGACACTTAAAGTGATTACATGTACAATGTAACACTTGTAATGCTCTTATATATTATGATATAATATACATTAACTATAATTACACTTTAGTAAACACGTACAGTGTATCAGTTAAGTGACTGCCGATAGGCGAGGAACTTGTAATAAATTCAATTAAGTGTTGACAATGCCTAAAAAATCAGTAAAACTATACACAGATAATGTTATAGAAGAGTTCTATAAACATCTTGCAAATGGAACAATAAGTAATTTGCATATCCCCCATAGTGATGTATTCTATGTACGTGAAGCTGTACAGAACCACTATGGGAGGCCATTTACGTTAGAGCATGTAGAGTGGGCTATGCGTATGGAAGGATGGACAGATGGGTCAGATAAATGAGTATTACGTACAGAGGTGAAACATTTGCTGGCTACAACAAGCCAAAGCGTACACCTAAACATCCTAAGAAGTCACACGCAGTTCTAGCTAAGAAAGGTGACACAATTAAATTAATTCGTTTTGGGCAGCAAGGCGTACAAGGAGCAGGTAAGAATCCTACATCGGCTAAAGATAAGGCACGTAAAAAATCTTACTATGCAAGACATAATGCACAAGACTCAAGCCCAGATATTTTATCTGCTCGGTATTGGAGTCATAAAGTTAAATGGTAATTAGGAGAGATACCAATGGGTAGATATAATCTTACTGGACAGGTTTCGAGTATTACAGGTAAAGCAACCACAGCGACTGCTCGTAGCCTTACTGCAGTGAAAACAAAACTAGAAAATAAAATTCGTAAAATGGCTGCGGCTAAAAACCTTACAGCCAAACAAAAAGAAGAGCTAGCAAATCTTAAATCGCAGCTTCGAGATGTTCGGGCCGAGATAAGTTCAGAGGCATCTACAGCGGGACGTTCACTTGCTCAGAAAGCATCTGATAAGAAAAAGTTTAAAGGATATGATCCCTCTAAAGACCCTATGGCTGAAAAGGAACGTCCTGCTAAACGTCTGTCAGATATGACTAAAGAAGAATTACAAGCAACTATTAAAGCACAAGAAGCTAAAGCTAAACCACGCCGTGCTAAGGGTGGTATGATGAAAAAGTACAATAAAGGCGGCTACGCAAACTGTGGTGCATCTGTAGCAGGAACACAAGGTATAAAGTAATGGCATCTTTAAAAGCGTTTGGGAAGTAGTAGTACTATGTGGCTCGCTATGATTCTGGCATGTTCTAACCCATCCGCACTTTCTTGTAATGTTATTGCGAATACGCAGAAAGTATTTGAAAGTGAATCTGAATGTATGGACGAAGTAGTAGTTGTACAGAAAGGATTTTTAGATAGGGGAGTTTATGCAATACCCTATTGTTTTAACATAAAAACAGGAACATCAATATAATGCCAGTAGAAAAGGTAGAAGGTGGCTATCGTTGGGGTAAGTCAGGTAAAGTTTATAAGCGTCGAATAGATGCAGTTAAACAGGGGCAAGCTGCATACGCTCAAGGATACAACCAGTATAAAGCAGGGGGTGTAGCTACATTTAAACCTTGTAAAGGATGCCCTACTCCATCAAACTGTAGCTCTTTAAAAAAATGTCAGAACGCAGGTAAATAATATGACACCAGAACAGATGAACGAAATTACTAAGCTAGGATATATGGTCTTGGATAAAGGCAATGCTGTAATGGACATGAACACTAAAGAGATGGTCCTTACTGTAGATGCTGACGGTAACTATATTACAGAGGTTCCTGAGATTCAGAATATACTAGGTAAAGTTGAAAAGGTCCGTGCTCGTAACGATAAAGGACATTATATTAAAGATGATCCTTCTACTCCAGAGAACGAAGCATGGACTACTAAAATTATAAGAAAAGTTACTCGTAGAAAAAAGAAGGACGCAAAGTAAATGTCTGTAGTTAAGCAGGGTAGACCTTCACGCAGTAAGTCGTTGTTTGGTCACAATACAGGTACATCTACAGAAGATGTGTATATATGCCCTGCTAACTGTATTGCAGAAATTACGTATTTGCATATTCATAATACTACAGGCAACACTAGTATTACTATTGAATGGTTTATAGCTCCTGCAAATATTGACTCTGCTTTGTCGGATAAATCAAACTCTAACTATTCTACATGGTTAACTACTGGCTACACATCACATTACTTAGAAGGTAAAAACTTAGGTGCAGGTGAGTACATTACTTTTTCAGATATGGACCTTGTATTACAGTCAGGCGATAAGTTACAAGTAACCCCTGCTACTGCTGCACACATTGATACTATTTTAACTGTAACTGAAACATTTACAAATGTTACTTAATGCATAGCGGTATTGCAGTATTGTCCGTTATAATAGGTAAGTAAATATGATATAACTATCTCCATAGCTACAATAGTGTAGCGTTAACATATAGGAGAAAGTTAAAATGAAAGAATGGTTTAAGAAACTATTTATTAAATTTATTGAAGCACGTCAAGCTGAAGCGAATCGTCGTATTGCTATGATGCAACTATCTGCAATGACAGATCGTGAATTGAATGACATTGGTATTGGGCGTGGAGACATTCGAAGAGTAGTATACGATGAGAGCACCACGGAAATCCCCAAAGCCCAAAAAGAAGAAGAGTACCGTAAATTCGGCTGGAAACTACACAAAGCCAGCATTGCGTGAACGTCTTTTTAAAAAGATTAAAGCGGGTACAAGAGGTGGAAAAGCTGGGCAGTGGAGTGCACGTAAAGCCCAGCTACTTGCCAAGGAGTATAAAGCTGCAGGTGGTGGATATAAAACATGAGCCTTAAAGCACCACAAAAAAGTCTCAATAAATGGACTCGGCAAGAATGGGGAACTAAAAGTGGCAAACCATCAACACAAGGGCCAAATGCTACGGGAGAGCGTTATCTCCCTAAAGCAGCACTTAACGCTATGTCTTCTTCTCAATATGCAGCTAGTACTGCAAAGAAAAGAAAAGATACAGCAGCGGGTAAACAGTTTTCTAAACAGCCTAAAGCGGCAGCTAAAACGGCTGCGAAATACAGAAGGACGTAACTGATGTATATCAGCACAGGTTTATTGGATTACATGCCATTACCCCAAATGCCTTTTGACAAAGTAACTCCTACAAATAAAAAAGAAATAGTTGAAACTTCTAAAACAGCAGTTTATAATAAAGCAGATAAATATAGATACGAAGATATATACGCCTATCACCCACATAATGCAAACAAACTTTATCCAAAGCAAGGGCGCAATGTAGACTTTGTAGTTGCATAGGAAAAAATTTAATGGTAGATGAATACGATCTAAACGGCAATGGTAAACTAGATTTAGATGAGCGTGAGATCATGCTAGAAGATCGTCGTCGTCGCATGGAAGATGAAGACCACAAACGTGATGCTCAGTTAAAAATGACTTGGTTTGCTTTGTCAGGTATGTTAGCATATCCATTACTTATTGTACTTGCTTCATTCATGGGATTATCTGAAGCTGCTAATCTTTTAACTGATATTGCTGCAGTATATGTTGTCGCTGTATCTGGCGTAACTGCTGCATACTTTGGGTTTACTAGTATGGGTGCTAAGAATAATGTACCGCCATCTAAGTAGTCTATGCCTAATCCTATTATTATCTAGCTGTGGATTAACGAGTCTGCCTTTCTTTGGCGGTGGTGGTGGACCAACAGTAAACTCTAATGCGCAGGTAGGTAAGGAAAATACTCAGCAGGTTGTAGCGCAACAAACTACACAAGAAGCTGGCAGAGACATAGTAACCGAAACTAAAGAAGTTGAAGCTGAGTCTATAGATAAGCTAACAATCAAAAATACTAACATTCCAATATGGGTAATGCTGTTATTAATACTAGGATGGTTGTTACCTACTCCCACACAAATAGGTCAAGGACTATATAATTTAGTAGCCTTACCGTTTAAAAGGAAAGAAATAAAATGAATAGGATTAGAGGTACTACCGTAGCAAAACGTCAGTTATCTAAATTAAACAAGGAACTTAAATCTATTCCTAACTATAGCTACACTGCTAAATCTCACCCCGAAGCGCTTATAGAAGGTATTTCAAATATTGTGGCTGCAGGAAAAAGGGGTCTTAGAGTCTTGCAAGGCAAACCTAAAGTTGCAGAACTTCAAGCTAAGAAAAAAAGACTGGAGTCGTTAATTAAGGAAACGGAAGAATTAAAAAACATGGCTTTTTATGCTAATGGAAAGTATGTAGATTATAGAGGTAAAGAAATAAAAAACCCCCAGTTTAAAACTTTAACCACTAAATCCCCAGACCAGTACAAAAAAGATAACAGGAAAAAACAATGACATTTAAACTTAGTGAAAGAAGTTTGCATAAGTTAGAAGGTGTGAATGAGCAATTGGTTCAAGTTGTAAAAGACGCTATTGAAATAACTAAAGTAGACTTTGGTGTAACGTATGGATTACGAACACTGGAAGAACAAAAGAAACTATACGAGTCAGGCCGATCACAAACTATGAAATCTAAACACCTAGAAGGACGTGCAGTAGACTTGGTAGCTTATTTTGGTTCAGATATTTCCTGGGAACTAAATGTCTATGATGACATTTGTGATGCAATGGCAGAAGCAGCCAGACGTAATACATGCGCCATCAAATGGGGTGCTGCATGGTCTGAAGGAGACATCAGAACATATTCAGGAACTGCAGAAGATGCAATGAATGCGTATATTGACCTACGTAGATCACAAGGACGTAGGCCATTTATTGATGCTCCACATTTTGAAATGATATAATATGGCTAGACAATTAACAGAACAACAACAAAAGTTTTTGGCAGTCCTGTTTGATGAAGCAGGTGGTGATGTTCTCACGGCTAAGAAATTAGCTGGCTATTCAGATACAACTTCTACAACGCAAGTTGTTACCAGCTTAAAAGAAGAGATCATTGATGCCACACAGTTGTTTATGTCACGCAACGCACCCAAAGCTGCAATGGCTATGGTAGGTGCTTTGTATGATCCAACTGAACTAGGTATTCGTGATAAGATGCAAGCTGCAAAAGAATTGCTAGATCGTACAGGTCTAGTCAAGACTGAGAAGATGCAGGTTGAAGCGAAAGGTGGCGTAATGTTAATGCCACCAAAACAAATGGAAGAAGATGACTAAACCATTAAAGCAATGGAAGTTACCCCAACCAACTGACATAAAAGAAAACAATGAGTGGATTGCCATTCCACGTATATCCCGTACCATACCCTTTGGGTACGACATTGACCCCGACGATCCAGACGTACTACTACCTAATGAGCATCAATTAGATATGCTTGAAAAGGCAAGTGCATATTTAAAACAGTACTCTTACAGAGAGGTAGCCAATTGGCTTACTCGTAATACAGGTAGGGAAATATCCCACGTAGGTTTGAAGAAGCGGTTAGATAATGAGCGAAGAAGAAAAAACAAAGCTGGAAGCCTACGCAGATGGGCAGACTATGCGAAAAAGGCAGTCGCCAAAGCGGAGGAACTCGAAGCCAAAAGGCTCGGAGCCAAAGCAAACAACGAAGAAGAAGACTCCAGCCCAGCCGAAGCCTGATCCAATTATAAATGAAATACCAATTGAACAGGCACATAATGTAATCTTTAAGCCTAATGCTGGTCCCCAGACAGATTTCCTAGCAGCAGGTGAACGAGAAGTACTATATGGCGGCAGCGCAGGTGGTGGTAAGTCGTATGCAATGTTAGCTGATCCACTACGCTTTATGGGGCATCCTAGCTTTTCAGGATTGCTACTTCGCCATACAACAGAAGAACTTAGGGAACTTATATTTAAATCACAAGAAATGTACCCTAAGATATGGCCTGGAATTAAATGGTCAGAAAGAAAGATGCAGTGGACTGCGCCCTCTGGTGCGAGGTTGTGGATGTCCTACCTAGACAAGGAAGATGACGTTCTGCGTTACCAAGGTCTAGCATTTAGCTGGATAGGCTTTGACGAACTTACGCAATGGCCCACTCCATTTGCATGGAATTACATGCGCTCTCGTCTACGGTCCACTGCAACCGATTTACCTGTATATATGAGAGCTACTACCAACCCAGGAGGTAGAGGCCACCATTGGGTTAAAAAAATGTTTATTGATCCTGCTCCTCCAAATAAATCATTTGAAGCTACGGATATTGAAACTGGTGAAGTTCTTCGCTATCCAGCGGGTCATGAAAAAGCAGGTAGGTCTTTATTTAAACGTAAGTTTATTCCTGCACGTTTGAAAGACAATCCATATCTATCCGAACAGGGTGACTATGAAGCAATGCTATTGTCACTGCCTGAACAACAAAGAAGACAGTTGTTAGATGGAGATTGGGACATTAAAGAAGGCGCAGCCTTTACAGAGTTTGATAGGAACGTACATGTTGTTGAACCTTTTCCAATCCCTAATAACTGGGTTAAGTTTAGGGCATGTGACTATGGTTATGGTTCTTATAGTGCTGTGCTTTGGTTTGCCGTATCGCCTAATGAGCAACTTATCGTATATAGAGAATTATACGTCAGTAAAGTCTTAGCTACAGATTTAGCAGATATGGTACTAGAAGCAGAAGCAGAAGATGGTAACATACGCTATGGTGTTCTTGACTCTAGTCTTTGGCACAAACGTGGAGACACTGGTCCTAGTCTAGCAGAGCAAATGATTATGAAGGGTTGTCGTTGGCGACCATCAGACCGTTCTCGTGGATCACGTGTTTCAGGTAAAAATGAAATACATAGACGTTTACAGGTAGATGAATTTACAGAGGAACCAAGATTAGTATTTTTTAATAACTGTACAAATACTATATCACAGTTACCTGCTTTACCAATAGATAAAAAGAATCCAGAAGATATTGATACTTTAGCAGAAGATCACTTGTATGATGCTTTAAGATACGGTATAATGTCCAGACCACGATTTAGTGTATTTGATTATGATCCTCATGGAAGACCATCAACAGGGATGCGAGTAGCAGATAGTATATTTGGCTATTAAAAGGAAAAGTAAATGGCAGAAGAGAGTGAAGTCTTTATCGAAGACGATGCAATTGTCCTAGAAGATACAGAAGACACAAATGTAGATGATGCTGATACATCCAGTATTATTCCATTTATTATGGAAAAGTATAATCGTGCAGATGATTATCGTAGACAAGATGAAGAACGTTGGTTACGTGCATATCGTAACTATCGTGGTATCTATGGACCAGATGTTCAATTTACAGAAGCTGAAAAGTCTCGTGTATTTATTAAAGTAACAAAGACAAAAACTCTTGCTGCTTACGGACAAATTGCTGATGTTCTTTTTGCAAAGAACTCTTTTCCTATTAGCATTGATCCTACCGAATTACCTGATGGTATTGTAGAGGAAGTTTCTTTTGACCCTGCTTTACCAGAAGAATTACGTGAAGATAAAAAGTCAGAGCCTATATCTCCCTATGGATTTAGGGGAGATGGCAAAGAACTTCCAGCAGGAGCAACAGCAAAAACATTACAGGAGTTACTTAATCCTGAACTTAGAAAAAAATTAGAACCTATTAATGGTGTTCAAGTAGGCAAGGGAACAACTCCTACTTCGGTTACTTTTAGCCCAGCAATGATTGCTGCAAAAAAGATGCAAAAGAAAATTAAAGATCAGTTAGAAGAATCTTCCGCATCTAAACATTTACGCAATACTGCTTTTGAAATGGCCTTGTTTGGTACGGGCATTATGAAAGGGCCGTTTGCTATAGATAAAGAATATCCAAACTGGGATGAAGAAACTGGTGAATATAATCCAGTGTTTAAAACTGTTCCTCAAGTATCACATGTATCTGTGTGGAACTTCTATCCAGACCCCGATGCAAATAATATGGATGAAGCACAGTATGTTATTGAGCGTCATAAAATGTCACGTTCACAATTGCGTGGCTTAAAGAAACGTCCATTCTTTCGTGCCTCTGTTATTGAAGAAGTAATTTCACTAGGAGAAAACTACAATAAAGAATACTGGGAAGATGATCTATCCGATTATGCACCTGAACATGGCGTAGAACGTTTTGAAGTTTTAGAGTATTGGGGCATGGTTGACGTAGACATGCTAATGGAGCAAGGGGTAGATATTCCTCGTGAGCTACAAGATACTGATGAACTACAGGCTAACGTTTGGATTTGTAATGGCAAACTACTGCGTATGGTTATGAATCCATTTAAACCTGCCAAGATTCCATATATGGCATCTCCGTATGAACTTAATCCGTATTCATTCTTTGGTGTTGGCATTGCTGAAAACATGGATGACACACAGACACTGATGAACGGTTTTATGCGAATGGCTGTAGATAATGCTGTATTGTCTGGCAACCTATTGATTGAGGTAGATGAAACTAACCTAGTTCCAGGCCAAGACCTGTCAGTATACCCAGGGAAAGTATTCCGTAGACAGGGTGGTGCACCAGGGCAAGCTATCTTTGGTACTAAGTTTCCTAACGTTGCAGGTGAAAACTTACAGTTGTTTGATAAAGCACGAGTACTTGCCGACGAGTCTACTGGCTTCCCATCATTTGCTCATGGACAAACAGGTGTTCAGGGCATAGGGCGTACAGCGTCTGGTATTAGTATGTTAATGGGTGCTGCTACTGGCAGCATCAAGAATGTTATTAAAAATGTAGATGACTATCTACTGCGCCCACTAGGTGAGGGCATGTTCCGTTTTAATATGCAGTTTGACTTTGATCCTGAAATTAAAGGTGACCTAGAAGTTAAAGCACGTGGGACAGAATCGCTTATGGCTAACGAAGTACGTAGCCAACGACTTATGCAATTTATGCAGGTTGCATCTAACCCAGCACTTGCTCCATTTGCTAAGTTTCAATATATTATTCGTGAGATTGCAAAGTCTCTAGACCTTGACCCCGACAAAGTAACTAACAATATAAGTGATGCTGCAATTCAAGCTGAACTAATGAAACAGTTTCAACAAGAGCAACAACAGCAGCAAGGGGGAGCACCAGCAGGAGCAAACCCAATGGATACATCAGGAGCAGGTGGTGGTACTATAGGCACAGGCCAAGCACCTACACCAGAAGAACAAGGATTTAGTGGCAATGCAGGACAAGGAGCACCTCAGCAAAATCAAGGGGCTAGTCAACAACCAAGCCCAATGGCGTAAGTTTGAAGAGTACTTAGATTATTTAATTGCACAGCAACATCGTACTATGGAACAGTCAGTTGAAGTAGTTGCGGTACACAGAGCACAAGGTGCTATCTATCAGTTGCGTAGATTGAAGTTACTAAGAGATGAAGTATTAAAGCATGGCTAATGTAGGAAAGAAAACAGGCAAACAAACACAAGCAGGTCGTGACGTGTACGAAACACCTGAAGGTGAAATGGTATCTGAAAAATCTACAACTATTGAATACAAAGGTAAGTGGATTAATGTTCCTACTATACATGGCGGTAAACAATATTCAGAAGATCAATTAGTAGAAATGTTAGACGAAGGTTTGATAGAGCCTACTAGTGTGCATGACGAATTAAAAGAAGCTATTAGTGCTGCAGAAGAACGAAGTAAATCTCTTGAATTTAATAAAGGTGGAACTACTATGAAAGACCAAATGTCTATGTTTGAAGAAGGTGGCCTTGAAGAAGAAGGTGGCATGGTAGATGAGGAATCAGGAAACGATGTTCCTACTGGAAGTAGTCGTGAGGAAGTGCGAGATGACATTCCTGCTATGCTAAGTGAAGGAGAGTTTGTTTTTCCTGCTGACGTAGTACGCTATCATGGTTTAGAAAAACTTATGGAGTTACGACAAGAAGCTAAAATGGGCATGAAGAAAATGGAAGCTATGGGGCAGATGGGGAATGCTGATGAAGCTACATTGCCTGACGATATTCCATTTACAATGGATGATCTTATTATTGTTGCAGAGCCTATGGAACCAAAAGAAAAAGCACATGGCGGTATGATACACGCAGCGGAAGGTACTTTTGTTCCTAGTACAGAACAACAGCAATTAAGCACAGGCGTAATGGGACAGCAACCTTCTATATATGCTAATCCTGTTACACCTCTACCTATAGTACAACCTACTCCTCCAAGCAGTGTAGTACCAGTACCACCCGTAGCTGCTCCAACAGCGGGATTCTCTCCACTATATCAAGCTGAACCTACACCTCAAGTTGCACCTACGTTTGAAACACCTGCGTCTGAATTTGTAGATGATGTTAGTGATGCGTATAAAAAAGTAAAATACATTAATCCAGCTACTGGTGAGACAATGATGATTGATGAGCATCTTGGAAACCCAGTACAGGCTGTTCCTGCAGGTTACATTAAATACGATGATTACATTGCTGGTGGTGGTGCACCAAGTACAGATACTGGTGCTACTACCGTTGCAAGCACACAAACAATACGACAACCTTCTGATAGCGGCGATAAAGATAGAATACGCCAATTAAAAGAAGCAGGTGATCGTGAACGTCAACAAGCTAATTACAAAGCAAAACAAGAAAAACTAGCAACTGGTAGTGCTGATGATCTTTTGGACATGTGGTTAGATAATAAACGAGTGCTTGGTGCAGGTCAATCAATGTTTGGTCTTAGTCCTATTATAGGTGGGCTTACTTCTGCAGCAGGACTTAAAGAACAAAGTGATATTGAAAAGGTTTTAGATGACAGATTTGCAGGTTGGCGTGAGGGTAAAGGTCTATCAAAAGAACATGCACAAAAACTAAAGGACTATAAAGAAGGTGGATTCTTTAGAAACTCTAAAGCATTTGGAAATGCACTATTTAATGATGTAAAAGAAGCTGTAATGGGATTAGATTCTGTTTTTTCTGCAGAAGGCCGTTCAAAATTTTATAAAGAATATGCTAACAAGGGTCCTAAGTATAACGTAAGTAGTAATAATTTATCAAGAGGTGCTACAGGATTTGTAGCTACAGGCAAAACAAATAACTCTGGTATGCCTCAATCATCTGGAAATCTTTCTATCAGAGAACAACAGGCATATGATAACGCTATAAGTAGTGGCAATTCTAGTACTGCAGATCATTACGCTATTATTGCAGCGCACCGCCAAAGACAAGATACATATGCAGATGCCATGAAAAAATATGAAAAAACTAAAGACCCAGCCGATTTAGCTGCAGCACAAGCATTAGGTGCAACTATGAGTGCTGGAAGTAGAGATCAAGCAATTAGATTTGGTGGCAGTGTTCATCGTGCTGTTGAAAATGGAACAGCTACAAAAGACGAAGGGACTGGAACAAGAATTTTTGCTAAGTATAAAACAGACGCTATGCGTAAAGAAGAAGCAGCAGCAAAAGAAAAAGATGGTGACAAAGATACAGGTGGACTATTTGGTGACTATAGCTGCTACGTAGCAACTGCTTTAAACGACAAAGGCTATTGGCCCACAATTAAAAAGATGAAACTTATTAAGTGGTGTATGGATTCAAAACCAGAAAATAAGTTTGATACAAAGCTATGGCGTAATGGCTACACAGTATTTGGTAAAACAATTATTGCACCTCACGTAGATAATAAAATTATTCAGTGGTTGTCTGATGGTTTTTATGATTCAAGAGTTAAAAATAAAAAATCTTTAAAATCTTTAATTGGCCTCTTGTTTTTCTATGTTCCATCCTATACAATTGCATTATATAAAATGCTACGTAACGATCTAGTAGATATTGAAAGGACTTAATATGGAAGAGGAAGAACTATTACAAGGTATGGAGTCTTCTATGCAGTCAGTTGGAAATATGACTGTTAATGAATTTAAGAGTACTTTAGCGGATCGTTTAGACAATTTAACAGATGAAGAAAAATTATCTTTGCTAGATATGTATGGCTCTGAAGAGTTTCAACTTATTGGCAAATTACTTGGACCTGAGATTACAGGAACAGTTAGTCAACAATTAAATCTTATGGCTGAAGATGCCGTACTAAATCCAGAAGGCGTACAACCCGTGGAAGAGTTCCAAGGTCGGATGCAACGAGAAGACGTAAACGAAGAAGAACCTCAAGACGAAACTGAAAGAATGTTCAGAGCACCTTCCCCAAACATGAGACGTGAGTTTGAAATACAACGTCAATTGGAAGAACAGCCTGACATGCCTGTGCGATAACAACACATTAACTTGTTATATTTGCTGGCTACCCATCCCCCTAACCAACATGGCTACGGTGGCCCCAGTGTAGGAAACTATAATGACAGAAGCAATGGTAGAAGAAGTAGAAACTAAAACTGCTTTTATAAATAAAAAATATAAGAATGAAGATCGTTTAAAAAAAGAAGAAGAAGAACTAGAAAATCTATTAGCTGAACAAAAAGGTGAAGTAGAACAGGATAAAGAACCAGAACCTCAAGGTGCAGAAGAACGTTCTTTTAAAAAACGGTATGGTGATTTACGCCGCCATATGCAGGAAAAAGAAAAAGAGTGGTCAGATAAGTTTGAATCTTTACAATCTCAACTAACTGACGCAACTAAAAAAGAAATTAAGCTACCAAAGTCTGATGAGGACATCGATGCGTGGACCCAAAAGTATCCTGATGTAGCTGCAATTGTAGAAACTATTGCAATTAAAAAGGCAAAAGAACAAGCTGCTGCATTAGAAGATCGTGTTAAAGCTGTAGATGAAATGCGTATTAATGCATCTCGTGAAAAAGCTGAAGCAGAGTTAATGCGTTTACACCCAGACTTTGATGAAATCCGTGACAGTGATGACTTCCATGATTGGGCAGAAGAACAACCTAAATGGATACAAGATGCACTGTATGAAAATGGTAATGACGCACGTTCAGCAGCACGTGCTATTGACCTGTATAAAGCTGATCGTGGCATTACAGGTAAAAAGAAAACTGTTTCTAGCAAGGACGCAGCCCGTTCTGTAGGAACAAGAGATAGCCGTAGTCGTCCTACTGATTCGTCTACAGCTACAGTAATTCTAGAGTCAGACGTACAAAAAATGTCTGCTCAAGAATACGAGAAACGTTCAGATGAAATTATGGAAGCTATTCGTACAGGATCGTTTGTCTATGATTTATCAGGTTCTGCACGTTAAACTCTTGACATATAGATTTTTTTAAGTATAACTATATGTATAATCATATGTAGTACAGCCCCTTTATGGTTACCTGTACTACATATATTTTAGCAAACAACATATCCTTTCGGACAACCTAATAAGAGTGGCCCGTATGTGGTATAACATATAACCGATCATTATATATTATAACATGTATGCACCCATAGACTATTAGCCTCTAGATAAGTATAGTTAGTTTTGCATCTGTCTTGCTTTTTAGGAGAATATAAAAATGGCATTCGCAAAAGCAGCAGGTCACGGTAACTTACCTAACGGTAATTTCTCACCAGTGATCTATTCCAAACAGGTGCAACTTGCATTCCGCAAGGCATCTGTTGTTGAGGCAGTGACAAACTCTGACTATTTTGGTGAAATCGCACAAATGGGCGACACAGTTAAGATCATCAAAGAGCCAGAAATCACTGTAAAATCATATCAGCGTGGAACACAAATCACGCCACAAGACTTGGACGATGAAGATTTTTCATTGACCATTGATAAGGCTAACTACTTTGCCTTTAAGGTTGACGACATTGAGGAAGCCCACAGCCACGTCAATTTCGGAAGCCTTGCATCGGATCGTGCAGCATATCGTTTGGCTGACCAAATGGATCAAGAAGTTCTTGGCTATCTATCTGGTTGGAAACAAGCGTCACTACACGCAAACGCAAGTGTTGTAAATGATGTTGTTAATGGTACTAAAGCCATTGACGATGCATCAGACGGTGCAAACCTAGTAGGTGCAGAACTGTTGGCTACTATGTCACTAGACGCATCTGATTTCACAAACACATCAGGTTCTGCAGGTACTGCAAACCAATCAATCGGTATTGAGGCACGTGCTGGTGGTGCGACTGCTGCTAAATCTGCAACTGCAGGTAACGCATTCCCACTACAAATTCTTGCACGTATGTCACGCTTGATGGATCAACAAAATGTTGACTCACAAGGCCGTTGGATTGTTGTAGACCCAGTGTTTATGGAAATCCTAAAAGACGAAGACTCACGCCTAATGCAAGCAGATTGGGGTGGCTCTGGTCTACAAAACGGTTTGGTTGTAAATAACCTACACGGCTTCCGTGTTTACACATCTAACAACCTACCATCAGTCGGAACAGGCTCATCTACAGTTGGTGGCTCAAACGCTTCTAACTTTGGTGTAATTGTTGCGGGACATGATTCAGCAATTGCGACTGCACAGCAGATCAATAAAACTGAAACATACCGTGACCCTGATTCATTTGCTGACATTGTTCGTGGTATGCACCTATATGGTCGCAAGATTCTTCGCCCAGAAGCAATCGTTACTGCAGCATATAACTTGGCATAAGGAGGGTTTTTACAATGGCTAAATCTACTTCTTTGCTTTCAAAAGCATACATGGTTGAAAAGGAAGTTGAACTTCCAACTACAACTGGCACAGTAACAGGTCCAACGGTTGGTGCAGGTACTCTTGTTCTAGCTTCAGGTGTTGAGCTAATCGACGCTATGGACTCTGCAGATTATGATGTCACAGTTACAGATGGCACAACTACTTTCATGGCTGCTACTGCAGTTGATAGTGGTTCTGCAGGTGACTTTGCTTTCGGTACACAAACACAAGGTGTAGTCGCAACAGAGGATACTATTGACGTAACTGGTACAGCAGGTGCTTCACCAGCGGCAACAGTAACTGCTCGTGTATGGGCAATTGTTGTTGATGTAAACGAGGCAACTCGTGGTGCAGCAGAAGTTGTTCGTGACACTCTTGCATAATTAAATTAAACTTAGGGGCTGGTACTGACTGGCCCCTTTGTGCTTACAGAAAAGGACATTCCCATGGGTATTACAACGGCGATGTGCAACACCTTCAAGCAAGAGCTACTTGGGGGTGTCCACGACCTAGATACAGACACACTAAAAATAGCACTAATTAAAGCATCTCCTACAGATGACTATGGTGCTGGAACTAAAAGTTACGATGGTGCATCAGACACAGGCAATGGTGAATCATTGACTCAAGGCAATAATGATGAAGCAACAGCTACTCAAGGTACATATACAGCAGGTGGTAATGTATTAAGTGGCGTAACTATCTCTTTAAGTACAACTGATGGACGTGCTTATGTAGATATAAGTAACGAATTATTTTCATCCTTGAGTATTTCAGCAGATGGTGCACTGCTTTATAATGCATCACAAGGCAACAAAGCTATTGCGGTATTTGCTTTTACTACTACCGTTACTTCAACTAATGGTGATTTTACAGTAATCTTTCCTGCAGTTGGCGCAGAAGGTGTTGACGCAGTTATTCGCATTAGCTAATAAGGTAGATAAACAATGGCGTTTATTATTAAAGATCGTGTTAAAGTAAACACTACGACTACGGGTACAGGGGATTTAACCCTAGGCAGTGCAGTAGCTACATTTGATACTTTTCAATCATATATGTCAGACGGTGACACGACTTACTACGCCATTGTTACTAAAGTTAGCAACACTGACGAGTGGGAGGTTGGTATTGGTACTTGGAATACTGGCAATACTCTTACTCGTACTACAGTTTTAGCTGGTTCTAATGGTACATCTGCTGTTAACTTTACTGCAGGTGATAAAGATGTCTTCATGACATACCCTGCCTCTAAAGCTGTTTATACAGATGCTAGTGGGAATATTGACATCAATGGTGGTACTATTGATGGTGCCACTGTAGGTGCTACATCAGCCTCTACTGGTAAGTTTACAACACTACAAACAACTAGCAATGCTGACATTGGCGGCTACATTGATCTGGAAATTCTTTCAGATCATGCGGCTTACCAAGAGGGTAGAGTATGGTACGATAGCCTACACAAAACCCTTAACTTTTATAGTGACGTAAGCGATGTAGTGCATGAGTTAGGTATTGAAGAACATCAACGTGTTTATAACAATACAGGCTCTACAATCTCTAAAGGTGCTCCTCTTTATTTTAGTGGAAACTATACTGCAGGTACTTTAGATGTACCTACCGTTGGCCTAGCAGATGCAACAGACGTAAATGCATACAATGCTCAGGGTCTAGCTGCAGCAGATATTGCTGACGGTTCTTATGGCTACTGTATTATTGCTGGTCAGTTAACAGGTCTAGATACAAGTGCTCTTACTGCAGGAACAAACTTCTTTGTTGGTCTTACCCCAGGTGCTGTACAGAATGCTTCACCTACTTATCCTAACTATCCTATGTGTCTTGGCTGGGTTGTTAACTCAGATGCTACAGATGGTATTTTACTAGTTAACCAACAGAACCACTCAGTTAATTCATTTAGAGTTAGAACAGATGCTCACATTGGTGGTGACTTCCAAGTTGATGGGGACTTAACTGTTTTAGGTACTACAACCTCTGTGTCTACCTCAGATGTTACAGCAGGTGCTCCTTTCTATAGAGCAAACGAAGGCGATGCTATTGGTGAAGCTGGTACTACTTTCAATGGTTCTGGTCTTGATGACGCATTCTTCTCAGGACACTTTACAGGTACAACATCTACAACTTACTATGTAAAAATCGATGGTACTGGTACACCAGATACATTCTCTGTAAGTACCGATAACTTTGCTACAACTATTTCAACAGGGAATGCTATTACGGGTAGCCCTCAGCTTATTCATAGTGCTGATAACATCTATGTTGAGTTCGGTGCAACTACAGGTCACACTCTTAACGATGTATGGACAGGTACAGCATCTCCTATTAATGTTGATACAGGTTTCTTCTCAAACAGAAACACAGGAACATCAGGTGTTGGTTATACACATGTAGGTTTTTATTTTGATGTATCTGAAGGTAAGTGGGTATTACTTGATGAATACGATCCCACACCAAGCGGAACTATTAACTTAGCAGATTCTTCTACATCTTATGGTATATTAAAAGTAGACTCTGTTGAAGGTAATCTTACAGGTAACGTAACGGGTAACGTTTCAGGAAATGCTACAACAGCTTCTAGTTTAGCTACATCTCGTAATATTGGTGGAGTGGCCTTTAATGGTACTGCTGATATTAATCTTCCTGGTGTTAATACATCGGGTAATCAGGATACATCAGGTAATGCAGCCACGGCTACAGCATTAGCCACAGCACGTACTATTCAGCTTTCTGGTGATGTTACAGGTAGTGCGTCCTTTGATGGCTCTGCTGACATTAACATTACTGCTGCTGTACAAGATGATTCACACGCACACGTTATCTCTAACGTAGACGGACTACAAACAGCACTAGATGGTAAAACACCTACTACTCGTACTATTACTGCGGGTAATGGTCTTACTGGTGGTGGGAACTTATCAGCTAATAGAACGCTTAACGTAGGTGCTGGTACAGGTGTCACAGTTAACGCTGACACTGTTTCTATTGGTCAGGATGTAAGTACTACAGCTGACGTTACATTCAACCAAGTCATAGCAGATAATCTGCGCATAGGAGACTGGACAGGGGGTGATACCTTCGCCGCTGTATCTCACAGTAGTATGACTGGTGATGAGTACATGATTCTCAACAATGATAATAATACGTACATCTCTGCATCAACAGGGGCAGATGTCATTATCCGTGGCGGCAATAACGTTAGTACATACGAAATAAAAGTATTCCCTGACGCATATGCTACCGCTGCTGGTTCTACAATCATTACAGAAGCAGGTAGTGGTTTAGTCAAATCTAGCCGTACTCTATCTCACGCTGACACATCTAGCCAAGCATCTGTGGACAACTCTAATGGCACAGTCATTCAAGACGTTACTCTTGATGGGTTTGGTCACGTTACAGGTTTAACTTCTGTTAACTTAGATGGTCGTTATTACACAGAGAGCGAAGCGGATAGTCGCTTTGTGAATGTCACTGGCGATACTATGACAGGTGCGTTAACACTGCAACGGACTTTAGGAAACATTACGCACCTTACTTTAAAGCAAGAAAACACTTCTGGTGATATATCTAGTCAAAATGCGTTTATTGACTTTACTTTTATAGACGCTAATGCAAATGGGACACCCCAAGTTAGAATAGGTGCAAACGTAGGTGAAGATGGTGGTGACGCAAATACACAGCCTCTAGAAGGCTCTGGTGAGTTTGTTGTTTACACTGCTACAGGTACTTCTGACACGGCAAACAGTCTCACAGAAAAGTTTAGAGTTTCACACGATGGTAAACTTTTTGCGGGAAGTAACCGTGTCTTCACAGATGGCTACCACCCTAACGCAGACAAATGGACTACTTCCAGAACGTTGTCACTCTCAGGTGACGCATCTGGCAGTGTAAGCTGGGACGGTAGTGCTAATGCTACGCTCAGTGTTACGGTGGCCAACGATAGTCACACTCATAGTAACTATGTAATAAAAACTGGCGATACTATGACTGGTCGTCTTTACATAGACAGTGCCTCTAATGACAAACTTATATTGCGTGGCTCTAATGATCCTTCTATGGAATTGCAAAACGCTTCTGATGCATTTAGGGGGCGTATTGGTATTTCTAACACAGGCAAAGAAATACGGGTTGTAGGTCAAGACCCTGACAACACTAATAACATCCATATTTTAGGTGTTGGGCAAAATGGGCTTCGTTACTCTACTAATAACGGTAGTACATTTTATAAAGTCTGGCACGCAAACAATGATGGTTCAGGCTCAGGTTTGGATGCAGATACGCTTGACGGTAGTCATGCAAGTTCGTTTGCATCAGCAAGCCATAATCATAATAGCCAGTACACATCAATAGACGAGTTTGATTGGCGTGGTACAGCCAATCTAACTTCTACCACTACCTCTGCACTAAAGACAGAACTTTTAAATAGAGATGTATTTGATAGTTACGTATCAGCATTTAAGACAAGCTGGAGTTACGCAGGTAACGGTGACTTAACAGATGCAGGGCGTTTAACAGAACTTGCTGGTACATCTTGGCTTACTTGGACAGATAATTCTACTGACAACACGCAAGGTAATTTCACTGCACTTGTTATTGCACCTAATACTGGCGGCTCTGCTGGTAAGATGTTTGTTTATAATGACCAAGGCAGCGGCTATGCACCAGGTTGGCGTGAAATATGGACATCTTTAAGTGACGGCTCTGGTTCTGGCCTAGATGCTGATTTGCTTGATGGGGTGCAGGGTTCTAGCTATCTGCGTAGTGATGCAGCAGATACAACTACTGGTACATTAACTATTTCGACTAGCGGTAATAATGAAACCTTAATCTTACAAGCTAATTCCTCACCTTATCTTCGATTTAAAGAAGGTTCTAACAACAGAGCCTACATTCAGTATGATGCCTCAAGTAATAATATCCGCATCCAAAACCAAGAAGATGGTTCTGGCATAAGGATTCAAGATGACATAGAGTTTACTCCTAATGATGGAACTAATTGGTACAACATATGGACAGCTTGGAATGACGGTTCAGGCTCTGGCCTAGATGCTGACTTGTTGGATGGCAACCATGCAAGTGCATTTCAAACAGCTTCTACTGCACTAGGTTACGTTGACGTTGCAACAAACGACTACGGCACAATTAAAGTAGACGATGACCGTGGTGTAACTTGGGCTGGTTACGCCATCCGTGATGACTGGGTGTTTATGTCTAACGGCGCAAATGAAGCTGGCATCTATAATGATACAGATAATGAGTGGGGGGTTAAGTTTTTTAGAAACGCTGAGGCCAGATTATACTACAATGGCTCTACTAAGCTGGATACTACATCTGCTGGCGTTGAGGTCACTGGGGATATAAACAGTACATCCGACATTCGTTATAAGAAGAATATTGAAACAATTGACAGTGCACTTGAAAAGGTGCAAGCACTGCGTGGTGTTACGTTTGATTGGGACAATGATGCATTTGTGCATAACAAAGACGAGAAAAAGCCTGACTTCACAGAACGTGCTACTGGTGTCATTGCTCAAGATGTTGAGAAGGTACTACCCGAAGCAGTGCGTGAAAACGAAGATGGTTTTAAGAATGTAGCATATGGCAACATGGTAGGCTTGTTGATTGAAGCAATCAAAGAGCAGCAACAGCAAATAGATGAACTAAGAGAAAAACTTAATGCCTAATTATTATAAATCAGCAGGTACAACTGTTATTCAAGGTAATGGTGTAATTGGAAATGATTTCTCTGAGCCTCATTACAAATTGTTAGCTACGTTAGATAGTGGCAGTAAAGCTGCAATTGCTAATTACGGTGGGCATGGACAAACAGGCTCAACAGGTGGATCAACAACATTGCCAGAAGTCACTGGCATTCATCCTTCGTTTACAACAAATCATGTTGAGCAGGATAGTGTATTTAAAAGCAGATCAACAATTACGTCAGCAGTTAGTGCTGTAGCGATAGATTTAGATGTTACAAACTATGCTTGTCACACTATTAAAATTAGAAATGTTTTAACTACTGGAACACATAAACTTAAATTGCTGGCAGGGTTTCAATCATCAAGTAGCAGCAGTTTAGGTATTTATACCCATCAAACTTTGAACAGGGCTGGAAATTTCACTAGTCTACAAACAGTATACCATAGAAGATCAACTAGTTATCCAGGTTGTCTTTTTCCGTATGAGTGGAACGCAGACAGTGTAAGCGGCGTTATTTCTGGCACTGAATTAGGAATTAACGTAGACATAACATTGTTTTCAGCATCTGCTGGGACTACTAGCCAACCTAGTTCTCACAGGGGTGCGATTACTGGGATCGCTCATTGTTGGGGGTATACCAGCAGCAGTTCTATTATGTTCGATGAAGATAGTTATTTTTTGTTTACTAACAGTACACCTATAGATCGTCTTTGGGTTACTGCATCATCTACAAGTACTAGCATAGATACAGGGCAAATAGAGTATTATGCAGACCCAGGGATGCCAGCAGCATGAGTTACAAGATTAATGGAACAACAGTACTGTCTGGAACTACTATGACTAACATAGCAGGTATTGATGGACAAGCTATTGCTGGGTTTAGGCACACATATGGGAATGGCCCTTGGACTACTGTTCATAGTATAACTCTTGCAAGTAGTGCGCTCTATATAGACATTCCAGTGCACCAAACTGCTATTGCAAGTGAAGGTAGTATTTTTCCTGCAATAAAATTAAGATTTAATCGTGTGAGAACTACCTCTAGTGCTAATGATGTTGTTGGTATTAGAGTTACTACTGGTGATGCTTCAAGTAGCACTCTTATTACTTCTGGATATAACTATTTTCATACGGGAGGTTCGTGGTCTTCAGGTTATACAGGCAATCTTTATAATAGTAATTTTAGTTATTTAAGGCTTACGGGAGGTTACGGCAACGGTTCGCAAGCAACATTAGGCCATTCTGGAGAATATTATATATTTCATAATCCAGATTTTGCAAGTGGTGCTGGTGACCTTATGGTTATTGGTGAAAGTGTAACAACAATAGCCACAAGTAGCTTTCCAGGTCAGGTTGTAAATTGGTGTCATTTTGGCGGTGGTCATGTTGGTATTAACGGTGCAAACCTTTACAAACTAAGAATTTATCCAGCGGTAAATAGTGGTAATGCATTTAGTATAGGATCGCAGTTTTCTTTGTCTTATTGTTTTGATAACAATCTTAAAGAGTTAGAGCAGAGCGGAGCATAACAATGGCGTATTCAGCAACTAATTCAGGAGCAAATTCTCAAACTACAGTTCTTATAGATGACAACAGACTTTTAAGAAACTTTAGGGAGTTTTCAGGTTCAGATAGTGCGGTAGGGAATACTAGCACTACTAGTTTAAATAATACGTGGATACGTTGTGACCACAGAAATTTTGATAGTTCATCAGATTTTAATTCGGTAGATTTGTTTTCGGATGACTATTCTGCCGATTACAAAAAACATGTAGTTGTTTTTAATTCAGTAGTTCCAGAAAGTACAGGTGGTGTTTATACTGGTATGCGTCTTTGGATACATGAAACATTTAATAGCACTAACTATCAAATTAGTGCATCAAATACTTATCAACACTGTGCTCGCCGTTCAAGTAACTATGTTACTCGCACTACGTCAAATTGGGCACCTATATCGTATTGGTACAACTATCCTAACAATGGGCATGGTCAGTCAAATGGATATATAGAATTTTGGACAGACCGCAGCACTAAATTTAATGTTTATCAAGGAGTTACAGCAAACTATCAAAACACTTCGTACTGTAATTTTTATACTTTTCGTGGTTATGTTCAAGACGAAAGAAGATTTGCGGGTATTAGATTTCTAGCTAACTCAGGTAATTTTAGAAGAAACCAAGGCGGTTCAGCCACTCTTTATCGCCAAATATAGGAAAAGAAAATGTCAAACCAAAATGTAGAATTAAAAATATTAATGCCTAATGGAGAAATACTTCCTTACACAGAAGAAAATTATGCAGCAACATTTCCTACAGCAGAAGAAATAGCAGATGAAATGAATAGACGTAGACGGGATGATGAATTTATGCAAACAGATATGTATGCTTTATCTGATCGTGTTATGAGTGCGGAAATGATAGCTTATCGCCAAGCCTTACGTGACATAACAGCGCATGAAAATTGGCCCGAATTAAATGAAGAGGACTGGCCTGTAAGACCAGAAAACTAATATGCTAGGCTTTAGTGCAGTATCAGAAGTACCTTTTTCTCAAGCCACTACATCAGTAGCTGCTAATGCTTTTGCTATCGCAGTAGCAACTACAGGATTTGTAGGTACTCTAGGGTTTAATGCCGATGCCAATAATACTTTAAACGCTACATCCGCTTTATTTAGTTTAGCTATAGAGTTTGATGCAGAAGCAGCTACTGAAGTTGTAAGTGTATTAAGTACACTAACTCTTAATGATCTTGTAACTACTGGCGATGCTAATACCCCAGAAAGATCAATAAGTGCAGCACTCGTAAATGCCGACTTAGATTTTGAAGCTATAGCTAATACTACGTCACCTGCTATAGCTGCTTCATTTTCTACTAACGAATTAAATTTTAATGCAGATGCTAACAATACGGTTGTTGCATTAAGTGCAGACATACAAATTCCTGCAAACTTAGAGCCTGCGGCAAATGCTAATAAAACATTAGATGCAACATCTGCAAATTTAAATATTGCAGACTTAGATTTTAATGCTGACGCAAATCTAACTATACCTTTTGTGTCAAGCAGTTTAGGTATAGAAGAATTAAATTTTATAGCAACAGCAAACCATACTGTAGCTGCTATTTCCCTTAGTATAGAAATCGCAGATGTTGATCCTGTTTCAGCTACAGGAGAGGCAAACGTAACCTTCCAAGGTAACTTACTAGACTTACAACAAACGGATGAAGTAACAGCTACAGGTGTTATATTTGATTTTACACCGTTTGCAGATGCCTATGATAGAGGTAGAACTGTTTACGTTGTAGCATATGATGCTAACACAACAGTACATATTACACCAGAAAACAGAACAGTTTATATTGAGAAATTAGACGGAAGCAATACTGTCTATATAGCAGCATAAGGACTAAACATGTCTTATAAATGGCCTGATAAAGACCCCGACGAAACAGTAGACTACAGCATTGATTGGTCTAGATTTTTAGGTAGCGATACAGTTAGTTCGGCTACTTGGTTTGTTGATGATGCAGATGGGGTAAAAACACAAGCAGAAGATAATACACCTATTAATGGGTTAGGGGTTTTGTTTGCTGGTACGACAATTAGTAGCGGTGGTAAAGTAACTACTGTTAGATTAGCTTCAGGTACTAATAATGTTAGGTATCGTATTACTTGTCAGATTAATACAACAAATTCACTTATATACGAACGTTCAGTATTTTTAAGAATTAAGGAAAAATAATATGGCTTATAATTTTATTGGACTAGTAAACGACATTAACCGCCGTCTTAATGAAGTAGAAGTTACTGTTGCTGATTTTCCTACAGTAACAGGTTTTTATAGTTTTGCTAAAGATGCTGTTAATAGTTCTATTCGCCATATACAACAAGAAGAATATAATTGGCCTTGGAATCATGTAGAAACTTCTGAAATACTAACATCAGGTACAGCACGATACAGTATGCCATATGATTCCAAGTCTATTGATATGAATACGTTTAGAATAAAACGTGACACAACTTTAAATGTACAAACACGCAAATTAAAAATACTTCAGTATGAAGAATACCTTGACAAATATGCAGATTCTGAGTATAACAATAACACAAGTATAAGAGCAGTTCCTAGTCACGTAATACGTGCACCAAGTAGAGAATTGTTATTCTATCCTACTCCCAACAAAGCATATGAGGTAGTATACGAATACTATAGAACTTCTTATGACCTAGAGTTACATGATGATGTACCTAGTATACCAGAACAGTATAGATATGCTATTATAGATGGTGCATTATATTTTGCATATCAATTTCGTGGAGATACTCAAGCTGCGCAGATGGCATTTACTAAATTTGAACAAAGCATAAAACACTTGCGTAGTATTCATATTAATAGAACACAATACATTAGAGATACACGAATACATCAATCTACAATCACAAATGGATTTTAATAAAAATGGCTACACAATGGCAAACATTTCCTATAGAGTATCGTGGTGGCCTAATATCTAATATGTCTGCACTTCAACAGGGTGCTAATGCTGTTGGGTCTGCTACTATTCTTCAAAACTTTGAGCCTAATAAAGAGGGTGGATACTCTAAAATATTAGGGTATGAAAAATTTTCTACTAGTGCTTTATCTGGTAGCGGTAACATATTAGGTATTAAAGTTGCAGATAGTGGAAATGTTATTGCAGCTAGACAAAATGCAAGTAATGTAACAGAGTACTATTACAGTACGGGTGGAGCATGGACAAGTATTAGTGCGGCAACTGCTTTAGGTAATAACATAAGGCATACTGAAGTAAACTTTAATGGAACTAGAAAATTTATATTTGTTGACAGTGTAAATTATCCTGTTATAATTCAGTATCCTATAGATTCTATTACACCTAGTAATAGTTTTACAGAGTTTACATCTGCTATTAGTTCTGATTTAGAGGGTGCTACACATGTTGTGCGTTTTAAAACAACTGTTTTCTTTGCTAAAAATAGTAATCTCTATTATAGTGCGGTATCTAACGAATCAGACTTTAGTGCCGCAAGTGGGGCGGGTAGCATAAATGTTGGAGAAGAAATTACAGGACTTACAGTTTTTCGTGAGCAGCTAATTATATTTACAAAAAATACTGTACAAAGAATTACAGGTAGTAGCTTTGCTAACTGGGAACTTCAACCGATTACAGAAAGCATAGGCTGTGTTGATGGAGATACTGTACAGGAAGTCGGCGGTGATATTATGTATCTTGCCGATGACGGTATTAGACTATTAAGTGCTACAGATCGTATTGGTGACTTTGCTTTGGGATTGCCATCAGATATAATCGCAAAAGACGCATCAGAATTTGTTAGTTCCACTAATCAGTTTGCTTCTATAACTATTAGAAAAAAGGCACAGTACAGAATATTTAGTTTTATTGAAAGTCAACAGACAGGCGGTGCGCAAGGATTACTAGTTACAAAGTTTATAGCACAGGGTTCTTCTGGATTAGCTTGGGGTAAAACTAAAGGGATAAAAGTAAATGTAATTGATTCTGATTACACGTCTACAGTAGAGACAATTTGTTTTGGTAATACAGATGGGTATGTATACAAGCTAGATACTGGTAGTAGTTTTGATGGCAGTAACATTGAAGCTATTTATGAGTCTCCGTTTATGCCCATTACAGACCCACAAATACGTAAAACTTTTTATAAACATACACTATACCTTGAGCCTTTAGGTACTACAAATTTTACAGTAGGTCTTAAATTTGATTTTGACAGAATACCTGCTAACGGTGTCCTTCAACCTGCTACACAAACTATTACATCTACAGGTTCTGCAGTATCTTTTTACGGTAATCCTTCTTATGTGTATGCTAGAACAGAAAGTTTTACAGCTACAGCATCGCAAACAGCTTTTGTAATACAGGATGTAGCATATACGGTTGGAACAAACATAGACAAAGTATATTTAACTATTAATGGTGTTGCAAGCGAAGCATTTTCAGTTGCAAGTGTAGCTGATGGTATCAACTATGATATAACAATAACGCTAGATACTGGAGCAACAGAAGATGATGTAATATTTATTGCTCTCATACCACCATCTGTAACAAAACTTAGTTACTTTGGTGGTGAGCTAGATAAAATATATAATACAAATGTGATAGGGTCAGGTAAAACTGTAGCTCTTCGTATTACAGATGATTCTACAAACCCTTCATTTACATTGGACACATCTATTTTAGAGTTTAGGCAAAACGATAGACAGTAAGGAACCTTAACATGGGTAATAGCTATACAAGACAAGCGGGTGCTTCTAATATTGCTAACGGTAA
>Ga0208644_1000456_pt1 | contig 34706 bp, 58 predicted proteins | sample VirMetDEL_Nov_18_FD_184517 | JGI IMG/M metagenome (GOLD analysis project Ga0208644, IMG submission 184517) | Aqueous microbial communities from the Delaware River and Bay under freshwater to marine salinity gradient to study organic matter... | ecosystem: Environmental > Aquatic > Marine >...
GCACCGCACGCTTGCCGCCCACCGAGGTGGTCGAGTAGCGCACCTCCAGCCCCGCGTCCTCGCCGCTGATGCACTTCAGCGAGAAGCCGAACTGCATCTCCCAGCCACGCTCGGCGCCGTCGGGCGCAGGCCCGACCTCCGGCAGCGGTTGGGTGAGCGGCGCCATCACCTCGCCAAGCGCCTCGCCCTTACCCCATGCGATGAAGCCATGCACGAACGAGAAGGGATTGACCGCCCAGCGGCTGTCGTCGTCGACCTCGGTTTGGTCGGCGCCGAACACCCAGTGGCCCGTTTTGTCCATCTTGAGGATGGCTTGAACGGAAGGGGCGACGGTCTCGAGCTTACGGAGGCTGTCGGCCAAGGTGGTGACAGCGGGAAGACCAGCAGAAGAAAATTTCGCAAGATTAGACATCACAACACTCCAGATTAGATTTTGGAAAGCGCAGCAGTCATCTGCTGCGCGAGAAGCACCTTCGCGGGCCGAGGATCGCTCTCCGGTGCGATGGTGTCGCCAGAACTGACAGAGGTCACGACATCGCCCGGCAGAGCGATCTTGCGCTTTTTGAGCACCTTCTCGATCTGCGCGGGCGAACGCAACTCCATCAGTTCAGACTCGGGGGCGCCGACGGCCCTGAGCGCCGCAAGGGCGTCGGCTTCGTTGGTCCACTGGCGGCGCGCCTGCTTGGGCACAAGCTTCCAGCCCGGCACCGGCAGACCGGCCTCAAGCTTCTGCTGCACCAAGCCGCGCGCGGCGCCGATAAACGACTCAAGCTTATCAGCAAGTTCGAGCATCTGCCCGAGCTGCTCGTTGGACAGCTGCTCAAGGCGCGATCGCACCACGCGCTCGATGGCGCCGGTGTGCTGCGGGCAGATCGTCTTGGCGGGGCAGAACTTACACCACTCGCCGATGGCGGTCGGGGGCGCCGATCCTTGAGCGATCCGTAGCGCATGGAGCAGGTCGTCCTCGAAGCGAGCGAGCCGCTTGAGCGAGCACGACCACTGCCGCAACTGCGGGGGCTGCACGATGCAGAGTTCGACCTCGGTCGCCTTCTCGAACGCCCAATGGCCAGAGCGCCACGCGAGCAACGCGTAGAACATCAACTGCTCGTTGTCCTCCGCGCGGACCGTCACGCCGTCGCCGAACTTCCAATCCAGCACGACGGCGGTGGCGCCCGCGTTGTAAGTGCCGATCAGGTCGACCGTACCAAACACGCCCGGCACCTTGTCGTACTTGAATTTGACCTCGGTGTCGTACTCTTCGATCTGGATCTCATCGAGCGCCTGAAGACAGAAATCAAGTTTCTCGGCTTGCGCGTCGTTTATTTCTAAGTCAGCGATCCGCGTGTCGTCGGTGACAAGCCGCTCGATGTAGCCATGCAAGAGGCTGCCTTCCGCCGCGTACTTCGACTCGGGCTGTGGAGGCGCCTGCTGCACAAGCTTCACGCTACCAGGACAGTTGATCACGCGCTTGGCGGTCGAACCGCCGACGATGGTCGAGTGGGCGCTCATGTCAAGGATTCCTGTCGTTGACGACGCCCTCGCCGCCACGATGCCAGAGCATCTGCGTGACGGGCTTCGCGCCCTTCACCAACAACTGCTCCTGCGTGTAACGCGTCAGGTTGTGGCGCCCGTAGCCCGGACCGACAAACACCTTGCGGTTGCGGTAGTGCGGGACGTAAGTGATGCCTTTAAGGACGAACGTCAGCGCCTCGAACTGCTCGGCGGGCGCGTTCTGACCCAAGAGGTTAGATGGACTCAGTGGACTTGACTTCATTTTCGGGAACTCCAGTTGACTGTTGGAGCCCCGATCCTATAGCATGACAAAAAAGTTTGCAAGTGATAAACTTTGAAACATCTTTTGGAGAACAAAAATTTTGGAACGCGACATTGAAGCATATCTGGTCAAGCGCGTGAAGGCGCTTGGCGGGATGGCGTACAAGTTCGTCTCGCCGTCGAACCGGGGCGTGGCTGACCGTCTGGTCGTGCTGCCGGGTCAGATATGGTTCGTTGAGGTGAAGCAAGAGACAGGTCGGCTGACCGCGTTGCAGGCGCTCTTCATGGAGCAGATGAAACGCATGGGCCACAACGCAATCGTAGTTTGGAGCAAGGAGGACGTGGACAAATGGATCGCAAACCTATGAGGGTGCTGGTGGCGTGCGAGTACAGCGGCGTGGTGCGCGACGCCTTCTTGCGCGTCGGGCACGACGCCATGTCCTGCGATCTGCTGCCGACCGACGCGCCGGGGCCGCACTATCAAGGTGATGTCCGCGATGTGCTGGGTGACGGCTGGGATTTGATGGTGGCGCACCCGCCCTGCACCTATCTGTCGGTCAGTGGGATGCATTGGACGCATCGTGGGTTGCGCGACCCTCAGTTGACTGAAGATGCGCTGGCGTTTGTCCGGTTGCTGTTGGAGGCGCCCGTGCCGCGTATCGCGCTCGAGAACCCGGTTAGCGTGATCAGCAGTCGCATCCGCAAGCCGGATCAAATTGTGCAGCCGTGGCAGTTTGGCCATGACGCCAGCAAGAAGACCTGCTTGTGGTTGAAAGCGTTGCCACTGCTACGACCCACGCAGATCATCGAGCCGCGCATCGTCAACGGGCGCAAACGCTGGGGCAACCAGACGGACAGCGGGCAGAACCGTCTTGGCCCAAGCGACGACCGTTGGAAGATCCGCAGCGCTACCTTTCCCGGTATCGCGCAGGCGATGGCCGACCAGTGGGGTGTGCGGTGAATCTTAGACCCTATCAAGAGGAAGCCGCTGACTTCCTGTACGCCAACGATCGCGCCATGATGCTGGCGCCGGTCGGGGCGGGCAAGACCGCCACCACGCTGGTGGCGCTCCGGGCGCTCTTGGGTGACGGCTTTGCCAAGCGTGTGCTGGTGGTCGCGCCGCTTCGGGTTGCGCAGTCCGTCTGGCCGGTCGAGATCAAGAAGTGGGCGCCGACGCTCTCGTTTGCGCTGTGCGTCGGGTCGCCTGCGGTGAGACAGCGCGCGCTTGGCGCACCCGTTCAAGTCGTCATCACCAACTACGACAACCTTCAGTGGCTGGCGGAGCAGACGCTCAACTTTGACGCGCTGGTGTTCGACGAACTGACGCGGCTCAAGAATCCGTCAGGCAAGCGCTTCAAGGCGCTTGACAAGGTCATCAAGGACATCAAGATTCGTTGGGGTCTGACCGGCTCGTTCACGTCCAACGGCCTCGAGGACGTGTTCGGCCAGTGCAAGATCATCGACCAGACCATGCTGGGCCGCAGCAAGGGCGCGTTCCTTCAGCAGTACTTCCATTGTCTGAACCGCGATCATGGGCAGTGGGCGCCGCTTCCGACGTCGCTGCCCTTGGTCATGCAGAAGATCAAACCGTGGACCTATGTGCTGGAGCCCGCTGACTACAAGGACAGCCTGCCGCCGCTCCATACGGTCGAGGTGCCGGTCAAGATGGACCTGACCGAGTACCAGGCGATGAAGAAAGACATGGTGCTGGAATTCGGTACCGACTACATCACCGCCGCGTCAGCAGGCGCCGTCGTGAACAAGCTCCAGCAGCTCGCCAGCGGGTTCGTCTACGACGGCGGCCGGCTCGCCGTGCGGCTGCACAGCGAGAAGATGGACGCGCTCGAGGACTTGTTCTTAGAGAACCAGCGCGCGCCCACGCTCGTCTGGTACCAGTTCAAGGAGCAACTGATGGCGTTGCAGGCGCGCTTCCCGCGCTGCGAGACGATCGTCAACTCGTCGACCATCGACCGCTGGAACGCGGGGCACGTTGAGATGCTGGCGGTGCATCCGCAGTCGGCAGGACACGGGCTCAACCTGCAAGGCCAGTCGAAGATGATCTGGCTGACGCTGCCGTGGTCGCTGGAACTCTACGAGCAGGCAATCGGACGCCTGCACCGTAGCGGCCAGCGCTCGGACGTCTGGAACTATGTGCTTCTGACTGAAGGTACGATTGACGTTGAGATATACAAACGACTCGGGGAGAAACGAACCCTTTCTGAAATCGCGCTGGAGGCGCTGAAATGAACCGATGGGCAGAGCAACTGAAGGTGGCACGAGCAGAGGCGCGCATTCGGCAGCGGGAGTTCAACGCTGCCAAACGTGCGCTCGAGCGAGTGCTGGGTGAAATCGCAAAACTGGAGAAACGTCTTGAACTCTCGAGAACTGATGGCAAAACTTCGTGACTTTACAGAGGATGAACTATGGGAACTGATCGAGAAGGAAATGCGGGTGGGGCGTCGCTGGACGATCATCGAGCGGCTGCACATGAGGCTGTGCGCGCTGCGTTCGACGCGAGAGCGGCTGGAACTGATGAAGAAGTTCTCTGGACAGCCGGCGTAGCAACCGACGTCCAGAAGACGTGGCGCCGCTACGGATGGGTGCCGCCGTCAGAACTGCCAGAATACCAGGCCAAGTGGGACTTCTTCAAAACACTACGGACAAGGATCAGATGATGGTGGACTACAGCGAAGGCTATCTTGAACTGAAACGACTGGTCGACGAGGCGTGGCAACTGATCTTGGATCAGAAGTTTGCCGAGGCGCGCGCGCTCTGCGACGAGATCGTTGTGACGGCGCGGCTCACCAAAGCTCAGATCGGTGTGCAGCATGAGCCCGAATGACAAGGCGGCCGTAGACCCGGATTACTTCTGGCAGCCGATCAGCACCTGCCCAACCGGCACCAAGGTGCAGTTGCTGAATCGCGCTGGCATCGGCAGCACAGGCAAGCTCACCAGCAACAAGGACGGCTGGTGGATTGCTTGGGCGCCGATGCCTAAGATTCCGCCAGAGATCAAGGCGCTGATTGAACCAACATACAAGGGGTGAGAAATGACTAGAGACGACATCATCAGGATGGCGCATGAGGCCGGGATCACTTATGTGACCGGGCACGGGGTTGCAAGTGCGACGTTTGAATGGCTGGATCGGTTCGCTGGTCTGGTGGCCGCACGAGAGCGTGAGGCGTGTGCTCGGATGGTCGAGCCGGTGGACGGGTCGCTGGCAGACGAAATCAGAGCAAGGGGAGAGAAATGAGCAAAATCACAGCAGTACAAATTTCAGACAAATACAAAGAAGCCGCAGCGGAGATACTGCATGAGGCACTTGATGAGAATCCAGACACAGCTATTGTTATTTTGTTTTGGAAAGATCGTGGGCAGTTCAAGATCAAGACGAGCGCAACGCAAGACCGGCTTCAACTGATCGGCGCGATGACTGAAGCACTGCACAAACTTGTTATGGATGGATACGCATCATGAGCGGAGATCACAATATGTATCAAAAGACGACTGGTATTCATGAACAAAAGTTTTATGCCGAAGAAGCACAGCCATTAAGACAAGGGCTCCAAATAAAAGGCTCGCCAGCAGAACCATACCGTAGCGTCATGGAAGAACAGTTGGCTAGCCTTGAGTCTCGAATTGAATTTCTAACCAATGCACTGACAACTCTTGAACACCGACTTGCACCTGTTATGCGGGATAACCCCAGCAAGGCTGCGGAAGCTTCGTTGCCCTGTGCGGACTCACCGCTTGGTCGCAAGCTGGAAAATTTCAACAGCAGGATGAACGGATTACAAAACCATATCTTGTACATCATTGAGAGGCTGGAGATATGAGCGAAGGAGAAAAAGCAGGTCGCTGGGTAGTTGCATATCTGATGATGGCGCACATAGCCCTGTGGTGGACCGTTGCTTGCATTGCGTGGCATCACATTAAGGAGTGGTTTTTATGAGAGACACAACTTTTTCTGACTTCTGCAAGAAGTCAAAACCTAGCCCACAGGCCGCAGCACTATTTCAAGCACAGAGCGCCGCCATCGGGCTGGCGCACAAGGTCAAGATGTACGAAACTGCGCTGGAAGAAATTGCGTGGAGCAACAACAGCGAGTGGCAGCAAGACCGAGCTAAACAAGTGCTGGCACAGATGAGAGGGGTGGAGATATGAGAGACAGAGAACTGATGCAGCAGGCGCTAAACAAGTTGGAGTTCTTCGCGTATATGAAAAGCGTCTCAGAAGACACCAAAAGTCTGATCACCGCCCTGCGCGAGAGGCTGGCGCAGCCAAACCGTGTGTGGGTTGGTCTGGAAGAGGAGGATTTGTTTGACATAGCTTCTGTCAATTTTGGAGAGCCAGACTTGCTGCTTTTTGTTGAGATGGGGAAACTTGTGCAAAAAGAACTTAAGGAGCTAAACACATGAGCGGAGACCAAAACCAATACCAATACCAGCGTGACCAAGAGAATGTCAGCTATATGTACACCATGCCGCCACAGGAGCATATCCATCTGAGCTTCTACGCACCGCCACCAATCGTTGGTTACTGGGTGTTCCCCGGATCAAAGAAAGGCTATGAGACAAAGTTCTCAATGACCGGCAAGCCTAACTGGTTCCATAGACTGACGATGAAATGGTTGCTGGGCTGGGTTTGGGAGGATGTGAAATGAAAATCACCTACATGGTCTTTGACAGAGACGGAGACAGGTTCGACTTCGTGGACGACGAAGATCACGAACACTATGTGTCTTACGACCGCGAGTCTGACTCGTTAACCGTTCGGCAATGGTCGCGTGAAAGACCGCACACCGGGGAACCCCCAGTCGTTGCAACTTTCTTCAGGCCAACGCGCTGTATGCGCGACTGGGAAATCGAATGACAATCGACGCGAAGCTGAAGGAGAAGAACGGATGAGTCTGTGTCCTGAATGCGGGTCGTGGAGCACCAAGACCCTTGAGACGAGAAGAGACACGCGATGGAACTACAGGTGGAGACGCAAGCAATGCAACGATTGTCAGGAAGTGTTCGAGAGCTACGAGATGCCGTCGCAGTTTCTCAAGCTCCAAGAACCACTGCCCGGAGGAAAGCTCGAACGCCGCTAGAGCTCTACACAGAAATGCTCAAGCACCTGCTCGAGGGCGGCGTCACCGCCCAAGAGATCGCTCATCTGTCTAACAGCACCCCGCAGTCGGTGCAGAAGTTTCTGAAAGAATTGAAGCGACAGAAGCTCATCTACATCTCAGGATGGCAGATGAAAAACAACAACCGCATCAGACTACCGCAGTACAAACTAGGAGACGGCGTTGATAAACCTAAACCCAAACGATTGCCCGCCAGCGTTGCCTCGAAGCGGTGGCGCGACCGGCAGAAAGTCAAGAAACACTTCGACCCGTTCTTCGCCATCTGCCGTCCGATGGCCGTTCCCGGCGCAGCCGATTCCACCAAGCGGGCCCGTGCCGCTTAAACCCAGCAACCGAACGCTCCGAGAGGAGTCCCTTGAAGATGGAGATCCACCGTGGTAGATCCTATGACGCCTGAAGAAGAGGAAGCTTGGAAAATGAAAGCAGACCAAATGCAAGTCGGCGGCAGCCACTACAAGGACATGGCGGTCGAGCCGTGGACGGTGATGTCGGCGCTGCTGACCCGCGATGAGTTCATCGGGTTCTTGAAAGGCAACATCATCAAGTACTCAATGCGGCAGGGGCGCAAAGACTCCGATGACGCGGGCAAGTGCCAGCACTACATCCAGAAGTTGCAGGAAGAACTTCTGAAGTGGTAGGGCGCTACGCCAGCAGCATCAGGAGCGCCTGGCGCCTGACGTCGGTGACGCGGCGCCCCCAGCCGCTGCCGAACGTCGACCAGGTGGAGAGCTCCTGCAACCAGTTGAGCCGCGAGGCGCTGTACGCTTCGATGATCTGGCGGGGGTCAGCCTCACGCACCGCCGCCAGCGTCATCGGGCCGATCGCGCCGTCCGCCGCGACGCCCACAGACTCTTGCAGGAACTTGGCCGCGCGGCCCGGGCCTGAGTTGATCGCCGTGTCGAAGACGCAGTAGTCGACGCCGGTCGGCAGGTCATCACCCTTGACCTTATCCCAGTACTTTTCTTTGTAGAGCGGCGCCACGTCCGCCGGCACCAGTGCCTTGATCTCGTCAACGGTGCAGGGGCGCCCGATCCACTTTTCCCACGTCGCCTTGGTGCAGCCCAGGTTTGTGTGGCCACCTGGGTCAGCTGGGTGTGCAACATAGCCACCCTCGTGATGGAGGACGTACTCAAGACACTTCTCAAAATTGCCCGTCACTTCTTCGCCCTCATGTCGATGATCTTTTCCAGCGTCCGGCCGCCAAAGTAGAAGGACATAATCAACATACCCCACTGCCCAAGCAACTGGACGTAGGACTCGTTGGTGTCCTTGCCGAACGCAGACATCATAGCGAAGGTAAAGTAGCCCGCCAAGATGAAAATCAGCGTCATCGGGCGGATGTTCTTTGACAGCCAACTGTCCGACTTCATGTCGGCCGCGTGCCTGTCCGTCAGGTTCTGCTGCTCGGCCTTAAATAACTCCGTCTCGTTGGCCATCTTGGCGAGCTCACCTGACTGCTCAAGCTGCGCCAGCTCCGCCTGCGCCCTAGCTTTCGCCTCGGGGTCGGGCACGACCTTATCGAGGATCTTACTGGCGAACGGAAGCAGGGCTGTCAGGGCTGGGAGCATTGTGTTTCTCCAAAGCAGACGATAAAGACTTGCGACCGACGACGCCGCCTATGGCGCCGATACACAGGAGCATGACGTCCTTAAGGATCGCCAAAAACGCCTCGTCAATCGGAGACATCCTCTCCATGTCATGCTCAACAAACATGACGCCTAAGATGATGGACAGCACCGAGACAACCAGGATGCCTGTCAGCGACAGGACAATGACCGCCCAGACCCGCGTCTCGATGTCTTCGTTTGTCATTTGCTCTGCTCGATAGCAAAGTCAATCAGGTGGTACAGGATCAATCCACCGGTAAACAAAACCATCGCAATCAACGCGGTGTCGGCGCTGACCCTGATCAGCTTTTTCCTGCGCCTGATCTGCTCGTACACCATCTTCTCCCGCTGCTCCTTGATCCTGCGCCGCATCATCAAGAACTCGTTGTACCCCTCGAGGCCCAGCCACCAGAGCTCGCCAACGTGAAACATATGCCGGATCTCTTCTTCCATCTGGCGGATCTTTACCTGGGCTGCGTATGAGTCGAATGCCTCGGCAGTCGCGCTCTTCTGGAAGACCAGCTTCTTGAAGATTGGCGGGGGTCTGCTGGCCGCCTCGGCCTCGCTCGACATCCACTCTTGCAGGTCAGCAACAGCGCCCGCCCACTTGCCTAGCTGGCTAAAGACCTCTTCGGCCTCCTTGCCGACCTCGACCGCCGCCTTCAGTCCGTTAAAAACTGCCGTTGCGGTGGCTAGCAACGAGACGGGATCGAGCATTTAGATCTTCACCACCAAGCTGACGAGCAGCACGATGATCGTGCCGGCAGCGCCCATCAGGATGTGTTCTATGCGCTTGAGGCGCGCGTTGATGCCCTCGTATCGAACCGCGCAAACTTCTTCATGTGTCATCAGACGTGCCTCAACTTCGTCAATGCTGCCCATCGAAAAGACTCCTGTCACTCTTCACCGGCCATAATGGCGCCGCCTGCGGTGACCGGCGCTGTGGCCGCAGGCATCCAAGAACGATCGTTTGACAGCGCGCGAATTACTTTGTTGCGCTGCGACGCCGGTACGTTCTCAAGTACTTTCAAAAGATCCGCGTTGGTGCGAACGGCTTTCATAACGACGTCCATCGTTTTGACGTCGACCTTGTCAGCCAAGATGTCCAACATCTTGTTACCCGCCGTCACTTTCGGATCAAAGAACGAAGGCAGTTTGAACAGCCCTTTGTTCTCTTTAAGAATATCTGCTAGCGGCATAGTGCCCCGTTGGATCGCTGTCTTGATGGCGCCCTGCTGTTCGACAGCGGCGGCCAGTTTGTCCAGCGTCGGGTAGCGCGCACCCATCTGCTGCACAATGTCGTAGTTACCCCGCCCAAAGACTTTTTCGATGGCTTCGGGAAGATCGCCGCGCACAAGACGAACGTATTGATCCGGAGAGTTCTTAAACAGGTCAAGCGCCTGCGCCGCAACTTTTTGTTGATTGACCTCGGCCATGCCGGACTCAAACGCTTTAAGGTAGTTGCGCCAGCCTTTGCCGCCGGCGGACTCAATCGCGTCATCAATAATTGGTTTGATGTCGGACAAGATACCCGCCGCAACTTGACGCTGGGATTCAACGCTTTCGTTGGGATAGAGCTTACGGATGACGCTGGCGACTGAGTTCTTACGAATGGCTTCGAGTGCGTAGGGGTCGATGACGCCATTGGCGTTCGTCCATTTTTTAATGTCGGACACGACGCCTTTTAGAGCTGCTTCAAATACATCGTTACCGGCAACTGCTGATTGTGAGCCTAGCGCGTTTATTTTGCTGACAACGTCAGCAGTTTTAAGCGGTTTTAAGCCTTCGGCAGCAAGGCTGTCTAAAGCGTACTGTTTGAATCGGGCAGCCTCACCAAAATTCAACGATCCTTCAGCGGCTTTGCCCATCGCTTGATCAGCCCGCTCGGCTAGTTCTGCCGAGTATGAATAACGGCCCGGAATGCGAGGCATTCCAGTCAGTCTAGGTTCGCCAAGACCGGCACCACCAACTGGAAATGCTTCGCCCGACTTGCGCTCAGCGGTTTGGCGTGCGGCTTCCAAACGGCGCACGTCTTCAACTTTGTCTGCCGCCGCCCCTTGAAACCTAGACACGTCTTCTGCTAAGCCAGGCGCATACCGACCCCCCAGCGAGGCACTCGTAAGTGCTTCTTCCCGTCCTCTTGCGGTCAAATCACGCAGACTTTGCTTGGTTCCTTCACGAGTTGCGCGAGCTTCAGTCTGCGTAAATCCGCCGGCTGCACGGGCAAGTTCGTTCAAAAGATCAGCGCCTTGCCGATCGCGCAACGCGTTAATCACGCCGTCTGGATCTCGCCTAGCCGCCAAATCAACCAGCGAAATAAAAGCATCGCGCGAGACGCCGGTCAACGTCTCATCAGGAATGGTATCCACTCCAGCTGCTCGGAGTGCTGCCATTGCATTTTGCACTCGCTCTGGACCAATAGACTGCACAAGCATATTGCGTGCGCGAGACTGCGCAATGCCTCCGCCTGTGACTGCATCAACAATCGCGCCCATACCTCGGCCAATTAGTTTGCCGGCAGCGCCCATGACAAACGGCGCACCGGCGCCGAACGCCATGCCAGTGCTGAGATCCGCTGGGTCAACCATCGCGGCTGACGTGCCGCCGACCGTTGCCCCTCCCAACAAACGAGGAATAATGGCGCCCGCGCCTTGACCGCCTGCCATGCCACCTGTCTCAAACGCGCGGGTAAGCGCAGGAAACCGTGCCGCAGCGGCGGGGGCAAGCAGCGGCCCGACGCCTGCGGTCCCGGCCATCTCGGTTCCGAGTTTGCCGACGGTGCGGCCCATCGCGCTAGGTTCCGCGCCCATCCGCTCAGTTACAAACTGCTCAATAAGCGCCCGACGGCGCGCGCTTTCTTCTGGCGTGCGGTCAGCAATCCCAAGTTGCGACAGTACAGGCGGAATGTTAGCGAGCGTGCCGCCCAGCCGCTCTGCCTCACCCAGCCCACGCAACACGGTTGAACCTATGGCACCCGCGCCCGACACGGCGCCGCCCGCCAAGTTGCGAAGCATTTGCTCAACGTAAGGGCGTTCTGCGGGAATGGCGTCAGGCTCAGCCGTTTGCGCTACACCCCCACCGTACTTCCGCGCCAACTGATCTAAATTTACTCCGGGCGGTGGTTCTGCCGTCTGTGTTACGACGCCGCCGTATTTTTTAGCAAGGGCTTCGTAATCCATGCTCACTCCCCTAAGCCGGCTGCGCGTTTAAAATCATCAGCTGCTTTTTGACTTGGAAAAGTCATAGTCCTGCCATCCGGCAGCGATACCGCCACACCTTTAGTGGCAGGTTGAGGCTCATTTCCCACCACACCTCGAGTTGTTTTGCCGCTTTGCACATATTGGCTACGCAAATTTTCAATGATCTTTTTAGCCGCTTCAATACCTACTTTTGGATCTGACAATGAATTCAAAGCATTTTGAAGCTCAAAGTTTGAGTTCATCTGCTGAGCAGACATACCCGTAGCGTTCTTAATTTGCTGCACAAGAATAAAGCGAGACGCGGCAATTTGATCGCGAATAGACTGTTCTTCAGTCCCCACTGCTTGCCCAACAATCTGACCAGGTGCTGTGCTCGCGACGTAGGCCGCTACGTTGCGAGCGGCGCCGCGCTCAGTGCTTGGCAAACCTTTTCGTTTGTTAAGCTCATCATACAAACTATCAAGTGTTTCAAGCGAGCTCCCGAGATCCGCCCGAGCTTGATCTTTAACTGTTTCTGCTCGTGCAACTGGCGCCTGCGCGCCGGCGACGCCAATAACACCGGGTGAGCCGACAGTACCTCGGGTGTATTGTCTGGTGTCCACAAGCAGTTGTTGCCCGGGATTGGCGGGGTCTTGAATCAACGCCGTTGTAGGCGCCGGTGTCCGCATATCGGCAGGTCGCCCAATGACACCCGGAGCGCCAAGCTGAGCGATACCAGTGTACTTGGTAATGTCGACCATAATGGGTTTGCCTTCGGCATCCAAAATAGTCTGTACATTAGGCGCTAAACGCTGCTGCTCACCGCGTGGCAGCGTACCGGCCATTTTCATGCCAAGTTCACGAGCCTGCGCGCCTTTGTACAACGATTCGGCTTGTTTAGCTTCGATCTCCGCTCGTTCCTTGTCAAGAGCTCGAAAGTACTCTTGCATTCCAGGCACAGCGTTCGCAAACGAAATAATCGACTGGCGTCGCTGCTCGGGCGTCTGCATCATCATTTCGGCAAAGATAGGCTCAATGCCTTTGGTCAGACCCTGCTCTTTCAAAAACCGAAAAGTGTTGTCAAAGTTCTCTCTACTCGGATTGCCCAGCGTTGAGTGCATTGCCTTGGCAACCGCCATGCGCTGCTTCTCTTGTTTGGCCACATCCTTCTCTTCAAGTTGACGGGCAACAAGGTCCGCTTGACGCTGGGCCGCCAAGGCGTCATAGCCTAGCTTTCCAAACCGACCAAGTGTCTGCACCGTCAGCGGCGCTCCGCTTGCCAGTAGCGCCCCAAGCTCGTTCTCTTGCTGCTCTTGGCGCTGGAGGCGCTGCATCTGCACCTGCCGCAGCGCGTTAGCTTCACGCGCAGCCTCAAGCTGGCTCAGTTGCGCCATCATGTTCAGCGGAGACTCAAACCGGGGCTGCTGAATCCCAGCTGCGATCAGTTGGTTGATTGCCATAATTAATAGTCCGCAACATTAAACGGCATCGTAGGCGGTGCAGCGTACATCGTTCGCGTCACGCCCGGATCCATACCGCCGCCAAAGTACCGGTTCATCAACTGGTTCTGCATATACAGATTAGCGCCGGTACCAAACGCGCCCGTCAGCGCGTTGGCGGCGCCGATCTGGCCAGCGGCCTGAGAGGCGCCCATCGAGCCGAGCGCGGCGGCCTGAGCGCCGCCGAGGTTTGCCATCTGGCCAGCGATGTTAGACGTCAGCCCTTGGCCGGCCTGTACCTGCTGCATGAGCGGCAGGAGGCGCGCGCTTCGCTCGCCAGCAAACTGGCCGTACTCCATTGAGCCAAGCCCGGCGCGAGCCGCTCGGTCGGCTTGAAACCGCTGGAAGGCGTTGCCGTACTCTTGCGAGGCAAGGTCTTGGCCGTAGCGCTGGAGCGCCTTGCCCGTACCGCCTGACAGCAGACCGCCGCGTGCGGCGGCGCTTCGCTCGAGTGCTTTCAGTCCTTCTGACAGCCGGAAAGCGTAGCCGGGGTCAGCCTGGAACTGGAACTGTTCGGCCGCAAGTTCAGCAGGCGACAGACCGGCAGACGCGCGATACTGCGAAGGGTTCCGCAGCTCTTGCATCAGCATATTCTGCGCCTCGAGGCCCGCTTCGCGGAACGGCTCTTGCAGACCCAACTGGCGCTCGAACATCCGCTCTTGCGCGGCGATGCCCTCACGCGTTGCGCCGGCTTGGGTTTCGGCTGCCTTGCGGGCCGATCGCGCACCAAACAAACCGCTCAGAACGCTGCCACCCAACAGGGCCATAGTCACTGGTTCCATCTCGCTATCCTTTAGGCTTTGAGCGCTTTAAGTTCATCCAGCGTCGTGCAGGCGTCCGCAAGGGCGGGTAGGTCACGCAGGCGCTGCTTTTCTGCGACAACCGCAGCGTTGTCGGCGCCCGTTTCCATATTACGTTGGAACTGTACATCAAGCGCCGACAGAAGGGGAGCCCGTTCAGCACGCAGCCGATCCTTGGTGATGGCGCGGGCCTTCTCGAAGTTAATCGTGATCATTCGGTGTACTCCCAGGCATCGCGAAACGTCCGGTCGGTCGGGATGTCAGCCGCATCGACGATTTGATGTGGTTTGCCCTCCGGCACGACCTTGGCCACAAGATCTTTGATCGTGTGCTCTGCCAAGTATTCGGGCGTTGGAATGACAATCGCCACGATGCCATTGTCCTGCGGATAGATGATTCGTTTGTCCATGTTGATCACCTGAAGACTGCGACGCAGTAGAGGGTTCGGTCATACGCGCCTTGCACATTGACGCCAGCCGTGGTTTGGGCCACCAGCGTAGAGTACCGAGTGTCCGCCGACGTCCCGACGGCGGTGACGTTGGTGGCGTAATTAGCATCCGGCAGCGCGGTTGTGAAATTGAGTGTGTAGTCGCCCGCACCGTTGTCGGTAATGCTGCTGACGTTGCCGCTTGCACGAGCCGCTGGCGTGCCTGTCCCGTCAAAGTTGATCCACGCCCGGCAGCCGTAAGCGGTTGCGACTGAGCCGTAGCCAGAATTAAACTGAAGCAAACTGGTCGACGTAACGCGCAAGCGTTCTGCTGCGGCGGCGCCTGCTGCCATCGTCTTGAACGACAGGTCGAAGTCTTCTGACCCGGCTGTGACGTCAGTCGACACGGCCTCGATCGTTGCGCCGACCTCTGTGTTGGCTGCGGCGGTCTCTACGGCGAACTCCATGCCGACGCCCGCACCGGCGCCAGGCGTGCCGCTGATCTGCTTGTCGATTCGCATGGCTTGCGAAACCGAATTGGTGACGCCGCTCAGAATTGTGACGTGCAACTGCTGTTGCGGGCTCAATTCGTTGATACCGACTAGCCCTGTCGTTGCTACATAGATTCGAGGAGACGACGCAGTTTTAATCGTAAACGCGCTGGTGCTTTCGATGTATGCCGTAGCGAGTTCATTGCCAAAGATCAAGTCGCGTGTCGTGTCGCCAATCCGCGCCATCGCCCCAAGCGATCCTTGAACGTCAAACAAGTACGCCGGCGTCGCGGTGCTGATGCCCACCCTGTCGGTCGACGCGTCAACAAATAGCAGGTTTGAGTCCCCATCGCCTTCTACGCGAAAGTCTTTGTCGGCGCCTGCTTCGTTGAAGACCGCAGCGCCGTTGACTGTCATGTCACCAGTTTGGGTGAACGCGCCAGTCAGTCCGATGCTACCGGTCTGCGTAATGTCACCGGTCTGCGTGGTGTCGCCGTAATGAATGACATCGACGTCGTTGGAGCCGCCTGACTGGCCGAACGTCATCACGGTGTCGGTGGCGCGGATCACCGGGGTGCTGGCTACCGTAATGCCGATCTGCCCCACCGCAGCCAAATAGATGCCGGTGTCGGTGTCCGACGCAAACGTGTAGGGTGGCGCCGCTGCCGAACCGCTAGCCGCAAGAATCTGCGACAGGCTGAGTGAGTTCGAGATGTTATCGACCGTCCAGATCGTCACGTCAGACGCGTCTTTCAACACAAACTTATAGGTTGTGGCGCTCAACCAGACGTTTGCCTCGCCACGCGAATCCAGAATGATTGGATTGGTGTTGGGCGTGGCGGCGCTTGCGTCTGTGTAGGTGGCAAGCGGTGTGGTTGTACCGGCTGCGTAGGTGTACAGTTTTCCAGCCACCAACGGATTGCCGTTGTTGTCGAAGAACTGAAGCTTAGGTACAGCGGACAGGTTGGCGCTCATAGCGAAACCTCAAAAACAGTCAGGATGGCCGATGGGATGGCCGGACAAAAGGCGGTGGCAGCTTCTGACAGCAGTTGGACGTTGGTGTTAGTCGTGGCCCACATAAGCTCAAAGTAACTGCCGCCTTGCATATCAAGAATGAAATTCCACGCCAGCACCTGCTCATCGTTGTTGTCTTTGATGCGAGCCCGGCTGGCTGAGTCAGGCACGTCGACGCCGTTGATACGCGGCCAAACATAGATGAGGCTGTTAGTACCGGACGTTTTGTCGACTTGAAGCGAAAATTCAAAGTCATAAACCGACGTATCCGGAACAATAATTCTTGAAGTTGGCGTGCCGCGATCAATTCCAAACGTAGTGGCGGTGTTAGTGAACGTCACGGCGTATGGTGTGTCAATCATCGCAGCCGTCTGCGTGGTCGTATCAAAGAACGAACCGTAACGCGGTTTACGATTGAAAAACCGATACCATTCCCGCGACATGAGATCCGGCTCGCCTTCTTGCAGCAAGGGTACCCGTTGTGCGGGTATCCTGAACGGTTGCGGGCTAGGCATTGGTCGCGCTCGCTTGAAGTTCAGCGCCCATGATAGCGATCTTCACGGGATCTGTCCCGCTAATTTCGTACACCCGATCGCGCAATTTTAGCGTCATGCCCAGACGGCGCCAGATCACGCGCTGCCCTGTCTCACCGATTTGGCCCATTGAGCGCCAATGTTCGTTTGACCAGGTATGCCCGCCATCATCAGACCAGCGCAGCATCACTTGAGGGTCTGACCCCTGTCCGGTCACGAGTCCGACGCCTGCCTCGCAGTCGAGCTGCAAGTTATGCTGGGCTGTCCGCTTCAGGTTGTTCTGACCCGTTGGCAGCGCGCGCCAAGTCCGCAGCCAGCGCTGCGTGTCGCCGTCATCGGCGTAGGTGTCTAGGTCAAGCTCGTACAACTTACCGTTCAGGTAATCGCCCACGATGATTTTGCCGTTGTATCCGGCCATGCAGTTGGCGCGATGCCGGGTAAAGGCGCTCGCTACCCAGCCGGCGCGCTCGTGCCAGCGTCCGGTCGCAAGATCGTAGACCCAGGTTTTGCCAGCGGTCGGGAACGTCAGGATGTAGAACTGATGGCCGTCCTGCTGGTACACCATCGAGATGGCGTCGTCCATGCGGCTGTACGACTGGATTGCATACTCTACGGCGTGTGTGCTGATCCGCGTGCCGATGTAGCCGTTCGAGACGTAGACGATGCCCTGCCCCTGCGCGTTACGACCCAGCCAAAATACTTTGTTGGCAAGCTTTTGAACTGAGTACTGAGCCGCACAACCGAGTTCGTTGAAGGCGCCCGAGATCCGCTCAAGCGGAAAGTCGGGGCCGCCTGCGTTGTACCAGACCTCAGTCGTAAACGTGCCAAACACCCAGACTTCACGGTTGCTGACCAGCACCGACAAGATGTCATCAGGCGCGCCTTCAGCGCTGGCAAAGTCCAACGGATCTACTGAGGTTCCATCCAGTAGTTCTGTCACCCATAACTTCTGGCTATTTGGTTCGCTAAATACGAAGTAACCGTCAATGAACCCGACTGAGGAGGCGCCGGGGAAGTCGGGGTCGGTGATCTCGGCGAACGCCGTCGTGCTGTTGTTGTAAATGTAGCTGGTCCCTGCTGCATCGCCACAAGCCAGAAACAACTGCGTCCCGTTGTCGGCCATCGTCACTTGACCCGTGCCGACGTCGGTGCTGACCGTGCCGCGAAGCGTCGCGGCGTAAGAGCTGTTGACTTCCCACAGTTTTGTTTCCGGGTACGGCAGCGTAGCGGGTGATTCTACTGTCACAACGTAAAGCTTGCCGCCGTAGACGTGCAGTCCTCGGATTGGACCGTTGTCCAGCGTCGCGGTGGGCGAGCCACCTACAGTCAGCGTAATGGGTTTCAAACCCGGCGCGCGCTGCAAGAACGCAGGCTCCTTGCCGCCCTCGGCGACTACCTCGGGAAAGAGGTTGACGCAACGGTCGTTCGCAGCATTGATGCTGCGAGCGACGTAGGAGGCGCCGAGGATCGGGGTCTTCATCAGTAACCGCCTGAGAAGATGTTGAAGCGCTGTCGACGACGATTTACCAGCGTGTACGGCATGGCCATGATGTCGTCAGGATTGTTGATGCGCTTGAGGTTCCGCTTGGACGTCATGGCGATCCGCTGTACTTGAAGCGACGGCTCGACGCCAAACTCAGGCGCAAGCTCGCAGGCCAAACAGTATCGGAAAGCGCGCAGGTATCCTGGCGGGAAGTTGAGCGTCGTGTTCAACGTAGCAGGCTGACTGAGCGCATGGACGGACACAAGGTGGAATTCCAAATCCTTGGTCGGGCGCGGGTACAGGTACATCTCTACGTTTGGGTAGGTCATGTTGACCCACATGACCTGCGGGTAGGTGCTACCGGCGGTCTTCAGCGCGATGCCGTTATACTGATCTTGATTGATAAACAGAATGTCGTAGGACAGTCCGCTTTGGGTGTCCTTGAAGTAGGTGCTGTCGTCTAGCAAGATCGGCCGCGTGCCGACGAAGTCGCCCGTCGGCCCGTACGTTCTTGTGATTGTGTTGGCCGGCCAAGTAAAGACGTCATCTCGAGTCGAGAACACCGACAGCCGCTCGGTGCTCCAGCTGTCCAGCATTTGGTTCATGGCGACCAAGGCGTCTGCCGACGTGTCGCTGGACGGCTGCTCACCTTCAGCAAGCTGACCCAAGAGGCGCAGCGACCCGTTGATGATGTCGCCAGCCGTTACGCCAGCGCCTGAAAGCGTAAGAACAGTCATTCAGATGACTCCTCTGGCACCGGGGGTGGCGGAGCGGGGACTTCTGCCCACTGCTGCCTCCAGATGCCGTCAACTTGCACGGGGTCCACGTCGACCACCATCATACCGGGGCTAGGTCGCGGGCGGGGTGTGGGAACAACCAGCACGACGCCTGCCTGCTTGAGAGCGGCAACGTCGGTGCCGGGCGGAATCGAGCCGTCTGCGCGTAGAAGAAACTGTTTCATAGGTAGGTCACCACTCGAACGTAACCATCACCACCGTCACCGCCAGCGCCTGAGTCAATCACACCTCGCGAGGCGCCGCCACCGCCACCGCCACCGCCGGGATAGCCGCCTGTGCCGCCTACACCGGCCGCGCTTGCGCTTTGACCCCCGCCACCGCCGCCAGAACCGCCGACATAATAGCCCGCCGGGCCGTCAGCACCATTGCCGCCGGCTGCGCCGACCGCACCTGCTGCGCCGCCGCCACCGGTACCAGATGAAGATACTCCGGAGAACACCGCTCCGCCTAGACCACCTTCTCCTCCGGTTCGGTCTAAGCCGTTGGATGAAGACCAACCGCCGCCTGAGCCGCCACCGCCAGCGCGAAAACCGCCGCGACCACCTAAATTACCCGGACTTGAAGCACTTGATGGCGCGCCGGTCGGGCTGTACACGTTGGTTAGTGATCGGTGCGCGTCAATTGAGTTAGTTGAAGACGCCGTCGTTGCTATAGACCCGCCGCCGGTTCCACCATCCGCTCTGTAAATCGACGGGTTGAAAAAAGATGGCTGACCGGCTGTTCCTGTTGTGCCGCCAGAACTCGTTGTGGATATTCCCGCTGAACCAGCGCCGCCGCCGCCCACAGTAACTGTTTCTGTTGCGCTTAAAACATTGGCAGGGATACGCAGTTCAATCCTAGCGCCTGCTGCGCCGCCGCCACCGCCGTATGCAGTAGAGGTGTCTCTACCGCCCGAGGCGCCGCCGCCGCCACCGCCGTACATCAGAACTTCCACAAACTTGGCGCCGACGGGTTTAGTCCAGGTGGACGTGCCGACGGTTGTGAACTCTTGGATGTTGACTGTCTGGACGAACGGAGTGACCGACGGGTCATTAAGCTCAATCGACAGCGTCTTGTTGTCGTAGCCTGCTGCTACGATGATGATGCTGTAGACGCCATTGGCGGCGAAGAACAAATACTTGCCGTCTGCGCCGGTGACGATAGGATTAGAGATCGGGGAAAGCAGATCCTCGCTGATGTAGTACGATGTGCCGTCACTCGATAGGACGGTCGTAGACAGCGGGACGTTGGAGTCGTAGATCGTAGCGAGCGTGCCGTCGGCCTTGTAAACGAATACCTGCGCCCCTGCAACAGGCGTGTTGAAGGGCGACAGTATTACGTCATAGAAGCTCTGCATCCTTTTGCTCCCGGCGGCGACGCGGTCGCAGCTCGTTTACAGGCTGCGCGACAGGCGCCTCTTCACCCGGAGTATACCGCTCCCAGCCGTGTTTTTCATCATGCTCGGCTTCAAGGTCAAGCGAGGCAATTTTTTCCCCGTGAACGGGGTGCTTTAGATAGATGAGTGGCATGGTAGTAAAGCGGGGGCCGAAGCCCCCGCTGGTTATCAGGCAGCCGCCATGATGACCCAGTTGGTGCCGTCTTCACAGACCAGCGTTGCAAACTTGCCTGCGGTGGCGGCCAGGATGGCCGTGCCCGCCGAGCCAGAGTTCAACGGCTTGACGTTAGACGACGCCGAGATCACCGTGTAGGTACCCGACAGGTTTTTCAGAGTGACGGTCCGACCGATGTAGTCGGCTCCGCTGGGCAACGTCACCGTGACGTTGGCAGCAGAGCCGTTACAGATCACATAGTTTTCCTCATCGCCCAGCGTGAAGCTGGCGGTCTTGGTGACCGGAGCGTTGAGGTAAAGCGCCGTGAGTGCCGGGTCGGAGTACGCCACGCCAACAGGCTTATTGTTAGACATGACGTAACTCCTTTAGGCAATCTTGTAGACCGTGTACGCACCTTCCGCAGTTTTGCGGAACCGGAACGCTGCGCTTGAAGTAACAGCCACCGCAACGAAGGCGTTACCACCGTCGGTGAGGCCAGTCGCCGTAGCCAGCGTGACGGCGCCGCTCGACGTACCGATGTTGACCAGGTTCAGATCAAACGTGCTGCCAACGGTAGCGTTGGGCAGCGCCGCGTCGATCAGAGCAGCGGTCGGCAGCGTGTAGGTCGCAGCAGAGGTCGAGGGGTTAGCCACCAGCACACCGCCCAGAATCTGAGCAGCAGTCAGGGTTGCTGTGGAAGTTGCGGTCTGCGGTGCGTCGCCGTAGCCCATCGTGGTTTCTGCACGATTGCCTGCGCCGACCTGATAACCGCCTGCACCATTGGGAAGAGCCATGATTCAATCCTTTCAAAATTTGGTGAAAGGGGCCGAAGCCCCTTTGTTTAGCCCCACATCCGCACAGCCATCTGCGGACGGATCACCGAATAGCCGTACAGAACGTCGACCCGGCAAGGCATACGGTCGTTGTTGATGTCGTACTGACGCACGACACGCAGACTGATGCCATTGTGGACCTGACGGCTGGCCATATCGACACCCTGCGGCATCACCAGATCGGCCGTCGCGAACGTGATGGCGTCGCGATGGTAGATCAGGTTCTGCGGGTACTGGGTGCTGGCGCTTCCCAAGAAAGTAACGACCGCGCCGGACTGCGGGAACGCGTCTACAGTCGCCAGAGCTTGGCTGGCGGTGTAGATCGCCGGGCTCACGCTGACGGTGTAGGCGCCGCCCGCTGCGGTCGCGTCAGCCGTCGCAACGAACTGCTGGAGCGAGCCGGTCGACTCACGGGTCTGGGGGTTGACCGCATAGACGTTCGCGATGGTGAACACGTCACCCTTCTTGATCGTCTGCGTGCCGGTGCCGGTGATGGCGATGGTGGTCGCGCCTTGGCTCGACACGGTCGTGGTGACCGTGTGGGCGCCCGTGCGAGTGCCGGTCGTGTGCTGCTTGATCGACTGGCTCATGTTGAGCTCTTCATAGCCCAGAATGCCTTCGCCCATCAGACCAGACTTGAACTGCTTGCTGATCGTCGACACCGGGTTGAACAAGCCCTTCATGCCCTCAACCAGCGCCGCGTTGGCCGCCGGGTTGACAGTCGCGTAGCGAGGCGACATGACCGCAGCCGCTTCGTTCAGCTTCTGTTGGGCTTGCAACAGCACCAAGCTGGTACCGGGAGTGGTGCCAGGCGTGCCGACCGACTGGAAGATGTTCTGGAACGAGTTCGCCACGTCAGCGTCAATGCTGGAGGCCAACTGGCTGATACGAGGCTTGAGAACCCGCTCAGCGAAGTCGTCCAACTGCATCGTCAGTTCGGCGGTGGTGAAGTTGACGCCGATGTGCTTCTGGCTGGCAACGGTCAGGGTGGTGAACTGCTCGTTGTCGTCCTGCACTTGCAGCGCCGCGCCATCAGTCACCAGAGCGCGGTCCGGCAGACGGATACGGAGGGTTGAACCAATCTTCGCGCCTTCTTGGGCGAAGCTCGAGTCGTACTGCCGATTTACAGTACGGGTGATCACAAGGTTGTTCTCGAGGATTTCGAGAATTTTCCTCGTGATCATGTCAATCGTAAGAAGTGAATTGCTCACGTTATGTCCTTTCGTTACGCATTCATGCGGGCTTGCATCTTCCTGATTTGACGCTGCCGTTCAGCTTCAATCCAGTCCGACACCGACATTTCTTTGACAGACCGAGGATCGGTCGTATCAAACTTAGGCGCTGAGGAGCGGTTAGAAGCAACAGGCGCGATCGGATCAGGCGCTTTGGTTGGTTTGCGAACAACGGGCGGATTGTCGGCCAGTTTGGCTTCGATCTTCCCGATCTCTTTGGCCTGCAAGAACGGCGGCAGTTGGGCGATCCGGTTGGCTTCTTTCGGGTTGGCGCCGAGGTGATACGCAATGTCGGGGCCAATGTCAGATGCCTGAATCGTCTGCGCCATGACTGTCGTGATTCGCAGGCTGGGGTTGTAGACGACTTGTTCAAAGTCTTCGTACTTGTCCCGGGCTGCTTCCTCGCGTTCAGCGTAGCTTTCCAGCAGTTCCGTCTGTTGGCGCTCCTGCTCCCGTTGCTGGACCAGTTCCTGAGCTTTCTTCTCCGCCAGCGCTTGCGCGTAGGCGTCGACCGACTCAAACTGATCAGCAGGCGGGATCTCTTGCGGCGCAGATGGCGCTGCGGGTTGGCGTTGTTGGCGCTCCCACTTTCGCTGCTCTTTCGCAAGCCTCTTGCGTACAATGTCGTCCAGCTCTTCTTGAGTGAACGTCTTGGCCGGCGTATCGGGTTCGGCAGCCGCTTGGGTAGGCTGCTCAGGCAGTTGTTCCGAGGCCGTCTCGGGGGCTGCCGGCGCGGGGATTGCATCCGCTGTTAGATTGTTTTCCATTTTCCACTCTGGCGAGCACCTGGTGAACCGCACCAGTACGGTGTAGATTTATACAGTATTCTGGTCGGCTGTCAAGCAGATTCTGCGGGCGGCTGCACCTGCTGCTCGACCTGTGCTCGCAACTTCTGCCAGATCGCAACAGACACTTCCAGCGGAAGTTTGCCCAGGCCCATTGCAATGATGTTGGCCTCTTCGACCGTGACGGTGATGGTGAACTCTTTCATCAGGCAGCCCACGGCAGAGGAGGTTGGATGACAGGGGGGTTCTTTTGTTGCTCGATCTGACCAGCAACAGCCGCTTCGGTCGCGTCCTTGTTGACGCCGTTTGCCCAGACCCAGCCTAGCACTTGCTCTTGCGTGAGTTGGTTGTAAGGCGTGAACGATGCTGGATCGGCAGCAGGCAGGCTGACGGTCGAGTAGACCGTGCCAGAGTAAGTCGTATCACCGTCCACTTCCGTGCCGGAGCAGCGCCAGCCGACAGTGATTACTGCTTCTGCGGGATCAGCAGTTGTGGGGGTGGTCTTCATCCATTCGATGATCCAGACGGGAGTCATGTTCATTCCTCTACAAATTCTTTGACCGCATCAAGGCCAAAGTGGTCGTTAACAAAACGGAGCAGACGCTCCACATCGATCCGCAGGACTTTTCCTGTCGGGGTGTGCTTGGAACGGAATATCCATTCGTTCGTTTCAACATCGTGCGGCGAGAACAGCGTGGCATTACCCGCTGCGTCCATCACATACGCCTCACCACTGGACGAGTAGATCGAGATGCCATTGGCAAGCGTCCCAACCGGAGCCGTGCCGTCGAAAATGTTGAGTGCCTTCGTGCCCACTGTAGTTGCGCGATCTGCTGTGCCGCCAAGCGAAAAGTTTCCGACGCTGGTGATGCGGGCGCGTTCGGCGAGCGAGCCGCTATTTACAGTTAGCCACGATAGGTTAGCGGAATCAGAAGCGCCACCAGTGGTGTTCTGTGCGCTCATTTGCGCAACGATGCTGCCGTTTGCGTTCAGGTATCGAAGATGGCCGATGTCGGTTCCACCAGCAAAGTTGCCCCGAATCGCAACCGTTGCTCTTACTGCACCGGCAACTTCAAGGTTGTACCCCGGCGAACTCGTCCCAATCCCGAGGTTGCCGGAGGCGTCGAGACGCATGGTTTCTGTCGTACCACCTGCCAAGAATTGCAGATCGGTGCCGCCACTTGGAATACCAATGCGATAGCGGTTTGTGCTGTTGGTGACAAACTGAAGCGCAATAGATGAAATGCCGGGGGACTCAAAATAGTTGACACCGTTGGACTGTACGGTGTGCAGTTTCCCAGAAGGCGAACTCGTCCCAATCCCCAGCCCTGTGCTGGTCAGGCACATAGCTTCGGAGCCAGCAGTTATGTTTTGCCAAACAAACCTAGCATCCCCATAAGTACCAACCCGCCACTCTTGTGGTGATGCCGAATTATTGAAATACCTGATATAACTGTAATTAGCAGATGTAGTCCCGTTGCCATTACTCAAAATCAATGACGCACTATTCGACGACCCTGTGCTGCGGATTGCTCCAGCCACATCTGAAGACGAAATTACATCTAGCTTAAAACTTGCAGAACCACCAATACCAAAATTAGTCCCATCAAACGTCAGCGCACTGCCACTGGTCAGGACTTTGGAGCCGTTGAGATACGGCACACCATTCGCCGTGCCTGCCGACAGCGTGAGTGCTGCTGAGAACGCAATATCCCGAGGGACGACGTATGTGTCACCGGACTGTGCCGCCTGGATCTGCGGGACTGCTGTGTTCAGCAACAAAATTTCGTATGCGGGTGGCATGATTCACCTCAAATTGGGTTGTATGACGTGCCGTTACTGGTCAGCACCGTCTCGACAACGTAAAAGCTTGTTCCAGAGCTGTTGAGCACTTCTTCGTCAACAGTGTAGGGTGTTGCATCGCTCGTCAGCACGATCCACGGCGGGCCAGGGTTCGGCCCGGCGAAGTCAGTCGCCAGCGTAATAACCGTGCCCAGCCCGAGCGACAGGCCGTTGCGGGTGGCGACACCGAAGCTCATCGGATATTGATCGGTTTGGCGTACACGGTGCCGGCTGACCCAATCTGGATCGCGCTGACACGCCACGGTGCGCCGGTGCCTTGCGGCACGATGAACGGGATGGGCGTGTTGGCAGGGATTGGAGTGTCGCTGCTGGTTGCCGTCACACCCTCACCGACTGAGACGTAAGCCGCTGTGGTTGACCAGATCACCACGCCCTGCGGGCCAGCCGGCCAAGTGCTGGTGCTGCCAGCCGTGCCAGTGTACGCAGCGTTTGCCGCAGCGAACTGGGCATCGGTCATAGGATTCAAAAGTTCCATTTGAGCGTCCTTACGCTAGGAATTTGAGCTTGTACAAGGTGGAATAGTACAACGCCAAGATCTCATCAATGATGTTCTGGAGCGGTGTGCAGTCCTTATCGACCACTTTGTACCGGGTGTTTTCGATCTCTTTGACGTGGTCTTCGAGAAATTCAACGACGTTGTTGGTCTTTTTTGCTGACTGCAACGCAATCGGCCCGATCAGTCCGTACTTGCCTTGGTAGGCTTCTGCAAAGTCGTCCGCCAAGTCAATGATGCCCGTGTAGAACTTGTTCAGCGCTTTGTGTTTGGCGTATGACCGGGTGTTGAGATGCACACTATGTGTGACGTCTCGAGCCAAAAACAGTTGGCCAATAAAGACTTCACAGGTCATTGCGGCATCCCTTGTTCAGGCATCATTGGCTGTTCTGGGGTCAGTTGTTGCGGCATGGCCGCTAGATTGCCCAAATCCATCACATCACGCAAGGTCTGCACAACCACTTCTTGCACCTGTTCAGGCGTCATTGCTTGCGCCAGCGCTTGCACACGGCGTGTTTCTGCCTCGTATGCTTTGATGTCGTTGGCCTGCTGCTTGATGGCCAGATCCTGCGCTTCCATTGACTGGTTGACGTTCTGAAGCAAGCCCATCATCTGTTGCAGCTGAGCGTTCAGCGCTTCAATCTGCTGGTTTGCTGCTTGGATGGTTGGGTCATCGTCATCTTGCAGCAGTTTGGGGTCGATCATCTTCTTCAGGCGCGCTGAAAGTTCTTGAGCGCCTGGCCAGTCCATGTTTTTGACAAACAGGTCGCCTGCGGCCATCCAGAGCTGCGGGTTGCCTTGCAAAATCTGACCCATTGCGTCCATAGACTCTTGGCGCTTGGTCATATAGCTGGGACCAGTCGTGACGCGAACGTCGTACTTACCCACTGACGGGTTGTAGATTTTCTGAATGACGATGCCTTGCTCGTTGACGATCTTGGTCACCGCCTGCTGCTGGCTTGGATCTATGACCGCTTGGTCAACTTCGCCGTCGATACCAATGATGCGGGCGATCCTGCGAGTGTCGTAAATTTTTGGGACCAAATCGATGATTTGACGCGTGATGTAGCGGATCGCTCGTGCAAGATTGTCAACGTAATGGAAGGTGCCGGTGTTGCTTTGCTGCTGCCGGGCAAGAATGGCTCGGCCAGAGCGTTCGTTTGACGACGCACCTAGACTCGGGTCGTACTGGCCAGTCGTTGATTTCAGGTCGTCAGAAGCCCCCATTTTGGCCTGTATGAGGCCCGTTTGCGCCATCGGAGGGGTAGACCGCTGCGGCAGCGGCAAAGGCGCTCCTTGGCCGTCTGTGGCGTCTGGATTGACCTCGAGATAGGGCCAGTTGTTGACGTTTGCCGTCTTCCACTGATGTTCGTAGCCCTCAAACTGGCCGCCGTAGCCGATAAACGGTGCTTTGGGGGCCAGCGCCAGCATTTCTGCCTCTTGGCTCACCCAGTAGTTGTAGAGCCGCTGGGCGTCCTTGGCGTTACGCACCAAGCCTGAAATCTGGACGTCGCCGTCGACTTCAAACTCGTTTCCAACCACGCGGACGACCGGAATGAACTTACCCGGCCAGTCACGTTCTTCAAGTACATCAAAACCGTTGGTTTTGAGCCATTTGACCTTGCGGCGGTCGACTTTACGCGTGCGGACAGGCCGCAAGCCCATCTGCTTCATCTGGTTGTCTTGCGGATCGTCTGAAAAGAACGCTTGACCGTTCGGATACAGGTTCAGCGTGGCTTCAGAATGCTCGTAGTAAAAATACTCAGCAATTCGGATGGTCAGTTCCGCGACCCACTGCGTCAGGTCTGCGTCGCCCACGCCTTGCGCCATAATAGACGTCACCGGAGACGCTTTTGGGTACATCCGGTGGTACTCTTCCTTGGTGATTTCCTCAGTGATAAAACACCACTGGGCGTCAGCGCCGCAAGGGTCTTGGATCATCGGGTCCATGTAGACCGAAAACGGGTTTTTTACCCGTCCGATCTTGATGTCCTGATCAAAACTGTCTTCGTCGCAGTATTCCGTCAAGACTCGAATGTAGCCCTCGCCGTGAACCACCTGGTTCTCGCAGGCGGTGTCATAAGCGACGTCAGCGTCCGAAATGTACTCAATATGGCGAACGATGCCGTCCAGCACCTCAGCCATTTCAATGTCAGCGTTGTCGTCGACCGGGATGACTTTGCCGCTGGGGCGGTTCTGACGTTGGTCGTTGGTGACCTGCCGGACGTGTTGCGGCAGTTTGTTGATCGTCAGGCACGGGCGGGCGTTGATTGTTTGCCCTTGAGCGCTGCCTCGAGTCTTCAGGACGTCTGCGGGCCATTGCCAGTTGTTGTCAGGCGAACCGGCCATGAATCGCAGATCGTCAAGCTGGTCTTGACGGCTGTCTGCGTATGCGGACAGGGCAATTCGCAGCCGTGTCCGCATCGTCCCGAGGACGTCTTTTTCGTTCATTTCTTGCCTTTAGAGGGCTTGGCCGCAGCGCGTTTGGTTGCGTAGGCAATTGCGACGGCTTGCTTTTGCGGTTTGCCGTGCGCCATTTCAGTTTTTACGTTCTTTCGGAAGGCGGCAGGTGACGCTGACTTAACAAGCGGCATGATCACTTTCCTTTTTTAGCAGTTTTGGCCGACTCTTTGAAGTCTTTGGCCGTCGGTGCGCCTTTGGTGCCAGGCTTACGCATTTTCTCGCCGCTGCCGGCCGCAATACGAGCGCGTTTGGCGTGGATTGCAGCGTAAAGTCCAGGTTTGCTTGCCATGTCAGCACTTCCACCGTTTAAGCGCCGCTTTGGCGCGTTCGCCGTCCTTGGCCTTAGCCGCTACCGCGCCCATCCGAGCGCAGAAGGACGCTTTCCGGCCCTTGTCAGCGTCTGTCTTGGGGTTTGGCGCGGGCGCCTTGAGGTTTGACCCAGTAGCGGCATTGTACTTGGCCCGACCTTTGGCTGTCAGGCCCGCACCCTCGCTGGTCGGGCGCTTCTCGCCGCGTCCGACGCTAAGACTGACAGATTTCTTGCTAGCCATCGGTCAAGCCCCCATCCAGCCAGCCGACTGGCTGATGCGGTCAGCGTACACCGTCTGACGCTCGGGTCGAAAGCTAGACTGCCGCGAGGCGACGGGGAAAGCAAACGTACACGCCAGCGCGTCGGCTGCGTCTGGTGATGCCAGTCCTCTTGCTTTCATGTCCTTCTTGCTCTCCAAGAAGATCGTGCCCGCTGAATCAGGTTTGGTCTTTGGCCCTGTGAGGTCTGATTTTAGCTGCCGGTCTGACGGAATACTAGCGCTTCTTAGCCAATCCCGCATCGAGCCCCAGAGTTCTGCTCGCTTGTTGCCCCACATGACCGGGTTCTTTGATTTCCAACCAAAGTTCACCCCACGCACCTTATACCGCTGTTCTGTTAGCCGGTCAAGTATTCCGTAGCCTAGCCCACCTTCGTCGATGACCGTCAGTGTGGGTTTGTACTCTTCGATTGCGTCGATGACGTGCCCGACGGTCGTCATCGTGTCGTCGCCCCGGTACCGTTTGATGTGCAGCAGGTCGCGCCCCTGTCGCACGACGATCACCGTGCTGTCGGCGCCTGAGCGAGCCGGGTCGATACCAATCACGATTGGCGCGTCTGCGTCCTTGTACCGTGGGCGCCGGGCGGCCTCGTCGACCAGATGCGGCGATATGAACTGATCGTCCCCCGACGCCGGGAACTGACCGTACACCTCGATCCGCGCCTGCGGGCTGTCCTCGCCATATTCCTCGATAATCTGCTGATAGACGCTCTTGTCGGTGTCCTCGACGTCCCTAGCGTCAATCGAGTCGGTGTTCCAAAAGTCTCGCTTGGCGTTAAAGCACTCAAAGAAGTACCCTTGGTTGCGCCGAGGGTTGCTGAAGGCACACCAAAACCGATGCGGTGTGTTCTCCGTAAAGAAGCCTTGCGCGACGTCCCAGATTGAGTCGGGAATCCCTGACGCCTCGTCAAAGATCAAGCACACCCCGTCAACGTTGTGCAGACCGGCGTACGCGTCCGGGTTCTCTTCAGACCAGAGGCGCCCCTCAACCGACCAGAACCGCGTGCCTTTCTTCAGATCCCGCTCAACGATCTCCGCCAGCCACTTCGCCGGCGTGACTCGAGTGGCGCTAATCTCAAACCAGTGGTTGTTAATAAGCAAGGCCAGCCACTTGGTGATCTCCGCCCAGGTGATTGAGCGGAGCTGCGCCTCGCTGTTAGCCGACACAATTGTGGTCGAGCCAATACGCGTTGTCAGCATCCACAGCACGATCCAACTGACAAGCGCAGACTTGCCGATACCGCGCCCGGACGCCACGGCGCTCCTAAACACCTTGTAGGCTGCCGCGTCGTCATTGTCCCGTATGTGGTCGGCCATACGCCGCAGGAGGCGCCTCTGCCACTTACGCGGGCCAGCGTGGTGGTGCAGGGGTGTATTGGGCTGGCCCCAAGGAAACGCGAAGAGTACGAACGCTTCAGGATCGTTCTTGAGCTTCGCGGACCACAGGCGCGACATCAGCGTCTGCTCGTCCGCTGCTGAGTATTTAGTGGTTTGCAATTCCGTACTCCAACCCGTGTTTTTCAGCCGCCAGCAAGTATGCTTTGGAGGCTAGTTTAGGGTCATCAAACATCCCAAGCACAACGTTTTTGCCGTCGATAGAAATTTGTGCAGCCCACTGTTTTCTGTGCGCAAACCAACTTACCCCTTTATATCCAGAGGTGTTTGTACAGCGCATTTTGGAATTTTGAACGTTTATGCCGTGCGATACGTCTCGTAAATTAATAATTCGGTTGTCTTGTGGATTGCGATTAATATGATCGATCTGGTGTTGTGGCCACACACCGTGCGTGTACAACCATGCAAGTCGATGCGCAAGATAAACTTTGCGGTCGAGTTGAATTCGCACGTGGCCTTTTACCATCAAAGCGCCGGCAACTTGTCCGGCTTTTGCTCGAGGGCGGTTGACGCGCCAAGTAAACACCCCTGTGTCAGGGTCGTACTGAAGCAGTTCTTTCAACCGCGCTTGTGTCAGAATGTTGGAAGCCATCAGCGTGTCCTTTACGTTGATCGGTTAGAGGCTCCAAGCCGTTGGCGCGGCTTGGCGTCTCGCTCAATATACCATTCTCAACGGTGGCGTCAATCACGCGGCGCTCGGCCGCTTCCAGCGCTGCCATCACGCTGATTTGCTGCGTGACGTCAATCTGCACCTGCTGCTTGGCCACCCAGTCATGCTTGTGTTTGAGCATCTCCAGCGCCGCTTTGGCGTCGCCGTTTAGCGCGGCTTCGTACAGGGTGTTACTCATCTCCAGTTCAGCGTCAGCGCGGCCTTTTTGTTCAGCAAGCGCCGCCATTGGATCCATCTCGCACAACCGTCTGAATTCAGTTGGCAGCATTCCTGACGCCAGCGCTAGGTTGTCGCCTCTTAGACCGCGTTTGGCGGCGTTGTAAATCGACTGGAGGCGCCCCTCCGTCGCTTTTAGTTGCCGCGTAGTGATTGGCAGATTCTGGAACATACAGCGTTTGTATCAGATTGTGGCGCGGCTGACAAGAGACGGGTTTGCTACAAATTGTGTGTTGGTGGGTTGACGGCTGTAAAAATAAAAAATGTTTGCGGCCCTTCCGATTTTGACCTGCCGACGCGCCGGCCCTACCCGGGGGGCCGCTAGCCGACACCACCCCGCCCTCCCGCCCTCGAGCTGCTATCGGAAACCGACGGCCGATAGCTGGCGCCTATGACGTCCAGGGCGCGCGGGTGGGTCGCATGGGCAACATGGGCCATGCCCCGGCAAGTCAGTCGGAAGGTGACACGGCGCGCGGCCGGACGGGTGCATGGGCAACATGGGCCATGCTGCACGGGTTGCTGCAACGATGCGAGCGGGGGATGGGGGCGCCCCCCACGGCGCGGGGGCAATGGGTCATATGGGCAGTCTGGGCATAGCCCCGGCAAGTCGGCGCCGTAGAATTTATACGTTACACAAATACAGTTTATGTAACACTCTAGTTTGACCGACAGAAGACTAGTTATATAGCCCATCTAGCCCATCTCCTCGGACGGGCAGGTCGCGCCGATAGCCCCGCCGCCTACCCCGCCGACCACCCCGCTGCGACAGACAATCAATCAGGCACCGATAGCCCATATGACCCACGCCTTCCCGGGGTCAGATGGGCAATGTAAGAAATAGTAAGGAAACCACTTGCAACACAATCTGAAACCATGTATCGTTGATTCCGTTGCATCAAATCATCAATCAACCAAGGACTGCCCATATGTACCATCCACGCATGATCAAGCACTACAGCTACCTCGTCATTGAGTGCGACGTCCGCGCCGTCGACGCGTGCGTCGACGTGGCGCAGTACGAGGGCATCGACGTCCACGCGTTCGCTTCGTTCTTACGCACGATCGACGCCGTCCGCGCTCACCGTCTGAACGTACTCTGATCGATCGCGTTTCAAACCCGAACTCTAAGGTCCAATACCATGACATACACTGTCCACCTGTCCCCGCGCTCCGCGAACGCGAAAACCGGTCCGATTCCCGTCTCCACGACGACGCGCGCGACCTGTCCCGTAGACTGCGCGATGCGCGACGCGTGCTACGCGTCATCAGGCCCGCTCGCGCTGCATTGGTCCGCAGTGTCATCGGGCGCCCGTGGCACCGACTGGTCGACGTTCACCGCATCGATCGCTGCCCTGCCCGACGGCCAACTGTGGCGCCATAATCAGGCCGGCGACTTGCCCGGCGACGGCCGCACGGTCGACGCGGCCGCGCTCGGCGACCTAGTCCGCGCCAATATCGGCCGTCGCGGGTTCACGTACTCGCACTATCGCGACGCCGCGTCGCTCGACTGGATCCGCCACGCGAACGCGTGGGGGTTCACCGTCAATCTGTCGGCAAATTCCCTCGCCGACGCCGACACGCTCGCGGATACCAACGCCGGTCCGGTCGTCGTCGTGCTGCCGTCCGACACCACGCAAAACACCCGCACGCCCGCCGGCCGCCGTGTCGTCGTCTGTCCGGCTACGCAACGCGACGACGTGTCGTGCGACACCTGCCAATTGTGCGCGCGACCGCGTGACACCATCGTTGGCTTTCCCGCGCACGGCACCAAACGACGCACGATTGACATCAAACTGGCCGCCTAACCCGGAGCCCCATCATGCATGACACGATCACCAATGCAATCGACGCGGCGATCGCCGTGATTCAGGATGCCCTCGGGCAAACCGACGGGGGGTTCGCCGCCCACTATCTGAGCGGCGATCGCCTCGAGGCGCTACGCGCCATTTTGACCGACTACGCGCGCGCTGAGCGCGCCAACATGGACGACCAATCATGATCCGCCTTATCTTAGGGACCCTCATCGCCATGAGCGCCGCCGACGCGCCCGTCGACGCGCCGCTCGCCCTCATCATCATCACCGGCGCCGCCGGCGTCATGCTCGCGCTCGCCGGCGTGCGCGCGCTCACAAGGGACTGACATCATGCAGAACACAATCGACGCCCGTACGCTCGCGACCGCGCTCGCCGTCCTCGAGTGGGCGCGCGCGCTCCCGCCGTCCGCCCCGCATCAGCCGCCCGTGCCGTACTCCCCTTTACTCGACGCAGGGCTCGCGATCCAATACGCGCTGCAAGCGATCAAATTCGAGATCACCCCATGATCGCGGCCGCCCTTGTCGCCTTGCTGGCCGCGCTGATCGCGGTTATCCTGCGATTGTAGTCGCCCTCCCTCCCTCCCCTAGCCCGCCCGACGTCAGTCCGGCGGGCCTTTTCTTTTCTAACCGACCGCCTTCAAGGGACCGCTCTTCGAGCGCTCGATCAGACGGCGGACTTCCGACCGATTGCCGTCAAACTTCGTCAACACTTCCGGCGCTGCGATAACGTGGACCTTGGTCGCGTGTTCGACCGTCTTGACCCGCCCGAGGTCCAGCCAGCCGGCCTCCCTGAACGCTGAAAAAAGCGCGTACACGCTCACTTTCGACCCGGCCGGCATATAGCCGGTCAACCGGTCACACAACTGCTGCCACGGGCCTTGGACGGCCCCCAATGAGAACTCCCCGCGCCGCTCTTGCATCATCTCAACTAGAATCGCCTCAACCGGACTCAGCGCCGCCTGTAGCATGATTGCCTTCGCCTCGGTCAGCATTGGCGCCGCACCCGGCAGGCACCCGCTCACGTCCCGCGCGCGCAACCACGCAGCGACCGCGTCACGGCCGCCCGCGTCGTACCAGGCCCAGAGCCGCTCGGCCGCGCGGGGGGCCATGCGCGCCGCCTCTGACCAAAGGACGAACCAGCGCCGGTCGTCCGACGTCAGCGTAATCGCGACCCGCTCATTGCTGAACGCCACGACGGCCAGTCTGTTCAGCGCATCGAACGGGTGCAGACCCTTGCGATTCACGCTCAAAAGCTCCGGGGGCGCCGCCAACAGGGGTTTCAACCGGTTCTCGAGCGCTCGACGGTCAGCCGCGTCAGTCTGGCGCAGCTCGTTGATCACAAGCACCTCAGACATGAGCGCATAGCCCCACTGACTGTTGATTTCCTCGTTTCGGACCGTGCCGATGTTTTCCCGACTGGCGCCGCCGATAGCGTACAGGAAGGGATCCCAGAGGGTATCTTTCCCGCTGCCCGGTATACCGCCGTGCAGGATGCCGTGGTTTATTTTGATGGCCGGATGCTGGACCTTGTGGGCCATCCAATCGAGCAGGTGCTCACGCTCGGCGTCGTCCGGCACCATGCGCGCGCAGTGCTCGAGCCACGGCGTCACGTCACCCGGCACGCCGGCCGGCCGTGCGTCGCGCCACATATTGGCGTACACGTCACCCGCCCGCGACACAAGCACGCCCTGCCCAGGCGCGTAGGTGACACCTTGCAACACTCGAGCGCCCATCGCCTGCCGGTTCTCGTCGAAGCTTTTGCTGGCCTCGATTTTGCGCGGCTTTCCGCTCGCGCTGGCGTGGATTGAATAGCAGGCGACGTGCCGAAACACGCTGTCGAAGTTCGATCGGCTGTACTGCTTTCGGGCCTCAAGATCAAAGTACCCGTCGTCAGCGTGCAGATAGGCGAAGCGCTCGAACCAACCGGCCTTCTCGACCCGTCCGGCTTCTTTCCGTTCGACCTGCGCCACGACGCGCGCGGCCTCGTCAGGGTAGGCGGCGGTCGGTCGGATCTTATCCAACGCCGCGTTCAGTTGCGTCGCGACAAGCTCGTCACGCAGCCCGTAAGACACGACCGGGCCGCCCTGCG